>Ga0247841_10005391_pt1 | contig 20762 bp, 28 predicted proteins | sample LaCruzMarch2015__2_FD_192410 | JGI IMG/M metagenome (GOLD analysis project Ga0247841, IMG submission 192410) | Freshwater microbial communities from meromictic Lake La Cruz, Castile-La Mancha, Spain - LaCruzMarch2015_18m | ecosystem: Environmental > Aquatic > Freshwater > Lake | place: Spain... | reverse complement strand
ACCACTTTTTGAAGTTCTTCTTGATATGGTAATCAAACATCTTCCTAATCCACTTGAATCTCAAAAATACAGAATACCAAAAATCTGGCATGGGGACATTGAAACAGAGTTTGGAAAAAATTTAATGACCTGTGATCCCAAGGGAAAACTTGCATTTGTCATAACAAGAATTGTAATTGACCCTCGTTCAGGAAAAGAACTAAGTGCCGGAAGATTATTCTCGGGAACAATGAGAACAGGAACAGAAGTTTATCTTAATATGGCAAAACAAAAACAAAGAGTTCAGCAAGTTTTAATCTACAATGGAATAAAACCAGAACAAATGGAAGAGCTTCCTTGCGGGAATGTTATTGCAATATCTGGAGTAACTGGAGAAGCAGGAGAAACAATAACAATAGATGCGGAAACACCATTTGAAGAAATGAAACATATTTTTGAACCAGTTATTACAAAGTCTATAAGTGTTCCAAAACCACAAGATTTACCAAAACTTATTGAAGTTCTTAAAAAAGTTGCAAAAGAAGATCCTTCTATAAAGGTTCAGATTAATGAAGAAACGGGTGAAAATTTAATTTCAGGTATGGGTGAATTGCATCTTGAAATAGTTGAAAATAGAATTAAAACAGAAAAAGGTGTTGAAGTAAGAACATCATCACCAATTGTAGTTTATAGAGAAACAGTTGACAAACCATCTGATATTGGAGAAGGAAAATCTCCGAATAAACATAACTTATTCTTTTTGAAGGTTGAACCTCTTGAAGATGGTGTTTACAAAGCAATGAAAAGTGGCGAGATAAATAATGGTAGAATAAAAAAGAAAGACGAGCCATTATGGAAAACACTTTCTTCACTTGGAATTTCAAATGAAGAAGCAAGACAATATATCGATGTTTACAAAGATTGTGCTTTCTTGAATAAGATTAAGGGAGAAGTTAACATCGGAGAAGTTATAGAACTAGTTCTTGATGCATTTGAACAAGTTGTTGATGCAGGGACAATTGCAAGAGAACCATGTATTCGGTTGAAGGTTTCACTCGTAGATATAAAACTTCATGAAGATGCCATCCACCGGGGTCCTGCACAGGTTTATCCTGCTGTTAGAGATGCAATGCGTGCGGCAATGAATTCAGGAAAGCCAGTATTATATGAACCTGTTCAGACAATGCTTTTTGAAGGTCCAATAAGTTTTATGGGAGAAATGACAAAACTTATCCAGGGTAAAAGGGGGCAGTTAGTTGATGTTTCTCAAACAAGTATTGATTGCACAATAAAAGCAAGATTGCCTGTTGCAGAAATGATTGGGCTAGCGTCTGATTTAAGAGGTGCTACAGAAGGCAGAGGAAGTTTCAGCATGGTTGATCAGGCATTTGAGAAAACACCTGCAGGTGTCCAGGCAGTTGTTGTCCGCCAGATAAGAAGCAGAAAAGGGCTTGCAGAGAACGAGTAATATAAATTTAGATTTTTATCAAAATTCATGAATAACGCATATTTTGTATTTGAATACTATCATGACAAAGAACATTCTGCCTGGGTTCCATTAAGAGTTATTAATTCTAAAATGAGTTGTGTAAGGGGATATGGTTTAGTTAATCCAGAAGAGCATCCTGCAAAAGTTTGGCAAGAAAGATGTTTAAAGTTCCTGCAAGAACAAAAAGTGAAAGTTGTTTTTAGTTGTCAAAAAAAGAATTCTATGGAAGACATGCTATTTGGTTTCCCAATACATTATTCTGGTGGAGAAGGTGGGAACTTTTTTCATTATGATTTTATTGATCCTCAATTTCAAGGGTATAAATTTGGAGATCGCGGGATAGAGTTAAGGGTTTTTAATAGAAGATAAGTAATAAGATTTATTCCAAAGAAATCGCGCCATGCTTGCATGCACTCACACAAGCACCACAATTAATGCACTTTTTTGCATCAACTACAACAAATTTTTTCCTCTTTAATGCTCCAACAGCACATGCTTCTACGCAGCCCTTACAAGCTCCACCGCAGGCGCAACTTGAACACTTGCCGTTTTTCCAGCAACATTTGCTATAATCTATTTTAACAACCATGATTTCAGTAGAACTCTTGCGATTTATATACTTTACTAACAAAAGTAAGTGCGTAATCTATTTATACTCTAACTATCTCTCGTTTATATGAAAGAGGAAAAAATGGCAAAAGAAGAGAGGAATAAACTTTTAAGCATTCTTTCAGGAGTAGGTAGGTATATTCTTGGCCTTGTTATTATGCTTTCTCCTGCGGCGATAATTCTCCTTAATGGAAATGAACCCAAAATCATTCTTCTTGGAATGTTAACACCCCCGATTAGTTTTATCATAGCACCACAGGTTCTTATTGGGCTTTATTTTATGTTTACCGGTAAAACAAGAATAAGAATAGACATAACCTTGCTTCTCCTTGTTGCAATATGTACCTTTGCCTTGGGAAGTACAAGCTTTTTATAAGATACCTTTTTATACACAAAAAATATCTCGAATTATGCAACTACTCATAATCTTGATTTGGATAGTACTAATCACTGTTTTCTCCCTATTCGGCGCGTGGTACGCAAGAAAATATAGCAAACCAGACGCACTTATCGGTTTATATGTTGCATTTATTCTTATAAGCAATATCATCGCTTACAAAATCGCTGAATTTAACCTGGGGTTTTATACTTTTTATGCACCTGCAGCAGTTCTTGTTTTTGCTGTTACATTTCTCTTTACAGATATTGTTAATGAAAAATTTGGAAGACAGGAAACGCATAAGATGATATTTATCGCTTTTTTCACGCAACTGGCAGTTGCTTTTTTTGTCCTTCTATCTATTTATCTAAAACCTGCCCCATTTTGGCCTGATCAAGAAATATTTGCAAAAATTTTAGGATTTACTCCAAGAATAATGCTTGCAAGTTGGATTGCTTTTTTAATAAGCGAAAATATGGACGCTTATCTTTTTTCATGGTTCAAAAAGCTCACAAATGGTAAACACCTATGGATGAGAAATGTTTTTTCAAGTATTCCTTCTATGGCTCTCGATAGTATAATATTCGTGACTATTGCTTTTTATGGTGTTTCTCCGATCTTACCGCTTATTCTTGGCATTATTGTTCTAAAGTGGCTTGTTGGAGTTATTGATATCCCATTTATGTATCTGAACAGGCGGATAATGTTTCGGGGATAAATTTTTAAAGAATTCTATTAAATCTACGCACAAATCATATCTCTTCTTTTTACTTCAAAAACCATATTAGATACCTTATGAGGATAAGGAAAGCCCTTAACTTTTAATTTTCTTCCTAACTCTGGCACATGATTAAAAGCAGATTCAACTGTCATTGGCATAAAATTATGTCTTGAACCAAAGTCTCTGTAATATTCTCTAAAAACATTATTTAAAATTTCTGGACACAAACTTGTTCCAAATACCTCTACCCCCCTAGAAATCTTGTCTTTTTCACCAGATACTCTTCTACTTATTTCCGTTTCTACATCAGAAGAATAATTAAGTTGAGCAGTTAATCCTTCATACCCTTGCACTTGCCAATATAATGGTAATCCTTTTTTTCCTTTCCCGCTAGAATCTATACACCTATAGTTTCCTTCATCCCAAACTTTCATTCTAGGAACAAATCTTATCACACCCCTAGTTTCGTTTTCAATTAATTCAAATAAATCTCTTGCGTTTACAACTAAATCATTAATATCTGCTTCAGAAATAATCTTATCCCATTTTTCTCTTCTTTCATGCTCGTTTCTCATTCCTTCATAATGTTCATTCTGGAATATTCTTCTCAGTGCTCTGACATTCGCTTCAATCTCGCCATAATTCTTAGCTTCTAATTGCCATCTTCTATCATCTCGCACATCTTTTACAACCGCTTCTTTCATTAGAAAGATAATTATGAAGATTATTTAAACATTTAGATATTTTAAGAACATATTTCTTTAAATAGTGCAAGAAATTAGCTTAAGTATCAAGAAAAATAAATCTTCATCTTTCATTCTAAACTTTACACCAAATAATAACATGAAAAACTTAGTGTATATTTATTATCATATGGATTTTGACGGACTTGTTTCTAGTGCATTGGCATACCATTTTTTTAAAGAAAGAGGTTTTATTCCACAAATAGAAAGACCAATCGATTTTAATATTAAATCACTCTGGGAAAAGGGAAGAATTAATGTTAGAAAACCATTCGCCATTGTAGATTTTTCATACAGAAAAGATGCATTTGCTTATTTTGATCATCATAGCCCAAATAAGCCGTCGAGAGCATCACCAGAAACAAAGTATTTATTTTTTGATAAAGAAGCAAAATCGTGCGCTTCATTAATATTCAGGATTTTGGGAGACAATAATCGTAATGAAAAACGTTCTGAGCTTGTTAGATGGTGCGATATAATTGACACTGTTTCTTATGCACATGAAGGAATCTCTATACAAGATCAGTTATATCCAAAAGAACCAGCAATAATCCTTAGCAAATCTTTAGAAACTGCACGAATAGAAGGGAAAGAAAGATTTTGGAATTCTCTTTCTGAAAAATTAATTAAAAATGCTTCAATTGAAGAAATTTTAGAAGATGAAGAGGTTTTAGAAAAATACAAAACATACATGAAAAATCAGGAAGGAGCTCTTTGTCAATTAAAAAGTAATAGCGAATATGAATCGACTAAGGGAATTGTTACTTATGATGCAACAAAAAATGAATGGAGTAGGTTTGGATTAGCTGCAATCTATCCTGATTCTTTGGTTTGGATAGGTTTGATAAGAACCCAAGAAAATTTAGTTGATATAAGTATTTGTCAAAATCCCTGGAATCCAAAAAGCCAGGAAGCACTGGAACAGACACATATCGGAGATATATTAAAGAAGTATGGTGGAGGGGGGAATAAATTTAGGGGCGGTGTTCATTTTAATTCTCATAAAAAAGCAAAAGAGTCTATGTGCAAAATAAAAAAACATATAACCAAAAACATAATCAGATAATTCTCGGAAATTTTATAGAGAATGGAACATTTAAAATTATCCTCGAAAAAATCTGGTAAAAATCTAAAAAAATTGCAAAAAAAGAAAGATTTATAAACCCCCCCGAATTTAAGCTAATTAGAAAATGGCACACGAAAAACCAAATCTTAATATTGTTTTCGTCGGTCACGTTGACCACGGAAAATCTACAACAATCGGAAGATTAATGTATGATGCAGGAATACTGCCTGAGCAAGAGCTTCAGAAACTTAAAGAAGAAGCAAAAAAAGTAGGAAAAGTAGGATTTGAATTCGCATTTGTTATGGACAAATTCAAAGAAGAAAGAGAACGAGGAGTTACAATCGATTTATCTTATAAAAAACTTATGACTAAGAAATATGAAGTCACTATAATTGATGCACCTGGACACAAGGATTTTGTCAAAAACATGATTACAGGAGCAAGCCAAGCAGATGCTGCTTTCTTAACTGTTGCTGCAAAAGAAGGAGTTCAACCCCAGACAAAAGAACACTTATGGCTTTTAAGAACAATGGGTGTTCAGCAAATTGCAGTAAATGTAAATAAGATGGATTCTGTCGGATATAAAGAAGAAGCATACACAAAAATAAAAACAGAAATGTCAGCTTTATTAAAAACGGTTGGAATAAACCCTGAAAAAGTTACTTTCTTGGCAATAAGCGCTTTTGTTGGAGATAATATTGTTAAAAAATCAGACAAAATGCCATGGTATAAAGGACCTACATTAATGGAACAACTTGATTTATTTGAGCCTCCAAAAAAGCCAACATCATTACCTTTAAGAATGCCTTTACAGGATGTTTACGAAATTACAGGTATAGGAACAGTTCCTGTTGGAAAAATTGAAACAGGTATAATGAAGATAGGACAAAAAGTTATAATCTTACCGGGAAGATCAGGAAAAGGAGTTCCAGGTGAAGTTAAAACAATTGAAATGCACCACGAACAATTACCTGAAGGATTTGCAGGAGATAATGTTGGAGTTAATATTAGAGGAATAGGAAAGAAAGATGTTGCAAGAGGAGATGTTATATGCGATGCTGCTAAACCTGCTACAATTGCAGAAGAATTCACAGCACAAATTGCAGTAATCAATCATCCGACCGTTATAGCAAAAGGATATACGCCTGTTTTCCATGTTCACACAGCACAGGTTCCATGCCAGTTCATGGAAATAGTTAAGAAAATTGACCCTAAAACAGGACAAGCAAGTGCAGAGAAAGTTGATTTCATAAAAAACGGCGATGTTGCTGTTGTTAAGTTAAAGCCGATGGGCAATCTTGTTATTGAAAAACAATCAGATAATCCGAATATGTCAAGATTTGCAATAAGAGATGCAGGAGCTACAGTTGCAGCTGGAGTTTGCATTGACCTTATTCCAAAGAAACTAGTTTAATAGCAATATAAAACTAAAAACAAAACCCAATTCTAAAAAACTAAACTTACTTACTCACTAAAGTAAAAATTCTAAAAAATTTCAAGATGATAAAATATATGTTTTTCGAATTTGCAAGGAGTATTTTTCGTATGTCTATCATTAACATTAAAAATATTTTTGGATGATTCTCTTTATTTATTCTCTCGGAAAAAATGTTGGACATAAGGTTTAAATACACTTATTTTTTAAACATATTACAATGGCATTCAAGATAAATATCTCGCACAAAGGAAGAACATTCAAGCTCGAAACAGAAAATGAATCTCTCCTAAGAATGAAGATAGGAGACAAAATAAACGGAGACCTAATTTCTGCAGACTTTGATGGTTACGAGTTGGAGATAACAGGAACATCAGATATTGCAGGTTTTCCTGGAATAAAGGGCGAAGTAGGAAATCATCTTAGAAGACTTCTTTTAACAAAAAATGATAAAGGTATGAACCAGACAAGGCCTGGCGGATTAAGACTGAAGAAAAGTGTAAGAGGAGAAGAAATAGGAGAAAGAACAGTTCAGATAAATATTAAAGTTCTTAAAGAGGGAAAAAAGAAATTTGATGAAATTTGCCCTGCAAAAGTCAAGGAAGAAAAGAAGGTAGAAGTTGCGCCTACGACACCGGCTGCTTAAGATAAGTTTTTAATCATTAATTCTATGTAAGTATATGGGCCAAGAGAATAAAGAAAAAGTATATTTTATAACTGGAAATAATAACAAATTTGCTGAAATAAAAGCGATAATCCCTTATGTAGAACAGCTTGAGCTTGATCTAGAAGAAATTCAAGAAATAGATGCACGAAAGATTATTCAAGCTAAACTAAAAGAAGCTCTTAAGCATCATAAAGGAGATTTTATAATTGAAGATACTTCACTCTATCTGGGGGGATTGAATGAATTACCTGGACCACTTATTAAATGGTTTCTTCAAACATTGGGAAATTCGGGGATATTTAATCTTGCAAAAAAACTTGGGAATACTAAAGCAGAAGCAAAAACAATAATAGGATATGCAAAAAATCTAAAGGAGATACATTTTTTTGAGGGTTCAATCAAGGGTGAATTAGTTGAACCAAGTGGAGAAACAACTTTCGGTTGGGATCCAATATTCAAACCAGATGGATATAGCAAGACTTTCCAGCAAATGTCTAGGGAAGAAAAAAATCTGATAAGTATGAGGAGAATTGCTGTTGAAAAATTAAAGGAATTTTTAGAAAAATAAAAAGATAATAAATTATGGCCAAACTAATAAGAGACAAAATACCTGAAATAATAAGAAAAAATGGAAAAGTTCCAGTTACACATACTGCTTCTGACGAGGAATATAAAGAAGGATTAAAGAACAAGCTTCAGGAAGAGTTTAAAGAATTTTTTGAGTCAGAAAGTGATGAAGAAATGGCAGATATTCTCGAAGTCATATATGCCATATGTGACTATAAAAAGTTTGATAAAAAGAAGTTAGAGATTTTAAGAATGAAAAAAGCTAAAGAAAGGGGCAAATTCAAGAAAAAAATAATCCTTGATGAAATAAAATAAAAAATGTATCTTAGAAGTATAATTTAAAAACCCGTATTTCTTAGTTTTTTTATGAGAATAAAAGAGATAATGAAAGAAACATTTACAGTTTCTCCGAAAATTAACCTTAAAGAAGCTGCTGAAACAATGAGTGATAATGAAATTGGTTCATTGGTTGTTGTTGATAACAATAAAGCAGTAGGAATAATAACTGAAAAAGACATAATAAAGAATATTTCAAGTTTAAAGAAAAAAATTTCTGAAATTATGTCGGAGCAGGTTGTTTCTATTGATGAAGAAGAGAATATTGATAATGCCGCTGAATTAATGGCAAAGAATAAGATAAAACATCTTCCAGTCACAAAAGGAGAGGAAATTGTAGGAATAATAACTGTCACGGATCTGATAAAACACTGTGAGGATTTAAACGAGGATTTTTTCCTTGATTAAAAATCAAGTGAATATGAAAAACCATAATAAAACAAAAATAATTTCTGTTTTGGTTGTTCTATTGATTATTGTTTCATTAACTTTTATTCCTGCTGCAGAAAAATCATCAGATTTAAATGACGGATTTTTTGCGAAGTTTATTAATTGGTTTAAGAACATCTTCTCAAGAACAGATAATGTCATAATTAATCAGACCGATGATAATAAAACAAAAATTATAATCATAAATGATACAAAAACAATCCCAAAAGCGAAAGAGTATAAAGATAAAATATCATTCTATAATTTTACAGACCCTAAAGAAGGTGCCTTCACAATTAATCTTCCTAATGAATGGCAAGCTTCTAAAGAATCGGGTCTAGTAAGGCCGTATATTGATGCAGGTGTAATGCTCCAAGTTAACTCTCAAAAGAATCAGGGGTTCTTTTATATAAGCCCATATTATCTATATGCGACGCCAAATGCCATTCTTGATTTTGCAGGATTTACAGAAGGGAAATATTATGATCCTTCTGGGGGCGTATCTCAGCCAATGATGGTGAAAAGGTATACTGAAGCAGAAGATTATTTGAAGGAGCATATTGACCAGTTGAATGTTGAGACAAAAATTATTGAAACTATTGACAGGCCAGATTTAATAAAAAGCAATCCGGGACCTTTAATTACAAAACAATCTGCCGCAGAGATTACTTATATTTCAAGTCCGGGACCAAATCAAATAAAAAATAAAGTAATAGTTTACATTTATCTAGTTGAAACAGGAAGCACGGGAATATGGGTATCAAATTTGTTTGGTTATTATTCTCCCGAAATTCTTTTCAATGAAACAGAATATCTTGTTCTTAAGTCAGAAGAAACATTTAAAGTCAATCCAGAATGGGCAAGAAGAGAAGCTCAAGAGGTGAATAAAAGGATAGGAATAATTTCTTCTACACAAGATTCAATATCAGAAACAATCTCTTCAACTTTTGAATATAAAAGCAAGAGTATGGATGAAATTAATGACAAATGGAGCAAGACAATACTGGGGATAGAAGAAGTCTATAACCCGGATACAGGAGAGATGTACGTTGTTGATAGCGGTTCAAGGTATTATTGGATTGACAATAGAAATAATATTTACGGTACAGATACTTATGAAAATCCTTTTCCTCAAGAAGATGTAAGATTAATGAATTGTCCTGATTGTGCTGATTAAAATTAATAAGTATTATTAAGAAATTAGAAGAATTAATAAAGTTAGAAAGATGGGGAATTATATGAAAAAAGAGGAAAATATTTCTCCAGAGCTTGCGAGAATACATGCCCATTTATGCGGCGATGGTTCGGTTTTTTTCTATCCTACAAAACAAAAAGATAGGAAGTTTATTGGTGGAACCGGATATTATAACAACAACCAAAGTTTATTAGAAAAATTTAGAGAAGATTTTAGTAAAACTTTTGATGTAAAGATGAAGATGAGAAAAAATGAATCGGTTACGATTAGTAGTATTAGAATCTTTAAAGAACTAACCAAGCGATTTGGTAATTTTGGTTCTAAAAAATGGAGAATTCCACGAATCATAAAAAGTAGTAAAGAAGAGATAAAATTAGAATGGCTAAAAGCATTTTTTGAAGATGAAGCATATCACGAAAAGAGGTATAATCGTATGAAAATAAAATCTATGAACTTTTATGGCCTTAAAGATGCTCAGGAAATATTGAGTTCCTTAGGGGTTTTTTCTAGTTTAACCGGTCCAAATTGCGATGAAAGTTATTACCTAACCATACCAAATTTTAGTTCAGTAGAATTATTTAATAATTTTATAAAACAACCTGCAAGAAAATAGCGGGGGGTAGATTTGAACTACCGATCTCCGGGTTATGGGCCCGATGAGGACTCCTGGCTCCTCTACCCCGCTGTGATAAGTAATAAGAATTAAACAAACTTTTAAAGGTTGCTATGACTCCCTAATTAAAAGACATATTTAAATAAATGATTTACTTGAATAAAACATGGCGTTTAAAGTTACAAGAAAAACAGGCATTATTCTTATCATTATAGGAATATTGATGCAATTTCTAAACATTATTACTTATGGATTATGGGAAATAGATATTGATATTTTGGGAGCACTTATTTTCATTATAGGATTAATAATCATGATAATCCGGTGGAAAAAATGAGTGGCCCCGGCGAAGGAAAAATTCTTTTAGGAAAAGCAAATGTATATATTCATGAAAAAGGCAAGTCAAATGCAAGCGTGACTCATGTTGATATAGAGCTTAACGAGCTCAATGATATTCTCAAGCCAGGAGAAAATAGTTATGTTGGAAGCAAGGAAGGCGGTGTTTTTATTGGTCTTAAGAAAGAGATGATAACACGTGCAGAGAAGATTATAAAAGAAAAGAAATAATTATTTTTTTGAGTTTCCAATTAATAATCTTGCTCTATTTTGTGATTCTTTCAAAAAACTTTCTCCAAAAAGAGTTCTTATTTTATTGGGAATGTCTTCTGCACTGGGCGAATTTAATGTATTAATAAGGTAATTGGTTATTTCTTCAGTTGAAGAGTTATATTCTCGCATGTCTCTATAAAGAGAATCATTTTTCTTGTCTATTTGTCTAGCGATAAGGTCTAATAATATTCTCGTTGGTGGAGGAGAAATTTCATATAATTCCCTTGCAGGAATATCATATTTTTCCATTAATCTAGCAAATGCTTCAAAAAGCATCAACCTTGCATTCTGGGCTATGCCTCCAACAAGCATATCATGAGATTGTGGGTCCATTCTTTTTATTTTTAATCCAGATTTTTCAAAAGCTTCTATAATCATATTACATTTATTTCCAGATCTTTTTGTAGGGCAGTAAACTATAGTTCTTCCTAGAACTTCACCGTAAAGGGGATGCAATCCACCAACTTCACAATTTTCATTAGAGTATTTTAACATTGATTCAATGGGAAAAACTTTCAAACCAGTAAAATCCATTAGGGCATTACAATGGGGAGCAACTCTTTTTATCATAACTTCTGTTGCAGAAATAGGTACAGAAACAATAGTCAAATCGCTTATTCTCGCTGCCTCTTCCAAGGTTGGAGATGAAGTTCTTCCAGAGATGATTACCTCATGTCCAGCACTTTCAAATATTGGCTTATGGACTTTTCCCATTATTCCAGAACCTCCTGCAATGTTAATTTTCATTTTTCCAATGAGAGTTTACATAACTCCCTAAAACTTTTATTGTAGATTGATGTTCGTGGTTAGGATCTAAACTGTCTTTTACTTTATTCATTGCTTTTATTACTCGTTCTTCTGATTGGTGTCCATCTAGTTCTATGTAAAAAGTATACCCTTTTTCAGCGTCGGGGCGAGATTGAATATATTCAAGATTAATCTTATAATGAGCAAATGGTTCTGAAATATCAAGCAAAATTCCCGGTTTATCAATTGGAGGATGAATCGCAATAAAGGTTTTATCATCTCCCGTTGCTTGAGTTTCTTCTCTTCCTAGAACTATAAATCTTGTTCTATTATTTGGGCATAATTTATCTTCTCTTGCTAGTATTTCAAGTCCTTCTAATGATTCTTCAGAAGCAATTGCTGCAGTATCTAATAGTTTCTCTTCTTTTATTCTTTGTACTGCTTTATCTGTGCTTGCAATAGCAATAAGATCTGTGTTAGGATATTGTTTACAAAGATATCGGCTGCATTGTTCTAAAGCTTGATCTCTTGACATTATTTGACGAATTTGTGTATGATCAGGAAGAGCTCCAAGACAATGGTCAACTTTCATAGAAACTTCTCTTATTATTCTTGCTGATTGCATATCCAAAAGAGAGTCTAAAGTTTCGTTTACATGACCGTTGTAAAGATTTTCCAAGGGGACAACACCTAAATCAAATTTTAATGCATCGGTTTGCATTATTATATTTCTAATAGGCTGAACCGGAATAAGTTCTGCATTTGGGAATATAATTCTTGTTATCTGCCCGGTATAAGTTTTATCAGTTGGTCCTAAATATGCTACTTTCATGTTAATAATTTTTTTGATGTTAATATTCTCAGAATAAGCTTCCGAGGTGCTATCACCTCATCGAATAAAGCGGCTTATCCTTTAAAAAATTATGTATTCCTGATTAGAATTAAGTTTTTATACCCCCATTTTATTAGTTTATTATGGGATTATTCAATTTATTCAAAAAAAAAGAAGGAAGGTGGGGCACAGACCATATTATTCTTGCAGAAGAATTTGAAAATGATGGGGATTTGATATCTGCAATATCTGAGTATGGAAAAGTTATAAAGAATTATTATTCTGATAAAGAACCTCAAACATATAAACATATCATGAAAAAGATTGTAGCCTGTTATGTTAAACTCGGCGATTATGATAAAATATTTGAAATGTGGAAATTTCAATATGACCCTTCTGAATATGGCCCGCAAGAAATGTATGAACTTATAAAAATTCTTGAGACTGGTCAGAAAAATGAAATGATACTACAAATTTACGAGCAAGCAGGTAGGGGACTTCTTAAAAATAAGATTAATTTTTTGATAAAAATGAAAAAGATTCCTGAAGCATATGAATCACTTGGTGAACTTTTATCCTATGTTTCTGAGTCAACTCCCGGAATTGAAAAGTTTTGGCTTATGAAAGCAAAACTTGCGATGAATCTTGGAAAATGGGGAGATGCTAAGAGATATCTTGGCAAGATAATTGAAAGAGATGTTCATAATGCTGAGGCAAGAAAATTAAGAGATATGTGCCTGAAGCATGCGAGTGAAGAATAGTTTTGGTTTCTATAAATAAAATGTTTAAAACAGATAAGAAATCATTAGAAAGATTATCTTTCACATTTGATGAGCAGGATATCTCAAGAATTTCTAGATTATTAGAATTATTAAAAAAATCTGACTTATCTACATTATCGGAAGAAGAAATAAATCGATTGCAAGCAGGAATAGCTGAGCTAGGAAAGTTAAAATTAGATGGCAAGATTTATGCATTTCAAGTAGATGATTCTTACGCTCGGAAACAGGGGGGAAATGCAGGAGAAGGGGTTGAATTATATTCTAGACAAGGAGATACCCTAATGGATTTTTGTGTAAATTCCGATAGAGATTGGGTTCTTAAAGTTGATGAAACATTGGATCTTTTAAGAAAAAATAAAGTTAAGATGATTTATACCGGGTATATAGATATCAAAACTGGTTTTTTAGGGCTTGAAAGTAAAAGTGATCCAGAAGACCCAATTTTTAGAACTCGTCTCGGTGAAATTGAGACTTCAGAATATGCTGAAGCAGGAATAAAGGTAGTCCTTCTAGATAAATTAATTTAATCTTTTCAATAATCTTTATAAAACCTCTTTAGTTGATATTATTATGCCCGGATCGCATAAGGGCATAACATTTCCAAACATTATTAATTAAATCACTATTTTCTATCTTTTTACGCCTTCGGCGTCTCACACTTCCTATTTGAACACTTAAATTTACTTAAGTGCTCAACGCCGCCTCCAGGAGTCGAACCTGGGCACCCCTTGCGAGGTATGGATTTTTACATTATCTTAATTTTTAGCAATCCATTGCAATACCGTTATGCGAAGGCGGCAATATAAAATAGAATAAGTTTATTACTTTATAAATCTTATACTATAACGTCCCGGTTTTTATCGGATATTGCTCGGATAATACACTTTGTCGTTTCTCCATAATCTTTTTTAGAATCTTCATCCATTCAGGCTCAACAAACTGCTGAAGCTGTGTCTGGTCTTCGTATATTCTCATTTTAGTCTTGTTCTTATTTTCGTTCTCTGGTTTGTTTTCCATAAATGTATTAATAGTTTTTTATTTATATACTTCCGGTATCTTTTTGGTACATGTTTTTATTTAGTGTTTTTTCTATAATTTTTTTAGTTATTCTAATTTATATAGCTCTTGTATAAAACTTGTACATATTGGAAGTTTATAGATATCCTAGTGAGTTTTTTGTTAACAAAAATATTAACATTTTTTTAACTCGTGGATTTAAGAAGGCAGATATGGGCTTCTATGTGCTTATTGTTACTCCTTGTAAGATACAACATAATAGAAAGATTTATAAATACTCTTTTCATAAGAAAAGCATGACAAATATAATCCAAGATGTGAAACCAACAGAAACAGCATCTGCTTATGTAGAGAAGCCATTTGACCAAGCAAAAGTTGAGCTTGAAGCAGTTGGTGGATATGATATTATTTCTCTTGAAGATAATGCTAAACTTAGAATTGCTATGGGTACAAATCATTCGGTTTCTCAAAGAGGAAATTATACAAGAGAAGGATTTTTGTATGTTCCTCAAAAAGGCATATTTTTAGTAAAAAATTCTCCTATAATGGCTAATGCTAAAGAAGCAACAAAATGCCATAGAAACGGAAGAGAATTTTATCTTACTGGTGAGCAAGTTGAAGAAGCATTAAAAGATTCTGTTAAAATTAAATCTGGAGATTCTATTCCAACAAAAAGATTCGGAGAAGACGAATTAACTAGATATGCTTTTGGAGAAACTGCACAAGCTTATGGAGACTTTTTAAAACAGGCAAAAATTAATGAAATGCCTGTTTGGTTAGCTAGTGTAGAGAAAAAACCATTCGCAAGACAAGCGTGGCTTCGTGGGCTTGGTGGTGGTGGTAGGTCTGTCTTGTATGGCTACTACTGGTTCTTGAGCTACTACTTTGCTGTGCGTGGGGTGCGTAATACGAGCGCTGACGAAGGAAGCGCGAGTGCGCCGAGGAAAATCATAAGTGTAGAAGATTTACTAAATAAAACAGGATATACCTCTGATTATGCTCCAAGTCAAATTAAAAAACTTCAAAATATCCTTGAAGAGAAAGGATATGTAATTACAAAAAAATAAAATGGCAGAACTAACAAGAGATGTAAATGAAAGAAATGTTCAAAGTGCTTATGTATGCGCACCTTTTGATCTTGCATATGCTAAGTTAAAAAAAGCCGGATATAAGATAATTGAACCTGAACAATTTGCTCAATTAAGAATAGCTAAAGGTGCAAGCCATAATGTTTCTTCAAACGGGGCTTATACTTCAATGGGCGATGTTATGATTCCTCAAAAAGGCAGATTTCTTACTCAAGTACCTTTTGTTCTGCGAAATCCTGCTGAATCAACTCAAGCCCATAGACAAGGAAAAGAAGTTTATATCTCAAATGAAGATGCTGAAAATGCTTTACCAGCAGGAAGTGTTCAAATACCTTACAAGCAATCATCAGTTCCAACAGATAGATTTGCAGAAGACCCAATAACTGTTTTTGTATTTGGAAAAACTGCTAAGGAATATGGTGCTTTCTTAAAAGAAGCAGGAATAGAAGCTATGCCTCTTTGGTTTAATGATGAAAAATATATTAATTCTCAAAAAAGCCCCTTTGCTAATCAATTGTGGCTTCATAGGCTTGTTGGCGATAATTGGTCTGACTTGATTGGCTACGGCAGGTGCTTGAGCTACAACAATGCTGTGCGTGGGGTGCGTTATGTCGAGCCACGAAGTGGCGAGACTGCGACGAAAATTTCCACACCCAAACTTAAGGAAATTGTTAGATACAGCAGACAATTTGTTCCGCAAATTGCAAGAAAAGACTTTGAAAAAGGTTTGGAAGCTTTATTCAGAAAACAATAATTCTTATAAATACGATTTTACCTTCTGTAATTGCCCCTACTAACTGAAACAATTCAAAAATTATGTTTCAAAGTTGGGAGCCACATGCTCTTTTATTCAGAAAATAAAATTTTCTGAATCCTAAAATTCCTGGCAAAGGAATTTTTTGATCAGCGCATTATTCAAATTTATTTTAAGCCATAAAATACAAAAGCGACTTGCGAGAAGCTTTGGTGACTGAAATGATAATAAGAGCTATAACACGGCGTGGCTTCATAGGCTTGATGGCGATAATAGGTCTGACTTGAATGGCAACAACAGGAACTTGAACTACAACAATGCTGTGCGTGGAATGGCTCTCAGGGGCTTATATTCATCAATAAAATGGTTGAAACCTTTGATAATAACCTTTATGAAGAAATATATTCTATGAAAAATCTTATTCTTGCTTGGAGAAAAGCAAGAAAAGGCAAGACAAAGAAAGACTATGTTAAAGAGTTTGAAAAAGACACTCTTGGAAATCTGCTTAAACTTCAAAAAGAACTCATCGAACAAACATACTCACCTAAACCTCTTATAACCTTTATTTTGCGAGACCCAAAAACTCGCAAAATTTCAAAATCTGCCTTTAGAGATAGAATTGTTCATCACGCACTTGTTCGAATTATAGAGCCAATATTTGATAAGAGCTTTATTTATGATTCTTGTGCTAATAGAATAGGAAAAGGAAATCTTTTTGCTTTGAAAAGGTTTGATGAGTTTAAAAGAAAAGCAAGTCAGAATAATACGAGAGCTTGTTTTGTATTAAAGGCAGACATAAAACATTATTTTCAAGAAGTTAATCATGAAGTTTTGCTGGGAATTTTAAGAAGGCGAATTTCTGATGAAAGAGTTATTTTGCTGATTAAAAGTATTTTAGATAATTCTGCCGTGGGTTCAGGGGGGGGGGGGTGATGCAAAAAAGTATGCCCCTGGGAAATTTAACTTCTCAATTCTTTGCCAATGTTTATCTTAATGAACTGGATTATTTTGTCAAACACAAATTAAAAGCAAAATACTATATTAGATATGTTGATGATTTTGTTATCTTGCATGAAAGAATGGAACAAATTAAGTTATGGAAAGAGAAAATTGATGAATTTTTAAGGCAAGAGTTAAAGATTGAGCTTCATCCAGAAAAATCACAAATTGTTTCTTTGTATAAAGGAATTGATTTTGTCGGCTTCAGAAATTTTTATCATTTTCGGCTTTTAAGAAAGAGAAATATAAATAATATGAGAAGAAAGGTTGAGTTATTTAAGCTTGGAATAATAAACCCAGATAAGTTTATCAAAAGTTTTCAAGGTTGGGGTGCTTATGCAAAATGGGCAAATACTTTCAAGCTGAGAAAAGAGATACTATTTCCTTCTTCTGAATAGTTTCTCTAGCATGAACTCCAACTTATTCAAACGATGATACTTGTATATCTTTAGCCTACACAGAGCAGATAAAGAAATCTGATTTTCACTTGCTTCTTCTTTTAATCTATTAAATGTTTCAGTCTTTATCTTAAGATGTAGCGTTGAATTCATTACCATTTAATTTTAACTCTTATTCTTATATTCTTTAAGTCTATCTTCAAGCTCTGCAATTTTTTTATCTTTTTCAGCAAGTTTTTCTTTCACTTTTATTATCCATTCATGTGTTTCTTTTAATCTCTGAATCACTTCTTCTCCAATATCCTTTTGTATTTCCATTATTTTATGCTCAAAACTAGATTTTTAAGAATTATTCTTATGCAATCTGTAATATTCAACTAAAATAAATTAGTTCTATATTCTACCTATTCGCCTATTTTCCGCATTATAGCCCTATTCCCTGTATCACCCCATATTCAGAGCTGACAAAAATAGCCATTTTCTCTAATTTTATATTCGACAAAAGCTATTTTACACCCTCTTTTTGTGGGTGTGAAAATCAAGCAATTTTAAGCAGCTTTTTAAGATTTTCTAACACCTGCTTTCTCTGAGTGGAGAAACCTAATTCATTGTATCTGAATAGATTATTTTTGTTAGAAACAATAAACATCCATCTTTTTCTGTATTTCTTATTCAGCCAATCTACTTTTTCTTGTGCTTGTTTCTTCTTTCCAAGGAGAGTTCCTCTTTCAATCTCTAAAGCATATTTTTTATTATTAAAATTAAAAGTAATATCTGCATCAACTGTTTCATGCTCTTGAATATTCTTTATTCCTTCAATTATTTTTAGCAGTCTTATAGTATCCCAAACCAAAAAAGCATGAGTTTTGGAATGATTTGAATCAGGCTTTACTAGAACTCTAAGAAATTTATTTTCTTTAACAGAATATTCATTTGTCTGTTTAAAACCTGCTTTCTCTAAAGCTTTGATTTGATTTTTACTCAGCTTAGATTTTATAAAAACATTATTCTCCCAAGTTCTCAGTTGAGAGCATATCATTTCTGCATTAGATTCTTCATAAGTTGATTTTATTCTTATGTTTTCATCTAAATCTTCCAAATATCTTTTGTTTTGCTCTATCTCCTTATTTGTAGATTCTACAATATGCTTTTTCTTTAATGCTACAAGAAGCTGGAGACAAGTCTCTAACCGCTTCTTGAGTTTAAGTCTAAAGTGCTTCAGTTTTCTGTAATCATTACAAATATTTATTTTGTCTCTTATCTTTTCGATTTCTAATGTCATAGATTTTTCTTCAATTTCATAGTCTTTAAGCAAAAGGTTTTCGATTTCAATTGTTTCATCTTTTATCATTATTGCTTCACTTATTGCATGAGTTATTTGTAAAAATACAAACTTTAAAACTTTGTAAATAATGACTATTACTAAAAATAGGATTATATAAATTGCCAAAATAATAAAACAGATTGTAAAACTTGGCTTTAGACTAATAAAATATGCTAGCATACTCTGTTTTAAGCCCAAAAAGTAATTGTTTATGCTTTCTATGAAAGGCGAAAGTATTGCTAATGCAAAGGCTAATAAGATTAATGTTTCAGATACGCCTAAACTATCTTTTGGTGTGTTTTGCATTTCATTTTCCCAACACCCCTCATTTTTATACTAAAATGGCTTTTATATGTGCAATAAAAAACTTAGCATTTTCAATTGATTTTTCTGCCGGTTCCTTGTTTGCCTGTGGAAGAGTTTTATAAGTAAATTTAGTTCTTTTTTCCTTTTCGTCTTCGAGGATTGAAAGCAAGGCTTCAGCTTTAACCCTTGCATCTTCATAAATATCAAGAAGTTCTTTGCTTAACTCGCCTGTTTTGATTATCTTTTTGAATTTATAATAAACATGCTGGTGCTGTCCTTGCCCAGGTATATCTATCTCCTTTGATATTAAATAAGCTTTAGCACTGTAGAAAATAGCATAATAAGCATGCGAAATGACTGCACTATAAAATGTTATGCTCTCCTCAAGATTAAAATATTCTTTTTTAAGCTTGGAATTCTCACTTAGAATCTGGATAGACCTAGCTAAATACAGTTCATTATCTGCTCTTTCAATGCATAAATCAAAATTGGAAACCATGGCTTAATGCTTTCTTTATTATTTTATAAAAAACGGGGAGATTATAGATTACTCTGTGCTTTCTTGCAATTTCCTTGCCAACATTCGCCTGCTTATTTATCAGCATTTCAAAAAAATCATCTACTGCTACAATCTGGACATGCAGTGGCAGAAGCGCGCTACTTTGAGCCATATTTGAAGCTATTTTTACATTCTGCTCATGTGACTTATTTGGAATAAAAACAGCTATATCTAAATCTGAATTTTTCGCTTGTTTTTCTATTGCATAAGATCCAAAAATAGCTAGAGAATAGAATAAACTGTACTTATCAATTTCATTTATCAATGATTCAACCGAAGAAACAACTTCCTTTGGCAGACCCTCAAACTTTATAAGTTCTAAGTAATTGTAGCTTAAATTATTGGATAAATTAATTTTATAGAGTTTTGATGTTCCAACTTTTCTTTCACTAACTATTTTTTCTTTGATAAACTGCTTTAATGCTAGCTGTATAGCATTATTTGATTTTTCATTTGAAGCTCTTGCTAATTCTCTGACACCATATTCTCTGACTATATTCGCGCCCTGAAAGGGCTTCAATAATATAAGTTGTTTTTTTGTTAACATAGTGTACCAAATTATTGGTTTAATTGTACCATTTAAATGGTACATCTCTTTATATATCTTTCTATTTCTAATCTCCTCCAGTAGCCATCATATTTTGCTTTATCTCTAATTTCTTTTTGCTATTGATCATCTTTTGTACTTGAGGAAGACTGAGAAGGTCATTGAGAAATGAATCATAATCTTTTCTTCTTTCAATTTCTTTTTGTTGCGCTTCTTGGTTTTTCTTTATATCTTCAAGTTCTTTACCCTGCTCTTCGAGTTTCTTCTCAAATTCTCGTTTTTCTTTTGGCGGTAATTCTTCAAGTTTATAGACCTGTTCTTTAAGCATTTTCTTTATCTTATCTTTATCGAGGTGAAGATAGGTCTCTTTCATACTTTTATTATGCCCCATGAACCGCGCAGCAGTATTTTCTGAGATTTTATTTTCATCTGCAAGAGTATAAAGTTCTGTTGCTCTTGAATGTCTTAGAAGGTAATTCCAAAAATATTTTCCTGACTTCTTGCTTAATCCTCTAGCCCATATTGAGATAGTTCCTTTATCAACCGGCTTATTAACATCTTTCTTTAAGTGA
>Ga0247841_10005389_pt1 | contig 20764 bp, 16 predicted proteins | sample LaCruzMarch2015__2_FD_192410 | JGI IMG/M metagenome (GOLD analysis project Ga0247841, IMG submission 192410) | Freshwater microbial communities from meromictic Lake La Cruz, Castile-La Mancha, Spain - LaCruzMarch2015_18m | ecosystem: Environmental > Aquatic > Freshwater > Lake | place: Spain... | reverse complement strand
GGTTATACGGTCATTCGCAGGCTTGGTGCCGATACTCGGCGTCTGCCTGGGCCATCAGGCGATAGGCGAAGTATACGGCGGAAAGATAGTGGGCGCTAAGACGCTTATGCACGGAAAGACCTCCGCGATCCATCATGACGGCAAGGGTTTATTTAAGGACGTAAAAAATCCTTTCGACGCGACCAGATACCATTCGCTGGTTATAGACCGTTCGAGTATGCCGGAAGTGCTGAGGATAACGGCCGAGACCAAAGATAAGGAGATAATGGCGCTTGAACACGTCAAGCTGCCCATATACGGAGTCCAATTTCACCCCGAGTCGATATTGACCGTCGAGGGGAAAAAAATACTGGGGAACTTTCTAAAACTATGATAAGAGAAGCGATAGAGAAGGTCGTAAAGAGGAAGGATCTTACCGAGAGTGAGACCGGCGAGGTATTCGGCGAGATCCTGTCGGGCGCGGCCACATACGCTCAGATAGGCGCGTTTGTCACCGCGCTTAGAATGAAGGGCGAGACCGTGGAGGAGATAACCGGCGCGGCGAAGATGATGCGCGAGAAGTGCGTCCGTATAAGCGCCCGCGGAAAACTCGTGAGCATGGATCGGGACGATATCAACGTCGATGACGAAACTATAGTCGATACCTGCGGCACCGGAGGAAGCCAGACCAATACGTTCAATATCTCGACCACTGTGGCTTTTGTCGTAGCCGGCGCCGGTCTTAAAGTCGCAAAGCACGGAAATCGCAGCGCCTCATCCCAATGCGGTTCGGCCGATGTTCTGGAGGCTCTCGGCGTAAAACTCGACGTTGGGCCGGACATGGTCCAGCGCTGTATCCTTGAAATAGGGATAGGTTTTCTTTACGCGCCGCTATTTCACGGAGCGATGAAGTACGCTATGCTTCCCAGAAAAGAGATAGGCATACGGACGATATTTAACATATTGGGCCCGCTCTCAAATCCGGCGGGGGCGACGAGCCAGGTGCTCGGCGTTTACGATCCAGCCCTGACCGATACCATGGCGCATGTTTTGAAGAATCTCGGCTCAAAGAGGGCTTTCGTGGTTTACGGCATGGATACTCTAGACGAGATAACGATAACCGGCAAGACCAAAGTGTCCGAGCTTAAAGACGGGCGCATTAGAAATTATTATATAACTCCGCAGAAATTCGGGATACGGAGGGCCGACCTTGACGATATAAAAGGCGGGGACGCCAAAGAGAATTCCGAGATAGTCGTCGCGGTATTAAAAGGCGAGAGGTCGCCAAGGCGCGATGTCGTCCTTCTGAACGCCGCGGCCGGGCTTGTCAGCGGATTTAGAGCCAAGGATATGAAAGACGGCATAAAGATGGCGGAGGAATCGATAGATTCCGGCCGGGCTATGGACAAGCTGCTCAAACTTATAGAATTGACGAACGGATGATACTTTCGAGAATAATAGAAGAGACCAGGCGGGTAGTAGAAGAGGCCAAGCGCGCGAAGCCGAAGGATGAACTCCTTCGCGAGATAAAGAACATATGCGTGAAGAGTTCATTCAAGAAGGGCATATCGCGGCCTCACCACATGAACCTGATAGCCGAGATAAAGAGATCGTCCCCATCGAAGGGCATATTGCGCTCCGATTTCAATCCGATGAAGATAGCCATAACTTACCAGCAAAGCGGCGCCAGCGCCATATCGGTCCTTACCGACGAGCGTTTCTTTGAGGGTAAGCTCGAGTACATAAAGAAGATAAAGGACAGCGTATCGCTGCCTATACTGAGAAAAGATTTTATAATAGATGAATATCAGATATACGAGACGGTCGCCTCAGGCGCCGACGCGCTGCTTCTAATAGCGGATCTTCTTTCGGCTAACGAACTCGTCGGATTCTATAACCTGGCGACATCGCTGGGGCTCGATGTTCTAATAGAGGTCCATAAAGAAGAGGATATAGAGAAGGCGCTGGCTACGGAAGGTTCTATAATCGGAATAAATAACAGGGATCTCCATACATTCAAGACGGATCTGTCGATAACGCAAAAGCTTATCAGGCTGATACCGCATGGCCACACGAAGGTATCCGAAAGCGGCATAAAGTCCTATGAGGATGTCATGTTCCTTAAGTCGATAGGGGTTAACGCTGTCCTTATAGGCGAAGCGTTCATGGAGGCCCCCGATATCGCGCTGAAGGTGCGCGAAGTAATGAGATATTAGGGGTCTTATGGTCAAGATCAAGATCTGCGGGATCACGAATAAGGATGACGCTCTTGGCGCGGCGAACCTGGGTGCGGATATGCTCGGTTTCGTTTTTTATAAAGGATCGAAAAGATTCGTGAAGCCGGAAACGGCGCGCGATATCATCGACTTCATTCCGAGCTCCATAGCTAAAGTCGGGGTTTTTGTCGACCAGAAAACTGACGAAGTGCTGGAGATAGCCGAAGAAGCCGGCTTGGATATCCTGCAATTTCACGGCTCGGAGAGCGCGGGGTATTGCATGTACTTCAGCCCGCGTTTTAAAGTCATGAAAGCTTTCAGGATAAAGGATAGGATGAGCTTTAAAGGCATGAACAAATATAATACGGATTATTATCTCTTCGATACGCACGTGGAAGGTTCTGCGGGCGGGACCGGGAAGTCTTTTGATTGGAACCTCCTTAAGGATATTCATATATTGAAGTCGTTTTTTGTATCGGGAGGGCTTAACGCCTCAAATGTCGGAAAAGCTATCGGGGAATTTACGCCTTACGGAGTGGACGCGTCGAGTTCGCTTGAAATTGCTCCCGGAAAGAAAGATATGGGCCTTGTAAAGAAGTTTATCGAAGAAGTCAGGAGGGCAGCTTGACAGTTCCCAATAAGGCTGGTTATTTTGCTTCATTCGGCGGGAAGTTCGTTCCCGAGACCCTCATGTCGGCCTTGGGTGAACTTGAGCGAGAGTATTTTAAGGCCCGAGGTGACAAGCTTTTCAAAATTGAATTTGAAAAGTATCTTAAAGGATATGCCGGACGCCCAACGATGTTTTATTTCGCGAAAAGGCTGACCGAACATGTCGGCGGAGCGAAGATATATCTTAAGCGCGAGGATCTTCTGCATACCGGCGCGCATAAGATAAATAATACGCTCGGGCAGGCGCTTCTGGCCCTGCGGATGAAGAAGCCGCGTTTGATAGCCGAGACCGGGGCGGGGCAACACGGCGTGGCTACCGCTACTGTGGCGGCGCTGTTCGGACTTAAGTGCGAGATATTTATGGGTGATGAAGACGTGCACAGGCAGGCCGTCAACGTATTCAAGATGGGCATGCTCGGCGCTAAAGTGACTTCCGTCCATTCAGGCTCGAAGACCCTTAAGGACGCCATGAACGAGGCGATGCGCGATTGGGTAACGAATGTCCGCGATACTTATTACGTCATAGGTTCGGTCGCCGGCCCGCATCCTTATCCGCTTATGGTCAGAGAATTCCAATCGGTCATAGGAAAAGAGGCCAGGAGACAGGCGTTGTCCGAATTAGGAAAACTTCCCGATCATATAGTAGCCTGCGTCGGAGGCGGTTCCAACGCCATGGGTATATTTCACGCGTTTTTGAACGACAAGGTCGCCCTTACGGGCGTCGAAGCTGCCGGGCTGGGTATAGAAACTTCAAAGCACGCGGCCACATTATGCAAAGGCTCCGTAGGAGTTCTTCATGGCTCAAAGAGTTATCTGTTGCAGGATCGGGATGGACAGGTGGAGATAGCCCATTCGATCTCGGCAGGCCTTGATTATCCCGGTGTGGGGCCCGAACATTCGTACTTGAAGAGCATAGGTCGCGTTAAGTATGAGGCCGTGACGGATAAAGAGGCGCTTTCGGGATTTAAGATGCTGACGGAACTCGAGGGCATAATACCGGCGCTCGAATCGTCTCACGCGCTCTACGCCGCCGCGCGCTTGGCGAAAAAACTGCCGAAAACCAAGTCCGTCTTAGTCTGCCTTTCGGGCAGAGGCGATAAGGACATAGATATTGTACGGGGGGCCATATGAAGATAAAGCCGAATCTGCAATTCTCGGTATTGTGCGACGATGTCAGACGGGAGGAGAACGGGAAGTTCATGCTGATAGGGCTCTTTGAGGCCATAAGTTCGAAGAAGTTCCCGGCTACGCACCCTATGTTATTTATTGTGAACCGCTGGTGCAAAGGCGAGGGCGATTTTACCCAGAAGATCCGTATTGTGAACTCCCAGGATAAGGCGACGGTATTTCAGACCGACGAGCAGGCGTTCCAGCTTGCCGATATTAACAGGCATCACACGCTCGTCTCGAGGTTCAATAACCTTGTATTTCCTACGCCAGGAAAGTACTGGCTCGAAGTGCTTTTGGATGGTGAGTTATTTTTGAATTATCCCATAATGCTGACAGAGATAAAATGAAAAACAGAATAGACAGGCGTTTTAAAGAATTAAAGTCGCTAGATAAGAAGGCCTTCATAGCTTACATAACGGCCGGCGATCCGGATCTCGGCACAACGAAGAAACTGGTTATGGCCCTGGAGGCTTCGGGGGCTGATATCATAGAACTCGGAATACCGTTTTCCGATCCGATAGCGGACGGTCCGACCATTCAGGCTGCCTCTTACAGAGCGCTTCTTAAAAAGACCTGTTTATCGAAGATATTCGATGCCGTTTCAGAACTCCGCGCCCATACCGAAGTGCCCATAGTCTTTATGACTTATTACAATCCGGTACTGAAATATGGCCCCGCGCGTTTCTTCGAAAGTTGCAGAAAATCGGGCGTCGACGGCGTGATAGTTCCCGATCTTCCTTTTGAGGAGGCCGTGGATATCATAAAACTCGGAAGAAGATCCGGTGTCTGCACAATATTCCTTGCAGCTCCCACATCGAGTCGTGAACGTATGCGAAAGATCGCGAAGATATCGAGCGGATTCGTATACTATGTATCGTTGACCGGGGTCACCGGATCGGGAAGATCGCTTCAGTCGGAGATATCGCGAAATGTCAGGACTTTGAGATCATTCACGGAAAAGCCGGTGGCCGTCGGATTCGGCGTCTCGCTACCGGCCCAGGCGCGCCGCATTGCCCGAAGCGCGGACGGCGTCATAGTAGGAAGCGCCATAGTAAGTATAATAGCCAAAAAAAGCGATATCATTTCGAAAGTTTCCGGGTTTGCCCGGACTATGGCAAGGGCGATCCACGGTGCATAAACGCGATATGGGCGAAGTTTATGCGGTGATACTCGCGGGCGGCGCGGGAAAGAGGCTTAAGCCCCTTTCGACGGACAAGCGGCCCAAAGCTTTTTTGTCAGTAACTCGCGATCGCGATACGATGTTCGCGCGCACGCTTAAGATAGTAAGGTCGATCGTACCCGGCGGGAATATACTCGTAGCGGTGAATAAGAAACACGCCGCTCTTGTAAAGAAAGATTTTCCCAAAATTTCAAATGTAAATCTGATCCGGGAGCCGATATCGCGAAATACCGCTCCGGCGATAACCGCGGCCGCTTTGGCGCTCGTAAAGATAGACCCGGCGGCTATTATGGTAGTGATGGCTGCCGATCAGTATATCACGGACTATCGGGAGTATGTCGACGCTATATGCCGGGGCATCGATTTCGTTAAGGCCAATACCGCCGCGATCGTCACCCTCGGCGTCAGGCCGGACCTCCCGTCCACGGAATTCGGCTATATAAAGATATGTAATGCACCGTCTCTCCGCAAACCTTCGTCTAGCCGACGCAGCTCGACGCGGTTTTTCAGCGGCGGATACGATGTATTCAAAGCCGAAAAGTTCGTCGAGAAGCCGGATCTTCGGCTAGCGAAAAAGTATCTCGAAAGTGGCGGCTATCTTTGGAACACCGGGCCGTTCATATTCACGGCCGGGACCATTCTTGAAGCCATGGAAAAACACGCTCCGGCTGTGACGCGCGCATTTAAAAAGGCGGGGCCATTGATGAAAATATATAATAAAACGCCGGACTTATCCATAGATCACGCGGTCATGGAAAAGTCGAAGAATGTGTATTGCGTTAAAGGCGATTATCGATGGCAGGATATGGGAAGCTTCGAAAGCCTTAAGGCCATACTTAAGCGCGAAGCCAGGAAGTATATTGAAGAGGATGGCAGAATAACGAGGATCTTACCTTGAGGGTAATGGCTCTCGATATAGGATCTAAGCGCATAGGCGTCGCGATGAGCGACGAGCTGCTATTGACCGCTCAGGGACGCGAGACGATAAGACATACGACGGCGGATAGGGACATAGTCGAGATAGCGCGGCTGGTAAAAGAAGAGGGCGTGATAGAGGTTATTCTCGGCCTTCCCCTTAACATGAACGGGAGTCAAAGCGCGAACTCTAAAGAGGTATTGGAATTCGCCGAGGCGCTTAAGGCGTCTATATCGGTGCCGGTGAAGACCTGGGACGAACGCCTGACGACGGTCGGAGCCGAGAAGGCGCTTCTCGAAGCGAATATGTCCAGATTTAAAAGAAAGAGACTTAACGACATGGTGGCGGCGCAATTGATATTACAGGGATATCTGGATTCCCGAAAGAAAAGGTGAAATATGTACGAAATGGAATCGCTCAGTAACGGCTTAGGTATAGCATCTGATGTCATGGACCATATGGAGTCTGTTTCAATAGGAGTGTGGATCCGCGCCGGAGGAAGATACGAGAATCCGAAGAACAGCGGCATAAGTCACCTTTTGGAGCATATGCTTTTTAAAGGCACCATTAAGCGCGATACGAAACTTATAAAACAGGAGATAGAGGGCCGCGGAGGGTCTTTTAACGGTTTTACGTCGGAAGAGCATACTTGCTACCTGGTAAAACTATTGGCAAAAGACGCGGCGCTCGGCGTAGATATATTGAGCGATATGGTGCTTAATCCTAAACTGGATCCGGTTGAAATTGAAAAAGAGAAGAGCGTCATAGTGGAGGAGATAAATATGTATAAGGATATCCCGGCCCACTATGTGCACGAGATATTGGCCGAGATGATGTGGCCGCTCCAGCCGCTGGGTATGCCCCTGGCCGGGACGGTCGAATCGGTCAATGCTCTCACCAGAAAGGATGTAGCCGATTACAAAGATCATTATTACAATACCAGAAATATGCTCGTGGTAGGAACCGGCAAGATCGAAAAGAAGGATTTTAGGAACATGGCGTCCAAATATTTCGCGTCTTCGTCCGCCAGATCGGCCTCCAGTTTCGAGAAAGCCAGGACGGTCAGTAAGGTCCCTACTCTATCGGTATATAAGAAAGATACTGAGCAGACCCATATGGCGTTCGGGTTGCATACGATAGACAGGTTCCATCCGGATAAATACGTTCTCAGCGTTCTGAATATACTGCTCGGCGCGAATATGTCGTCCAGACTTTTTCATATAGTCAGGGATGAAATGGCGCTGTGCTATGAGATATCCTCCGCCATAAGGCGTTATGAGGATACGGGCGCTTTTGTCGTGAGCGCCGGCGTGGATCATAAAAAGCTCGTGAAATCGGTGGAGGTCATATTAAAAGAAATAGGCAGACTCAAGACCGAGCCTGTAAGTCTGGAGGAGCTCGGCCGCGCTAAAGAGTATTATAAGGGGCAGTTGTTATTTGCGCTCGAGGACACGATGTCCAGGATGCTTTGGATAGGCGAGCGACTTATATCCGGAGAGAAGGATTTTACCGTAAAGGGCATATTAGATAAGGTAGACAGGATAACTCCAGACGACATAACCAGGGTCGCGAAGGATACGATGAAGAACGAGAACCTGCATCTGGCTGTAGTGGGACCGGTGAAGGAAGAGAAATCGGTAAAAGAGGCTCTTACTATAGGATGAACGGATCCATAAAGCTCTTTAAAATATTCGGGATATCGATAAGGATCCACGCGACGTTTTTTCTCCTGTTATTGGTGGCATTTACCGGCACGCCCAGATGGATATTCCTAATCTTTGCGGTATTCTTTTTCGTCACTATGCATGAGATCTGTCACAGTCTGGTCGCAAGGCGATTCGGCATAGAGGTCCGCGAGATAACCCTTTTTCCTATAGGCGGCGTAGCGAGTATGACGAAGACGCCCGATAAGCCTATGGATGAGCTCCTGATATCGCTGGCAGGGCCTTTTTCGAACATAGCCGTTATAGCGCTTTTCTTCTATCCTATGAGATATCTCGTCGGAGACGGGATATTATTTCACCGGCTCTCCACGGCCTCATGGCCGCTTACATTCGCTTATGCCTATTGGATAAATCTGATGCTTGCCATCTTTAATATGCTGCCGGCCTTTCCTATGGATGGAGGCAGGGTGCTTAGGGCTATATTGGCGTCCTGGCTAGGATATCTTAAAGCCACGCGGATCGCGGTAGCTTTCGGGCACATATTTGCAATAGCCTTCGCGTATTTAGGCATAGTTGACGGCAATTTAATGCTCGTCATAATAGCCGTATTCGTATATACCGCGGCATCGGGAGAGGCCCGTGCGGCCGAGTTAAAAGAAGTATTGAAAAATAGCGGTGTACACGATATACTGCGTCCGGGGAGATAAACGAAAGGGATTTATGGATAAGATACTGATAGCGCCAAGCATATTGTCGGCGGATTTCGCGAAGCTTGGAGATGAGGTAAGGGCGGTCGAGCGAGGCGGAGCGGACTGGATACATGTCGATGTGATGGACGGCCATTTCGTGCCTAACATAACGATGGGGCCGCTGATCGTTAAGTCGATAAGGCCGGTGACTAAGCTCCCCATAGACGTCCACCTTATGATAAAAGAGCCGGAGAGGTATATCGAGAGTTTTTCGAAAGCCGGGGCCGATATTATAACTTTTCACGTCGAGTCGGATGGAGATCCCGAGGAGATAATCAGGCTTATAAAATATTTCAAAAAGAAGGCAGGGGTATCTATAAAGCCGGGGACGGACCTAAAAAAGATAGAATCGATACTTCCAATGGTCGATATGGTTTTAGTTATGACGGTCGAGCCGGGATTCGGAGGGCAGGAGTTCATGTTCGATTGCCTGCCTAAGATAGAAGAGGTAAGGAAAGTATTTAAAAAAGATATCGAGGTCGATGGGGGTATAAACGCGTCCTACGCCTCGGAGGTTATAGCGAAAGGCGCCAATGTGATAGTGGCCGGCACATCGATATTCGGGACTAAGGACTATGCGGGCGCGATAAAGGGACTTAGGGGGTAATAAGGAATTAAAAATTAAAAACTCAAAATCAAAATTAAAACTTAAAATATAAACTGGAGGAATAAGATGGGCGCGATAAAATTCGGTACCGACGGGTGGAGGGCGGTTATAAGCGAGGATTTCACGTTCGATAACGTGAAGATAGTCGGCCAGGCTATGGCCGATTACATAAATAACGATACCGGCCCGGCTTCGAAGGTAAAGGATAAGCGCGTCGTTATCGGATACGATACGAGATTCCTTTCTGAAAAGTACGCCGAACTTGTAGCTTGTGTATTGGGCGCAAACGGCATAAAGGTAATACTCTCCGACAGGCCTACCCCTACGCCTTCGGTAAGTTTCGCTATAAAAGACAGGGGCCTTACGGGCGGAGTTATGATAACCGCCAGCCATAATCCGGCCAGATATAACGGAATTAAATATAAAGCCTATTACGGCGGAAGCGCCGGGACCGATATAACGAAAGCTTTTGAGGGATATCTCGGGAAGAATGAGGTTCGATACCTCTCCGCGACCGAATTGAAAAATAAAGGGATGATAGAATATGAGGATATAATCCCCAAACATCTGGAGTTCGTGAAGAAATACGTTAATGTCAAATTGATAAAGAAGGCGCGCCTCAAGGTGTTGGTGGATTCGATGTTCGGCACGGGCAATGGATACATATACGGGCTTCTTTTCGGCGGCAAGTGCAAAGTCACCACCATACACGAGGATGTCAACCCGAGCTTTTGCGGCATAAATCCCGAACCGATACTCCCTAATCTTAAAGAGCTCGCGGAGAAGACGAAAAGAGATAAGTATGACATAGGTATAGCGACCGATGGCGATGCGGACAGGCTCGGAATAGCGCTCCCGAACGGAAAGCTCCTGACGGGTCATAAAGTCATGTCGCTCTTATTGTTGCATCTTCTTGAGGACAAAGGACTTAGAGGCGGAGTTGTACAAACATTGTGCGGTACGGGTCTTATAAATAAGATCTGTAAGAAATATGGCCTTAAGATGTACGAGACTCCGGTTGGTTTTAAATATATATGCGAACTCATGATAAAAGAGGATATACTCGCGGGGGGCGAGGAGACCGGGGGTGTCGCTTTCAAAGATTCAATACCCGAGCGTGATGGTATACTATCCGGCCTCCTTATACTAGAGATGATGGCGATGAGGAAGAAGAAGATCATGGATATATTGAAATCTATCGATAAGGAATACGGCACCTATGAGTATAGGAGGCTCGATGTTAAATATCCGGACCAGAAGAAGGCGCTTCTTATGGATCTGTTGAAAAATAACCCGCCTAAAGATATTCTGGGAAAAAAGGTTACGGAGATAAAGACTACGGACGGTTATAAATTGATCTGCGAGGATTCGTCCTGGCTTATGCTCAGGCTTTCCGGCACTGAGCCTATATTGAGAGTTTACTCCGAGGCGTCTAGTGAAAAGAGGGCCATGGCCATATTGGCTGAGGGGAAGCGGATCGCGGATAGCGTTTAGATAAAGAGAGAGCAGAAAACACCTAATGGATAAGAAATTTATAAGAAACTTTTCGATCATTGCCCACATAGACCACGGGAAGTCTACGCTCGCCGACAGGATATTGCAGTTTACCGGCGCTATAAGCGAGCGTGAATTCCATGATCAGCTTCTCGATGACATGGATCTCGAGCGTGAGCGCGGCATAACGATAAAGGCCAGCGCTGTCAGGGTAAATTACACAGCCAAAGACGGCGTAACCTACGAACTTAATCTTATAGACACTCCCGGGCATGTCGATTTCACTTACGAAGTCTCGAAATCCATAGGCGCCTGTGAAGGAGCGCTTCTTGTTGTAGATGCGTCGCAAGGCGTTGAGGCGCAAACAGTTGCAAATCTATACCTGGCTATGGAACACAACCTGAAGATCATACCCGTCATCAATAAGATAGACCTGCCCAGCGCGCAAATAGAGGTGGTGAAGAAAGAGATCTCGCATATTCTGGGAATGGAAGAGTCCGATATAATACTTGCCAGCGCGAAACTCGGTAAGGGCACGGCCGATATCCTCGAGGCCGTTATAGATAGGATACCGCATCCCAGCGGCGATAATTTAAATCCCTTGCAGGCACTTGTTTTTGATTCCAGATTTGACACATACAAAGGCGTGGTGATATTGATACGGCTCATGAACGGCACCATAAAGAAGGGCATGAAAGTAACGATGATGTCGACAGGCAAGGTCTACGACGTCCTGGAAGTCGGTATCTTCAATCCGCGCGAGGCTCAGGTGGATGAACTTGTATGCGGTGAGGTCGGCTATGTCGCCTGCAATGTGCGCGATGCGCGCGAAGTATGGGTAGGGGACACGATTACGGATGCGAACAACCCCGCGCAAACGGCGCTTCCCGGATATAAGAAAGTACATCCGATGGTATTCAGCGGAATATATCCGTCTAACACCGCGGAGTTTAATTCGCTTAAAGAGGCGATAGAGAAGATGAGGCTTTCAGACGCCTCATTTGTCTTCGAGCCGGAGAAGTCGGTGTCGCTCGGTATGGGATTTAGGTGCGGGTTCCTCGGGCTTTTGCATATGGAGATAATTCAGGAGAGGCTGGAGAGAGAATTTGATCTTAATCTCGTCGTAACTACCCCGAGCGTAATATATAAGATAACGGACCGTTCCGGCAAGATCCTGGAGATAGATAATCCCATGAAACTTCCGAATGCCGGTGAGATAGATGGGGTCGAAGAGCCTTATGTAAGAGCTCATATAATCACCCCTAAAGAGTTCATGGGGGCTATACTTGAACTGTCAGAGTCAAGACGCGGAACATATGTCTCGACGGAATACATTGAAGAGACCAGGGTCAGGATAGTCTATGATCTTCCGCTATCAGAGGTCATAATAGATTTCTACGACAAGATCAAATCCATGACCAAAGGATACGGGTCGCTGGATTACGAATTTCTCGATTACAGGCCTACGGAGATAGTTAAGCTGGATATCCTGATAAACGGCGAGATATACGACGCGTTCTCCTGCATAATATTCAAAGATAAGGCCTACGCGAAAGGCAAAGCGATAATAGAAAGGCTGAAGGAAAATATCCCCCGCCATCTTTTTCAGATAATACTTCAGGCCGCCATCGGAGGGCAGATCATATCACGAGAGACGATAAAGTCTGTCGGGAAGAACGTCACCGCGAAGTGCTATGGCGGAGATATAACGCGTAAGAGAAAACTTTGGGAGAAGCAAAAAGAAGGAAAAAAGAAGATGAAGCAGTTCGGCAAGGTCGAGATACCTCAGGAGGCATTCTTCGCCGCTTTGAAAGCGTAACACCTGTCATCCTGAGGAGGGCGAAGCCCGACGAAGGATCTAAAACATTGCAAATTAAAAAGGGGATACGATGTTTAATACTAAAGTCAAATCGCAGGCCAGGGAATGGGCCGAATCCATAATAATCGCCGTTATACTGGCCCTTGTGATACGCGCTTTTGTGGTCCAGGCCTTCAAGATACCGTCGGGATCCATGATCCCCACATTTCAGATAGGGGACAGGATATTCGTAAATAAGTTCCTGTACGGGGCGAAGATCCCGTTCACTGAAATAAGGCTGCCGGCTTTACGCCAGCCTAAGCGGGGGGATATAATCGTATTCCGCTCTCCGGAGGACCCAAAGAAGGATTTCGTTAAAAGGCTTATTGCAACAGAAGGCGAGACAATTGAGATAAGAGATGGTAAAATATATATCGACAACGCCGTTATAAACGAGCCCTCGTCCATAAGGGATGTTTATTACACCAATGAAGGCGATTACGGTAAAGAGGCGCGCGTCGTAACGGTTCCTAAGGACTCATATTTTGTGCTCGGCGATAACAGTGGAAGTTCACGCGATTCGCGGTATTGGGGCTTTGCTCCGAAAAAAAATCTTATAGGTAAGGTCATAGTAATATACTGGCCATTGCATAGGATGAAGATAGTAAAGTGAATCTAGCCAACAGAATATCCATAACGAGAATAGTCCTTATACCGTTCTTCATAGCCGCGGTAGTTTATTCGAAGTTATGGCTCGCGCTGGTGATATTCATGATAGCCGTTATATCCGACGGAGCCGATGGGTTTATAGCCAGGGCCTTAAAACAGAAGACCGAATTCGGCACGATCCTCGATCCGGTCGCGGATAAACTTCTTCTGGTCAGCGCGTATATAGCGCTGTCGATAGCGAACCCGGGAAAATATATTACGATACCGCCATATGTTACCATAGTAGTGATATCCCGAGACGTCATAATTGTAATGGGATCGGTCATGGTCTATATGATAAAGGGCGGGTTGAAAGTTTCGCCCAGCATAATAGGAAAGATCACCACATTTTTTCAGATGATGGTCATAGTGAGCGTGCTTCTGCAGTTTAAACATTCGGCGCTTCTTTGGAACGCCGCGGTGATATTCACGCTGCTGTCAGGGGTCGATTATATGGTTAAAGGTTCGAGGCTTTTGAGCGAAAACCATTTTGTAGAAAGAAGAAAGAGTTAGGCTATGCATCCTGTTTTAGCCCTGTTCCTATCGGTCCTGGCATCCTATCTTATAGGGTCTTTCCCGACGAGCTATATACTTACCAGGGCTATAAAAGGCGTTGATATAAGAGCCTCCGGTAGCGGCAACGCGGGCGCGACGAATGTCTTAAGGACCGTAGGGAAGATGCCGGCCATAGCCACTCTCATAATTGACATAGCGAAGGGTTATTTCGTCGTGGCTTTCTTAGCCGGTTTTTTTTACAGGTACGGAATAGATCTGGATATAAATTTTTACCGCGGACTTCTTGGCCTGGTCGCGGTATGCGGACATATCTGGCCGGTATTCTTAAAATTCAAAGGCGGCAAGGGCGTGGCGACGACTCTTGGCGTCGGGCTGGCGATAGCCCCGGGAGTCCTGGGAGTTTCTTTCATACTTTGGATAGCGGTATTCTTTTTATCAAGTTTTGTATCGCTGGCTTCGATAGCGGCGCTCGTGGCGTTCCCGGTGATATCCGTGATAATGGGCCTGCCCATATACACGATCATCTTTAGCGTCTTGATATGTTCGGTAAGCATTTTTAAACACAAAGACAATATCGAGAGGCTGTTAAAATCCCAGGAGAATAAAACGCGGCTTTTTTCGAAGTAACCCCAGGATATGTAGATTTAGCGCATTTAAACCATATCTGGCCGGCCAGTTTGACTATGGTCAGTTAAGATATAAAAAATTTGGATATTTCGCCTTGACGACTCTACTATATTATGATATATATTATATGTGGCACGAGATGCCACTTTTTTGCGAACCTTTAATATATAGTTAAAAAAAGTTTTGGAAAAGAATTAACTAGCAAGGACAATCCAGATGATGGATTACTACGGTGCGCCTAAAAAATTGTGGTTCAAGGCGATAGCCCTTCTTGTCGTCTTGTCGTTCTTATGGTACGACATCGCATGGGCTGCCGATCTATTTACATATAATATAGCTCCCAAGACAGTTAATACCGAAGTTGCCACCCCGATCAAAACTCCCTCGACGAAAGAAGTGACCAACTACGATCTCCTCGATTCCAATAAAGGCGGCAAGTCCGGCGCGGCCGGCCTTATGCCTTCCCGTCAGGACAAAGAGCAGTCGAGCAAATTCTCACCCGGTTATATCCAGGAGCAGCAGGCTAAGCACGAGGAGATAGTGGGCTTAAGGCAGGACACCGAAAACTACACGGATCTGCTTCGTAAAAAACCAAAACGAGAGGAAGAAGAGATTGATCTTAAGCGGAAAAAATCCGGAGGCGGAGGAGGCGGCATGTACTACACCGTCGAGGATTATGATTCCGCAGGCAATCCGAGGCAGTTGAATGCCTATATCTACGAAGGCGGAACTGCCGCCGGCCGGCTTATGGCTATCGTATCTTACGATATAAGCAAGTTCAACGGCGGACCATGGATATCAAGCGTCAGGGAGATAACTCCTGATGAAGGCGATAAATTCATGGGATCATATTCGAAGCTTGTTTCCCCTGAACTCCTGACGCCGGATCTCATAATAAATAAGACGGTATATTTTGGAGCAAAGAACAAAGAGCGTATCGATTATATATTGTCAGGCTATGATGAAGAAGGAATACCCCGCGATGTTACGGTTTATGATTACACGGCTAACGGAGACGGGGATAAGGAAACTCTCGATGAAACACGCACGTATAACGTAAAAAATCTCGGCCTGGATTTCGAGAGCGAGGATCTGTCGTGGAAATCTGAGCTTACAGACGACAGGCTTACGCGCACGGCGGTCTATACCGGCGCGGCGAAGGAAGAGCGTATCGTGTACGCACTCGATAAGTATCTGATAGCTGATACGACCGTCGAGCAGGTTGGGTCAAATACTCCGAATAACATCACATTTTACACCTACGATGCCAGCGCCAAGCCGGCCCTTCAGGAGACGAGGACCTATCGCATAAACGAAATGCCAGAAAGTGAGTGGCAGACCAGAGACGACTCCAGGCTCGACAATATCACTGTTTATGAGGGCGAGAAAGACAAAGAGAAGATAAAATATTCCCTTTCAAGTTTCTTCATGAATACGGCCACCGGCTTAGTCGGCGCGTGGGAGAGAAAAGATTATTTCTACAAAGACAATGTTTTGGAGAGAACGCAGACATTCGATATATCCGGCCTCGGAGGCGACGAGAAGATAGTCCAGGGCGCGGGAATGTTGGATGAGACAGCTTATTTTATCGGGCAGAAGAACCATGAGAAACTCAGTTACAGCCTTAATCTATATGACGGCGCGGCCACTCCAAATCCGCAATTGAGAGTCGATTATATCTACAAGGGCCGCACGCTTACCTTCACCGAGACTTATGACATAGTCGCCGTTCCAATAGATAGCAAGAATATCTTGCAGGAGAGGGTTACGTACGAGGGTAAATCGAGCGAGGAGAGAGTGGCTAGTTCCACAAGTTATTACGCAAGCGGAAACATATTCAAAGATACAGTCTATTCGTACAGTCAGAATAGTCGGGGCGTATATTATGCCAGCCAGATATCGGAAACCACATTCGCTACAGATGGCGTCGGTGTGATAGACAGGGTGACGACTTCAAACGACCTTTATTATGACTTTAACGGAGACGGTATCAGGGAGTACGAAGACCTTAACGGCAGTATAAGATGCCAGATCTCCGAGGCATTCAGTACGCTGAACGGAGTAGAAAACCAGAGCACTTGGGAAGCGGTGATATTTTCGAATTACAACGAGCAGGGTAAAGCCGGACTTGAAGAGAGATGGACTTACACCGAGGAGGGCGGGACATTTATACGGCACGAGGAAACGCGAAATATCGATTTCGATGTGAGGGGCAATCTTCTGAGTCAGATAGTGACGTCATTTAAGACCGCCGGCACCGACCAGGTAGATTATGAAAAATACGTTGAAAACCGCGGTTTCGATTATTACGGGAATATTCGCGATCGCACGGAAGCGGTATTTTCAAGCGTATCGGATCTGATATATTTCAAAACGATACATAACGAATACGCAAATTTGCTTGCCGCAAGGCGCGGGATAGCGACTTACACGGAGACGGCGCGTTACAAAAATACCCTGGGTATTTTTGGGGCAGACCCGATCGATCGCATTATCAACGAGGTTCTTTCTCTTGACTTGAGAGGATTTGCCGTTAAGGAGGTCACCAGGACGTATGTTACGGACGCCGACAATGTAGAAAAACTTACAACCTTGAGAGAAACGTTGAATGGTGATATAGACGACCGAGGTGACGCAGGCGAGCAGCGCACAACCACATATAACATAGCCAATTATTCCGTTACTCCGGACGGCGAAGTATATGACCGGATACAGATCAAATACGATGAATTGCTCGATCGTAAATTTGACGCCAGGCATAATGTGATAAGCCAAAAGGCCGTTTCATATGACGCTTATGGAGGCAATATCACAAATGTCCAGGAGACTCGTAATATAGGTTTTAATGGTTCGGGCGTTGCGCTCAAACAGGTGATCGCTTCTTATGGCGATCTTGCTGAGACCATGCTTTTAGATGTAAAAGTGGTTGAGAATAGTGATATATCGACGCTTGAGGGGACTGTCGGCAAAAGTATCGTTACCACATATCGCGATGGCTCAATCTCCGGTGACGGCAATATAACATTCAGCGATCCATCAGACAGGGAGATAATGATAACGGGTTCGTTCGATCTGCGCGGCAACGCCCTAGAACAGGTCACCGTGAAGGAATATTATAAGAGCGGAGGATTTGTATTCCTGGAAGCAAAGAGAATACTGTCGGAAGGGTTCGACGTTTACGACAGGGCCGGACACTCGGTGATCCTGCATTACAAGTCCGCCGATTATATCGATGGTGAAGGGCAGATCATGGATGCTGTGGTCCTGTCCGGCGATCCCGAGATGCAGGATGTATACTACAATTCGTACGACGAGTACGGAAATATCCTGGATCAGGTATCGGATTCATATGCGATGGATGCCGATTCCGGCGCTGATCTTGGCGGGATGATCGGGAGAGATCCCATTACAGGGGCGATAACAGGCCTGGAAGACGCTATTGGCGAATGTAATTTTGTGGATAGACGGCACACCGTAAATATCCATGACAATGAAGCAGGTAAGAAGCGCGGGAATGCGTCGTTGAGCGTCACCACCAGGTATTCCGATAAAGACCAGGCAGCATCGCATGAGATAGACCGCACCGAGACGGAAACCTTAAACTTTGATCCGATAGGTAATGTTGTGGACCAGGAGTCCAGAAATTACGTCGTTGATGGATCTACCGGCGAGAAGATCACGACGAGAAGGATCACCCATAACTCCGTGATGAATATCAGAGGAGACGCCGCTAATCAGACAATCGAAAACTACAAGACTACCTATACCCATAACGGCGATGGCACCGAGACCGCAAACGAGGAGCTGGTCAACTTTCAATCGATGACCAACAGAAAATTCGACTCAAACCGAAATATAACAAACCAGAATATATACACCTACGATAGTTTTAACCTGGATGGCAACGGCGTAACCCTGCTCGATATACAGGAGATACGATCTACTGGTTATACCACGAGCGGCGTCGTCGCTAACCAGGTTATAGCCGTATATACCATTCCGTCCGGAGCGAGCGCCCCGGTTTTGATAGATGTGAAGGTGGTTGTTAACGCGGGAATAGATTCCCGCGGAAATGTCGACACGAGCACCGTTACAAAATATAAAGCAAGCGCCACGCAGGCCGGAGATCCGACAGAGAATATAGACTATTCAAGCCCGATAGACCGGCAGGTCACGGTGTCAAGGGGGTACGATGCATTCGGCAACGCCGCCAGTCAGTCCATATACAGAACGTGGTATGACACGACCAGGATAAGTGGGCAGGTTAACGGTTGGACGTTCCTGGAGTCGCAGGAAGTTGTGAACGGCGCCTTCGATATTCATAACCAGGTGCACTCAAGTTCGATCAGGAATTACGGCATCGCCTCCTGCATTCTAGATGCCGAAGGTAAGGCGACTATAACCGTTGATGAAGCATCCTTTAAGGACCGTCAGGAGATAAATATAGCCGCAGATGGTTATGATAAGAACGGTAACGTCCTCCGCCAGACCGTGGATACTTACGTTAAGAAGCAGGATGGTTCGGGCGACCCGTACATTATTGCCACTCTTGATCTGGCCGATCACAAGGTGACGGTCAATACCTATGCAAATGCCATCGCCGCAAGGCGTGGTAATGCGAATTTAAGCACTACGACCAGATATTCATCCACGGACGAGCTGCCGGAACATAAGATAGACAGAACGGAGACCAGGACATCTTTATTCGATCAGATAGGCAATGCCGTAGATCAGGAGTCCAGGACATATGTCGGAAGTGAAAATAATGAAAGGCTCACAGTGCGAAGGGTTACGCATAACTCCGATATTGACAACAGAGGCGACGCCGCCAGCCAGATTATAGAAAACTACAAGATTACCTATACCGATAACGGCGACGGCACACAGACGGCTAATGAGGAGCTGGTAAACTTTCAGTCGATGACCAACAGGAGATTTGATTCAAGCCATAATATCGCCAATCAGAGAATAAATACTTATGACAATTTTGCCAGTGTAGCAGGACCGGGCGGCATGGTAAAAGAGGGAGTAATGCTCCTTGATATACAGGAGATACGCTCTCAGGTTTATACAACAAGCGGGGTTGCTGTAAACCAGGTGATAGCTACATATGCCCTGCCTGCCGGAAGTGATATTCCTGTCCTGATAGATATTAAGGTCGTTAAGAACGCCGGCATAGATTCCCGCGGTAATGTTAATACCGGCACCGTGACGAAGTACAAGGTAAGTTCCACACAGGCCGGAGATCCCACCGAAAACATAGATTATTCAAGTCCGGTTGATGAGCAGATAACGGTATCGGGAGGATTCGATATATTCGGCAACGCCGCCAGTCAGTCCATATATAGGACCTGGTATGATACGCTCACGGTGGGCGGTCAGGTTAACGGCTGGACCTTCCTCGAGTCGCAGGAGATTGAGAATAGCTCTTTTGACATATACAACCAGGTTCATTCAAGCGTAGTTAAGAGTTATGACAGCGCCTCATGCGTTTTGGATGCCGAAGGCATGGCAACGATAACGGTATCGGAATCCTCCTTCAAGGACCGCCAGGAGATAAATATCCCGGCTAATGGGTATGATAAGAATGGTAATGTTATCAACCAGACAGTAGATACTTATGTAAAGAAGCAGGGCGTCGTGGCCAACCCTGATAACATCGCGACTCTTGATTTTGCCGACCGTAAGGTCACGGTCAATGTCTATGACGACGCCATGGCCGCAAGGCGCGGCAACGCGACTTTAAGCACTACGACCAGATATTCCGCCAAGGATGAGCTCCTTGAGCATAAGATAGACCGCATGGTGACCGAGACCTCGAGTTTTGACGCCATAGGCAATGCAGTCGACCAGAAGACCAAGACATATGTCGCCTACATCGTTAGCGCCGGAGTCTACGGAGAAAAGTTAACCACGACCAGGATCACACACAACTCCAGTATAGACAATAGAGGCGACGCCGCAAGCCAGACCATAGAAAATTATAAAACCATATATACAGATAACGGCGATGGTACCGAGACTGTAAGCGAGGAATTGGTAAACTTCCAATCGATGACCAACAGAAAATTCGACTCGAGTCATAATGTCACAAACCAGAGAATAAATACCTATGACAATTTTACCAGCGTAGCAGGGCCGAGCGGCACTGTTAAAAACGGGACTAGGTTGCTTGATATACAGGAGATACGCTCTACCGTTTACACTACGAGTGGTGTCGCCAAGAACCAGGTGATAGTCACATACGCCTTACCGGCAGGAAGCGACATTCCAGCCTTAATAGATGTCAAGGTCATCAGGAACGACGGTATAGATTCCCGCGGCAACATTGGGACTACCAAGACCACAAGGTACGCCGCAAGTAATACTATGGCGGGCGATGCGACCGAGATAATAGACCGTTCTAAATTCATAGACGAGCAGGTCACGGTATCCAGCGGCTTCGATAACTTCGGCAACGCCAGGTACCAG
>Ga0247841_10005388_pt1 | contig 20765 bp, 26 predicted proteins | sample LaCruzMarch2015__2_FD_192410 | JGI IMG/M metagenome (GOLD analysis project Ga0247841, IMG submission 192410) | Freshwater microbial communities from meromictic Lake La Cruz, Castile-La Mancha, Spain - LaCruzMarch2015_18m | ecosystem: Environmental > Aquatic > Freshwater > Lake | place: Spain... | reverse complement strand
CCATCGGCAGCATAAACGGGAGTGATGAGGGTAAGAGTAGAGCTAGCACCAGAGGGGGGTCAGTGGGAATAGCAGTGATATAGGTAGGGACGAGAGCGGAGAGGTCGATGAGTGTACCACAAGCGACACCAGAGGGAGCAGGGAGAGTACCAGTATCACAGATTTCGGTGAGAGAAGACGGGGTAGCAGCAGGATAAGCACCATTGTCTATATAGAACTGCTGCATGGCATTGTTGATTTGCTTGAGATCAGACTTACGTTCGGTGTTACGGACGGTGGCTAACTGACGACCGGGGTTAATGGCGATGATTACGATGCCGGCGAGGACGGAGATGATACCGACGACGAGGAGGATTTCGAGGAGGGTGAAGCCTTTGTTTTTGAAAGTCATGAATTTTTTATTATTAATAAATATATGTAACATTATATCCTATTGTATAATAGTGACAAGGAATAAACCTAAAACGAGCTTTGCTTAAGCAAAGCTCGTTTTAGGTTTATTCTAAATATTTTACATTAGATAATTTTAAAGAGAATAACTAAAATCATCCCAATAATGATACTCCCCGCTGCCACCATAATAACCTCGGCAACCAATTCCACCACTTAACCAAGCTGGTGTGGTATCCAAATAATTTATATAAGAAACCCCATCCAACCAAATCTCCACGCGCATTCCCTCAGACTCATTTTGGTAACTGACTTTCAAATCATGCCAATGATTTGCTCCAACAGGAAGTAGTCCCTCAGAGAAGGAGATACTATCTAAGGGTATGTCCGCGCCAGATTCATGTTTGAATAATAAAATAGATGGTGGGTAATTAGGATTAAGTGCGGCAAAATAATAGTTATCATCATCCTGCTCTCTAAAAATAACTCCGCTTAAGTTCGCATAAGGGTCTATCCTTGTTTGAATAGTACCTTCTTCCGCCTCGAGTCCTGTTACAGCAATTGCACTGGGGCTACTAGCTCCCTTACTTAAAGTTCCACCGCTCAAAACCCACGAGCCGGATAAAACGGTCCAAGCATCAAGACTATCAAATGATTCTGTAAAAGCAATAACACCCGAACCAGAACCTGCGGTTATTTCACTTATTTCTGAATTAGGTGCAGAGACATACAAAGCCCCATTAGTATTTTGGGCTATCATATAACCACTACCTCCCACTGCAGCGTTTGCTGTTTTTATAAAAGGTAACCAAGCAATCGCCCCTGTAGGATCTTTGGGTATAGCAACAATATATGTCGGTACTAATTCTGATAAATCAATGAGTCCAGTACAAGGGAGATTAGAGGGTGACGAGAGAGTACCGGTATCACAGACCTCCGCGAGAGTGGTAGTTAAAGTAGAAGAAGCTGGATAGAAGCCATAATCAATATAAAATTGGCTTATAGCATTATAGAGTTGCTTGATATCAGATTTCCTTTCAGTATCGCGGACGGTGGCTAACTGACGAGCAGGGTTGATGGCGATAATGACAATGCCAGCTAAGACAGAGATGATACCAACAACGAGGAGGATTTCGAGTAATGTAAAACCTTTTTTGTGGGACATAATAATTTTAGTTAAAATAATAAATTTTTAAACCTGTTCATATTATACCCCCCTATTATATTCCTAGCAAGGCAGAAGAAAAATTAAACTTAAAAAACACCCATCGGGTGTTTTTTAAAATATATTTTTAGAATTCCCTCTGTTTTATCTCTTTTTCTTCTCGTCCTCTTCTCCTTTTTTGAAAGGAAAACCAATGTATGAGAGGAAAGCTTCAGCATCTTTCTTATTTGTCGCCGTGGTTCCAATAGTAATAGTCATACCAAAAACATCTTTCAAATCTTCATCAGAAGTCTCAGGGAAAATAGTATTTTCTTTAATACCAATAGAGTAGTTACCCATTTCATCAATTCCCTTCTTTGCTAAACCTCTGAAGTCTTTGGTTCGAGGAAAGGCGACAAAAACTAATTTATCTATAAAAGCAAACATTCTTGCTCCTCTCAAAGTAACAGTCAAACCGACTGGATCTCCTTGTCGTACTTTAAAGGCAGCGATGCTTTTCTTTGAACCTCGAAGCGCTGGCTTCTGACCAGAAATTTTGGTCAAGCGGTTTACAATAACATCAATTTTCTTCTTATCTTTTAGTGAACCAATACCAACGTTGATTACCACCTTGGTAAATTTTGGGGCTTGCATCGCATTGGTATAACCCATCTTCTCTTTTAGAGAATCAAAAGCTTTTGCTTGTTTTTCTTTTGCTGTTAATATTTTCATATGTTTTTTTGACGAGTGAAGCGAGTCTTTAAAAATAATGACCCCGACACCAATTTTACTGACCTCTCTGTTATTGTTTAATTAATTTTATTTTACTAAACCCTACCCTATCATACTATTAAACTTCTGTGAAATTGGTGGGGGGTTTGATAAATATATTCGCTCGGCTCATTATTTATCTAAATTTCTTTTCCAGTCTTTCGGCTGATGCGAACGAGTTTTTCGCCAATCATTTTTTTACCGACTCGAACTCTCTTCTTTCCCTCCACTAGCATGACATTGGAAACATGAATCGGCATTGCCTTTTCAACTATCTGGCCTTTGGAGTTTGATTTTCGGGCTCGCTCGTGTTTTTTCTTCATATTGACACCTTCAACAACGATTAGGTCGTCTTTCGGGAAAGCACGAACCACCTTGGCGGTTTTACCCTTATCTTTTCCGGCGATAACTATTACATTGTCATTCTTTTTAATTTTCATATATTTTTTTGACGAGTGAAGCGAGTCTTTAAAAATAATGACCCCGACACCAATTTTACTGACCTCTCTGTTATTGTTTAATTAATTTTATTTTACTAAACCCTACCCTATCATACTATTAAACTTCTGTGAAATTGGTGGGGGGTTTGATAAATATATTCGCTCGGCTCATTATTTATCTAAACGATTTCTGGTGCTTTTGAAGCAATTCCCTGAAAACCTCTTTCCGCTATTTCTCTTGGAATCGGACCAAAGACTCTTCCGGCCAAAGGTTCACCCTTAGCTTTATCAATAGTTACGATTGCATTTTCATCAAATCTGATATAAGAACCATCTTTTCTACGGAAAGGAGAACGCTGTCTAACAACTACTCCATATAATACATCTTTCTTCTTTACAGACTTTCGAGGCTCAGCTTTTTGTACAGAAAAAACAATAACGTCTCCCAATTGAGCATATCTCTTCTTAGAAGAACCAAGCACTTTGAAAACTCGGCCGATTTTGGCTCCAGTGTTGTCCGCTATGGTTACTAATGTTTTATCTTGTATCATATGTTTTTGTTATTTAACCGTCTTTTTAGGTAAATTATTTCTCCAAAATAATAAATCTCTTATCTTTGGAAATCGGTCGTGTCTCAACTATCTCAACTACCTCCCCTTCTTTATGCTTATTACCAGCATCATGAACTTTGAATTTCTTTTGTCTCTTCAAGAACTTTCCGTACTTTGGGTGCTTTGTATATCGCTCCACAAGAACGACTACTGTATCCTTCATCTTAGCGGAAACAATTTTTCCGGAAAAAGTTTTCTTACCGGTCTCCTTTTCCACCCCAGCAGAAATTTTCTCCGTTCCTTTTATGTTTTTTTTATTTTCTTCTTTCATAATTTTATTTTTCTTTTATTTTTTGCCCTGAATTTCTGAAGGGGCAAGTATATTTATTTATTCAAAAAGGTCATAATTCGAGCAATTTCTTTTTTTAAATTCTGGCCTTCTTTAATATTTTTGGTCTTACCACCAGAAAGAGCAAATCGAAAAACTCTAAGAGCTTCTTTCTTGTCTTTAAGCATCTGAGTTAATTCTTTTTCTGTTTTATTTTTTATATCTTCCATTTGATTGATTTTTAAGGAATGTAATGACTATTAAAATCATCACCCCGACACCAATTTTACTGACCTCTCTGTTATTGTTTAATTAATTTTATTTTACTAAACCCTACCCTATCATACTATTAAACTTCTGTGAAATTGGTGGGGGGTTAAGAAAATATAATCGCTTCGCTCATTATTTTCTAAATCATCTCGCGGCTGATAATCTTAGTATCCACACGAATCTTGCTACCTCCTTTTCTCAAAGCACCCCTTGCGGCTTCCTCAGTAATACCATCAACCTCAAAGAGGACTCGGCCCGGTCGAATAACTGCCTCATAACCCTGAGGATCTCCTTTACCCTTACCCATTTTTACTTCGGCTGGCTTCTGAGTGTATGGTCGATCGGGAAATATTCTTGTCCAAAGCTTACCAGTCTTACCTAGAGAGTGAGCGATTGTCTTTCGAGCCGCTTCGATTTCTGGGGAACGTAATCGTCCAGCAGAAATAGCTTTTAAGCCAAAAGAACCGAAAGAGATTTTAGTCCCTCTGGTTTCATTACCAACTTTGTTTTGGTTTTCTCGGCTGGTTTGCCACTTTCTAAATTTTACTTTTTTGGGTACAAGCATGTTTTTATTTTATATGATTATCTAACAACCGGTTTTGGTTTTACTGAAGTTTCTTTTTTTGCAAAAATTTCTCCCTTGTAAATCCAAACTTTTATACCGATATCACCATAAGTCATATGGGCTTTCTCCTGAGCATAATCGATATCCGCTCTCAAAGTCTGAAGTGGGATTCTACCTTTTTTCAAATCTTCAGCTCGGGCCATTTCGGCACCACCTAGTCTTCCTCCTAAATATATTCTAACTCCTAGGACATCACGGCAAGCCATAACCTTTTCGATGGTTTGCTTCATAACTCTGCGGAAAGGCATTCTTTTCTCCAAACCTTCAGCAATCATATAAGCGACAATAGCGGCATTTGATTCTGGTGATTTGACCTCCTCAATATCCAATTTGAAATCTAAAGGAATAGCCAATTTATTCTTGGTCATGAACTTTACAATATCTTTTCGAAGCTTGACTGAACCCTCACCTGTTCGGCCGATAATCACACCTGGTCGAGAAGTCTTGATAATAATTCTAAAAGACTTCTGGTTTCTCTCCATCTCAATAGAAGCGACATAAAGTCCTCGCATCTTCTTCTCCAAGAATTCGCGAAGCATAATATCTGCCTTTAAAGCGCTTCGAAAATCTTTGTTGGCTGAAAACCAGCGAGACTTCCAATCTCTGATAATACCTAGTCTATGTGAATATGGGTGGACTGAATGTGACATATTATAAATTATTTAATAATTTTCTTTTTAGCAACCTTTGGTGATTTTGAAACTTTAGCCGGCGCTTTGATCTTTTTAACAGGAGCGGCTTCTTTTTCTTTTACTCCTAGGGTTAAGGTCAAATGACTAGTTCTCTTTCTGATAGGGGTCGCCATACCTCGAGCTTTTGGCATTCGGCGGTAAAGAATAGCACCATTATCTACAGTCAAAGTTTTTACAAATAAATCTTCAGCGGCAACACTAAAATTGTTCTTAGCATTAGCAATAGCTGATTTTATCAAATCGATAACGGGGTCAGACGCTCTCTTTACAGTAACAGTCAAAATATCAATAGCCTGTAGAGCTTTCTTGCCACGAATAAGGTTGGCGACTAAGCGCACTTTTCGCGGAGACTGTCTATAATCATTTAATTTGGCTGTAATATTCATGATAATAAAATTATTTCTTAGCTTCGATAGTTGCCTTTGCAGACTGAGCGGCGGTGATTTCAGCTTCTTTTTGTTTGGTATCGATATCCTTCTGCATCTTACCTCCGTGTCTATGGAACTTCTTAGTATGTGAAAATTCTCCCAAGCGGTGGCCTACCATATCCTCAGTCACAAGAACTTCAATATGCTCGCGGCCATTGTGTACACCGAAATTGAAACCTACCATTTCAGGAGCAATCTGTGAGCGTCGTGACCAGGTTTTAATAACACCAGTTTCGATTGGCTTCTTGCCTTCTATTTTTTTTAGAAGTTTTTCATCAACGTATGGGCCTTTTTTTATTGATCGTGCCATTTATTTTTTATTTAATATTGAAGTGCTATACTATCAAAATTTCCTCAAAAGTCAATTATTTCTCTTATTTCTCGCCCTTATTCTTTCCTACTCTTCTTCTGGAAACAATTAAATTATTTGAATACTTCTTTGGCTTTCTAGACTTCTGACCTTTACCAACATGCTTACCCCAACGAGTCTTAGCAAAGCGCAAACCTCGTCCTTGTCTCTGCTCTCCTCCTCCGTATGGGTGGTCACAAGGGTTCTGGGCAGTACCTCGAACTGTCGGTCGGATTCCCAACCAGCGATTTCGTCCAGCCTTACCAATATTAACCAATTTATTTTCATTATTGCAGACTTCTCCAATACAAGCGTAACAAGAGTCCATCACCTTTCGAACTTCAGTCGAAGGAAGTTTCAAGTGTGTAAAGCCAGCATCGTTAGCAATCACTTGAACAAAGTTTCCTCCAGCTCGGCCGAGTTTGCCACCATTACCTGGCTTGAGTTCTACATTGTAAACAAATGTACCAACACCAATTTTTTTCAAAGGTAAACGATTACCAACCTTGATTTCGGCATTTTCAGAAACGATAAAGGTATCGCCAACTTTCATGGTGTTTGGAAGAAGGATATAACGCTTTTCACCATCAGCATAAACAGCTAAACCAATGAAAGCTGTTCTGTTTGGATCATACTCTACAGAGATAATCTTTGCTGGAATATCGATTTTATTGTACATAAAATCTACCTCACGCATGAGTCTCTTGTGTCCACCGCCTTTATGACGAGTGGTTAGGCGTCCATAGTTGTTGCGGCCGACATGTCGCTTTCTACCAAAGGTAAGTGATTTCAATGGCTCGGAGGCAGTAATAACCTTGCGGTATTCTATACCGGTCATTTGTCTTCTGCTTGGGCTTGTTGGTTTATAGTGCTTCATGATTTTTTATAATATTTATACAAATTCTATCTTGTCCCCTTTCTTTAAAAATACGATGGCTTTTTTGATAGCTGACTTTCTACCTGTCTTTCCTCGGGCGAAAATAATTTTTGCTGGTAAATTAGTAATATTTACTTTCACTGGAGTTACTTTGTAAATCTCCTTCACAGCTTTAGCAACATTTTTTTTGTTTGCCTTATCGGTTACCTCAAATGTATAGACACCTAAGTTTTCTGCTTGTAAGCCAGATTTCTCAGTGATTCTTGGTTTTTTTATGATTAATTCGTTCATTTTATTTTTATTTGTTAATCGATATTCGTATTATTTCATCTTAGCCTCCAAGAATTTGAAAGCCTCGGTGGTATTATCAATAATCAAATATTTATAATTCAAAACGTCGAGTGGATTGATATTTCGGAGCTCGTCAATTTTTAAATTTCCAAAATTTCTAAAGCTTCTATCAAGATTAACGTCTTTCTTCATCACATTGATATAGACAGAGTTCTCTCTCTTAGCCAAAATCTGCTCACCACCTTTGATTTTGCTCAAATTTTTCAAAATAGACAAAGCTTCCTTTGCCTTTGGTAATGCGGTCTTTAGATTATCTAAGAAAAATACTTCATTGTCTCGGAATTTCTTGGACAAAATAGTAAACAAAGCCTTTGCCTTCATCTTCTTATTTACCTTTCGGCTATAATCCTTGTCATTTCTAGGACCGTGAGCCACACCTCCTTTTACCCAAATTGGAGAACGAGTAGAACCATGTCGTGCTCGGCCCAAACCCTTTTGCTGCCAAGGTTTTTTACCACCTCCAGACACCTCAGAACGATCTTTCGTGTGGGCTAGATTTGTTCGCTTGTTGGACATAAGAGAAACCACTACTTGGTGAACCAAGTCGGCTTTCCAAGGAAGAGCAAAAATACTTTCTGGGAGTTTTACAGTATCTACTTTCTTTCCATCCTGATTATAAACAGCAGATTCTAGAGCACCCAAAGTCTTCGCTGCCTTATCTCGGCTGTCTTTCTTTTCCTTTCGGACTTTAGTCTTTGCTTCACCAGTCATCACCTTTTCGGTTTTGTCGGCTTTGGAAGCTTTTAAGATTTTCTTTGTTGTTGCATTTTTCATCCCAGTTTTAAAATTAAATTATTATCTTTTATTTATGTTCTTGAGCCCGCTGATTTTAAAACGGGACAAGTAGTATTTTTAGGCGACGATTTCGATTAAAGTTCCTCTTCTACCAGCGATAGCACCTAGTACCAATAGCTCATTGGTAGCCGTATCAATCTGGATAACCTTTAATCCTAGAATTGTAACTGTATCAGAACCCATTCGGCCGGCCATACGCATCTTTTTAGGTACGCGACCTCCTTCTCTAGTACCTCCGGAAATAGAACCTGGAGCTCTTTCGGAGTGCTTCTGACCGTGTGATCGTGGTTGACCCTTGAATCCATGTCTCTTGATAACACCCTGGAAACCCTTACCTTTTGAAGTAGAAGAAACAGTAATTTTGTCACCTTCTTTGAAAGCGGATAGGTCAATCTTGTCACCAACCTTGAATTTAGCTAAATCTTTTTCATCCTCGATGCGGAATTCTTTTATATATTGAAAATTACCAAGTCCTTTGACGTGACCCTTGATAGCCTTGCTGATATTTTTCTCTTTCTTGGTACCGAAACCAACCTGTACGGCATCATAGCCATCAACCTTCTTGGTTTTAACCTGAGTAACAACAACCGGACCAGCTTCTAAAATAGTAACTGGAACGACATTACCTTTATCATCGAAAACCTGAGACATATTCTTTTTTACTCCTAGAATGAATTTCATTTTATTATTTTTAAACTAACAAAAACTCAACGGCGATATGAGTAAATCAATTCTTACTCGTATCCCCCCTTGCCCGGTCAAGTTTTCTTTCTGAAGAAAATTTGTTCGGGTATTTTTACCTAATTTACACGTTCCACAAGACTAGCAAATTATAGAATAAAATGCAAGCAAAAAACGTAAAGCGTAAAACATAAAACGTTGGAGGGTTTTAGCTTCGCTAAAACCCTCCAACTTCTTTAAAAGTTTTAAGTTTTACGTTCAACGTTTTAGAAATCCTCTACTTATATAAATCATGATCCCCCAAATCTAGCAAAGCGACTTCATTTGAGGATAGATATCTAAATACTATTCTAATCTTATAATTCACAGAAAAGCTGTAACGGTCTTTTAATGCCCCATGAAGTTTATGAACCTTTAAAGTTTTGTGATTATTTTTACTACAAAAAAGAGTTATCTTTTCTGAAACCTCTTCTTGAAGAGACACCTCAAGACTATTATACTCTTTAAGAAAAACTGATGTATAAATAAGATTAAGCATCTTATTTAAATCTTTTAGCTAATTCTCTTAAATCACCACGTAGACCCTTACCAAGAGTAATCTCTTTTTCTGCTTCAAGGATACGATTAACCGCCTCTTCATCAGACATTCGGCGCAAAGCTTTACGCACCACATCAGCCTTATTGGCGGCATTACCGCTCTTTACCATCCTATCTACAAACTCTTCCAAATTGGCCGGAAGTGGCACTGATATTGTACTCATGTTTTTATTTTACCCGCCTATTTTTTAGAGGGTTAATTATATGATAATTTAATATGATATTATCATACATTATACGGGAAAATAAAGCAAGTTCTACATCACACTCAAGATACGCTATGGCGTATCTCACATAGTGAAGTAACCCATGGTTCACTTAGCTATCAGAACTACATACACCATGGTGAATGTCTAAATTTGAAGTAAGTCATATCTTACTTAGCAATATAAACCTTGCTAAAAACAGCATCTGTTTTAAATTCCCCTATTTTCTTTATATACCTTTCCCAAAACCTCCTTCTTAAACTAAAACTATTTGCGTGTCCAAAATGCCCAAAGTAAGAATTAGCACAAGGAATAAATTCTTTTGTTGAATCTTCATTTGGCTTACTTTTAATGAAATTGACTAACTTTTTCTTAAATCTCCTCACTACTTTCTTTCTAACTAAAGTATGACTTGGCTTTACAAAATACCCTAAAAAATCAATCCCATTATTTATAGGTTGTAGTATCGTTTTACTCTGACATAAACATAAATGCAAATTATTTTCTAGGAAAAAATCTATTTTGCTCGTAGTTTTTTCTAATTTTTCTCTATCTTCATTTAATATAATAAAATCATCCACATATCTGATATACCTATCAAACCCAAGCTCCTCTTTTATAAAATGATCCAATCTGTTCAAATAAACATTGGCAAAAAACTGACTAGTGAGGTTCCCTATCGGCAAACCAGTGTTCCTATCACCAAATAGCAGTGATTTTTCTTTCGGTATTAAATTCTTCATTTTCTCTTTACCTCTAAATATATAATTAGAAGCGGGGTCATGGAAAACTACCTTTTTTACTAGCCATAATACTTCATTCTTCCACTCCTCAACACCATTACTATTTTGGATTTTTTCTTCTGTCATCTCCCATAAAATACTCTTATCTATATTCCTGAAAAACCCTTTGATATCCATTTTAAGAAAATAGAGTCTCTGCCGGTCTTTTCCCCCTCTGACCAAGTGATATTTGAGCTTTCTCATTGCTTTATGAGTCCCCTTGCCACACCTATTAGCATAGGAATCATCAATAAAAGTATCCTCAAACAAATAACGTATTTCATTATATAACAAATGATGCACTATCCTATCCCGAAAATCAGCGGCAAATATTTCCCTAGGTGATGGTTCAGTGACAATAAAGCAAATATGCCTGGATATTTCATACTCACCAGTCTGTAAATCAGAAAGGAGTTTAATCAAATTCTTCTCCCTTTTCAGCTCAAATTTTAGAGCATTGGCCGTATTTCTCTTATTCTTCAAACATTCCTTATATGCTCGATATAATTTTTCAAAAGTAAAAATTGTTATCATAAAATCTTTAAAACAAAATGCGAGATAGAAAAAGAAGTGCTAACGTAGACATCGGACAAGGTTGTTCGGATTGTCCTTATTGTTGTTGTTCGCGTTGCCGTTGTTCATATTGAAGTTCCAGGCATTGTTCTCTGGATTGTCCGAGTTCTCAGTACTAGACCAATAATTGTCACTCTGAAAACCACCCCAATAATTCCTTCCGACTAAATCATGATAACCCCTTATGCTCTTGCGAGCGCGGAAGGTGGCATTTCTTTTCCCTCACTCCTGTTAAATGCAGGATTCTGGGGAGTATAATATTTTTTCCATCCCGCATTTTGTTTTGAAAGCTCAACTATTTTTTCTGATAGGAAGAAATACACCCGATTTGATGTTTCGTTCTCTATACTGATATTTTCCTTTTCTTTGCCTTTCTCTTTCTTTTCTGATTTATCAAAAAGAAAAAGTTCGCCAGCCACTCTAGTATACAAAAGCAATTCGTCTATCTTTTCACCTATTTTGTCTATAACTAAAACTCTTTTGTAATTATTCTTTTGATTGTTAGCCTCCTGTACCAGTTTGATTATATCTACCAGACTTTCTATCATCCTCTCCCCCAGGAAATATTTATACTGTTTGGGGAATTTTGGAACTCGCTTGTAATATTCTTTCAGCAAGAAAAAGGCTGAATTATAAATCGGCAGGTGAGAGCTTTGTGACATAATTTTTCTTCGTATTTAATTATCGTTCTGGAGCGTTTTTTTAATAAATAATAAAAGAGTTAAAGAATTTAAGAAATGCTAACGTAGACATCGGACAAGGTCGTGCGGACTGCCCTTACCGTCGTAGCCCGCGTCGCCGTTGCCCATACTGAAGAGCCAGGCAATGCCCTCTGGACTGCCCGAGTACTCAGTACTAGACCAATAATAGCCACTCTGAAAACCAGGAACACTAACACCATAAGCAGCTGTTAGTTCGTCGACAGAGGGTAAATACCAATCTGTATGACCACCTTCCTCCAGATTATAACAAGCATGAAAAGCTGGGTAAGAAGCACTGTTGCCAACAACATTGAACCAGGTAGCTTGGCTAACAGAACCATCAGTATCACCTGAAGTACCGATTACACCTGTTGGTCCCCAAATAACAGGACCATTAGTTATATCATCTGCCGACCAACAATCTGGATTGGTTGGATCACCACAAGGAACAACTGGTGGTTCTTCTTCACCACCTGTCGCCACAGTAGTAGTTCCAATCGCAATCACTTCACCAAGTTCAGCATTAGGAGAGGTTAGAACCACCTTATCATTCTCAATCATTCCTTTATAACCAGTACCACCGTCAGTGGCAAAGACTCTGGTGATGAGTTTGTCGAAGAAAGCAAGTTCTCCTTGGGGATCTACCGGCATAGAGACAACATAGGTTGGGACAAGGATGGAGAGATCAGTGAGACCAGTACAAGGTAAACCATGTTCGGTTGATGAAGCAGCACCAGTATCACAGATTTCGACTAGAGCAGTAGTGGAGGCATTAGCTGGATACTCATTGTTATCTATATAGTATTGAATTAGAGCATTATTGATCTGTTTGATATCTGAGAGTCTTTGGGTATTACGGGTTTGGGCTAGTTGTCTAGCAGGGTTGATGGCGATAATCACAATACCAGCCAGGATAGCGATGATACCGACGACTAAAAGAATCTCCAACAAAGTAAAGCCGGATTTCTGTTTTTTAAATTTAGAGTTTAAAGGGCGGTTACGAGAGAGAGAGAGAGAGAGAGAGAGTACTTTTTTCATAATGCTTTGACATATTATTTTAATAAATTGATATGGAGATAGTATAACATGGATATAATAAACAATACAAATAAAACAAAAAACTACCGATTTTACTCGGTGGTTTTTTGTTTTAGATTTTATTTATTTCTGATGTTCTATATCCCAGTATTAAATTTTACTCTCGATTTTAAAGATAAAACGCTGGACACGCAGAGGGATTGGCTACCTGCCCCGTAGTGAGCTTTGCTCTACTGCTGGGGTTCGCCAACGTGTTTTATATTTTCATACCCGATTTTATTACCATTCAATTATATAGCTAGTAATAACAGTAAAATTAATACGGGATTATGAAAATATAGAAAAATTCCCCGCCCTAGTGGGCGAGGAATTTTTCGTATTTTCTATATCATCTTCACATCGATATTTACTCCAGACGGTAAAGAAAGATTTGTTAGCGCTTCTACAACCTTTGCAGATGGGCTAATAATATCAATCAACCTCTTGTGCACTCTCATCTCAAACTGTTCTCGCGCGTTTTTATAGACGAAAGAAGCTCGGTTGACCGTATATTTCTTTATCTCTGTCGGTAAAGGAATAGGTCCTAGAACTTTAACGTCAAACCGCAAGGCAGTATCAATGATTTGTTTCACTGATGCATCAAGAATCTTGCTATCATAAGCCCTTACTCGGATTCGTAGTTTTGACACTACATCCTTTGGAGCCACTTTTGCAGATTTCTTCACAGTCTTTTTAATTGTATCTTTTTCCATTTTTTTCATTAATTCCAAACGAGGGACGTACCTCTTCTGAAATTCTTCAAATTACGCAATTATTTTAGTAACAGATCCGGCACCAACAGTCTTTCCACCCTCTCGAATAGCAAATCTCTGCTTTTCCTCAAGAGCAACTGGGGCAACCAATTTAACTTTGAAAGTAGCGGTATCTCCTGGCATAACCATCTCTACTTTTTCAGCAAGGGTCACATCTCCAGTAACGTCAGTAGTTCGCATATAGAACTGTGGCTTGTAGCCTGAGAAGAATGGAGTGTGGCGACCACCTTCCTCTTTCTTCAAGATATATACTTCAGCCTCAAATTCTGTATGAGGAGTAACTGAACCTGGTTTACATAGAACCTGTCCTCTGTGAACATCCTCTTTCTTTGTTGATCGAAGTAAAATTCCAGCGTTGTCTCCAGCCATACCCTCCTTTAGCTGCTTATTGAACATTTCAATACCAGTAACGGTGGTTTTTGATGTAGGCTTGATACCAACAATTTCAACTTCTTCATCTAATTTTAGAACTCCTCTTTCAATTCTTCCGGTTACTACAGTACCTCTTCCTTCAATTGAGAAGATGTCTTCAATTGGCATAAGGAATGGCTTTGCAACGTCTCTAACTGGCTCTGGAATATAAGTATCAAGAGCATCGACAAGGGCTAATACAGCCTTTGACCATTCATCATCAACACCTGTTGCTTCTAGGGCTTTTAGAGCGGAACCACGAATAATTGGGGCATCCTTACCATCAAATCCTTGCTTGGTTAGGAGCTCTCTCACTTCTTCTTCCACAAGGTCAATCAATTCCTTATCAGGAACCATATCGCACTTATTTAAGAAAACAATAACTTTTGGCACACCCACCTGCTTTGCAAGAAGAATGTGTTCTCTGGTCTGTGGCATAACACCATCAGTTGCGGCTACTACAAGAATCGCACCGTCCATTTGAGCGGCACCGGTGATCATGTTCTTGATAAAGTCGGCGTGACCAGGACAGTCAATGTGAGCGTAGTGTCTCTTGTCTGATTCATACTCGTTGTGAGAAAGAGCAATGGTAATACCACGTGCCTTCTCTTCTGGAGCACAGTCAATTTCATTAACACCTCGTAACTTTACTGTCTTACCTGCTCGGTGCAATGTGTTTAGGATTGCCGCGGTCAAGGTAGTTTTGCCGTGGTCAACGTGGCCGATAGTACCGACGTTAACGTGTGGCTTTGTTCGATTGAAAACTTCTGCCATAATTTTTATTTTTTAATTGTCTAGACAGAGTGCGCGAGAACGCTGACTCAGCCCATTCAACTAATAATTAACCCGTCAAATTTTTAATGTTTTAATTAATTAAATTATTTTGACAAGGAATCTAATAAATCTTACCTGCTTTTTATTTTAGGCCGGTAAATTTCGACACTGACACAAAACCACCCCTACTAAAGTAAGTTAGGTAAAATGCAGTAAAGATAATATTAGCAGATAAAAAAACAAAGTCAAACTGGTAATAAACTCTATAGGCCAGTGGAGATCCAAAATAGATTATCGCTGGTATCTTCTATCTCATCATGTTCATTAGTGGTTAGTTTTAGCTTAACTTTATAGGCTCCGGCGGTCAGAGAAGAAGGGATATCAAGTTTAAAAATCCCATCTCTAGCTACCTTACGAGAGTTAAAAGCGATATTTCCATCTTTATCCAAAAGGTATAGATAAACGAGGCCAGTGCTGTCAACAACAGCATCTTTTAAAGTAAACTTAATCTCATATTCTTGATTACGGACAAGGTTCTCAGCGCCATTTGGGTAAGTAATTTTTATACTTGGTACCGGTATAGGCATGATTCTAAAAGTAGTATTACTATCGTCTTTTATAATTGCCCCAGAAGGATCAGTATAGGAAACTCTGGCTTTATAGACGCCATCAACTACTGGTGTCGAAGTACCAGTCACTTTGTTATAACATTTAGCCGTTTTCAACAATACATTAAAAGTATTCTGCGTATTTTTTGAAATAATGGGAGCTTGATGTAAGTTACAAACCGCTCCTTTTAGATTAACTAGAGAAATATCGACAGGAACCTGATAAGTAGAGCCCCAGGTGATAGCGGCAGAGATATCAGAATCCAGCTCCAATGTTTGTCCGCCATTTGGAGTTAAAATCTGCAAATATGGCACGGTACTGGAAGAAATAGTGACGGTTGAGGTGGTTGTCGCAATTCCGGTTTGATTTAAAACAGCAACCATCGCTCTAGCTGCAATGATTTTATCCTGTGGAATAGCGCCAATGGTGATAAGCAATTCGACAAACTGAGAAATCGTGATTGTCTGGGCGCTTGCGACAGCCGGAGCAAAAAGACTAAAGGTAAAAAGAGAGGTGACGATAAAAGAAACAAATAGGAGATGAATAAAATATTTTTTCATAATTAAATGCAAATTTACTTATTAAATTAACTCCCGCTATTATACCACAGTCCCCCATTTTTTTTAAAGCCCAAAAAAAACAAGCCGCACTTTACAGTGCGACTTGTCTTAAACTAATAAAAGCTAAAATTATTTTGCTGCCGCTGCGGCTCCTCTAGTCTCCGCAATAGTTTTCGCCACGTTTGGAGGGACAATATCATAATGATCAAATTCCATGTTTACCGATGCCCGACCTTCGGTCATTGAACGTAAAGTGGTGATATAACCAAACATTTCTGATAATGGCACTTTTGACTTAATAACTTTATTCATTCCTCGCTCACCCATCTCCTCAATCACACCTCGCTTTGAGTTTAAGTGACCAGCCACATCTCCCATGAATTTCTCTGGAACAACCACTTCCACTTTCATGATTGGCTCAAGGATAACTGGTTTTGCTCTTTTAGCTGCTTCTTGGAAAGCCTGTGAAGCCGCAATCTTGTAAGCAATTTCCGAAGAGTCCACATCGTGATATGAACCATAAGTAAGTTCGCAGGAAATGTCTACCATCTTGTATCCAGCAACAATTCCTCTTTCCATTCCTTCAATCACACCTTTTTCAACGGCTGGGATAAACTCAACTGGAATAACACCTCCTTTAATTGAGTTGATAAACTCAAAGCCTTCGCTTCGGCTAACGTTCTTAGGAATTTTTGCCCCTTCCTCCAACTTCTCTAAAGGTTTAATGTTCAATTTAACGTGACCATACTGTCCTTTACCTCCAGACTGCTTAATGTATTTGTATTCAGCTTCAGCTGTGCCAGTGATTGTCTCTTTGTATGCTACTTGTGGTTTACCAACGTTTGCTTCCACACTAAACTCTCTTTTCATTCTGTCCACCAAAATTTCAAGGTGGAGTTCACCCATTCCCTTGATAACTGTTTCACCAGTTTCTGGATCGGAAACAATTTTAAAGGTTGGATCTTCGTCAGAAAGTTTCTTCAAAGCCATACCCATTTTCTCCTGGTCAGCTTTTGTCTTTGGCTCAATCTTTAGAGAAATAACCGGTTCTGGGAAAACAATTTGGTCTAGAACGATTGGGTTAGCCTCATCACAGAAGGTGTGGGAAGTTTTAGCTTCCTTCAAACCGACAGCTGCAGCAATTTCACCAGCATAAACAATGTCTACCTCCTCTCTTTTGTCCGCTTGCATTCGCACGATTCGGCCAAGTCTCTCTTTTCTACCAGTAGTTGAGTTATACAAATAAATTCCAGAAGTAATAGAACCAGAATAAACTCTGAAATAAGTTAATTGTCCGACGAATGGGTCAGTTTGTAACTTGAAAGCTAAAGCAGAAAATGGTTCTTCGTTTGAAGCGTGTCGAACTGTCTCTTCACCAGTGTTTGGGTTGATTCCTTTTACCGGTGGAATATCCAAAGGTGATGGCAAGTAATCGATAACGGCATCCAAAACCAATTGAATTCCTTTATTCTTTAAAGCGGAACCGGTCATAACGGGAACCAAAGTATTGGCGATTGTCGCCTTTCGTAAAATAGTTTTTATTGTCTCAAGAGGAATCTCCTTGCCGTCAAGATAATCGGCCATCGCCTTTTCATCTTGCTCAACAATTTTTTCAATAGTTTCCGCTCGGTATTTTTTTGCTTTTTCTAAATATTCAGCCGGAATTTCTTTTTCAACAATGTTCTTACCCATTTCTCCCTCAAAATAAAAAGCTTTCATCTTAAGGAGGTCAATAACCGCTTCAAACTTTTCTTCCTCGCCGATTGGAATCTGCATACGAATAGCATTTTTGGTCAAACGACTCAAAATAGATTGATATGATCGTTCAAAACTACCGCCAGTTCGATCGAGTTTGTTAATCAAACAAATTCGAGGCACCTTTCCTTCATCGGCATAGCGCCAGTTTGTCTCTGACTGTGGTTCCACACCCGCCACCCCGTCAAAAACCACCACCGCACCGTCAAGCACTCGAAGGGAACGCTTAACCTCGGCTGTAAAGTCAATGTGGCCAGGAGTATCAATGATGTTGAACATCATTTTTCGGCTCAAGTCGGTACCCATATATGAAGGCACCCAATAACAAGTAATGGCGGCGGAACAAATAGTGATTCCTCTTTCTCTTTCCTGTTCCATCCAATCGGTAGTAGTATTTCCTTCGTGCACCTCACCAATTTTATGGGATTCACCAGTGTAATACAAAATACGTTCAGACGTAGTGGTCTTACCGGCATCGATGTGAGCAATAATTCCGAAATTTCTGACTTTTTCTAGTGGATATATACGGGCCATATAAATTGTGGGTTCCGAGTTTTAGCTTACAGGCACTAGGTTTAAGACCTAATACCAAAAGGAAAATACTCAAAACAAAATTAAATAAATTATTAAAATATAATAAAACTAACCGACTTAAATTAGTAAGGGTAGAATACCTTAAAAGATAGCAAAAAGCAACCGAGCTTGAGCCTAATCGGGGTTGCGAGTAGGTGTTATTCTGAAAAATTTATTTTGTAGCTTTCATCGAGCTCGGCAGCGGCCGGATTTCCTTTTTTTAGTAGTTCATCGATATGAGTCCTGATATTATGTTTTTGTTCTTTGAGTTGTTTGTTACCGATCATTGCACCATCCCTAAACTCAACTAGATGCTCGATTGCCTCTCTTATCCCATTTACCTCCCTTTCATTTAGTCTATATGTTTCAAATCCCATATATTTTTAAGTTAGGTTAATAATATAACAATTATATCCCTACTATTTAGATTGCGCCAACAAAAAAATCCCCATCAGGGGATTTTTTAAAATTTTATTATTACCAAGCGAAGTGGGCAAAAGCTTTGTTGGCTTCAGCCATTTTGAGAGTGTTCTCTCTCTTGCGGACAGCCTCACCTTCATTTTTAGAAGCGGCAATCACTTCATCAGCAAGTTTCTTAGCCATTGGAGCACCTTTTTTACCTCGAGCAGCTTCGATAATCCATTTCATAGATAAAGCGGCACGTCGTTCTGGTCGGACCTCTACTGGCACCTGATAGTTGGCACCTCCTACTCTCTTGGAACGAACCTCGACGTTTGGAGCGGTATTAGAAAGAGCTAATTCAAAAATCTCAAGTGGATTAGTACTCTTTGTTCTTTCTTTTATTTCGTCAAACATACCGTAAACGATCTTTCGAGCAATCGTCTTTTTACCTTTTTCCATAATATAATTTACAAACTTACTGACCTTAACGGACTTGTAAACTAAATCTGGGACTAGGGCTGGTTTTACTTTTAATTTTCCTCGCATAATTTTGTATTTTGTATATTGTTATTTGTAGATAGTCGGTTGTACTTTATATACTTACCTACTTTCTACTTAATACTTGCTACTTTTTAATGGCTTTAGGTTTCTTGGCACCGTATTGAGAACGACCCTTCATTCTCTTCTCTACTCCACCGGCATCAAGGACACCGCGAACAATAGTATAGCGAAGACCAACGTCTTTTACTCTACCTCCTCTGATCATCACCACGGAGTGTTCCTGCAAGTTGTGACCCATACCTGGAATATAAGCAGTAACTTCTAGACCATTGGTAAGTCTCACTCTGGCAATTTTTCGAATAGCAGAGTTTGGTTTCTTTGGAGTCTTGGTAGTTACCTTCACACATACTCCTCTTTTAAAAGGGGCATTGTAATAAGTCGGTCGATTTTCCAAACTATTGAAACCTTTGGTCAGCGCAATAGACTTCACTTTGCGGGGAAGGGATTTTCTATTTTTCTTTATTAATTGATTTATTGTCGGCACGTTATTAGATTAGATATTATAGATAAAAATTCAACTCACGTTCGCTATAAACCCGCTCACCAATTTCACTAAAGATAATGTGCGGATGTTTACTTTCACAAACGACAATTTACACAAGAGCAACTTCTGTAAAATTGGTGTTCGGGTAAACGTAGGTCGTAATATACTACAGGCTATAGAAAAAAGCAACTATTTTACTAATTATTTATCAAACTGCGACCCGAGCCATCATTGTATAGGTCAGCAACTTCCGATTCTGATAGCGCACGACTGTATAGTGCCACTTCATCCACTTTACCATTTACCGTAAACATACCTTGAAAACCGCAACCACCGAGATTACTTCCGCCGATAACCAAATCACAACCATCAGGAATAATAGGACCACTTCGTCCAACTGTTCCCTCCAAAACACCGTTCACATATAACTTCATGGTTGAGCCGTCATAAGTTCCGACCAAATGATACCAGGTACCAGCGATAAGCTCTGTTGTACCAGGCAAAGGAGTTCCTTTTACATTAAACAAAGCGGTGTTGGGAGTTCCAGTTTTATAATAACCCAAAGCATATGTAGGATTCCACCACAAGCCATCTCCTTTTGCTAAGATAAAACCATCTTCATTTCCACCACAGCAAGGTTCAAAATTATAAAGATTGACCCAAGAACTAATTGATAATTGAGAAATATTTTCGAAAGAAGAGTCATTGGAAATATTTATATAAGTTGAACCATTCAACGAATATGCCCCGTCCACATTTCCAGTGGTTTGTGTTGTCCCATTATTCGCACCATTCAAACCACTCCCCGAATAATCATCCGTATCAGTATCGAGTGGATAATAAGCAATCAGTCCGTTTCGCAATGCTTGGCAGGTCGCATCACAACCACTGACCTCATAACTCCCCTCCACACCAAAGATGGTGGTGCCGAGAGCAATGTTTTCGGGAATTAAGTTCGGTTCGATGGTCGCTAAGTCAGTAACAGTATCGTAGATACCACCGAGTAAGAGGCCGGAGCTGAGATCACCAGAGATTAGAGTTTTGAAAGGTGGAATAGCGTCCCAGATTTCTGTTAGGGTAAGATAAGTACTGTTGGGAGTAGTAGCGGGGGCAAAGGTATGTGGAGAATATGAATAAGTGCTGGAAGAGATTTTGTTGTAGATGTCGGAGAGGGTGTAGTCACTGGCTCCGGGAGAGGTGGGGGTGGGAGAAACAGTGCCGGCGAAGACAGCCGC
>Ga0247841_10005386_pt1 | contig 20767 bp, 15 predicted proteins | sample LaCruzMarch2015__2_FD_192410 | JGI IMG/M metagenome (GOLD analysis project Ga0247841, IMG submission 192410) | Freshwater microbial communities from meromictic Lake La Cruz, Castile-La Mancha, Spain - LaCruzMarch2015_18m | ecosystem: Environmental > Aquatic > Freshwater > Lake | place: Spain... | reverse complement strand
AAGGGCTATTTCCATCATCTTAGTGAAAGAGTTTTGGCGCTCTTCAGGACTGGTGATTTGATGCGTAATCAAGGAATCAGAAATGGTTAAAAGACAGGCTGCTTGTTTATTGAGATAGCGGGCATTGGCAAACAAGGCAAAGGATTCCATCTCTACGGCCATGAGTTTATTTTGAGCAATCATCGGCCATACATCGATATGATCACCATGGTAGAAGACATCGCTGGAATGAATGATTCCCTCTTTGATGGGGATGTTTAAATGTTTGGCAGCTTTAGCTAACGCAGCGTTTAATGGAGCACTGGGATATTGAATATTCTCTGGGAAATTAAAGGCGGTTAAAGCATATGAACTCTCAGAAAAAGCACTACTGACTAAGAGGACATCATATACTTCAAGTTCAGGGACATAGGATCCAGCTGATCCTATGCGTATGATCTTTTCAACTCCATACTGACTGTATAGTTCATAGGAATAGATCCCTATACTGGGCATTCCCATACCTGATCCCATAACACTGATGCGTTTACCTTTATAAGTTCCGGTATAACCAAACATATTACGGACATCATTGAATTGGACGACATTGCTTAAGTACGTTTCAGCTATTTTCTTAGCTCTAAGAGGATCTCCTGGCATTAATACAATTGAGGCGATTTCACCTTTTTCTGCTTTATTGTGGGGGCTTGACATAGAGTCTCCTTTCCTACTTTAAAATTATAGCATATTTGCCTTAAACAGCGTATAAAGCAAGCCAATTATTGATTGTCTAATTGTTTTCTAACGGTTATAATAAAGACAGTTGAAAGGAGTCTTATATGGACATAGAACCGGACATAAACAAAACTAATACTATTATTGATTCATCTATAGAGACGACTTTCTTTTATTCCTCTCTATAGTAGAGAGGGGTAAAAATGTGACCATAAGCAATAATCTATTTTTCAGTAAAATCCTATACAAGAACATCTATAATCTAGATGCCTCCATTATAGGGAATTTAAATGATGTGCTGATTGATTCAAGTGCTGTAAAACCAACGGTTACTGCCATAGAAGTTAAGAATGGCAAACGTTTGTTTTATATCAACTGTGAGGCACTACAGATCTATCGAGAGAGAAAAGATACCTATACTCTGCAACTAACCAGTCAGCAGATTACTTTTACTGCGCCTCCTGAAAATGCCATCTTTCTAGCCAAGGATGTGATGGATCGTCAAATCATCGATATCAATGGACGTAAAGTTGAACGCGTGAATGACATTAGAATTGGTTTGATCAATCAAAACTGGAGTATCATTGCGGCGGATATTGGCTTAAGAGGTTTATTGCGTAGATTGGGTTTTGAATACCTAGGAATTATATTGTCTTCCTTCTTTAATCTACAGTTTCATAATAAACTGGTGGTATGGGATGAAGTTCAACCCTTGATTTCCAATCGTGATAATCTTAAACTCAATCAACCCATCAATAAATTGATGACGATGCATGCGGCGGATATTGCCGATATCATTGAAGATTTGGATAAACAAGCTCAGATTCAGCTCTTTTCAAGTTTAGATACTGAACAAGCTGCCGATGTCTTAGAAGAAGTTGAATCCGATGTTCAGATTGCCTTATTGGAACAGTTACCGATTGAACAAGCAGCGGATGTTTTAGAGATGATGCCTCAAGATGAAGTTGCGGATATCTTAGAAGAGATACCGGATCAAACCGCTCAGAAATTATTAATCGAAATGGAAGAACACATTTCTGAAGAGATTAGAGAATTGATGGAATATGATGATCGTACGGTTGGTAGTTTGATGATGACCGACTTGATGTGTTTCGATAAAGATGAGAGTGTTCAATCCGTCTTGAAACAACTTAGAGCCAATCAACCCGAAGAAGACATCAGTCACTTTGTCTATGTGACCGATAATCGTAAATTGGTTGGGGTTATCTCTTTAATGAATTTAATCCAAGCGAAATCCAGTCGAGTCTTACGGACTTTGATGCATACGGATGTGGTTTATCTTCAAGATACCGATAAGATTGAAGAAGCCATGGAGACGATGCAAAAATATAACCTAATGTTACTACCTGTCGTGGATGAAAATGATGAGCTGATAGGGATTGTATCTTTAATCGATATCGTCTATGAATACATTCGCCTCAAGAAGGTGGATGTATGAGAGAAAAAATCAGACTAAGATGGGATAAGATGCTGTATGTTTTAGGCATCATTGGACCAGGGATTATCACAGCCAATGCCGGAAATGATGCCGGTGGTATCGCCACTTACGCTACCGTAGGGGCAAAATACGGTTATAAGATGTTATGGGGTTTGGCTCTAATCACAATTGGTTTAGCGGTCGTTCAAGAGATGAACGCTCGAATGGCTGTTGTGACAGGTAAGGGTCTATCAGATTTAATACGTGAGAAGTTTGGCGTAAAACTGACTCTGTTTGCGATGACGATCTTATTTATCGCTAACTTTGGCGTTGTACTGGGAGACTTTGCTGGAGTTGCAGCCAGTATGGAACTCTTTGGGGTAAGCAAATATATATCCGTACCCTTAGTGGCTGCCTTTGTTTGGATACTGGTATCTAAGGGATCCTATGTTAAGGTAGAGAAAATCTTAATGTTATTTACCTTTGCCTTCTTTGGTTATATCATCTCTGCTTTTATGGTTAGACCTGATTGGAATCAAGTAGCTGTGAGTGTGGTAACCCCTTCTTTCCCACTTGAAGCAGGTTTTATTCTAACCTTTATCGGAATGATCGGAACCACCATTACCCCCTATATGCAGTTCTATCTACAAGCTTCCATTGTCGATAAGAAACTGGGTTTAAAAGACTATAAATATGAAAAGATGGATGTTTATATTGGCTCTATTTGGAGTAATATCGTTCAGTTCTTTATCATTGTATGTACAGCTGGGGCTTTATTCTACGTCGCTCAACCTCAAATCATCGATTCAGCTGCTTCAGCTGCTTTGGCTCTAAGACCCTTAGCAGGTAATAATGCCTTTATCTTATTTGGGGCTGGTTTATTTGGAGCTTCCGTTCTAGCTGCCACAATCATTCCTCTATCGACTTCTTATGCCATCTGTGAAGCCTTTGGATGGGAAAGCGGAGTGGATTATACCGCTAAAGAAGCCCCAGCATTCTTTGGGATTTATTCCTTTATAATCTTTATCTCAGCGGGTTTAGTTCTCATACCCAATCTGAATCTAATGAATTTGATTCTAAGTACCCAACAGATTGCGGGTGTATTAACTCCAATTATCTTAACCTTTATGATTCTATTGGTGAATGATCGAAGAATCATGGGTAAGTATGTCAATTCTAAGGTTCAAAACTTTATCGCATATATAACCGTCGGTGCGATTGTCAGTGTCACAATTGCCTTAGTCTTCGCTCAATTCATCCTATAAAAAACTAGAAATTAATTCTTCTAGTTTTTTTATCATAATATCTATTGTTTTTTAGCACCCTTACTACCTTTAAAGGTAGAAAGTAGATTGGTTTCGTAAGAGAAGATCATCTTTTCTCTTTGTCTTTGTCTAAGGATGGCTTGTTGAATCAGTTTCTCCATCAGTTCAGGAAAACTGACACCACTGGCTTCCCATAAGTAGAATGATAGGGAACCTGGATTGGTATTGATTTCATTTACATATATTTGATTGGTCTCTGCATCGAGTAAGAAATCAATGCGAGCGACTCCGCTACAACTCAATACCTTAAAGGTTCTTAGCGCTAGAGTTTGGATCTCTTCAGTCATATGGGCACTTAACTTAGCTGGACATACACGACTGAGTGAAGCCATTCCTTTGGACTTGCCTTGGCTACTATATTTATCCGCATAGGATAAGATCTCATCTTGCTTACCTACTTCTTCAAGAGCTGAAGCTTTCAAATCATCGTATAGGCCTAGGACTGAACAGTTGATTTCTCTTAGATGAGTGATGGCTTTTTCAACCACAATCTTAAGATCGTACTGACCTGCTAGTTCAATGGCTTTTAGTAAGTCTGTTTCATTATTGACTAGAGTAATCCCAACACTAGAGCCTAGGTTGGCTGGTTTAACAACCAAAGGATAACCCAGTTTAGCGAACTTCTTTAAGTAGTCTACTTTATTGGCTTCAAGATCATAGATATAGAACCATAGCCAAGGAACAATGGGTAAACCACAATTCTCTAGTATGTGTTTCATAAAGACTTTATCTTGGCCGACTGCTCCCGCTAAGACATCGGATCCACTATAAGGAATACCAAGGGTTTCTAAGAAGCCTTGAATACTACCATCCTCACAACGCGTTCCATGAACTACCGGTATAACTAAATCAATGACTTCTTTCTTAGGAAATAAGCCTTTGATGCTTTGGATATAGAACTTTTGGTTTTCTTTATAAAGCATGACACTGGGATAATGTTTAGTCAGTTTCTTGATGTCTTTAAAGATGGCGATATCTAGGAAGTCTTTTGAACTATAGAGTTGATGATTTTTGGCATAGTATAAAGGAATCACTTCATAGAGTGTTTGATCAATGGCAGCCATGGCTTGGCTAGCGGATATGATGGATACTTCATGTTCAACGGAGTCCCCTCCAAATATGACGGCTATTTTTATCATGATGTGCTCCTAATCAAAGATAACTTCTTCGTTATTTAAATAAACATTCAAGGCTTTATGAAGTTCTATACTGGTCATCTTACGTGAAAATTCAGGTAACTTATCTAAGTCATAGAAATCAAGAGATAAGATTTCATGATTATGAGCCAATTCACCTTTTAGGATGGTGGCACTAAAGTAGATGACGTATTCACTGATTAATGACGGATGCGTCTTATAGATATCACGCCTTAGGATGGCTAATACTCTATCTATTCTAACATCTAAGTTGGTTTCTTGTTTAACTTCTTTGAGGGCGTTTTCTTTCGCTGATTCAAAGATATCACACCACCCACCTGGAACTGCATATTTCTGATCATCCCGTTCTTGAACCATCAGTAGCTGTTTCTGATCATTGAATATAATGACTCTGACCGAAATATTAGGCGTCGGATAGATATCACGTTGATAAGGATGCTCTTCTTCAGGTAAATGATAGAGCTCATCTAATTGATGAAGCGCTAATGTTTCTAGTTCTTGATAATTCTCTAAAGCATAGGGATCTTTAGAGAACTTTAAACCGATTCGACTGATGGATAATACTTTAGCGATGAAGTGTTCAATGTTCATATGCTTACCTGTTGAAAGCATCAGGTAAATCATTCTCTAAAAGAATGGTATCTTTATCGCTTGCATTTTTCGTTAAGTATTCAAAAGCTTCTTTAATATGATCCATGACCATCACATGATTTAAATCGAAGCCACTTACTTTTAAACCTTGCAGAACCGCTTTGGTTTGGTTCTTGCCAATTAAGATGACTGTGTCTGCCTTATTCAACATATATTCTCCAAAAGCTTGGTTGAGTTCATCTTCCTGTTTACCTAAATCAATCATTCCAGGGGTAACGATATAGCGATGATGAGGCATCATAGCCAATACATCTAAAGCCATCTTAGAACCTTCAGGATTAGAGTTAAAGGCATCATCGATGAAGTTTAAGCCATTGATGTGTTTGAGCTGTAGACGATGCTCAATGTAGTTCACATTACTGACGGCTTTTTGAAGTTGTGGCCACTGCAGTCCAAAGGCTCTGCCAAGGGCAATAGTAACTAAGATATTGCTGATATTGTGTTTACCTAAAAGACGGGTCTTAAATGGATATAAACCTTCAGAACTTAGAACACTGAATTCTGAACCACTGATTGTATAGTTTATATTGATGGCTCGATAATCCACTTCAATTTGATCTATCCCTACACTTTTAATTTGAACTGGATTCTTAATTTTATATTCTCTGATATAGACATTATCTTTATTGATGATGCCTAAGCCAGTGCTTGGTAGCATCTCAATCATCTTCATCTTTTCTTTAATGATATTATTGATGGTTTTAAAGGTGTTTAAATGTTGCGGACCAATGGAAGTTACAATACCAGTTTGCGGTCTAACGAATCTCATTAGAGACCCAATTTCACCCTTCTTATCGGCTCCCATCTCACAGATTAAAACTTCATGCAGGGCTTTTAATTGTTCACGAATGGTGATGGTTATACCCATTGGAGTATTGTATGAAGCTGGGGTTGCCAGTGTATAATACTTTTCGCTGAGGATTTCATTTAAGATATTTTTACTTGATGTCTTACCATAACTACCAGTAATCCCAATGATCTTTAGATTGGGGGAATGTCTAAGAATATTCATGGCTTTATTTTGATAGAAGCGCTTGATCAGTTTTTCAAAAGGCATGGTGATTAAGCCTACTAAGAAAATCATAAATGGAATACATAGAGTTAAAACAAATAAACTGATGTAGAATACCAAGCCCAATGAATAACTTATCTTTAGAAAATAGATTCCATAAAGAGCAGCTAAGACAAGCATAAAGTAGACAATGACTTGACGCTTGACACGAGCAGTATAAAGCAAGGGTTTAATACTGGGTTTAGAGCGAAGTTTAAGTTTGCCTTGTTTAATTCGATAGTAGAGATAAGCCATATAAATCAAACCCACAATCCAGATTTGATACTTACTTAAAAAACCAGTTAGGATATGAACGATACTATCTTGAGAGATGAAGATATTAAATTCCTTATATTGATTATCGGATGAAAACAACCAAGCACTATAACGGCGTAGTTCATATCGGTTCTGTTGAAACATCTGTAAACTGATGCGCATTGGAATCCATAGACTATATAGGGTTAGGGCAAAAATTAGAACCATTAGGTTTTGATTATCTAGCATCTTTTTTATCCTCTTGAATAAAACTATTGATGATACGATGGAAACGATCGATCTGATGCCAATAAGCAAAGTGATCATCTTTTTCAAAAACGACTAAACCAGCATCAGGGATTTCTTTAGCCATGACTTGTCCCATCCATAAAGGTGTAGAATCATCATATTCTCCCCATATTAATAAGGTTGGACACTTAATCAGTGGCAACAGACTTCTTAGATCTTGATTGACAATCAAGACAAAGGATTGTCTTAGTACACCCGAAGTTTGTTGATAATCATCACTACCAAATCTCTGACTTAGCTTAGATGCATATGGCTTAAATAGCTTATGTTTAGCTAAATGTTTCAAAGTTTTATAGGTATATACTTTGGCATAATAGTCAAGTCCACGCTTAGGCTTAAGACCAGCTGCTCCAGTTAGAATCAGTTTACATACTTCATATTTTGAAGCATAAACCAAAGCTATTCTAGCTCCAAAAGAATGGGCAATGATGATGGGATTGGTAATACTTAGCTCTAAGCAAAACTGATGAATGACTTCAGCATAATCATCCACATTATAAGGACGATCAAGCATACTGCTTTGACCAAATCCAGGTAGATCTAGATTGCTTACTCTAAAAGCATAACCAAAAGCATTCAGGGTGGGTTCAAACATGGTATGATCGACTGCCCAACCATGTAAGCATAAAATATCCTGGCCTTGTCCCTGTTGTGTATAGAATATTTGAAGTGGATTAAGCTGAATCAGTGGCATAGTTACCTCTTGGTTTATTCACTTAATATGAGTTCAATCTCAGGCTTTTCAGGTGAGATGATAAAACTAACCCCATTCTCTTCATTACGCGTTTCAACGATATATCCATAGACTGTAACAACTCTCTTTACAATGGCTAAACCTAAACCAAACTGCCCTTCACTACCCTTCTCATAAGGTTGAAACAGATGAAGTAGTACTTCAGGTGGAATGGGTTTACCATCGTTGTAGACGGTTAACTGAGACTTATCTAAGCTTACTACAACACTGCTTTTAGCATACCTCAGTGCATTATCCAATAAGTTTTCAACGACTACCCTCCAAGGTTCTTCGGTTCCTAAATAGGAACACGAGGTTAGATTGGTGGATAGTTCAATATAAGGCTTGATGACTTTTAAGGATTGAATGACCCCTTCTACAACCAGTTTCATATCGACTTTACTTGGGATATCTTCTTTAACTAAGTAGTTGATTCGATTGAGGAGCAATAAACTATGGACTTTCTTTTCTAATCGTGCGGCATGTTCAATGATGACATCCACACTCTTCTCTAAGGTATCATAAGGATAAACACCATCTTTAATACTCTCTGCATAGGATTTGATGATGGCAATTGGCGTTTTTAAATCATGTGAGATATTATGGATCATCTCTTCCTTAAGGGTTTCTTGATTCTTTAGTTCCGTGTTCATTCGAACAACCGCATTGGCTAGTTCACCAATTTCATCATGACGAGCCATAGCCAAGGGTTCTTCACTTCCCTTACCCAATTGATTGATGTAGTTCTCTATCTGTTTAAGAGAATGAATTAAGTAAGCAACCCATAGCATCAGGGTGAAGAATAATACACCCGCGATGATTAAGATTACATTGATGACTTCATTCAGTAAAGCACTTCTAAATTGATCAATATAACTATGCACTACGAAACTGACGATATAGGTTCTCTGATTTACTTTAGTTAGGGTATACACGACTCGATTGGTTTTTACACTTGATACCCCATCAATCGTTAGAAGACTCATGTTTTCGATGTTTTGCATAAACTCTGTATGAAAAGCAGCGTTTAGATTGGTTGCACTATTTGTGATTGGCACAACATTATCATCTTCAAAGTAGATGACATGGATGACATTGGGATCGTTATTGGCGAATAAGTCAGGATTAGACAAACTATAATTATTGACGACGTTCTCTTGATTGCGATGAATGGTGGTATACATCTGTTTCTTAGCAATGTTATCGATATTATTAAAGATGAATATCATGATAAAGACGGTAAAGAAAAGGATTGATAGAAACACCAAACTCATCAGTTGTTTGGTTAAACTTAAATCTCTAAAATACCGAAGTACTTTACGCATCAACCTAACCGATATCCAAATCCATAAATCGTATGGATGTTTAAATGCTTCAATTTACGTCTTAATCTACGTAATGTATCATCTACGACTCGATCACTTCCAAAGTAGTTTGATTCCCAGACACGCTCTAGTATCTGTTCACGTGAGAAAGCGGTTTGTTTATTACGGACAAACATCATGAGTAGATCGAATTCTTTGGTGGTTAAATCGATCTCATCATTGATATAGAAGACTTTTCGTTGAACCAAATCAATCTCATATTTATCGACAATGATCCGATCTTCATCCTTATAAACCCGACGCATAATATTGTTGATTCTTAGAACCAACTCTTTAGGTGAAAATGGTTTGGTGATGTAATCATCACTGCCTTTTTCTAAACCAATGATACGATCAAATTCTTTATCACGAGCTGACATAAAGATAACAGGAATCGTTTTACTCTGCTTCTTGATTTCTTCGATTAAATCAAAGCCACTCTTATTATCCAACATGATATCTAAAACCCATAAGTGGACATCATCATCGCTCACATGATTACTGGCGCTTTCATAGGTTAAATAAGAACGCACTTCATAGCCTTCTTTTTCTAAATAACTTTTAACGAGTTCATTGAGATCCTTTTCATCTTCAACGACACAAATTACTTTTTTCATATGCTGAGACCTTCATCAATGATCAATTGAATGACTTGATTGACATAACTTGTACAGGTGTTAAAATCAATGGCTTCAACCATGACTCGAATCAATGGTTCAGTTCCAGATGGTCTAACTAAGATACGTCCATCACTACCCAATGCTGTTTCAATTGATGAGACAAGTTGAGTAATTTTAGGATTATTGATCGTTTCTAATTTATCATTAACTCTGATATTTTTAAGATATTGGGGATAGATGATACAGTCTTTACCTAGTTCTTCAAGTGATTGTTTGGATTCAAGCATGATTTCTAAGCACTTTAGAGCACTGAGTAAACCATCACCTGTTGTCATATGATGTTTAAAGATGATGTGGCCAGATTGTTCGCCACCCAACATCAGTTCAGCATTCTGCATTTTATCATAGACATATTTATCACCCACTTGGGTTATTTCACTATGGATGCCTTTTTTCTGCAGGGCTTTAAATAGACCTAGATTAGCCATCACAGTGGTTACGATGGTATCTTGACTGAGTTGTCCCTTGGCTTGCATCGCTAAGGCATTCATATAGAGCATCTTATCGCCATTAACCAAATGACCTAGATGATCCACCACAATCAATCGATCCGCATCTCCATCAAATGCCAAACCAATATCACACTTATTTTCAACTGTGAATTTCTGTAAAGTTTCTGGATGTGTAGAACCACATAGATGATTGATGTTTAACCCATCTGGGGTATTATTGATGATGAAACATTGAGCTTTCAATTGATTCAATATCGCATATGCGATGTGGGATGCTGAACCATTGGCTGCATCGATGGCGATTCTTAAATGACTTAAATCGAGTGGAAAGAGTGATAATAGATAATCAGCATATAATACGATGCCTTCAGGATATGAGATGATTTTACCAATCTCGCTTTCTTGACTATAAGGAATCGTGTATTCATCATCTAGATAAGCTTCAATTTTAGCTTCGATTTGATCATCAATTTTAACTCCTTGATGATTGAATATTTTAATCCCATTATCATAATAAGGATTATGACTGGCGGATATCATCACACCACAGATAAAATCTTGATTGGCGGTAATATACGCTACGGTTGGGGTTGGGACTACATTCATATCATAGGCATCCGCCCCTGAAGCACTTAAGCCAGCACAAAGCGCGTTCTTCAACATACCGCTGGAGATCCGTGTATCCATTCCAATGACTATTTTTTGTTTGGTATAAAGATTGCCTAGGGCTTGACCGACTTTAAATGCTGTCTTAACCGTCAGTTCACTGTTGGCTTTGCCTCTTATACCATCCGTGCCGAAATATTTGCCCATTCTAACTCTTCTTTACAACGATTTTTAAAGTCGGTGTCAATAAAGTATACTTGACTAAGTTGTTTGATCCAACGATATAGAGTTGAACTTCTTGCTCACCGAGTACCACATTCTTCATATCAAAATAGACATATAGATCTTCACTGGTGACTGAATCTATATTGGTAGTGGTTCCTTGGAGGATAACACTAACCTTAGCCACTGTTGCATCAAATTTATATCCATTGATATTATTACGATATTCGATGATGACATCATCGATTTGTCTATTAACTGCGATTCCCATTTTAATGTTCATCGTGACGACATTGACACTGGTCTTACGGATTCCACTTGGTAATGGAATATCTGCAACGATGGTGCTGTCAACAGTCATGTTAGTTACATCGACAGGAACATTGATGGTATCAATGGCACCTAGAATACTATCAGGACCATAGATCATAATGGTTTGATTATCAAAAGTAACCGATTCTATCGCTAATCCATTTGGTATATCACCACTTGGTATCAAAGCCACCGGCACTGATTTACTTGGTGAAGTCACATCAACAGTCACATTGACGGTCTTTGGTAAAATATCCACATTCATCTTATTACCATCTTGATCATACGCTATGATGGTGGAAGCTTGCGTAAAACTACTGCTAACCCCACTGGTATCGATTAAAGCTTTAACCATTCCTATTTGATTTAGGGTATCTTGGGATGCCCGAATAATAACTTCAGTATTCTCTAAGACTGGAATACCTAAAACATACTCTTGATTCATTCTCTCTTTGTTCACAAAATCATAACTTAAACTAAAACGTTGAGATATTTTCTTTTTAATGGTTACAACCGCACTGGATTGAGATAAAGCCACATCCACTCTCGATGAGAAGTCCTTGGGTATTAAACTTACCTTATGGGTACCTTCTAATAATCCAGTAAGATCAGCCACAACAGAATAAGCTTGTTGCGTCCGTATCAATGAAATATCTGACATATCTCCAATCACATAAGCTTTGACTGATTCAGGAAGTCCAGTGATTTCATAAACAGCATCATTGGCGATGACCGTAACTGGTATAGAATCAATTGTATAGCCTGATTGAATCGGATTATTAAAGATGGCTTCTCCAATGTTTAAATTGATGACAACATATAAAACAACCGCTAAGATCAAGGTTACAATCTTACCATTTTGGCTGTTGAATAGTAAACGATCAAACCACATACTAAAGAAACGAATGATCTTCATAATATATTGTTCAATAACGTTATAAGTCTTAACCATTTTTTGGCTTTGCTCAGCAATTCTCTTTGCCAACTCAATCTTTTCTTCGCCTTTATTTGGTTCTGGTTTCTTGTTTAATGACATTATTTATCCCCTCCTTTTTTGGACTCTTCACGGGAAAGATCCTCAAATAGGGATTCACTTTCAACACTATACTCAAGTGTAACTTTAGGTGTTTCCTTAATATCTACGGTTTCTGTTTTAGATTCTAGTGGTTTATCTTCTACCACAGTTTCTTTTTTACGATATTGTCGTTTTGGTTTCTCGGTTTCTACAAGTGGAAGTTCTTCATTGGGAGATGTAGAAAGCTTCTTATCTTCATTCGACTTCACTACTTCTGGCGCAGTGATAGGTAACGCATTTTGCTCAGACTTAGAAGTAGCACGTTTAGGTGTTTCATTAATGTTATCTAGTTTCTCTAAGGGTTTATCTGAAACTGCCTGGATTTCTTTAGTTTCAACTGGTTTAGGTTTATTTGAAAACTGCCACCACTTTGATTTAGCTACTGGTTTGAATGTTTCATCAACTTTATCAATGGATGGTTTAGCTGTTTCAATGATTTCGATTTTCTTTTCAACGGGTTTACTGACTAAAGGCTTAGCTGGTTCAATGACTTCAGCTTTCTTTTCAACGGGTTTAATCTCAAGCGGTTTTGGTGTCTCTAGGACTGGCTCTTTCTTTTCGATTGGTTTAGTTGCTTGTTCCTTAACTAAACTTGGGCTAGGTTTTTCTTCGCTTAAAGTTAAAACGGGTTTAGCTTTCTTTTTAATTGGCCACCAGACTGTCTTAGGTTTTGGTTTAGTAATACCTTCTTCGAATGGTTTATTCTCACTGATTACTTTATTGACTTCAGTGGAAGGAATTGGTTTAGAACTGGGTTCAATTGAAGGTTTTTCTTCTTTATGATACCAGCGTAAAGGTTTTTCAGTGTCTTGATTCTTCGCATCTTTAATGGGTTCTGCATGGATAATGGTGAGTTCAGGTTCATTACCTTGGCCTACTTTGACATCAGCTCTTTGTTTATGCGGAACATCCACCACATCATGTAAAATGACTTTCTCTAAGAAAGCCCGTAGAGCACTCTGTGTAACCAAGGACAATTGTCCTTCTTCAGCGATTGATACTCTTCCACTCTTCTCAGATATGACAATCGTGATGGAATCGGTTATCTCACTGATTCCAATGGCAGCTCTATGACGAGCTCCAAAACGTGTAGGTAGTTCAGCGGTTGATGGTGGGAAATAGGCAGAAGCACAAGCGATCCTGTCTCCTTGGATGATGACTGCCCCATCATGTAAGGGCGTTGTGGGGACAAAGATGGTTTGAATTAAATCGGATGTAACCAACGAATTCATCTTGATACCAGTTTTAATATAATCATTTAATGATTGATTTTGCTCTATTGTAATCAGTGCCCCGATTCTATTCTGTGATAAATTCATCGTCGCATGAACCACCGCATCTACTAAATACTGGCGTTCATTACCAGACAAGGTTGTGATACGTGAAAAGACACTACTCTTACCAATTCGTTCAAGTAGTGAGCGTAATTCAGGTTGAAATATGATGATTACAGCTAAGAATCCATAGGTTACGATTGTTCCTGCTAACCAAGATACAGCCACCAATCCAAAGTAATTGGCTAAGGCTTGAACAATAATTACTAAGACAATCCCTTTAAATATTTGAGTTGTCCGTGAATTATTACGTACAATCTTAATGGTATAAAACAATAATATCCATATTATGAGAATATCTAATATCATTCGACCCAGTTGAATGATAGTTTGAACCGTTTGATAACTTAACATGGCAGTCCTCCCAGTCGTAGTAATTATACCATATATCATACTTAGCATTAAGGCAAATTATGTGATAGAAATGAGCGTATAATTGATACAGAAATAGTGAAGGTACTTATGAAACATACAGTTCAATTGGGCAGTAAAACAATCACCTTAATCGGTACAGCGCATATATCAGAAGCTTCTAGTCTTGAAGTATTAAGTGTCTTAAGTGAGATTCAACCAGATACAGTGGCGATAGAACTGGATGAAGCACGCTATCAATCGCTTAAATCAGATCAACTGTGGCAGAATACGGATGTGGTTAGTATCATCAAATCTAAGAAAGTTGGTTTCTTGATGAGTCAGATTGTTTTATCATCCTATCAAAAAAAGATGGCCAAACAATTGAATATTGAAGTGGGTCAAGAAATGCTGACAGCCATTGAATACAGTCAAGATCATGGATGTAAATTATTGAATTTAGATCGTAATATTCAGACAACCTTTATGCGAATTTGGCGCTCACTCAACTTTTTCGATAAGATTAAGATGTTGACCTCATTGATCACTTCTGTCTTTGAAACTGAAGAAATCAGTGTTGAACAGATTGAAGAAATGAAGCAACAGGACCTCATGGAATCCGCCTTAAGTGAAGTAAGCAAGGCCTTCCCTAAGATTGCGAATACTTTGATTACCGAAAGAGATAGAGTCATGGCTTATAATCTTAAAAGATCTTCAGCCAATCAAATCGTAGCAGTGGTTGGAGCAGCGCATGTCCCTGGAATCTTAAAATACTTAGAGCTTGAGGATGATGTCAATGAACTGTTTGTGATTCCTAGTCCAAATAAATCCAAACGATATTTAACTTATCTATTTCCTTTGTTTCTAACTCTATTGATTATCCTAAATATCTATCAATCTAACGATATGGGTTTGAATATTCTATGGCGCTTCTTTTTAATCAATGGAAGTCTATCGGCTTTTGGAACACTCTTAGCCTTTGGGCATCCACTCAGTATCCTTACTGCCTTCTTGATGGCACCTATTGGGGTTATGAGTCCGGTACTGGCAACCGGATGGTTTGCTGGTTTAATGGAAGCCTATGTTCGTAAGCCTAAGGTTACTGACTTTATGACCATTCAAGAAGATGTGATGCATCTAAAAGGATTCTGGAAGAATAAAGTCATCCATATCCTAATGGTGGTTATATTCGCTAATGTATTTGCGAGTTTAGGATCCATTGTATATTCTATCGATTTGATAAAAAACTTATTTAAATAAAAAGGGCATTGCCCTTTTATTTTGATTGATTGTATTTTACTTCCATAGATCATAGGGATAAAGTTTATCAGACTTATACTTTTCAAACTGACTGATGACATAGGGTTTATCTTCTTGATAGGTAACCCCAAACCATACACTATGACTGGATAATACTTGGATATCAAAGAGATGATCATTGAGTGTTTCAGATATCATGGTTGGGATGACGTGTTCACAAACCAAAGGTTTAAGACTGAGCTCTCTATTTAGAAAATTGATGAATTGTTTCTCGGCAATTGCGAAGATAGCGGGGGTAAATCCCCAGAAGTTCATAGAGACTAGAGCTTGATCATCTAAGCTTAACCACTTGGTTTCATCAAGTGTATAAACAGCTTTAGAATCTTCCTTCTTAATCTTCTTGATTTCAACTATCCCAGTAAGTTTATGATTGCTTACTTCACATACCCCTCTGGTAACTGTGCCTGAATCAGATAAAGTATTGAGTAGTTTATAGCCTACCATACTAAAATGCTTGTCATTTGCGTGATGAGTTAGAAATTCAAACATCACTTTAAAGGCTTCTTTACCATAATAATCATCGGCATTACAAATCATGAATGCTTCTTTTACTTGTTTACGACAGGCCCATAAGGCGTGGGTTGTACCCCAAGGTTTAATCCGATCAGTGGGTGCACTAAATCCTTTTGGTAAGTCATGCATATCTTGATAGATGAATTCAACTTCTACGAACTTTCTAACTTGGTCTACTAAAGCTTCTCTAAAAGCCTTTTCGTGTTCTTGACGAATGATCAAATAGACTTTCTTAAAGCCTGCTTCAATCGCATCGTAGATCGAAAAGTCGATGATGCTTTCTCCATTATTACCGACAGTGTCTATCTGTTTTAAACCGCCATAACGCGAGCCCATACCGGCTGCTAAAATGACTAGACTTGGATTGTTCATAGTAAATTCCTCGTTTCTATTGTATGTTATTTAGAGGCAGATGTCATCTGTAAGCCTAGGATTTTAGTTGATTAATGCTTAGTCTAATAGTCATAAACAACACTATACCCCGATCCAAAAATCCAATCACTGACCCAACCAATTGGTTTACTAGCGTTTTCAACATTAATCGTAAATGGTGTTAGATTATATGAGAAAGCATAAGAACCGATGCTTGTAACCGATAAAGGAATGATGATGGTACTTAGAGCTTGAGCATCTGAAAAAGCAAATGATCCGATGCTTTCTAATTGACTACCCGTTTCAAAAGTAATCGAAGTCAATAGAATATCCCAATTGAACACATAGTTTCCAAGAGAAACAACAGAAGCAGGAATGATGATATTGGTAAGTTTTTGATCGCTCGCAAAGGCTCCATTGCCTATACTGGTACAGTGACTATCCGCTTCAAAGATAAAGCTTTCTAGACTGGTATTCCATGTAAAGGCATACGCTCCAATGGTCTCTACAGAGGATGGAATTGTAATCGTCTTAAGACTATGTGCACTATCGAAAGCACTGGACCCAATCGATATTAATTGACTATCTGCTTCAAAGGTAATGCTCTCTAAACTAGTCGTCCAACTAAATGCACCAGTCCCCAAACTTGTGACTGACTTAGGAATTTCAATGGTCTTTAAAGCATGATCACTTTCAAAAGCTGAATTACCAATGCTTACTAATTGACTATCTGATTCAAAGGTGACTGTTTCAATATTCTCAGCCCACTGAAATGCCCCATAACCAATCGATGTTATCGTATCAGCGATAATCACATCAGTGAGTAATTTATTATCATAGAAGGCATTGTTTTGGATGATGGTAACCGGAAGATTTAGGATTTCATCGGGTATACTGAGTTCAGGATTATCTCCAGTATACCCCGTGATTTCAATGTGATCACTTACTTTGACGTAGCTTAAACCGTTGCTAATCCAAGTCCAAGAGGCATACAACTGAATATTATGAGCAGGCATCTTAGTGAACGTATAGACTTGGGTTAAAGCACTGTCACTGTACCATGCATCAAAGATATAGTTAATTCTAGTTGGATTAATTGGCTTAGTTATATTGGTATTATAGGCTTGGGTAATGCTTGAAACACTACTACCTTTTTGACTATTAAAGCTGATCGTATAAGCATTGGTATTCCATTTCGCATATACACTGAAATTACTGGTCGGCATTACTGTAAAACTATATGTTTGAGTCAAGGCAGCATCCGCATACCATCCTCCAAAGGTATAACCCGTTTTACTTGGATCAGTTGGCTTAGTCACTACTGTATTTTCATATTGACTGAGACTTACAATTGAACTACCCCCATTGGTGTTGAAGCTTAACACTACCTTTATCATTGGAACCCATTTGGCATATAGGGTGGTATTCTCAGCAGGGATGGTCGATAAAGTAAACGCTTGACTAAGCGCTGCATCGGTATACCAAGCACTAAAGACATAGCCTTCTTTGCTTGGTGGATCCAAAGTAAAAACCGATTGATACACTTGGGTAATAGGTTCAATCAGTGAGCCTCCATTGGTATTAAAACTTAGAGTATATTGATTGATGATCCACTTTGCATAGAGGGTGGTATCTTGAGTAGGCATTGTAGAAAAGACATACGCTTGACTCAGATTGATATCACTGTACCAAGCATCAAAGGTATAACCCAGTTTAGTTGGCTCAGTTGGAGCCTCTATAACAGAATTGGAACCTCTTTCGATATCACTGATCATTGTCCCTCCATTGCTTTCAAAATGAAGGGTATATTGCTTAGGATTAATAAAAAACCATAAAGCAAGTAATATGATAAGCCCACTCAATCCAAGCCATATGATAAGTTTAATTCGTTTCTTCTGAGCGTCTTGCATAGAGTACTCCTTTTAGATTTATATTAATCGATTGAGAAATCTTTATGAACTAGATTGGGATAAATTGCAGTTAAGGGAGAGTAATCTGTAATGGGACATCCTTCTAACCATAAGTCTTGAAGTTTGACAAAGTTTTCTAAGGGACCAAGCTCACTCACATTGGTATATTTCAAGTCCATTTCAACCAAGCTCGTCATTTCTGATATGGGACTCAGATCACTGATATCTGAATAATCAATGTTGAGTTTTCTAAGTTTGCTTAAATTAGCCAGTGGACTGAGATCAGTAATTTTAGATCCCTGTAAAGTAATGGCTTCAAGATTGGTCATGTTTGCAAAATAAGCCAAGTCGGAATCTGTAAAATTAGTACCGATTCCTTCATTATAACTGGATATGTTGATATCAAGCATGTTGGTTAAATTGGCTAATCCATCAAAATTCTTTAGACTTGCCGCACCCCAATAACCAAACATATTAAGTTCCGTTAAATTTGCCAATGGACTTAAATCTTCCACCAATTGATAGGATAAATTCAAACCTCTGAGATTTTTGAAGTATTTAAGTGCACTGATATCCTTTATTCTAGCTGAAGGAACAGATGGATTGGCTTCTGATAAATCAAGTTCTGATATCTTCTCGGCTTCACTGACTAAGATATCTCCCGTAGGTGTATTCATAATCACTCGAATTCGCGCCTCTAACACAGCATCATTGAATATGACTACTTCTGGTTTTGGTACTGCAGTTTTGCATGCAACTACACTTACAATCAACAATCCCAGCATTAACGCAAGTATGATTTTCTTCATCAATAGATACTCCTTCTCTAATGAGTTTTAACTGCATTTAGATTATTATCTACACTTCTAAGTTACTTATATTTTACCACTTTTATTTAATTGCTTCTTGAAATATTAAAATAGTGTAGATTTTCATATTTATCAATTTATATCATATTTTATGTGTTCCAATGCTAATATATTCTCACTTATTTGGTATATTCCATTTTTTATTTCATATTTTACATTATTTTTTACATTTATTCTCATTTTATTAATTTTTACTATTTACAAGCACCTGAGCTTATGCTATATTATCACAAATGTTGATTAGGACATGTGGATTCAAGTCATCCGTCATAGCGAGTTGGGATCGATGCAAGGCCAACCGGAATCTTGAAAACCATAACCCCTAGGAGTGCAACTCGAATTCATAGTAGAGTTAGCCGGGAGTTCCCGTTACAGAACTAAGGTTTAATCGAACCTAAGCAAGTGACCTTTATAGGTAAAATGGGTGGTACCGCGGAACATACAGTCTTCGTCCCAAATCAGGAGACTGTTTTTATATGGGATTGATAAAAAAGAGGAGCAAAAAGATGGAGAAAGAACTAAGGCTTAAGGGGTCAAGAAAGAAGGACACAAGATGAAACTATCAAAACGATTAACGACAACACTCACGATGTTTGCCGCAGCCACATTGGCTATTCTAGTATTGGCTTATGTATTTAGAGGCAATACCTCAGCGGCTGATCCAACTGGTACCAGTTATACTTCTGGTACTGGAAGTAGTAGCTTAGATGAGATAAAGAATCTAGCTAGTAAGGGTTTGATGAGTTCAACTTATGTATGGGTTATGATGTGTGGATTCTTAGTCTTCTTCTTCCAATGTGGATTTGCGATGGTTGAGACGGGTTTCTGTCGGGCTAAGAATGCTGCACATACGATTACAATGAACTTCATGGTTTTCTTAGTTGGAGCCATTGGTTATTTTCTAATTGGCTTTGCGATTCAGATGGGTGGTTCAGGTGGAGCAGCAAGCCTTGGAACCGGTGGTTCAGTCTTAAATGCGATGATAAAGATTCCTGGACTTGGAGGAATCATGGGTTATAAGGGATTTGGATTATTAGGAACCTATGATACCGGTATCTATGCCTTATTCTTCTTTCAAATGGTCTTCATGGATACAACGGTAACCATTCCAACTGGGGCTATGGCAGAGCGGGTTAAGTATTCAGCCACCATCATATCTTCTTTGTTTATATGTATCATTCTTTATCCATTCTTTGCGAACTGGGTATGGGGTGGAGGATGGTTGGCAACTTTAGGATCGCTCTATGGGATTGGCCATGGGGTGGTAGACTTTGCGGGATCAGCGGTAGTGCATACGATGGGAGGGATGATTGCCTTAGCAGGAGCGATTGTTTTAGGACCTAGAATTGCGAAATTTAAGAAAGATGGAACTGCTAGAGCTTTTCCTGGTCATAATATTCCAATGGCAATCATTGGAACCATCATTCTATTCTTCTGTTGGTTTGCCTTCAATGCAGGGTCAACTTTAAACGCAGGTGATTTTAGATTAGCGGTTGTCGCAACCAATACGATGATTGCAGGAGCTGTGGGTGGACTTGTGGCTATGTTTTATATGTGGAAGAAGTATGGTAAACCCGATCCTTCTATGACAGCCAATGGAGCCTTAGCGGGTTTGGTTGCGATTACAGCACCTTGTGCGTATGTCAATGCAATGGCTTCATTAATCATTGGTCTCATTGCTGGTATCTTGGTTTGTATCGCTGTACCTTTCGTTGAGAATAAACTTAAGATAGATGATCCTGTTGGAGCCATAT
>Ga0247841_10005385_pt1 | contig 20767 bp, 16 predicted proteins | sample LaCruzMarch2015__2_FD_192410 | JGI IMG/M metagenome (GOLD analysis project Ga0247841, IMG submission 192410) | Freshwater microbial communities from meromictic Lake La Cruz, Castile-La Mancha, Spain - LaCruzMarch2015_18m | ecosystem: Environmental > Aquatic > Freshwater > Lake | place: Spain... | reverse complement strand
GATACTCCTGTGGCAGGCCGGCATCTCCAAGGCGAAGCTCGATGAACTGGTGCGGGCCAAGGGTGTGAATGCTGCTGAAGCGGCGGCGTGGGCTGGCTTCCTCAAGGAAAGCAAAGATGCGGCGTTTTATGCCGGTAAACTTGCCAGTGCCAAGTACTTTATTAAAAACGTCCTGCCGGAAGTCTATGCTGCGGTGAAATCGATCAAGAGTGAAGACCTGAGCGTATTGGAAATCGCTGAGGAAAGCTTCATAACTAATTAAAAAAACTTACGCAAAGTAGGGTGTATGAAAAATCTAACGTTAGGCAATAAATCAATCCCGGTTATGTTTCGTGAAAATACGATCAGTAGAGGATCGGCCGCCATGTGTGCTTACAGAAGTGAAGCGGGTGCTTTTGTCGACATATCCTGGCTGGAAATGGACAGCATGTCCCGCACTCTGGGTAAATACCTTATTTCGCGTGGTATCAAGCAAGGTGATAAAGTAGCTATTTTTTCTGCCAACCGCTATGATTGGTGGGTAAGCGATCTGGCCATTCTCTCGGCAGGCGCAATCAATGTGCCCGTCTATCCAACCAATACCACCAAAGAAACCCAGTACATCCTCGATGATTCCGATGCGCGCATTTGTTTTGTCGGTACCAGTGAACATATGCAGAAGGTGCTGGATATTATCGACACCCTGCCCCTGCTGGAGGAGATCATCATTCTTGACGAACTCACCAAGGATGTTCCTAAGGTTGTTACCTTCAAAAAAGCACTGGAAAGGGGCAAAGCCTTTGATGATAAGGGCGAACTTGATCAACGCGTGAGAAACATGGATCCCGGCGCTGTGGCTACGATTATCTATACATCCGGAACCTCCGGCAACCCCAAAGGAGTTATGCTCAGCCACAACAACATGACCACCAATGCTGAACAGTGGAAGGCGCTCACCCCGGGAGTGATAGACAGTATGCAGCACATAGCACTTTCCTTCCTGCCCTTGTCGCATATTTTTGAACGAACTATTACTTATTACGGGGCATGTATCTCAGCTGGCGCCAAGGTCTATTTCGCCAAGGATATTACAACCGTGTTGAATGATATGATTGAGGTGCGACCAACCATCTTTGCCAGCGTGCCTCGGGTTTTCGAGAAGATGCACGCCGGCATCCTGGCCAAGGTAGCTTTGGCACCGCCACTGAAGCAAAAACTGTTCGGCTGGGCAATGAGTGTGGCGAAAAGGAATCTGCCGTATATATGCAACGGCAAAAAGCGCACCGGTCTGTTCGCGCTCGAGTATGCCCTGGCGAATAAACTAATCATCTCCAAGCTTTTGACTGCCATTGGTCTAAACCGGGTTATCATTGCCGGTTCCGGCGGCGGGCCGCTTTCGGCAGCCGACGCGGAATTTTTTATCGGCATGGGGATTATGGTACTGGAAGGTTTCGGCATGACCGAGACCTCGCCCCTGGCGCTGGCCAATGTACCTGGTCATATTCGGCCGGGAACAGTCGGGAAACCACTCATCCAGACCCAGTGCAAGATCGGCTCCGTCGGAGAACTCTTAATTAAGGGACCGCAGGTTATGCTTGGCTACTACAAAAATGAAGCGGCAACCAAAGAAGCATTCACCGCTGATGGTTTTCTCAAAACTGGTGATATCGCGGAAATCGACCAAGAGGGCAATTTCAAGATAACAGGTCGTATCAAGGATCTCATCATTACCTCTGGCGGCAAGAACATTTCACCACAGAACATCGAGAACGCATTAACTGCATCCTCTTACATCGAACAGTCCTCAATCATCGGCGACAACCGCAACTATATAACGGCCCTCATCGTACCGGCCTTTCCTGTGCTTGAGGGCTGGGCACAGCAAAACGGTATCACTTTTGCCAGCCGTGAAGACCTCGTGGCTAATCCCAAAGTCAAGGAGCTTTACGAGAAAGAGGTTGAGGATAACATGAAGGAATTTGGACGGGTTGAGCAGATCAAAAAGTTCCGTCTACTGACCAAGGAATGGTCGCAGGAGGCAGGTGAACTCACGCCCACCCTCAAGGTCAAACGGCGTGTCGTCAAGGAGAAATACGCCGGACTAATCGATGAGATGTATCAAGGGGTTGCGGGCAAATAGAACTCAGCTTTGCGTGCGCCGCGAGAAGGGGCATGAGGAGGACAGCATGACGGAAAAAATATCGATAAAAACATCTTGACAACCGTGTTATATTATGGGAACATCGTTAACCAAAGTTAGTCAAGTAATCATTATTTAATAATAAATTAATAATAAAAGGAGGTTGCACATGAATACAGAGTACTTATCACTTAAAGGCAAAGTCGCCCTGGTCACCGGCGGTAGCCGTGGTATCGGGGAAGCAATCGCATTAACACTGGCCGACGCGGGGGCCGACGTTATTGTAGCGAGTCGTAAACAGGCCGATTTGGATATTGTTGTTGGCAAGATCAAAGCCATGGGTCGTAAGTCCGTGGGAATCGCTTATCACAATCGTGATGCAGAGACCATTAAGGTACTGGTTGATGCGGTGATGAAGGAGTTCGGCAGGATTGACATCCTGGTGAATAATGCAGCTACAAATCCCGGAATGGGGCTTCTGGTAGATATGAATGAAAAAATGTATGACCAGATCATGGTTACCAATCTTAAAGGCTATACCATTCTGAGTATGCTTGTGGGTAAAATAATGCAGCAGCAGAAATCAGGCAATATTCTTAACATCACTTCAGTCGGTGGAGTGGCACCGGACATCGGCTTGGGGCTTTACTGCATCAGCAAGTCTGGTATCGGTATGCTCACCCGCGCTATGGCTAAGGAGATGGGCGAATACGGTATCCGTGTCAACGCCATCGCCCCCGGAGTGGTGAAAACCAAGTTCAGCCAGGCCCTTTGGAGCAACGAGGAACTGATGAAACAGGAGCTGTCTCATACGCCGCTCAGAAGAATCGCCGTGCCGGAGGAGATAGGCAGGATCGCCTTATTCCTCGTTTCTGAGGCATCGTCGTATATGACCGGACAAATCCTGGTAGCAGACGGAGGCGGTTCTATCTAGATCGCTATAAAACCAAGGTTCAGTAAATGGGTAAGCAAATAAAGTAATCGCATATATATAAGGAGGCATAAAATGGCAAAGGAATATGATGTTATTGTTGTTGGGTCAGGTGTAGCAGGCCTGGGTACTGCCGCTATTCTGGCAAAAGATTTCAATCAGAAAGTTCTGGTTCTCGAGAAGGCACCTTTTATCGGAGGTCGTCTGGCATCTTTTGTGGGGAAGGGTAAAAAGGTAACTATTGACGGGGTAGAGTTGGATGCGAACGGATTTAAGCGAGCCCTGGCGGCCATAGGCGCATGGGTGCCGAAATGTTCTCCGGATCTGAATACCTGCTTTGAAAAAGGTTTGTTTGACGGCGTAACCGTAGATACCGGTCATGGTTTATTCTGGGGCAACAAGGGTAAAATCCGCAATCTGATGGACTATCTGGGAAAACCAGTCGATATGCCCTGTAATGTCGGTTTTGCTTTCGTGGATTACAAGAAAGGCAATAAGGCTTATCAGGTTGCCAAGGGTGAACCGTACGCGTGGATGAGTCCGGAAGGCTTCAAATCAACGATGCGCGCCCTGCGGGATATGGCCACCATGAGCTTCCATGACGTAGCGCAAACAGCGCATATGTCTTTTGAAACCTGGTTAACTGCCAAAAACGTCCACAAAGAAGCCTATGACTATATTAAGGTTCTGGCAGCATCTCAGACAGGTCAGGCTGATTTAAAGCTCACCCCGGCACCGGACGTTTTGGGTCATATGTGTATAGCGGGTGACATCAAAATGAATCTGGTTGAGGGTTCCTGCGCCACCGTAGCCAATCCCGGCACCATCTCCTTTGCCCTTTTGATGGAACAGCTCCTGAAGGAAAAAGGCGGTAAGATTCTGCGCAATGCTAACGTAGTTGAAGTAGTCATCGAAAAAGGTGCGGTTAAGGGAGTAACATACCAAACGGCGGAAGGGATGACAACGGTCTATGCGGATAAGGTGATTTGCAATATCCCGACCAAACAGATGCTGAATGTAATCCACCCCCGCTATTTCCCGCAGGCTGTGGTTGACCGGATTCAAAGAGAATTCTGGGGCGCCGGCATGATTACCGGATTTGGCAATATGAATTCGGATGTCTGGGCGGCCAAAGGTATCGATGAAAGAAGCTTTATCTATATGCCGGACATCATTGGTGCGGAAGAAGGCTATAGCGGATGCATCGATATGGTGTTATGGAATCTGGCATCCACTGCAAAGGGAAGTAATTCCAATCCCAGCTTGACCAAGGAAACCGGCAGTGCTCCTGATGGCAAACACGGCTGGATATTCTCAACTGCCATGACACATGACGAAATGAGGAATCCTCACAAGGTTTCCCGTGTGATTGAATGGAATGAAAAATGGTGGAAAAAGACTTTCGGCGCGGACAAATGGGCATCCGAAATGAACTACATGCTCTGGATGTGCACGGACCACGCCTTTTCCTGGATTCAGCCTATTGGCTATGACCGCATCGATGTGAAATCCCCGATGGTTGAAGGATTGTATTTTGCCGGCGACCAGTATGGAGAACGCCTGTGGGGTTGCGGTGTAGACGCGGCGGCATTGAGTGCGGCACTATGTGTTGATAGTATGATGAACTCCAATATCGAAGAAAAGGCATTCAAACCATATCACCGTGCCATGCCGGCGAAGGTAAAAGCCTGGTAGGATAAGGTGATAAGGGGCAATGAGGGTCTATTTGGCTTGAGTCGCCATGTGGGGGGCTCAAGATGAAAAACGTACTGCGTTACGGCAACTTAAAATTAAAAAAGAGGTAATAATCATGGGTTTAATGACAGCAGATCAATATAGAGAGAGCTTAAACGACGGCAGGATCGTCTATTACAAGGGCAAGAAGATCGATAATGTGTGCGACCATCCCCACCTCGCTGCCTGTGTGAATACGGTGGCCGTGGATTATGAAATGGCCCACGATCCGAAGTACAAGGATCTGGCGCTTGTTTACGATGAAGAACTCAAGGAAAATATCAGCAGGTACAACCATATCCCCAAGAACGGCCAGGATTTGTTGAAGCACCTGGATCTTATCATTAAGGCAACGGAACTGGGTGAAGGATACATTCCTTTGGCCCACGATATCGGCGCCGATGCCATGAACGCCATTGCCATTACGGCCAGGACAATGGGTGAAGCAGGCAAGGAGTATGCAACACGCATCGAAAATTACAGAACGTACCTGAAGAAGACGGATAAATGCGTCGTGGCGGGAGTTACCGATGCTAAGGGTGACCGGCGCCTGAGGCCTTCCGATCCGGGGCAGGCGAATCCCGACTTTCACGTGCGTTTAGTAAGTAAAGACGATAAAGGGATCATCGTCAGGGGCGCCAAGGTTCACATTACGGGAGCCGCCTATTGCAACGAATTTTTCGTTATTCCCTGTCGGGCTCTGAGTGGACCCGAGGATGCTCCGTATGCAGTTGCCTTTGCCATCCAGGCTAACGCCAAGGGTATCCGGCAGATCGTTCGTCCATTCAATGGCAGAATCAGTGATGACGAGTTCCCGCTGGACAGTCCGTTGAGAATGATGCACACGGACTCCCTCATTATTTTTGACGATGTCTTTGTCCCTTGGGACAGGGTCTTCCTCTGTGGAGAATGGAAGTTTGCGGCTACCATGGTTTACAACTTTGCCCTCATGCACCGCCGCACGGGATGCGCTTACCGCATACCCATGAGCGAACAATTACTGGGAATTGCCCAGGCTATAGCTGAATATAACGGCATTGCTGAAGCTCCCCACGTCAAGGAAAAGATCACCGAGATCGTGATCTATCTCGAGACGCTCAATGCTCTGTCGCGGTCGGCCTGTCTTGATTTTGTGGATCATGCCGGCATTCCCGTTCCCAATCCCATTACAACGAACATTGCCAAGTACCATTTCGCCCACAACTATCACAAGATTTGCGAGATCATTCAGGATCTTGCCGGCGGGCTCCTGGTGACCGCGCCGACATACAAAGACTGGATGAATCCCGAGACACACGAAGATATTAAGAAGTACCTCCAGGGCAAGGCGAGCATTCCGACAGAACATAGATTGAGGATGTTTGATCTGATTCGCAGGCTGACCGCAGGCGACCTGGAAACGATTTGTCTCCACGGCGAGGGTTCTCCCTACGCGGAAAGAATGACCATTCATATGGAAGCGAAGAAAGTCATTGCCCGATGCAAGGCGCTTGCTGAAGGAATGGCGGGTATTAAGAAATAAGGAGGAAGGCATGGTTGGAATAACAGCTTATGGGGGATACATCCCCCGTTTCCGGATAGATCGTAAAATCATAGCGAAAGCCATGGCCTGGTATCAGCCGACTATTTTTGGAGCTGCCAAAGGTGAAAAGTCGGTGGCCAACTGGGATGAAGACGCCCTCACTATGGCTGTAGCCGCGTCTATTGATTGCATAGGGGGAAAGGATAAAAAAAAGATTGATGCTGTGTATTTGGCTTCCACAACCATGCCGTTTTTAGATCGTCTTAACTCAGATATCCTGGCTACCGCGCTGAATGTGAATGAAGCAGGTACTGCTTGCGCCGATTTCACCGGAAGCCAGAAAGCCGCTACCACAGCGCTCATCTCCGCCTTTTCGGCCATCAAGTCAGAAGACAAGAAGAATGCGCTTGTGGCCGCCGCCGACATGCGCAAGACCAAAATGGCGACCATGTCCGAGATGTATTTTGGCGATGGCGCCGCGGCACTGCTCCTGGGCAGTGATGATGTTATCGCTGAGTTTATCGGCAGTTATTCCGTAAACTGCGATTTCATCGCGCATTATAAAGGGAATGGTAAGGAATTCGATTATACATGGGAAGAGCGTTGGGTAAGGGATGAAGGCTTTGGTAAGATTATCCCCCAAGCCGTGGCCGGATTCCTAAAGAAGACCGGAATGGCCATTAATGATTTTTCCAGGGTCGTGTACCCTTGCTATTTCGCCGCTACTCATAACGGGATAGCCAAGAAACTCGGAATAGCGCCGGAACAACTCCAAAGCCCGATGCACGAACTCTGCGGCGACACCGGTGCTGCGCATCCCTTGGTCATGCTTGTAGCCGCGCTGGAGACAGCCAGGCCTGGCGACAAGATCCTGCTCGCTGGATTCGGGCAGGGTTGCGATGTATTGTGTTTCCAGGCGACCGACAAGATTTCTTCCTTCAAAAACACAAAGGGCATCAAGGGTCATCTGGCCGTAAAACAGTCACTTGGAAACTATGAAAAATTCCTTACCTTCAGGGATCTGGGAGAAACTGATTTGGGAATCCGTGGCGAGATGAATTCCAATACGTCACTCGCCATTCTGTGGCGCAATCGCAAGAAACTTACCGGCTTAGTGGGAGGCAAGTGTAAAACGTGCGGCACTCCTCAATTTGTATTCACCCCGATGTGCGTGAACCCTAAATGCAATGCAGTGGGACAGATGGAGCCCTATGAGTTCGCGGACAAGAAGGCGAAGGTACTCATGTATACCGGTGATATGTTAGCTGCCTCTATTGCCCCCCCGGCTATTTATGGAATTGTTTCCTTCACTGATGGCGGCCGTTTGCTTGTGGATTTTACGGATTGCACGTTGGAGGATGTTGGGGTGGGAGTACCGGTCAATATGTCTTTCCGACTCCGACTTAAAGACGATATGCGCGGATTCAGGGGCTATTTCTGGAAAGCAGTCCCGGAAAATGCGGGACCAGGGGGTATATAATGGGAACAGGGATTAGAGATAAAGTTGCGATTATTGGAATGGGCTGCAGCAAGTTCGGCGAGAGGTGGGATTGCGGGTCGGAAGACCTGATGGTCGAAGCCTTTCAGGAGTGCATTTTGGATGCCGGGATTGAAAAGAAGGATATCAAGGCCGCATGGTTCGGTTCGTGTCTGGACGATGTGAATGTGGGCAAAAGTGGATTGCCGCCGGCAATAGCCCTGCGGCTACCCAGGATCGGCGTGACTCGCACAGAAAATTACTGCGCGAGCGGCACGGAGGCGTTCCGGGGTGCGGTGTATGCCGTTGCTTCAGGTGCGTATGACATCTGCCTTGCTATAGGTGTAGAAAAACTTAAGGACATTGGTTATCCGGGGCTGCCGGATTTCTCTGCCAGTATGGGATTGACCAGCCAGTTGTGGTTCCCGAACATGACGGCGCCCGGTTGTTTTGCAATGCTGGCCAGCGCCTATTCAGCAAAGTACGGTGTTGACATGAAAGAAATCAAAAAGGCCATGGCGCATATTTCTGTCAAGAGCCACGCCAATGGGGCTTTGAACCCGAAGGCTCATCTTCGTAATCCGGTCACAGAAGAGGTTGTGCTCAATTCTCCAATGATTGCGCACCCGCTGGGGTTATTTGACTGCTGCGGTGTTAGTGATGGGAGCGCCTGTGCGATTGTCACCACTCCGGAGATCGCGAAGAGTCTGGGGAAGAAGGATATCGTTTCGATTAAAGCCTTGCAGGTAGCTGTGAGTAATGGTGAAGAGATGTCCTTCAATGAGTGGGATGGTTCATCTTTCACTACCACCGACAAGGCAAGCACTCTGGCATATAAGGAAGCTGGTATAAAAAATCCACGGGAAGAACTCAGTATGATAGAGGTTCATGACTGTTTCTCCATCACCGAGTTCGTGACCATGGAAGACCTGCATATCTCCGAACGAGGTCAGGCGACGAAGGACATTATGGATGGATTTTACGATGCGGGCGGAAAGATTCCCTGCCAGATTGATGGAGGACTTAAGTGTTTTGGTCACCCGATCGGCGCGTCCGGTCTACGCATGATTTATGAGATGTATCTCCAGTTGCTAAACCGTGCGGACAAGCGGCAGCTAAATGATCCGCGTTTCGGCCTTACCCATAACCTTGGTGGCTTTCCCTTCATGAACATATGCAGTATCGCGATTGTGGGGAAGTATGGAGCATAATGAGCAAACAGTACTAATACTAATAAATTGATGAGGAGGAAATGATGAGCAACCTCAAGGGAAAGGTCGCGGTTATAGGTATAGGCGAGATCCCCACCGGTAGGTATCCTGAGACGGCGGCAATCAGCTATGCGATTGAATCGGCAAAGATGGCGATCAGGGATGCGGGGATTAAAAAGGATGAAATAGACTATGTTTTGCCCACCGCCTCACTGTTTAGTCCTGCCTTTAATACCGAACTGGTAACGTGTCGGATAGTAGAGGAATTGGGACTGAAAAATGTAAAACGGAATTGTCAGATTTTTGCCGGAGGCTCGAGCAGCACCTGCGCACTGGAGATTGCGGCCAGCCTCATTAATAGCGGTGGAGCGAAAACGATTCTGTTTGTGCATGCCGATAAGTTAGGCACTGGTGTCAGCCTGCAGGGCGGCATCGATTTGTTCTCCACGGCCGGCATTTCCAGTGAATGGGAAGTGCCATACGGTCAGCACTATTCGGCAATCGCCGCGCTGGCCACCACCCGCTATAAGTATGAGACTGGAACCACTGATGAAGAACTGGCATCGATCTGTGTCTCCAATCGCAAGTGGGCCGAGCTCAATCCGAACGCATTTTTTAGAAAGCCGCTCACAATCGATGAAGTAATGGCCAGCAAGATGCTCTCCACGCCTCTGCGAGCAAAGATGTCGAATATGCTCTTTGATGGCGGAGCTGCCTTCGTTATCACCTCTGCTGAGCGTTCCCGTGATCTTTCGAATAAACCGGTCTACCTCCTTGGAGAAGGGGGCGCGGTAACGCATTTCGTCTATTCCCAGGAGCCGGATGTCAGCCGTTTTGGCTGGGCGAAAGCGGGGAAAATGGCTTTCGAAATGGCCGGGATTAAACCCAAAGATATTGATGTGGCTGAGATATATGATTCTTACCCCATTTATCAACTCATCGGATTTGAAGAGCTGGGTTTTGCCGAAAGGGGGCAGGGGGGAAAAATGTTCCTGGATGGTGATACCTGGCCGGGAGGCAAAGTGCCTTGTACGACTAACGGTGGTATGCTTTCTCAGGGACATACCGGAGCGGGAGGAGCAGTAGCCCTCCTGGTAGAGACCGTTCGTCAGCTTATGGGGAAAGCCGGTGACAGGCAGGTTAAGAATGCTCGTTTTGCCCTGGAAACTGCAACCGGCGGGACATATATGGACGCACAGGTAACCATACTGGGAACAGAGATCCCGTGACATAAGGAGGAATAAAATGGATATACCAAAGAAGCCAAATCCGGTTGTTAATCCCTGGGCGAAGCCCTTCTGGGATGCTGCCAGAGAAGGCAGGCTCGTTTATCAGCGGTGTAAGGATTGTGGTACCAATATATTTTATCCCAGAATAGCTTGCACCAATTGTTTTTCGGATAATCTCGAATGGGTCCAGTCTTCCGGCAAGGGTACAATCTACTCTTATACTGTAGTAGAGAGTAATTGCCCTTCTGCTTTTGTAGGCGATTTGCCTTTCGTGATCGCTATCGTGAAGCTCCAGGAAAAAGGAGTTCAGATGCTTAGCAATATCGTGGGGTGCGATCCCAAAGAAGTGCGTTGCGATATGCCGGTCGAAGTATTGTTTGAGAAGCTCACAGATGATATTTCATTGCCGAAATTCAAACCCATTAAATAATAGGGTTGCAGGAAATACCCTATCGAAAAACTTGGTATAAAGGAGAATGCAATGCCAGATAAATATTGGGATGATTTCGAAAAAGGATTTACATTTAAAACACCCTCGATCACGGTAACCGAGACTCATATAGTAACGTGGGCCGGGCTTACCATGGATTTCTATCCGCTTCATATGGATAAAGAATTTGCCGCCAGGACGCCCATGAAAGAGCGCGTAGCCCACGGACCTCTCATTTTCGGCATGGCGGTTGGCATGGCTGGCCTGGCCAGGGTAGAAGGTGGTTCGATCATCGCCTGGATGGGTGTTGACAACATGAAGATGCTTGCCCCTGTAAAAATCGGCGATACGATCACCAACCATGTCGAGACAGTGGAAAAACGTGAGACGAGCAAGCCGACTCAAGGCCTGCAGACCTGGCGTTATACGGTAAAAAATCAGCGAGAAGAATCGGTAATGGTCTTCGACATGAAATTCCTTATGTACCGCAAACCGTCAGGGGCATGAGATAACGTAATCCAATCATACTACACTATGCATATTTCATCATGCAAGTGATCGGAAGGAGATAGTAACCGTGGATTTTAAATTTAGCGAAAAACAGGATCAACTGCGTGAGCGTGTTCGGAACTACGTCGAAACTGAAATACCCCGTGAAAAAGCTCGGCAGATAGACCGCGAAGGGAAGTTCCCACTCGATTTGGTGAAGAAGTTCGCCGATATGGGGCTTTGCGGAATTAATATATCTAAAGAATATGGTGGCATGGATGGCGATATTTTTGATCTCATGATCATCTTCGAAGAGATATCGAGAAGGCTGCCGGTGCTCTGCTGGGCGCTGGGAAACATCCTACTTTACGGTAACGAAATAATATCAGTCAATGGCAGTATGGAACAGAAGAAGGAGTTCCTGCCAAAACTGACCAAAGGCGAGATCATGTTCAGCTTCGCCATCACCGAACCAAATGCCGGGTCGGACGCGGCAAGCATCATGACCAGGGCGGAACTAAAAGATGGATGCTGGGTGCTCAACGGTAACAAGATGTTCATCACGGGCGCCGGCGTTACGGAATACACGGTAACTTTTGCCCGTACGGGCAAGTCGAAATACGGCGGGATTACGTCGTTTCTGGTTGATACCCGTCAGGAAGGATATACGACGCGGGAAGTTGAAAAACTGGGTTACCACGGGTCTAATACTTGCGAGATTAATTATACTGACGTCAAAGTTTTGCCGGAGTATATTCTTGGAGGGCAGGAAGCTGGTCTCAACAACGGCTGGAAGCAGGAGATGAAACTATTAAACCAGGAGCGACTGGTACTGTCGGCTTGCGCCATCGGAATGGCTCAGGCTGCTTATGAAGATGCTCTTGAATATGCCATCGTGAAATTGCAGCGCAGCAATCCCACAGTCGATACCCAGGCAATTCAGCACACTCTGGCGAAGATGGCTACTGAGCTCGAAGTCTCCAGAACATTTGCCTATGCCACGGCATGGAAAGAAGCGGCCGGTTACTCGCCAACAAAAGAGACCTCAATGTGTAAGTATTTTGCCGCTGAGACAAGTAAAAATATTATTCTGCAGGGTGTCAATATCCTTGGTGCAGACGGGTCATCTATGGATCATGACATGCAACGATACATTCGTGACATTCTGATTCTCTCCATCGGTGGAGGTACCAGCCAGATTCAGAAAAACATTATCAGTAAGTTGGTTGGTTTGTAAGGTTTTTGAACAGAACATATTTCCTTAACTATAATATACAGGATGGAGGTTTGAAATGGCGAAGATATTTACCATAACTAATGAGGATGGTATTGCGGTAATCCGTTTTGATGTGCCAGGAGTTGCAGTAAACACCTGGACAGAGGAAGCGGTGACCGACTATGAAGAAATACTTCAGCAGCTGGAGGCACAAAAAGCCAAATATAAAGGTGTCGTTTTCATCTCGGGCAAAGATGCTTTTCACGCCGGCGCGAATCTCAATACGCTCGAGAGCGTGACCGATCCGGCACAATTCAAGGATCACTGCACGTTCTTTAATCAGCTTTTCTTAAGGATGGAAAATCTTGGCATACCCACGGTGGCGGCCATTACCGGCCAATGCCTGGGTGGCGGCTATGAGTTCGCTCTGGCCATGACAGCGAGGATAGCAACCGATAGCCCGAAGACTCTGGTAGGGTTGCCGGAATGCAATGTTGGCGTCATCCCCGGCGGCGGCGGCACACAGCGCTTGCCCCGGCTTATAGGCTATGCCGCCCTCGAGATGATTCTCAAAGGACAGGTTATTCCCGCGGCCAAGGCGCTGGAAATAGGCATGGTCGACCGCGTTGTATCAGCCAACGACAATCTTCTGGCGAAAGCAAAGGAATTTGTGAGTGAGCTTGCGAGCAGCAAGGTCGAGCTGAAACGTCCCAAGCATGACTTTTCCGCCCTGGACGATATTATAGCAATGGCCAAAAAAGGCGTGCTTAAAGCCACCCGCGGTCGGGAAATCCCCGGTCCAATGCTGGCCCTAAAGGCTATGCAGGATGGTCTCAAGGTTTCCCTGGAGAAAGGGCTGGCAATCGAAACAGACTACTTCATCGAAGTGCTCAAGACACCTGAATCCAAGGGAATGATCAATACATTCTTCCTGAAAACCTATTCTGACAAACCGAAGACGATGATTCCCAAGGGATTCCAGCCCAGGCCCATGAATAAATTTGCCGTCCTTGGTTTCGGGGTGATGGGTCGTGGTATTGTGATCGAACTTTTACGCAGGACAATGAAACCAATCGTAGTAAAGGATATGCCGGCGGCACTCGAGCCTGGTAAGGCTGCTGTGCAGAAAGTGTTTGAAGGCATGGCCGAAAAAGGACGTCTCAAAGTGCCTGTTGATCAGCTGATGAAACTTATTATTCCGGTGTCGGAATGGACAAACGATTTTAAAGATGTGGATGTGGTCATAGAAGCTGTCTTCGAGGATCCGGCGCTAAAAGAAGAGGTATATAAATCCCTGTGCATGGCGGTGTCTGAGGATTGTATTATTGCCAGCAATACGTCGAGCCTTCCGGTGAATCTTCTAGCCAAAGGTGTGAAGAACCCGAAGCGCTTTGCCGGCATCCACTTCTTCTCACCGGTATGGAAGATGGAGCTTGTGGAAGTCATTCGCGGTCAGGAAACGAACGATGATACCATGAATAATCTCATTGCGCTTGCCGCCGCGCTCAAAAAGCGGCCTGTGGTTTGCAATGATAACCCGGGATTTGTGGTTAATGCGATGCTCTTCCCCTACTTCACAAAATCATTCGAAATGCTCGAGGAAGGCGTGAGCATCGAGAGTATCGACACAGCCATGATGAAATTCGGGCTCCCGGTCGGCCCGGTAAGGCTAACCGATGAAGTAGGTATCGACACATCCTACCTTGTACTCACTAAGTCCCTCAGGAGAATAGCGCCGCCAGCCCTGGAAAGCGTTTATAAGGCTGGCAGGTACGGCCGCAACAAAAATGGCAAGGGCTATTATGACAAGGAAGGTAAGGTGGATCCCGAAGTATTGCCTTTGATCAATCCCACAGGTAAAAAGAAGGAATACAGTGAAGCAGAAATCCAGGAGATACTGTTTACTCCATTCGTAGTTACCGGCAACGAACTGCTGGAAAAAAAGATCATTTCCGATCCCCGTCTGATCGATATCGGGGCCATCTGGGGTATCGGCTTTCCGGCAGACAAGGGCGGCCCCATGAAGTGGGCCGATATCACAGGGCTGTCCAAGAAGCTGTTCAACAAAAAGTTTTATAAGTAGGTGTGGAATACACCGGGGCTCTCACATAGATTGTCAGAGAAAAACTCGTGTATAGAAGGGAACGTAACGACGAATCAAGGAGGAATGAGCAAAATGATAGGTCACAATGTTGGCGATCTTTATGATCGATGCGTCAGCTTTTATAAATCCAAAAGAGCAATTAAGTTCGGCAGCGTTTCTTACAACTATGCCGAGATGCAGGACAAAGCCTATCGACTGGCGAATGCTTTAGCCAAGCTGGGGTTTAAGAAGGGCGACAGAATTTCTTTCCTTATGTCCAATTGTCCCGAGTATATTTTTTCCGAGTATGCCCTGGCAAAAAGTGGTATCGTTCGGGTGCCGCTGGCCGTGCTTCTTGTGAATAATGACCATATCTATATGATGAACCAGGCTGAATGCAAGGCGCTCATTTACCATGAGAAAATGATGCAGCGGGTGATGGACATGATTCCGCAGATGAAGACGGTGAAGACATTTATCTGTATCGCCGAGGATCCGGCCACGGTGCCGAAAGGACATCTCCATCTGCAAACCCTGATTACGAGCCACCCGGCAGAACCTCCAAAAACAGAGGTAATGCCCGAGGACCTGTGCGGTATATATTTTACCGGTGGGACTACCGGGCTGCCCAAGGGTGTCATGCTTTCACATCGTTCCTGGGTCGGGACATTCCTGACTGAACTTCTTGAGTTCCGGTTGGAATATGATGAAGTCTTCTGTTTCGCCACTCCGTTGACGCATGCCGGAGGCTGTCTGATGATTCCGGTTCTTATACGGGGAGGCATGTGCCTCATCATGGATCATTTCGATCCCAAAGAATTCCTGGAATTGACCCAAAAGGATAAGATTACTTCCGCCTTCCTCGTGCCCACAATGCTCTATGTGCTTATGGATCATCCCGATATCGGCAAATACAATACGAGCAGCTGGCGTGACATCATCTATGGCGCCTCGGCCATTGCGCCTGATCGCCTCAAGCAGGCAGTCACCCGGTTCGGACCGGTGTTTACTCAGCTTTACGGCCAGACCGAAGCCCCTATGGCGATGTGCTGTCTGCCCAAAGAAGCCCATGTGATTAAAGACCCGGAACGAGAGAAACAGATATTCAGCTCATGCGGCAGACCATGCTTCCCGTGCCAGATCCGCATCGTGGATGATGCCGGGAATGAACTGCCGCTCGGGACAGCCGGAGAAATAATCATCAAGCATATTAACGTGATGGATGGTTACCTCAAAGACCCGGAAACCACGGCGCAGACCATCAGGAATGGTTGGCTTTATACAGGCGATATGGGAAAATTGGACGAGGAAGGTTATCTGTATATCGTGGATCGTTGCAAGGACATGATAATCAGCGGCGGATTCAATATCTATCCGCGTGAGATTGAGGATGTGCTTCATGAGCATCCGGCGGTCAAAAACGTAGCTGTAATCGGTATCCCGCATGATAAATGGGGAGAGGAAGTTAAGGCCATAGTAGTGATATACGAGGGCAAGAGCGTGAACGAAGAAGAGCTGATCAAGTTTGTCAAAGACCGTAAGGGAAGTCTGGTCGCTCCCAAAACCGTAGAATTCCGCAAAGAGATTCCCCTGACCAATCTTGGCAAGATTGACAAGAAAGCAATACGAGCGCCTTACTGGAAGGGCCAGGACCGCAGGGTTTAATAACGCATAGCGCGGGCGGAGGATGAAACCTTCGCAGAAATGATCAAGCTTCGCAAGAATAGGAGAAATTTAGCATGGAAGTGATAATTAATCAGGAACAGGAAATTATACGGGAAACTATACAGAAATTTGTTGCCAGGGAATGTCTGCGCGATGTGGTCAGGAAGCAAGATGAGTCGAGGGAGTTCCCTGCAGATTTGTATCAGAATTTCTCCGCGATGGGATTTTGCGGGCTGACCATCCCCGAAGCATACGGCGGCGGCGGTCCCAACACGCTTGGTGCTGTGCTTGTTGTTGAAGAAATAGCCACCATGTACCCTGCGCTCTCCGCGGCATTCATCGCTTCGGCATTCTGCGGAGGGAATATTATTTCAACGTTAGGCAGTCAGCAACAGAAAGAGCGCTTCCTCCCGAAGCTTGTGGAGGGTTCACTTATGTTTGCCTACGCTCTCAAAGAATGCGATGACTCGTATGACAATAGCCAGGTCAAGACGCGGGCGACTAAATCCGGTAAAGGTTTCCTGATCAATGGAACAAAGACCGGGGTGCGGCTTGCCAGCCGGGCTGATTACTTTATTGTTCTTGCTTGTACCGAGCCCGGGGAAAATCCGGTTTCGGGGCTTACCCTGTTTGTGGTGAACGCAAAAGACAAGGGAATCACCATCCACCAGCAGGAAAAGGTGGGATTCGATTCCATGAGTCTGTGCCGGGTTACTTTTGGGGATTTAGCCCTTACCGCAGCGGATATATTGGGCGGTCCTGATATGCTCAACCGGGGAAATGAAATGTATTCGACGATAATCAATTCGGAGCATCTCGAAGTGGCCGGCACCGCAATCGGCCTGGCCCAGGGCGCCTATTCCTATGCTGTGCAGTATGCAAAGGAAAGAGTCCAGTTCGGAAAGCAGATAGTCAATTTTGGAGCAGTGCGTCATTTGCTGGTGGAAATGGCCATCAAGATCAAATCGGCCCGTTTGCTGACCTACGAGGCGGCATGGCTGCAGGATCAGGGTAAAAATTATTCAACAGAGGTGGCTATAGCGCGGGTAACTGCCATTGACGCCGCCCATACCGCAGCGCTTAATTGTGTCCAAGTGCTTGGTGGTTATGGATATGCCAATGAATACGACGCACAGCGGTATTTACGCGATGCGCTGGTTTTGTTAACCGGTGGGGAAACAATTGAGGTCATCAAAACCTCTATCGGGGAAATGCTGAACTTGCAAGCATAATATCATAAAGGGAGCAGATAATGCCTTCGAGAGCCAAGACGCAAAAAAAGAGTGAGCCTACGAACTTCCTCATGCTTAAAGAGATGGAGAGAGAGAATAGAAAAAATCTTTTCATCAACGCCGCTGAACGGGTGTTTACGGAAATGCCCTTTGATAAAGTCACCATCCGTAATATCGCTAAACAGGCGGGTATTACCGCAACTGCCATATACCGATACTTCCCTGATAAGCAAACCCTTTATGCCGAGGCATACATTCGAAGCAACAATCGTCTGCTGGGGAAGATTCTGGAAACGATGAATTCGCATACTAATCTGTGCCTGGAAGAGATCACCATGGTCATCATTGACCATTTCATAAGCGAGGAACAGAACCTGAAGATGAGGGCACACTTTTTGATCGATGATTCGCTGAGCCCCGAGATAGAGAAGGGTATAAATGAAAGTTCCCGTATATTTCTTTTGGAAATTGTTAATTATTTTGGGCGTTTTAATCCAGCCGTCGATTCGCGTATGTTGTCACGGATATATGTCGCCTCTCTTAATGGTCTGCTGATAACCTTGCGGAAATCTCCCGCCAAAAATTATAAAGAACAAGTCGAGTACATGAAGACAGCCGGTTCATTGCTTGCCAGTATGTTCCAGCATCAGCTGAATATTCAGCAGGATAAGAAGTAAATAGTAAAGAAAGAGTTTGTTCCCATTTGTCCGATACACGAAAATAAATTGAGGAATCCCGGGATGAATCATGACATGCCTGAAAAAGTATCCTGGCAGCCGGATGTAAAAGACAGGATCGTGATTGTCACCGGCGCTGCTCAGGGGATCGGTTTTGCTGTGGCAAGGGCTTTCGTTTGTGCCGGGGCGAAAGTGATTGCGGTGGATCGTGAAGAAAGTAAATACACCTTCGAAAATCAGGTACCTGGACAAATAATGAGTTGCCTTGCGGACGTCAGTCTTAAAGCGGACGTCGAAGCCATGGTGAATCAATGTCTTAAAGAATATGGTATACCGGAAGTCTTGATCAACATAGCGGCGATCAGCACGCCCTGCCCGTTCAATAAAATGGATCTCGAAGGGTGGCAGAAAGTCATAGATGTCAATCTGACATCCGTGTTTCTCTGCACCAAGGCGGTCGTCCCGCACATGGTTGCGAAAGGCCGCGGGTCCATCATCAATTTCTCCTCGATTGTCGCCCATACGGGCGGTGAAACAAGTTCCCACTATACAGCAGCCAAGGCTGGTGTCGAGGGGCTTAGCCGGACGCTCGCGCTGGAACTTGGACCTCAAGGGATACGCGTCAATGTCATAGCACCAGGCATGATCGACACGCGTATGTTGGCCTTGATGCCCGAGGCACAGCGACAAAAAGTCACCGGGAAGGTGCCTCTGCGCAGAATTGGCCGGCCTGAAGAATTAGTTGGCATCTGCATGCTCCTGGCTTCCGATACAGGCAGCTACATTACCGGACAGACCATTCATGTCAATGGTGGACTGTTTCTGACCTGATAAATTTGGATGTGGGTGCCTGTTTAAACAATTATTTCTTCTTATACAACTCCAGGATACAGTTTTTCCGCACATTCCGGGCAAATGCTATGGGAGAAGTCAGCTTCCGAACAGTCCCGTATGTAACCAGAGGTGGCTGAACGTAAAATACGGTTCTTAAGTTTGATGCCCGCTAATTCATAAGGCTGCAAAGGATCTGCTAGCATATGCCCTCATGCAACGTTTCAAGATGGTTACATTGCTTCAATAATTACTGAACGGGCCGGACCATTTCCTCCACAGAGAGTGGCCAAGCCTAAATTAACGCCCCTTCTTCTCATTTCATAAATCAAAGTAATAACCAGTCTGGCTCCGGTAGGACCACCGGGATGACCCAGAGCGATAGCTCCACCGTTGACATTGGTTATTTCTCTGTTCAGGCCGAGCAGTTTTTCTACAGCCAGATATTGGACAGCAAATGCTTCATTAACCTCAATTAGCCCGATATCGGAAAGTTTAATACCGGTTTTAGCCAGCAATTTTTGCGTCGCCGGAACCGGTCCATAACCCATAAGTTCAGGTTCAACCGCCGCAAGTGTTCCGCCGATGATTTTAGCAAGAGGCTTAATGCCCAGTTCTTTAGCTTTATCTAATGACATCATCAGAACTGCCGAGGCTCCATCGTTTAAGCCGGAAGCATTACCGGCGGTAACCGAGCCCCCCTTCTTAAATGCAGGAGGTAACTTGGTGAGGTCTTCCATTGTCATGTTGAATCGGACACGCTCATCAATCTTATAATCCTCAACCTTTCCTCTTCCTCTCGGAACAGGTACTGCAACGATTTCTTCATTAAACAAACCATTCTCTATGGCTCTCTGAGCGCACTGATGGCTGCGCAGAGCATATTCATCCTGTTCTTGACGGGAAATGTTATATTTGTCAGCTAGGTTCTCAGCGGTTAAGCCCATGATAATGTTGCCGCCCCCACTCATGCCTTCCCACAGACTATCGACCAGTACGTCATTTTGCAATTTGACACCGGTACGGTGGTTTTTTAAAACAAAGGGCATCTGGGTCATGCTGTCAGATCCCGCTGCCATAACCACATCTAAATTGCCCAGTTGAATGTGCGCGGCAGCTATATCGATGGCTTCCATAGATGACGGACAAACCCGGTTAACGGTCATGCCCGGAACTGTGGGGGGAAATCCGGCCTTCAGCGCAGCCACGCGTCCTGCATTGTTCTGGGCTGCATCGTAACCTGTACATCCTAAAATCACGTCATCAATCAGTTTGGTGTCAAGATTTACCCGAGCGGCTGCTTCCTTCAAGCAAATCGCCGCCATATCTGTCGTTGATATGGACTTTAGAGAACCTAAGAGCTCTCCAATGGCTGTTCTACAAGCTGAAACAATTACGGCTTCCTTTAAATTTGCCATTTCTTTTGCTTACCTCCTTATTATTAAGCTTATTTAAAATAACTTTATTCAAAATAACAGAAAAATGCCGACATTATTTTCTGATAAGACCTTGCTTTCATTGGAAGTGACTATAGGGAAGCCACTCTTGTATGTCAAGTAATTTTTTCCACAAAATGTAGTGTTCGACACAGATGAACGCACCGGGGGCAAATTGCGACATCCGTCCTTATGATAAATCTGCTAACCTTTTAGTCTGTCCACCTGCCCTAAAGGCATTTTGGACAGAGACCTCTCCGTCACGCCTTATTTTTTTAAAAAATGCGTTTATGATTGTATGTATTCATACCAGGTGCATTCAGGGTCACTCCCCGATCAGGTCGAGGACAAGCTTTGGGCAGACCAGGGGACCTACTTTCCCGGCCTTCACATTACCCTGCGGTTCGAGGCTACAGGGGACAGCATTACCTTGTGTTCACTGATTAAATTTCCGCTGGTCATATTCCCCGAAGCTTGCTTCGTTT
>Ga0247841_10005384_pt1 | contig 20769 bp, 25 predicted proteins | sample LaCruzMarch2015__2_FD_192410 | JGI IMG/M metagenome (GOLD analysis project Ga0247841, IMG submission 192410) | Freshwater microbial communities from meromictic Lake La Cruz, Castile-La Mancha, Spain - LaCruzMarch2015_18m | ecosystem: Environmental > Aquatic > Freshwater > Lake | place: Spain... | reverse complement strand
TGGGGATGTCCCTGGCCTGCCTTTTTTCACTGGTCGGCATAGTTGGTGAAGCACTCGATGTATTTGGTACGGACCAGCAGAAAAAGAAGTACCTGGCGCCGTTACTGCAGGGGAAAATTTTCTGTGCCGAAGCTTTGACCGAACCGCGGGGAGGTTCAGATTTCTTTGGGGCAACCACTACCGCGGTGCAGGACGGTAACTATTTTATACTGAACGGGCAAAAAAGATTTGTGGTCGGAGCGGATGGCGCTGACATTTTCCTGGTTTATGCCAGGACTGAAGGCACGGCGGGAAAATCGATAAGCGCCTTTATAGTGGAGCGGGATATGGGCGTTGAGGCTAAATATATCTACGGCCTGCTCGGCACCAGGGGTGGAGGCGCCGGCCGGCTGGTATTCAAGAATACCAGGGTTCCTAAGGAGAACCTGGTGCTGGGTTTGAACAGGGGCGCGGACGTATTCAACCAGATGATGATCCCGGAGAGGATGACGTCCGCCGCGGGTGCGGTGGGATTGGCCAGGTCGGCCCTTGAAGTAGCGGCGAAATACAGTGATAAAAGGAAAGCTTTCGGCCGTAAAATACGCGAATTCGAGGGTGTGAGTTTCAGGATAGCGGACAGTATCACCAAGCTTGACGCCGCTGGCACGCTGGTGTACGGCGCTGCTACCGCCGTGGATGCTATGGGAAGTACAGGTTACTCGCGGAGGCTTGTCTCCGAAGCTAAAAGATTTGCCACCGAGGCAGCCTGGGAGATTATCAATAATGCTATGCAGGTGGTGGGCGGCATAGGCTATACCAATGTTTATCCTCTTGAGAAGATGCTCAGGGACGCACGGCTGTCGATTATCTGGACGGGCACCAGCGAGATTATGAATCTCATTATTCAGCATGAATACTACCGGGAGACTCTGGCCGCCGACGAAAAGGTGCGCAATGTTGAAGAGGACGCGCCGGAAGCACACGCCGCTGATGAAAAAATTTATGAATAAAGCCGGTATCCTCAATCAGATAGTTGGCGGCCATGGATTCTATTCATAGTATTGATAAGAATATTGAGGGGCTGCGCCGCCGTATAGCCCGGGCGTGCGAGAGAAGCGACAGGGATCCAGTTGCCGTGAAAATTATCGCCGTTACAAAAAACTTCTCTCCGCGGGCGATCCGTGACGCTATAAGCTGCGGGTTGACCGATTTCGCTGAAAACAGGGTGCAGGAAGCGGCTGCCAAGATGGAGCAGTTGGCAGATTGCCGGTCCTCTTTCAAGTTGCATTTTATCGGGCACCTGCAGTCCAACAAGGCCAGGGACGTGCTTGAGATAGCGGACATCATACACAGCGTGGATACGTTACACCTTGCGCATTTATTAAACGAGAAGGCGGTCCGGAAAGTCCCTGTATTGATACAGGTTAATCTTGCAGGTGAAGAAAGCAAATTTGGCTTTGTTGGTGATAATCTTGATAGCGCGGCCAGGTCAATTTGCCGGTTGCCGAATCTGGAGGTTTTGGGCCTGATGGCGATCGCGCCGCAGGCCGCTGACGCACAGGAATTGAGGCCGTTATTTGCAAGGTTGAAAATACTCAATTACGCATATAGTTTCAGGGAATTGTCTATGGGCATGAGCGATGATTTTGAGGTTGCTATTGAGGAAGGGTCAACCATGGTAAGGATCGGCCGGGCTATATTCGGCGAAAGGAGTTGATGTATGAGAATTGCGATAATAGGTGGTGGGACTATGGGCAAAGCGGTGGTGCAGAGCTTGCTGCGCAAGAAGCTGGCCGGCAAGCAGGATATTATTGTCAGCGATGTAGCGGCGCAAAGCCGGGATTACATGGCCAAACGCTACGGTGTACAGGTAACCGCTGATAATGCCAAGGCGGTGAAGGGAACGGATGCTGTTGTCCTGGCGGTGAAGCCCCAGGAGATCGTGGCGGTGATGCGGCAATTATCAGGAGTATTGAAATTGCAATTAGTGATATCCATAGCGGCCGGGATAAGCCTCGAGTCACTGTGCCGCCACCTGGAGTACAGGGTAGTGGTCAGGGCTATGCCGAATACGCCGGCACAGGTGGGCAAAGGTATGACTGCCTGGACGTCCACCCAGGAATTATCCGCGCAGCAATTTGAGATGGCCCGTTCTATACTGGCTGCGCTGGGCGGGGAGCAGTACTTTGCAGATGAAAAATATATCGACATGGCTACAGCGGTGAGCGGCAGCGGCCCGGCCTACGTTTTCCTCTTTATTGAATCCCTGATCGATGCCGGGGTGCATATAGGCTTGCCCAGGGACATTGCCGGCAAGCTGGTAATTGAAACAATCGTGGGATCTGCCGATGCTATGAAAAAAATGGCCATGCATCCCGCGGAACTGAAGAACATGGTTACTTCACCCGGCGGTACCACCACCGAGGCCCTGCTTAACCTTGAAAGCGGCGGATTCAGGTCACTGATAATTGGCGCGGTAACGGCGGCCTACGAGAAAGCTAAGGCACTGGGGGGGTAATTAGAACCCTGGGCCCGGTCCAGATCAATCTGCCGAGGGCTTGCGGCAGTAGATCGCTGTGCTCTTGGGAATGAAACGGTTCAACCCATTTTCGAACCATTTAGTATATTTATGCTGTGTGTATATATCCCAGACCAGGAACTTGTTGTATAAAGAAGGTATAAGCGCCTTTTCATTCTTTAGCCCGAAAAGGCCTTTAGACCACCAGTAGGCTGAATGCAGCGCGTGTTTATAACGGATGGCGTATATCCTCAGGTTAAATTTCTTTAGCAATGCCACTATGTCCTGCTGCCTGTATATCCTGATATGTCCGCCCGGAGTATTATGATAATCGTCGGATATCTTCCAGCACACCGACTCGGTGAAGTGGGAGGGCACGCTGATTGCCAGAATACCACCGGGCTTGAGCACACGTGTCAATTCAGACACGGCTTGAAAATCGTCAGGTATGTGCTCCAATACCTCCGAACAGATCACTTTGTGAAAAAAGGCGTCGTCGAACGGCAGTCTGGTTATGCTGCCTGACACCAGGTGCCAGGGACCTGCTGATTCCTTTTGTAAATCCATCTGGTACAGCATGTTCCTGGCGGTCTGAAGGCTTGGCACATCGAGGTCACAGGCCACCGATGGCCCTTTGTTCACCTTGCACACCTGCCAGATATGCCGGCCGGATCCGCATCCCGCATCCAGTATGAATTCACTCCCTTTGATCTCTAACAGATCAAGGTCAATTGTCAGCATATGAAATTAAAATGACCGTAACTTGATTTATTATTGGGGCGTTTTACCCGGGTGCAATTTCTTCCATTTATCCAGGAGTTGGTCCTTGCTTTCCTTATGGTTCGGGTCGGTGACGCAACAGTCCACCGGGCACACTTCAACGCATTTTGGCTTATCAAACCAGCCGATACATTCCGTACATTTGGCCGCGTCTATTTCATAAATAGATGCCCCCTCTTTAATAGCTTCGTTCTTGCATTCTGCTTCGCAGGCGCCGCAGCTAATGCAGTCATCGGTTATTGTATAAGCCATTTTCCTGAAACCTCCAATTAATTTTTTAATAATGGTTAAGCAAAACAGGCTATAGAGATTATAACCTGTTTTTATATCTCAGTGCAGGAGTTTCTTCTTCAAGGCGGCGCTGACATGCGCAGGCATCATGTCGTCGAGGTTGCCGCCGAGCTGGATTATCTCTTTCAACAGGCTTGAACTTAAGAATTGATATCTCAGATTCGCCATGAAGCAGACTAACTCTATGTCAGAAGCAAGTTTCTTGTTCATCAGTGCCATCTCGAATTCGCGTTCAAAATCCGAACTGGCGCGCAGGCCGCGGACAAGCACCTGGGCCTTAGCTTTCCTGGCAAATTCCACGGTAATCCCCGAATATGATAGTACTTCTACGTTCTGGTATTCGGTGACTGCCTGGCGCGCCATATCCACTCTTTCCTCAACTGAAAAAAGCAGCGATTTTTGAGGTATGTCATAAACACCGAGAATCACCTTCTCAAATATGGAGGATGCTCTCTTTACAATATCGAGGTGCCCGTTGGTAATGGGGTCGAAACTGCCGGGATAAATTGCGGTGGTCATGCTATAACCTCCTTTTGATATATTGAAATGCTGGTATCGCCATAGCGCTTTTCTTTAATCCTGGACAGGCTGCCGTACTGCTGTTCGAGGATATTGCGTGAGGCATGCGATATTAGAATGACTGAGTTTGCGGAAATGAAATTTGACCTGGCTATAACAGGTATCAAAGTGCTGAGGGAATTATCGGCATACGGAGGGTCAACAAATACCATGTCGTAAGTGCGCTCCAGGAAGCCCGTCGCTTTCATAACCGGGCAACAGTATACATGAGCTTTATCAATAAATCCTGTTTTGATTAAATTCTGCTTGATTGCCAGGCAGCATTTGCTGTTCTGGTCAACAAAATCAACCCAGCCAACATCGCGGCTCAGTGCCTCGATCCCCAGCGCGCCGCTGCCAGCAAACAGGTCAAGTCCCCTATCCCAATTGGTGGCTAATGCGCCCAGCATCGAGAATATTGCTTCGCGGACTTTGTCCGTAGTGGGACGAACAGCGGCGCTTTGAGGGCTTTTAATGATCTGCCCCCTGGCGGAGCCACCTGTAATACGCATTTTGGCTGATGTTCAAGAGTGATATTAAATGGAATAATGTCCCGGGTACTAATTATAATACCTTGCATTGTCCGTAAGTCAAACTCACTGAATTTGCCGGCTGAATTCGCTTTGACATCTTTTTGAGTATTGTAATATACTAACCAACGGCTTTTGGCCGGGGAGATCTCGCAAATTGCTTGAACAATACGGTTATATCGGAATACTGCTTATCATAGCGATAGGTTTTACGGTCACCATCCCCCTCTTGCCGAAGCTATTACAATTGATCGGACTGATACCGCAAAAGAAAAACCCCACTAAATCCGGGCAGTATGAATGCGGCATGCAGACGATCGGTAAAAACTGGGTGCAGTTCAATTTCAGATATTATTTCTTCGCGGTACTATTCGTTCTGCTGGATATGTTGACCATTTTCCTTTATACCTGGGCCGTTAATATCAAGGAACTGGGTATCGGCGGACTGGTAGCGGTGGGTATATTCCTGGTTATCCTTACAGTCGGATATCTTTATGCCTGGCGCAAAGGAGCCCTGCAATGGAAATAATCAGGCCTCCGGTATTTACACCCCGGGAAGCCGACCTGGCAGAAGGCCAGTTGATAAACTCGTTCTACGCACAGTGTACCGGCCCAATTCCTGATCCGGATAGATGGCTGGATGAGAAACTGCAGCGCAATTTGTTATTGACCACCGTGGATACCGCGGTGGCCTGGGCGCGGCAGAGATCTATTTTCCCCTTGATGTTCGGCCTGGCCTGTTGCGCTTTCGAAATGATCGGCATGGCAGCATCGCGGTTCGATGTCTCCAGGTTCGGTATGGATATCTTCCGCTGGTCTCCGCGGCAGGCAGATCTGATGATTGTGGCGGGCACGGTCACCTGGAAGATGGCGCCGGCTATCAGGATGGTTTATGACCAGATGCCCGAACCGAAATGGGTTATCGCCATGGGGGCCTGCGCTGTCAGCGGTGGTACATTCAGGGAATCCTACAGCGTCGTGCCCGGCATAAACCGGATTTTACCGGTGGATGTATATATACCGGGTTGCCCTCCACGTCCGGAGGGACTTATCTATGGTATTACGCAACTGCATGCAAAAATGATCAAAGGCACCATCGACAATCCCAATCTGTCCTTGAAGTAAGCAGCAGGATAAGAAGCAAAGTGACTGTAGCAATCAACTGTGAAGAAATCGGGAAGAAACTGCAGGAAGTTTTCCCCGGCTCAGTAGTCTCCACCGGCAAAGCTGATATTTTGGTGGATGCTAATATGCTGCAGCAGGTGGCAGGCTTCCTGAAAAGCACGGCCGGACTGGATTTTGATTACCTGACGTTTCTAACGGCGGTGGACTACCTTGAATACATGGAGATCGTCTACAGGCTTGTTTCTCTGAACCATAACCAGAGCCTGATATTGAAAACGCGTTGTTACAGCAGGGAGAATCCGGTTGTACCGTCCGTGGTTTCGCTCTGGCGAGCCGCTTATTACCAGGAACGCGAGATATTCGATCTGTTCGGCATTAAATTTGACGGGCACCCGGATATGCGGCGCCTGTTGCTCTGGGAAGGATTTGTCGGACATCCCCTGCGGAGGGATTACTTATAATGGCCATCCGCACCGAACCGTTTTATCTAAATATAGGCCCCCAGCACCCGTCCACACACGGCGTCTTCCGGCTGCGCGTGACATTAGACGGTGAAGTTGTGGTGGGACTGGAGCCAATCATCGGTTACCTGCACCGCGGAATTGAGAAACTGGCGGAAACGCGGACTTATACCCAGAATATCCCCTTTACGGATAGATTGGATTACCTGTCCTCGATGACCAATAACCTCGCCTATTGCATGGCCGTTGAGAAGGTCGGCGCCATCAAGGTCCCCGAAAGGGCCGAGTATCTGCGCATTATCTTTTCTGAAATTATGAGGATCTCCAGCCATATGATGGCTGTTGGTTTTTTCTTGAATGATCTGGGGGCGATGATGACCCCGGTGCTTTACATGTGGCGGGAACGCGAGAAGATCATGGATATGTTTGAGATGGTCTGCGGTCAACGCCTTCTCTACAACTACATGCGCATCGGCGGCGTCAGCCAGGACCTGCCCGAAGCTTTTATGCCGGCGGTGAAAAAATTCCTGGCCGAGATGCCCCGCTATATCGATGAATATGACCAGTTGCTGGCGCAGAATGAGATATTGCTGGCACGCAGCAAGGGAGTAGGTATATTACCCAGAGATACGGCGATCGCCATCGGGGCCAGCGGTCCCGTCCTGCGTGCCAGCGGGGTGAAATGGGATATACGCAAAATGGATCCCTATTCCCTCTATGACAGGTTTGATTTCGAAGTTCCCATTGGTGATAGCGGGGATTGTTACGACAGGTACTGGGTGCGTATGCTGGAGATACGGCAAAGCGTACGCATCCTTGAACAGGCCGTTGCCCAGATACCTGAGAAGGGCCCTATTCGCGCGGATGTGCCCCAATTTTTCAGGCCGCCCAGGGGCGAAGCCTACGGTTATATTGAAGCCCCCAAGGGCAATATCGGTTTCTACATAGTAAGTGACGGATCGATAGCACCCTACCGTGTGCATATTTATCCTCCCACCCTAATCAATATCACCGCCCTGCAGGATATGGTAATCGGGTGGAAAGTCGCCGACCTGATAATTATCTTCGGCAGTATCGATGTCGTACTTGGAGAAATAGACCGATGACCCTGCTCGACCAATTTCAATTGCTGTTGAAGGCTGAAAACTGGCCGGATTGGGCGGTGTACCTGACCCCCGCCGTTGCCGGTATCCTGCTTATCATTGTATTCATCCTCACCATAGTCATTGTCTTTATCTGGTGGGAGAGGCGTTTGCTCGGCCGTTTCCAGTTACGCACCGGCCCCAACCGCTGCGGCCCCGAAGGTATCTTTCAGCCTATTGCGACGGCGATTAAAATCCTTTTGAAAGAAGATATAGTGCCTGAAAAGGCCGATAAGCTGATACATTTCATGGCCCCCGTGATAGTCTTTGTACCGATCCTGCTGATATTTGCCGTTATCCCTATCAGCGAAGGCGCGATACTGGTTGACCTGAACGTCGGCATTATTTACGTGATAGCCATAAGTTCTATCTCGGTGATCGGCATTTTCATGGCAGCCTGGGCCTCCAATAACAAATACTCGCTCATAGCAGGCATGCGGGCTATCGCCCAGATGGTTAGCTATGAGATACCCGTTGTCCTGTCACTGGTCGGGGTGGCCCTGGTAGCGGGTTCCTTCTCCATGATCAAGATCGTTGAAGCCCAGGCCATACCCTATGTATTGCTGCAGCCGTTGGGATTCATGATATTTTTCCTGGGCTGCCTGGCCGAAATGAACCGCTGTCCCTTCGATTTGCTGGAGGCTGATTCGGAGATTGTCGCCGGATACCATATCGAATACTCCGGCATGAAGTTTGCTATGTTCTACCTGGGGGAATACGGTATTGCGCTGGCCTATGCCGGTGTCATAGCCACCCTGTTTTTAGGCGGTTGGCAGGGTCCGTTGCTGCCTCCCATCATCTGGTTCCTTATTAAGGTATTCGGCATATTCAGTGTCATTGTCTGGATGCGCGCTACACTGCCGCGGTTGAGGGTGGACCAATTGATGTCGTTCGCCTGGAAGTTTTTACTGCCCATGGCCGTTATCAACATGCTTATTATTGCCATAGAGGTATTGGTGGGCACGATGCAATGGCTGATGATCATTTTAAATTTTGGATTGGCCGCGTTATTAATCCTGCTCTGGTCCAGGCTATTCACATTAGGAGGTGGCAGGGTTGAAGTTTGAACGCTACGGCCTGGGTATCGCCAAGGGTATGGCGCTGACCTTTGAACATCTCTTCAGGTCGCCTATTACAGTTCAATATCCCGACGAGAAATTGGTTACTTCCAAAAGGATTCGCGGCAATGAATTAGTATGGTTTCCCGATAAATGCACGGGTTGCGCCACCTGCGCCAAAAGTTGTCCCCAGGCAAATATTATTATCAGTACCCATAGAGGGGACGAGAGTAAATTTGTCGTGGATAAATTTGAAATCGATACGGGACGCTGCATTTTCTGCGGATTGTGCGTGGAATCGTGTCCTTACGACGCCTTAGCCATGGGACTGAGCTATGAATGCGCAAAGTACCGCCGGAGCGACCTGGTCATGAATAAGGAGAAACTGGCGGTGTCGGCCGATCACCAGCCAAGCGCGTATTTCCGGCCGCAGTTTGATAATAAGCTGCCGGAACAAAGCCTTTTGCTGTATGACAAGAAGGTCGGCGGCCAAAAATTGAGCTTTATACCGTTAAGTAAAAGAAAGAGGGGCCCCGGTGCTTGATTTAATATTTTATATTTTCGCGGCGTTGGCTGTGGCATCGGCGATAGCTGTCATTGTGGTGCGTGATATCTTCAAAGCAGCGCTGTGCCTGATATTGCTGTTTATGACGGTGGCCGGTATCTACCTGCTGCTGCATGCTGATTTCCTGGCTATAATACAAATATTGATTTATGTCGGGGCCATCTCTATCTTGCTTATCGTAGCCATTATGCTCACCAGGGATGCCCGGCAGGGCCAGCCGTTGGGAAAATTCAAGTATTTGGCCGCTGTGGTGTCTTTGCTACTCTTAGGGACTATAGTATTTTGTTTGCTTAACGTCACCTTTGCCACGCCGGACAACGCCCCGCTCAATGAAACCATTAAACCCCTGGGTAAAGCATTGTTTGGAGACCAGGGTTATTTATTCACCGTCGAGATCGCCGCGGTACTGCTGCTTTCGGCCATACTGGGTGCGATAGCCGTAATCAGGGAGAAATAATGTTTAGCGTCGGATTGGATCAATACTTGGTTTTGTCGGCGGTGCTTTTCTGTATAGGCTTATTTGGCGTCCTGACCCAGCGCAACGTGATCAAGATAATTATGTGTATTGAGATAATGCTCAACGCGGTCAATATCTCGTTAATAGCCTTCTCGCGCTATGTCACCCCGGTTGTTTTAACCGGCCAGTTATTTGCTATCTTTGTCATGGTGGTGGCCGCCGCAGAGGTAGCTGTCGGCATAGCGATTATCTTTGCGGCTTACCGCAACCGCGAGAGTGTCGATATCGAAAATTTCAATATATTGAAGTGGTAATGTAATGTGGGTTCAAGTTAAAAGCGCGCCAAACCTTATGATAGCCGAGATGTGGAAGGAATTCTTCGAAGGGGAGGGTATCCCCACACGGCTGCTTCCGGACACAGAGAAGCTGGAGATGAAGGAATCAGCGCCCTATAAAATCTATGTGTCCCAGGAAAGGTTACATGTCATCGAGGAGGTCTTAAGGAAATTATAATGCCGACACAGGTTCCCTGGCTTATATTTTTATTACCGTTCTTTTCCTTCCTGTTTATCGGGCTGATACTCAGGCCTTTTCTGGGCAAATATCCCAGGGTGGGCGGCTATCTGACCATTGGAGCGGTAGGTATCTCCTGTGTACTGTCGCTGTGGGTTCTAAGCGCTGTCATCGCGGCGCCTGAACATATATTGCCCATCGATGATATTCAGTGGGCGGTTATCGGCAACCTTAATATCCATATCGGTGTTATGGTAGATGCACTGACAGCCGTGATGGTTGTGGTAGTGACCTTCGTCAGTTTGATGGTGCAGATATATTCCCAGGGCTATATGAAGGGTGATCCTGGATATCTCCGCTATTATGCCTGCATGTCGCTTTTCACCGCCTGCATGCTGGGACTGGTACTGGCGGACAATATCCTCTTCATGTTTGTGTTCTGGGAGGGTGTCGGGTTGGGCTCCTACCTGCTGATCGGTTTCTGGTTCCATAAGCCTTCGGCTGCCAACGCGGCTAAAAAGGCCTTTATCGTGACCAGATTGGGGGATTTCGGGTTCCTGGCCGCTATATTGATTTTATATGCCCAGACGGGCACATTCGATACCGAAACATTATATACATTGGTTGCCGCGGGCACCCTGGCCGGGACCACCCTGACCTGGGTGGCTATCGGTATATTTTCCGGCGCGGCCGGCAAGTCCGCTCAATTTCCGCTGCACGTCTGGCTGCCGGACGCCATGGAAGGCCCCACTCCGGTCAGCGCCCTGATACACGCGGCCACTATGGTAGCCGCGGGCGTGTTCCTGGTGGCCAGGTTCTACCCGCTGTTCGAGCACTCCACTGAGGCCATGGCCGTGGTGGCCGTCATCGGGGCCTTCACCGCCATATTTGCCGCCAGCATTGGGCTGGTAATGAACGACATAAAAAGGGTATTGGCCTATTCCACCATCAGCCAGTTAGGCTTTATGATGCTGGGCCTGGGAGTGGGCAGTGTGGCCATCGGCATATTCCATCTTTTCACACACGCGTTTTTTAAGGCCCTGCTGTTCCTGGGGTCGGGCAGCGTTAACCACGGGACGGGTACCTTTGACATGCGGCTGATGGGCGGGCTGAGGAAGGCCATGCCCTGGACCTACATTACCTTTGTGATCGGCTCGTTGAGCCTCGCAGGCATCTGGCCGCTGGCCGGTTTCTGGAGCAAGGACGAGATATTGGTAGCGGCATTCAATAATAATCCTGTTTTGTTCGCCCTGGCTATTATCACGGTGTTTATGACCGCGTTCTACATGTTCCGCGCCATCTTCATGACCTTTCACGGCGAATACAGGGGTGGGGCTGAACCTGAGCACGGCGGACACGGGGATGCCCATTCACACCGCCCCCATGAGTCCCCCGCCGTGATGGTGGCCCCACTGGTCATATTATCTCTCCTGGCAATAGGTATCGGCTGGATCAATGTAACCGGCTTTTTCAGCCAGTTAATGGGTCACGGCGAAGCTGAACATATCTCATTTGCGCAGGGGTTTTTCGGGGTGCTGACCCATACGCTGCCCCTGGTTTCTTTAATAGTGGCACTGGCCGGTATCTTCCTTGCCTATGCCATGTACTGCGTGAAATGGATTTCACCGGAAAAGATCGGCAAGGCCTTTAAACCAGTATACATAATGCTTTCCAGGAAATATTGGATGGATGAGTTATACGAAAACGTGATTGTAAAAACCATATTGTATAACGGTATTTTTAAGGTTATGGCGATGTTCGACTCAAGTGTGGTGGACGGCACGGTGAACGGTGCCGCCCGCGGTACCGCCCTGGCGGGAGGGGCTTTGCGGAAACTGCAAACGGGACAGACACAATTGTATGTAATATCAATTGCCATCGGCGCGGTCGCCATCGCAGTATGTGTATATTTGTTCAGCTGAGGTAAATAGCTTTGAATCTGAATTTGTTGAGCTGGATCATCTTCTTACCGGTCATCGGTATAATCGTCCTGGCGCTGTGGCCGAAACCCAGCCAGAAGACGGTTAAATGGATAGCCCTGGTGTTTACTTCAGCGTCTTTCCTGGTATCAATCGCGGTATTCCTGATGTTCGACCGCTCTGCAGCCGCCATCGGGATAATGCAGTTTGAAGAGAAGCTGCTGTGGATACCGGCTATCAACTCGTACTACCATCTGGGCGTCGACGGCCTGAGCCTGCCGCTGGTAATATTGATGACCTTTTTGGGCGTGATATCGGTGCTGGTATCCTGGAAGATACAGCTGCAACCCAGGCAGTATTTTATCTGGATATTGATGCTGGAAAGCAGCATATTGGGAGTGTTCTGCTCGCTCGACCTTATCTTGTTTTTCCTGTTCTGGGAACTGGAGCTGATACCCATGTTTTTCCTGATTTCCATATGGGGGAGCGGGAGAAAGGAATATGCGGCCTACAAATATTTGATTTATACACTGGTGGGCAGCGCTTTCATGCTGGCCGGCATACTCAGCGTCTATTTTATTACACACACTTTTGATATGACGGCGCTGGCGGGAATTCAAATCACTTCTTCTTTCATCCCGCTTAGCGTCCTGTTTTTCCTGCTGATGGTGGGCTTTTCCATCAAGCTGCCGGTTTTTCCGCTGCATACCTGGTTGCCGGACGCGCATACCAACGCCCCCACCGCCGCCAGCGTTATCCTGGCCGGAGCACTGCTGAAGATGGGCGGTTACGGCATGATACGTTTATGCGTCAGCATGCTGCCACAGGTAGCTGTTCAGTATGCTCCGATAATGTGCACGTTAGCCGTTATCGGGATTATTTACGGCGCCGCCGTGACTCTGAGACAGACAGATCTGAAGCGGCTTATTGCTTATAGCAGCGTCAGCCACATGGGCTACGTGCTGCTGGGTATCTTTGCCCTCAACCAGGTCAGCCTCACGGGCGCCAGCCTGCAGATGTTCAGCCACGGCATCATAACCGGGCTGCTGTTCGCCATGGTGGGACTGGTCTACGATAAGACCCATACCAGGGACCTCAATAACCTGAGCGGCCTGGCCCGCCAGATGCCCGTAATCGTAGTGGTCTTCAGCATCGCCGGCCTGGCTTCACTGGGCCTGCCCGGCACCGCAGGCTTTGCCGCTGAATTCATAACCTTCGCAGGCAGTTTTGTGAGTGTGGCCAGTCCGGGGATGAAGATTTTCACCCTGATTGCCGTTATCGGCGTGGTGGTTACATCGGGCTATATCCTCTGGATGCTGCAACGGGTTTTCTACGGCCATCCTTTAGATAAATACAACGGCTTAAAAGATGCCGATGCTGTAGAAATGATTGCTACATTCTCTGTAGTTGCTGTCATAATGCTGGTGGGCATTTACCCGGCCATTTTAACCAACGTCATCAATATAGGAATTGAGCCGATCGCCAGGCTTATCGGATTGTAAATTTATTAGTTTTCTGGACGGTTTAGATACATGATGGATGAAATTCGATATATTGCGCCGGAGATCAGCCTTCTGTGCTTTGCCCTGCTTGTCATAGTGCTGGACCTGTTTATCAAGCCCAAGAGGGTGCTGCCGATAGCCGCAATTGCCGGTTCTCTATGCTCCCTGTTTGCTGTCTTGATGTTATTTACTGTCCCAAGCACCGATGTTTTTAACAAAATGATAGCTGTAGACCAGTTTGGTCTTTTCTTCAAAGCGCTTATCCTCGTCTCCTTAGTCCTGGTTATCCTGGCGTCGCATAAATATATTTTGAAATTTGAGCGGTTTCAGGGTGAATTCTATGCGCTGTTGATGCTGTCCGCCATCGGGCTTATGATATTAGTATCGGCCATCAACCTGATTACCATTTATGTAGCTCTGGAATTGAGCAGCATCTCTTTGTATGTATTGGTGAGTTTTCTTAAGGATAAGCAGTCAACCGAAGCCGGCTTAAAATACCTGATACTGGGTGCTGTCGCCTCCGCGATGCTGCTCTACGGTATGGCATTGATATTCGGTACGACGGGCAACACCTGTCTAAGCTGTATTGCTGATTACATGAAGGGTATGCCCGCGGAGAATTTGACTGGTTCCCCGGTCCTGCTGATCGGGTTGGTGCTGTTGATAAGCGGCTTTGGCTTCAAGATCGCCGGCGTACCTTTCCAGATGTGGGTACCGGATGTTTACGAGGGGGCGCCTACGCCTGTAACGGCCTACCTTTCGGTTGCCAGCAAGGCGGCGGGATTTGCGGTGATTGCCCGAGTACTGTTAACAGCCTTCGGGATGCCGGTCTGGCTGCACAATGACTGGGCGATGATCATCGCCATCCTTGCAGCAGTTACCATGACCGTCGGTAACGTCGTCGCCATCGTCCAGACCAATATCAAGCGGCTGCTGGGTTATTCCAGCATCGCACAGGCGGGCTACCTGATGGTCGGCCTGGCAGCCATGGGACTGGCTGCGCAGGGTGACAGTATTATCCGCAGCGGGCTATTATTCTTCCTTTTCAGTTATACTTTGACCAACCTGGGGGCATTCATAGCGATAATTGCCATATCCAATAAAATCAACAGCGATAATATCGAAGATTACTCGGGCATGGCCAAGCGTGCGCCGTTGCTGGCAATCGGTTTAACCATATGCCTGATATCTTTGACCGGGTTGCCGCCAACTGCTGGATTAATAGCCAAGATATATATTTTCAACGGAGCTGTCGGCCAGGGATTGCTGTGGTTAGTGATAATCGCGGTTGTCAACAGTTGTATCTCGGCGTATTATTACTTTAAGGTTGTTAAGGTGATGTGGATGGGAGAACCTGTCGCGCAGGAAGAAGTGACCTCTACCTGGCCCGAATGGCTGGCGCTGGCCTTTTGTTGCCTGGCAGTCGTTGTTATGGGAATAATTCCCGGGGCATTTATCGCTATTACACAGAACGCGGCTAAAATGTTTGGAATCTAATACTCCCAAGATAATTTATAGGCTGCGTGCTCCGGTGTCTCTTTCTTTAAAGCTAAGATATCCCTTCCCTGCACACTGGTAATCTGCTAATTAGATTTGACACTATTAAATACCGATGATAGACTGCGGCACTGTGAAAACCATCGGTATTCTATATCACCCCAAGGTTGAGAAAACCGAGAGATTCGCCCGCGACCTGTTGGATTTCCTGCGCGGTAAAGGCATCAAGTGCTGGGTGCATTCGTCGTGGGACGAAGCTGGCGCCAGGGATGCGCTGGGTGGTAGCGATTTAATCGTCAGTGTTGGCGGGGACGGCACCATACTCAGAGTTGCCAGGATAATCTTTCCCCGGGGGATACCTATTGTGGGAGTGAATTTCGGTAACCTGGGATTCATGACCGAACTTGAAGCCGAAGAAGCCAGGGATAAACTGGAATTGATTATTAACGGTGAGGGCTGGATAGACGAGCGTGTAATGTTACAGGCACGGGTCATTTCTTCTGGCCATGCCTTTCACGCCTTAAACGATGTTGTTGTAGGCAGGGGGAAATTTCTAAGACTGATTAATATTGACGTTTCCTTGAATGAAGACTTCTTTTCCTCTTACCGGGCAGACGCTGTTATCATAGCTACATCAACGGGCAGCACAGGGTATTTATTAGCGGCGAATGGTCCAATTATGTATCCGGAATCACGGGATATAATCATGAAGGCTGTATGCCCGCATTTAAATATGGATAAAGCCATAATGTTATCACCTTCGACTAAGATCAGTTTAAAGGTTTACACCAACCATGATGCTATTGTGAGTATGGATGGGCAGGTGGAGGAAACACTTAATAGTGGGGATGAGATAGAAGTATCGATAACAGAAAAAACGACGAAATTTCTGCGTTTGAGAAATAAAAACAGTTTCTACAAGACGCTCACAGCGAAACTTAACAGGAAATCATTATGAAAGTGGAAAAAGCAACTATCAACGATGTCAAGCAAATGCATGTACTGGTTAATAAATTTGCCGGCAAGGGTGAGATGCTACCCCGTGCGCTCAGCGAGATCTACGAGAACCTTCGCGATTATTTTGTTATCCGCGGCAAGGACGGCAAGGTTATAGCCTGCGGCGCCCTGCATATCTCCTGGGCTGACCTGGCCGAGGTAAAAGCCCTGGCCGTCGCCAAAGACAAGCAAAAAAAAGGTATGGGAGCAGCCTTAGTTAAAGCCTGCGTGGTTGAAGCGCGGTCGCTGGGTATCCCGCGGATGTTTTGCCTCACTTATAAACCCGGCTTCTTTATACGGCAGGGGTTCCTGCAGGTGGAAAAAACGGAGTTGCCGCGCAAAATTTGGGCGGAATGCTACAGTTGTCCCAAATTCCCAGACTGCGACGAAGTAGCGCTGGTCTTTGATGTGCCACTGCCATGAGTAATGACGAAAAATTGCTGTCACGTGAAAAGGTATTCATTGGCCGTGCAGTTAGCCTGCGGATTGATACCATCGAAAAGAAATCCGGCGATGTTACCACCCGTGAAATAGTCGAGCACGCGGACTGCATCGCGGTGGTGGTGGTTGATGATGAAGGTAGGATCGTGATGGTTAAACAGTTCCGCAGGCCGGTCAACAAAACGCTGCTGGAGATACCTGCCGGCGGGGTGGAGGACGGAGAGGATCCAAAGGAGTGCGCGAGGCGTGAACTGCAGGAAGAGATCGGCTATATACCGGGTAAGCTGCAAAGCCTGGGAGGGTTTTATGCCGCGCCAGGTTATTGCACGGAGTACCTGCACCTCTTTCTGGCAACGCAACTGACCGAAAGCAGGTTGGCTGCTGAAGACACGGATGAGATTGAGGTTGTGCGCATACCTGTGTCTGAAGTCAGGGCCATGATCGATTCCGGCCAGATCTGCGATGCCAAAAGTATCGCCGGCCTGCTGAGATACCTGGGCAGCCACCAGGGATAGTCACTTTATTTGATAGGCGGCGCGGCCCTGCTCGTATAGGTCATTTCCATAAATATCGTTGATAACCACAGCCGGCAGGTTGTGTACCTCAAGTTCTAAAATAGCTTCCGCGCCGAGGTCAGGGCAGGCTATTATGTCAGCGCTGCTGATGCAGCGTGAAACAAGTGCCCCAGTCCCGCCCACAACGGCGAAATAAACAGATTTGCAGCGCAGCATTTTTTCCCTTAATTGCGGCGATCTTTTGCCCTTGCCGATAGTGCATTTAAGCCCCAGGTCTAAAAGGGTTTCGGTATAGGCGTCCATTCTTCCGCTGGTGGTAGGCCCGGCCGATCCTATTACTTTGCCCGCCCGGGCAGGCGTCGGACCCATGTAATACAACGTCTGCCCCTTCAAGCGGAAGGGAAGCTCCTCGCCACGTTTCAGGGCAGTTACTATTCTTTTCAGCGAGGCGTCCCTCGCACTTATGATTCTACCGCTTATTAAAACCATGTTGCCTGACCTCAACCCCGAGACCATCGCGTCGCTGAGGGGCAACTTGATACCCTTGATTTTACCTGTATCAGATCGTGGCTTCATTGTGCCTCGAGCACCAGCATTGTATATTTACGGCAACGGGCAGGCTGGCTATATGGCAGGGGAAAGTCTCAATATGGACAGCCATAGCTGTTACCCTTCCGCCGTAGCCCATTGGTCCGATACCGAGCTTGTTCACTTCAGCTAAGACCTCCCGTTCGAGAACTGCTGTTTCAGGATCGGTATTATGCACACCGGTTTTGCGTAACAGCGATCGCTTGGCCATCAGCATAGTCTTTTCGGCAGTCCCGCCGATGCCGATCCCGATAATCAGCGGGGGACAAGCGTTAGCGCCGCATTCACTGATAATGCTTACAACGTAGTCAATGATCCCCCGGTACCCTGCTGATGGAGGCAGTACCGTCAGCCTGGAGCAGTTCTCAGCCCCTCCGCCCTTGGCCAGGGCAGATATCCTTAACCGGTCGCCGGGGACCATCTCCAGGTGGATCACCGCGGGAGTGTTATCGCAGGTATTCTCCCGTTTAGAAAAGGGTTGGCTGACAATGGATTGGCGGAGGTATCCGTTGCGGAAGCCGCTGCGCACCCCCTCATTTATACATTCGTTCAGGTCGCCTCCCATAATATGGACTTCCTGCCCGAGTTCGAGAAAAACCACGGCTGTACCGGTATCCTGGCAGATTGGGACATTATCTTCCCTGGCCGCTTTAACATTGGTTAAAATTGTATCTAAGGCGTAGAGGCCGAGGGGTGATTTCTCCGATTTCCTGGCGCGCCGGAGGGATGAAGTGACGTCTGCTGGCAGACAAATGCAGGCCTGCTCAAAGAGGGAGGCAACGGTCACGGTTATGGTGCGGCACTGAATACTGCGCATCGTATTTACCTGCGAAGATCAAGTACTAACTAATTGCTGTGAATAATGCTACTCGCCTAATTTCTCGATAATTGCGTCTGCTACCTGTGAAGTGCCGACACTGGGTTCATCACCATCTTTGCGCAGATCGTAGGTTACACTCTTGCCTTCGGAAATCACATCAGCGATGGCCTTCTCCATTTTATCGGCCGCCTTCAGTTCATTCAAATACCTCAGCATTAATACCGCCGACAGCATCTGTGCCATCGGGCTGACCTTATTCATGCCGGTATATTTTGGCGCGCTGCCGTGAGTTGGCTCAAAAACCGCGATGCCGTCTCCTATATTGGCGCCCGGGGCCAATCCCAATCCTCCCACCAGTCCGGCGCACAGGTCGGAGATAATATCACCGTATAAATTGGGCAACACCAGCACATCGTACATCTGCGGACTTCTTACCAGGCGCATGCACAGGGCGTCCACCAGGACCTCTTCGTACTCAATCTCAGGATACTCCCTGGCCACTTCCCTGGCCGTGGCCAAAAATAATCCGTCCGTGAATTTCATAATGTTGGCTTTGGATACGGCGGATACTTTCCTCCGCTTATTTTTTCGGGCGTAATCAAAGGCATATTTGACGATGCGCCGCGACCCGAATTCTGAGATGGCTTTGATGCTATACCCGGAATCTTCATGTACCTTACCCTGGAAATGCTCAGAAATGAAGCTGTGAAGCTGTTGGGCTTCCGCTGTCCCGCTGGCAAACTCAATCCCGATATAAAGGTCCTCGGTGTTCTCCCTGACCACCACTATGTCGACGTTTTTGTAGGGCGAAGTCACTACGCCCTGGAAGCTCTTGCAGGGGCGCAGGCAGGCATACAGGTCGAGCTGTTTACGCAGGGCCACATTCACACTGCGGAAACCTGTGCCGATGGGCGTGGTAACCGGGCCTTTGAGGGCTATTTTATTCTTCCTGATCGATTCCACGCTGCTCTCCGGAAGAGGCGTGCCATATTGCTCAATGGCCGATTCACCCACGGAAAAGGTGTCCCATTCAAATTTGACGCCGGTGGCCTCGAGCACACGCAGCGTGGCAGCCGTTATTTCAGGCCCTATGCCGTCGCCGGGCAACAAAGTAACTCGGTACGTCATTCTAAAACCTCTTTTTCGGCAATCAGCATTTACAGTTGGAAATCCCCGTGCTTGTTGATGTAAGGGATGAGGCCGCCTTCGTTAAGTATGCTCAGCATGGCCTGCGGAATCCTGGTGAAATGATAGGTCTCGTTCTTGGAGACATTTTTAATTATGCCTTCTTCCAGGCTTATTTCAAGTGTGTCTCCCCGGGATATTTTATCTGTATCGCAGATTAAGACCGGCAGGCCCTGGTTTATGGCGTTTCTGAAGAAGATGCGCGCGAATGATTTGGCTAATATGGCGCTGACACCGGCCATTTTTATCACCAGGGGAGCATGCTCACGGCTGGAACCCAGGCCGAAGTTGGAGCCGCCCACAATGAAATCACCGGGTTTAACCTGCTTGATGAAATCGGGGTCGGCATCTTCCATGGCATGCTTGGCTAATTCCGGCAGGTGGCTTCGTAAATGCGCGTATTTGCCCGCGATAATCAGGTCGGTGGAGATGTCATTCCCAAATTTAAAAGCTTTGCCTTTCAGTATAGACGTCGCCATTAGAAAACCTCGCGTGGGTCTGTAATTCTTCCCGTAATAGCCGATGCTGTTGCTGTAGCAGTGCTGGCAAGGAATATCAATCCTTCCGGATTGCCCATACGTCCCTTGAAATTACGGTTGGCAGTGGATACGCAAACCTCGCCGTCTGCCAGGACTCCCTGGTGCAGGCCCAGGCAGGCCGCGCAGCCTGGCGGAAGGACAATGCCGCCTGCTTCAATAATCGTGCTGATATATCCCGCGTCGATGGCCTGCGTAAATGTCTTCTTCGATGCCGGACATATCAGCAACCTGACTCCACCGGCTACCTTCTTGCCCTTGAGCATCGCAGCAGCTTCCTGGAAGTCCTCCAACCGGCCATTGGTGCAGGTACCGATAAAAGCCTGGTTGATTTTGATACGTTTAAGGGAGGCAGCCTCCGCAATGTTATCAACTACATGAGGTTTCGCTATCATTGGTTTTATAGTACCCGCGTTTATTTTAATGATCCGGTCATAGATAGCGTCAGGATCAGGGTTTATAGGCCTGTATCCGGTCTCCCTTCCCTGGGCATGCAAATAGTCCCTGGTTACGCGGTCAGCCGGGAAAATGCCCACTTTGGCGCCGGCCTCAACCGCCATGTTGGCGATGGTCAGCCTCTGGTACATCGGCATTTCATCGATAGCTGGTCCGCTGAATTCCAGCGCCTTGTAAGTAGCGCCGTCGGCGCCGATGCTTCCGATAAGATACAGTATCAGGTCCTTGGCGCTTACCCCCGCCTGGAATTGGCCCGTCACTTCGATTTTGAAGCTTTCCGGCACCCTGAACCACGTCTTGCCCAGCGACATGGCAACGGCGATATCGCTGGAACCCA
>Ga0247841_10005382_pt1 | contig 20772 bp, 36 predicted proteins | sample LaCruzMarch2015__2_FD_192410 | JGI IMG/M metagenome (GOLD analysis project Ga0247841, IMG submission 192410) | Freshwater microbial communities from meromictic Lake La Cruz, Castile-La Mancha, Spain - LaCruzMarch2015_18m | ecosystem: Environmental > Aquatic > Freshwater > Lake | place: Spain... | reverse complement strand
GTCCTAATGGAGAATTAACATCACCATCAATAAAAATGGTATGGGATAATCCAATGGAGATGATGGAAAAATCTCCTGATAAAATGATTATCAGTTGGAGAGATTAAAAATTAGTCAGGTGGCGGAATTGGTAGACGCTAGTCTTGGTCATACTAGACCAATGGGGATTTACAAGTTCGAATCTTGTCCTGACTACTAACAAAAATAAAATGGAAAAAATAGTAAGTATAAAAATTCTTAGACCAATTACATTACCAATTATAGGTATGTTCCTTATCACCTATACTATCGTGGCATATGTATTTGACTTGGAAATGTAAATAAATAGTCAGGTGGCGGAATTGGTTAGACGCAACTCTATAAACGGGTGTATTGCAGCAACATTGAAAATCGTAATACAAATACAGGTTCGAATCCTGTCCTGACTACTAATGGGGAGGTCTCTGGAGGGACCCCTTGCGAACGCGCCCGTATTGGGTGAATTTAGGGAATGTCCGAGAGATCTGTTTAACTTTTTTGAGAGAAACGTTAAACAAAAGGGGGTTTAATAATCAGGGTTTCCGATGGAATATGAGAATTTCCAGAATTCCTGCTCTTCTGTGTGTCTCATGTCTATTTCAATTGAATTGAGGTAGAGCGGAAATGTGTAGAGATCTTCCCTCACACATTGTTCTGGATCTATATTTGGGATGTTGAGTGTCACCTGGAGTGTTTCGTCTGTCTCTTCGTCTTCCACCTCTATTGTGATGTCAATGGACCTCAGCGTGGTCGCCAGTCCGTCGACGCCAGAACGGCTCGTGTCGAGCTCCCCAGTCCACACACAAACCCCTGAAACCACCATGCCGCCTTTTAGTGCGGGGTAGGGATTCACCAGGTTCACGTCCACGCTCTTGCCGAGTTCCGCGTCCCTAAATTCGAGGGTGGCGGATTCCGAGCGGAATGCCTCATATAATTTCAATTTTTTCATGCGGAATGCGATTTTTTGGGGCTTTGGGGCTTTGAACCTTTGCGCCATGCTTTATATATCCGATCGGATTCCGAGAGTTTCCGTGCCGCGGGAGGAACCCCCGCTGCTAAGTGCACCACCCCTCAGAACCAGAAATGAATTCATAACTTCATTCCCAGTGGGGGTACCCCCGGTTCTTCTAATACATAGAATGTATTAGAAGAACCTTAGAAAATTCTCTGTTTCCGATTTTTTATTTCAAAATAACCCTGTAGATTTGTCCAATAATCAGAACACATGAAATTCAATATCAGTTTAGGTGGTAGAGGTTGCGATTCTAAGGTATTTAAAATCACGGACGAGCAACACTCATATTTAAAAGAATCGGGCGTCGAAGAGGAAACCCTCAGCACCGAAGAGATCGAAGATTACCTTCAAAAAGATTTGATTTTTGGAGATTTTGATGACAGTGTCACTGGACCTTATCTGGACGAAGCTTGGATTACTGTAACAGATGAGACGGGTAACGAAGTGTATAATGGTGAACCACTACACGAAAACTCTAGTGAGAGTGAATGGGTTTCCGTTGATTTTGAAGGCAAAGAAAACTACCTTGTGGTGGAGGAATATTCCAAAGGAACGTTCTTTAGCTTCGAGGTGGAGTCAGAAACTTTTGATATTAACAAATTAAGTTTACTAGTAAAAGAACTCGCGGATTCCCGAGAAATTATCATCGGTGCCAAATATGACGGCGTTGATGTGACAGAAACTAAAGAATATGGGGACTATTGCTCCAAAGGCTCTTATTACCTCTTGTCAGAAAGAAGCGATCTCGATTCTTTCCTTTAGAAAATTCTATTAAATTTATCACACAACTATAAATCAATTCCTGTGAAATTCTTATTTGGTTTACTCGCTTTCTCTATCCTCAGCCTGGTACTCATCTTCTGGTACGAAGAAGGCAGAGATCCTTATGAAGTGGGCATGCACGCAGATTATTCAATTGTCTGTGAATCCGGATTCGTTTACAAGGTGCTGAGTCACCGAAGGGGCACTATCCAGGTTTTAAATAGCGATGGTACACCCCTTAAGTGCGGGCAGAAAAGAAAATAATAATAAATCACACACATGAGAAAGATTCTTAAATCAACCCTCCTTTTAAGTGGAAACGTTAAAAGAAGGGTTTCTGATTTTATCTTTTAGAAAATTCTATTAATTTTACCACACAATCAATTAATCATTTATCAATTAATCATTTATCAATTATGAAAAAAGGAACAATTTCAGAATGCATGGGCATCACCGAACAAGATTGGGACGTGACCGAAGCTCTTGCCGAATCGATGATGAAAAAAGAAGATCTCATTTCGGAGGCTTTGCTCAAGAGTGCAACGGATATTAAATCCGAAGAATTCGGAGAAGAATTCGAAATCTCCCGCTTCGAGAAAAGGCTCCTGGTCGCTGCCTACATTATCGGCATCAACCACGGACGCTCTCAGATCCTCAACAAACTCGAAGAGAATCCCGCATCCCTGTTGGCTTTGATGGCCCTCGGTAAGATGCGTAAATAAAAGGATGCTAAAAAATAAAAAGAATATGGATTACACAACAGTTATAGACAAGTCAGAAATTGCAAAAATGGTTGTTGAAGAAGGAAATCTTCGACTCGTAAAAGATACCAATGGTCCATCGAGTAGCATGAATATGTGGAACCTTTATATCAAAAACACCCGTGGACAGTACCAGGAAATTAAAGCCATGCAGGTTGATGATGCTCAATTGCTGGTTAAAGCTAAGCTTCCTTTTTATGAATTAACTTCCATGCCAGACTGGCATTGCAAGGGGGATTATTAAATAAATTTGGTAATCAGATGTTTCCGATTTTTTTTTTTAGAAAATTCTATTAATTTTGTCTCATAATCAACTAAGTCATGCTGAAAAAAGGACATCTTGAAAATTGTTTAAAACAATACTATAACCCCAAAAGAACTTTGCACGATTTATATTTGCTTGGTTACATGGAAGCATGTCTGGTTCAATTCGGAGTTATTGAATCTAAAAATAACGGGCTAGCCGATTATGCAAAAAACACGAGAAAGCGGTTCTTATTTTGGGAATGGACGGAACACGAAGGCAGGGAGGAGATCATTGTCAGATTGGCTAAAGAGTATTTGAACAACAATTAAAACAAAAGACGTGGGGAAGTACTCAATTTTCGCAACAAAACAAGATTATCAAAAAGCCTATTCTACCCTTGAGGAATTGGAATCGCAATTGGGTCTAAATCTCGACTGGAAGAAAATAAAAAGGATCGGTTTAGATGAACTAGAAACTATCATCTCAATATACAAACGCAAATTGGCGAACAAAAGCGAGCTATGAACTGGATAAAAAGACTGATCCCCGGATACATCGAAATCCGATCCCTTTATTGGGTGGAACACGGGAAGAAAATTGATGCCTCCCTGGAGGAGATATTTAAAAAGATCGACGAAGACGAGTATGATGAAGCCGACCGGCTCATCGTAGAATTCCAATCCAGATTTTCACAGGGAGGCGTTCCCCATTGGATCGGAGTGAAATACTCTGAAATCTATCGGGCAATCTCTATGCTGCATTTTCTGATGAGCGGTTCTGCATAAGGGGATTCCGTTTTTTCCTTTGTTTAGATTTTTCTATATTTGAACAACAATTAAAAAAATAAAACATGGGACGATACTATTATGGAGACATCGAAGGCAAATTTTTGCTAGGAATCCAGGATTTCTCGGATGTCGGTTTTTTTGGAGGAAACGAAGAAGAAGTTTACGACACAGACCTTGACGGAGAGATGGACTTCAGCACACAGGTGGGCATATTCTTTTCTTTTTTCCCGAGACACGAAGCTAATGTTAAACATATGGTTGAAGTCTGCGATGAAAATCTCGGGAGTTGGCTTCCTAAACTAGAATCTTATTTTGAAAGAGCATCCACATTCAACGAGGAAAAGATAGCCAGAGAGTTTGGTGCCGAACCCAGTGACGTCCGAGAAATGCTAGCTTGGTACGCCAAATTTGAAATTGGAAACAAGATTCTTGAATGTCTGCAAAAAAATGGACAGTGTTTTTTCAACGTTGATTTTTATTAGGAAAAGGTTTTTTTCTTTTAGACGGGATTCTCGTCATTAGCGAAACAATAAATCACGCATCGTATGAACAGAAAACCAATGAGCGGGGAAGCCAAGGCAAAGATTTCTGAAAGTGTTCGCCTAGCATTTGAAAAGAAAAGACTAGCCGCTGGAGTTCAGACATCCGTTCCAGAGGTCTTGACCGTTATTCCCGAGACCCTTAAGATGCAAGACCTGGTCTTTGACCCAAAGCTCTTCGAACCCATTAAATCCGGAAAGGCTATTGACACCCTTCTCTCTTCGGATGGAGGCTTTCCTAGGGCTACAAACTTTATGATGATAGGAGATCCTGGTGTCGGTAAGAGCACCGTGGCTATGGATATCCTTTCGGATTTACAACTCTCTGGAGCCTCTGTGCTTTTCATCTCCGCAGAGATGAACCGAATCGACCTTTACGGGTATGTCAAAAGGTATCCGAAGTTCGGCGCTCTTGATATCCTATTCCTTGGCGAGTACTTAGATCAAAATCCCAAACTTGTCGTAGAGCATATGCTTCGCAAGGGATACGATATAGTACTTATCGATTCGTTTGTTGAAGTGCAGGACACGGTTAAAGAAGCCAACGGAATGTCTACAGGAGGCACCGAGAAATGGTTGATCGATCTGATGAGACAGAACAATGCAGGTCAAAACGACCGCAGCATTTACACCTCGTTCCTTTGTATCCAACAGGTCACCAAAGGCGGCACCTTTGTTGGGTCAAACAAACTGAAACACAACACCACTGGAATGATGGAACTCCGCTTCGAAGAAGACGGCACACGTTACATCATGTTCACTAAGAACCGAAGAGGTGAAGTGAATAAAAGGATGTTCTTTGATCTCTCCGCCACTGGTGATGTCAAATATGATTCTGCACGTTACGATCTGGACGAAGCAGCCAGAGAGATCTTAGGTCGGGAGAAAGAAAATCTGAAAACGGAAGGAGAAGGATTTGATTCCATCTTCGGGACCGTGGCTCAGGATATTCAAGACACCGAAAACGATTAGATGTGTGATGGGTCGGATTCTCTCGTAGGTCCGGCCTTTTTTTCAGATTTGGTTTTTTTCCGTTCGTATTAATTATTAACTTTACAAAAAAGAAAACATGGCAGCACCAAAAATCACAGCTCTCTCCCAAGAGATTTACGACAACAAAGTTAAATCAGCTATTAGCATTCAACCAATCAGAAAGACAGTTCCTCTCGGAGATCTCTCGATTGTGAATCCGGGGCTGGTTAATATTAAAGGGAAGCCGGTCGCTATGAGCAAAAAGGCTTTTTCCCAATTGGCAAAAATATTAGGAGTTCCGATTCAGTTTCAAGGAAGAGTTGATAAGCTCTTTGGAGAAGAAGCCAATCGCCAATTGGTCAATCGGATGAAATCAGCACTGATTGCCCAGGGAGTCAGCACCATCACTATCGTGGCTAATCCTCGGGAAAAAGAGATCATTGGATTTCTGAAGAGAGAGAATCAATACATCTCTCACGGTTCTTTCTTTGAAATGCTGGAAGATCTCATAGGAGACAACTCCTTGAGTGTTCGAGATTTCTCTGTCCGCTCAGATGGTGGCGGCGTTATAATCAACTGTTACGATCCCACCGCAGAGTTTGCACTTAAAGGATTAAAGGATGAAGTTTTCAGAGGAGGTGTAACTTTCTCAAACTCTATCGAAGGCGGCATCATCGTCTCTCCATACGTGGACCGTTTAGTCTGTGCTAATGGAATGATTGGCGAAGCGTTTTCTGAAAAGTACAAACTTCGTAATCTGGGTCAAACCTCTCTGGAAGAATTCAGGAATCACCTCCAGAGCCTGCAGAAGCAGCAGTTCCGTCCGATGGTCTTCGAAGAGAGGGTAAACAAGGCTATGTCGACTCGGGCAAGCCTAGCAGAGATTGAAGCAGCTGCTGATCTTATCTTACGTCACACAGGATACAAGGAAGAAGAGATTTCTTCTTGGGTGCCTATCAAACAGACCAAAGAAGAATTCATTAGAGCTGGTATCCTGCCCATGGGACTCTCCGAAGGTCAGAAGAAGAATGCTAAAACCTCTACACCTCTTTGGGATGTTATCAACGGTTTAACTCACTTCTCCACTCACGACAATGGTTTGAAAATCACGGATTACGAAAGACGTAACATCCAGAAAGAAGCAGGAGCACTGCTCGCAGACACATTTGACATGGAGAATCTGATCGAGACTCCCTTTTAAATCAAGAGCCTTTAGAGAAGCCTAGCTAATAGCTAGGCTTTTTTTGTGTGTGAAGATAAATAGTGTATGTCAAAAATACGAGTTAAATCCCCCGAAGGCAAAGGTGTTATAGACACCAACGATAAAGATATGCCAGCCATTCAAATTACAGAATTAGGATTCGTCCAAGTGAGAGTACACTTTCCGGAGAAAGGAATATGGGTGAAGTATAATGTGGGTAAAATAGGAGAATTACTTCCTAAAGGGTTCGAAATTAATACTTCGAAATCACTATAATTTAGAAACGGTGTTATGTTAGGAAAGAATGATTCAGGGTTACCCTGGAACGAGCTGGTGGATCGTCTATACTACAGACAAGACGTGGATGATATTCTTCAAGATTTTATTGAAAGGGGTCTAGTTAAGGAAGAGGAGGTTCCCAAGACTAAAGAGATGATACAAAGACTCAAACAGAGTGTTGATGAGTTTCGACTGTTCCCTCAAGACCCCGGAGAAAACTAAGGAAGGGACCATAGGGCCACCCCTTGCGTACACGCTCGCGAAGGATCAAAACACAGAAGATATATAGGGTTATGGAACTCAATTATTATGGTTTAGCCTCTGCAAACGGGCTAGAAAGCTTTATTAAAGACAAGACTTTAGGCAGAGGTGCTCTTTTTGCACGTCTTTTTCCCGAGGCAGAGAAATGGAACGATGAAATCTCCCACATGATAGCAGGAATGGTAATGTCTGCTAGGGCAAACCCACAAAGGTATTCAGTGGTATACAGAGCTAGGGTCACTGAAGAGGTGGCTGAAGAGGTGCAGGCTTTGTTAGACGAGGGAGACCCCGAATCAGCTCTGATAGTTCTAAAGGAAAGAGCATCAGAGATTGCACTAGCACAGGGTGTTCCCGGAGCTAAGAGAATGTGGGAAAGAATCCCAGATTCTTCTCTCGACCCATTCAAATAATCTTTTTTATGTGCTTTTGGTGTGGAACCCCCGGAGAAGGTATCCAGGGAGGAACCTCCGAATGTGGATGTTAAAAACTGTTTTCTTCTTTTTCATCATATATAGGGAAAATATTTTTTCTTTAGAATTTTCTATTTATATTTGTGTTATGAAATCTAAATCCGTAAAACACACACTACACAAGATGGCGAAAGCTTCCCAAAGGGAGCAAGCTATGGAGGATGGGTTTTACGATGGAAGATTCAGACCAAGGGTAGTTACACCAAAACCGCACAAGAGTTTAAAACACAAAGGACGTAGATTCGATGAAGATTAAAAAATTTGAACTTAAAACAGAAGAGCCCGGAGCTGGAATCGAGGTCCAACTAGAAAACAAAAGAATTCTTTTTGTTGACGTGTACCAGTTTCTTCAATTCTTAGCAGATCGCGACGAGTCTCTTTTTATATTCCTTTATAAACAAAAACAATTACAAAGTGCAGTGGAAGAGATGGTGTTTCTTTACGAGCTAGGAATTCCTTTTGATGAATGGTTAGAGCGGCTGATCCAAACCGCAGAAAATGAAACACCGGGCTGGATACTAGATGCTTCGTATCCGATATTTGATGACGAAGATTGATCTGAAACTTTACCCCTTTATCATATTAAAAATACAAACCAGAAATCTGTAAAAATGAATTCTAACACGCTTTCGCCTAAACAAATTAAGTTGAGACACGGAAGAAAAATACGTGTCGCTATTGCACGTATATACAGGAAGGTAATCAATCTCGGAACCTCTCCACATCAAGAACTTTCGGAAAACGAAAAGACAGCAGTCCGAATCTTTGATAAGTGTTTACACAAAGAAGATTCTGAATTGCTCATAGCTCCCCTTTCGGATACAGTCTATGTTAAGACTGGGGAAATTTATCTCATCCTACAAAACACTGAACTTCGAATCATTAATGGCAAGTATTCTTACGATTTTAACCTTCCTGGTGTATCCTGTGAAAGAATGAGGAGAGGATTCAGATTAGAGGTGGAAAAAAGAAGAAAGAAGATGGAGGAAAGGATCGTAGCTAAAACCAAGAGAAGTCTACAGGATATCCTTTTAGAAGTTGCAAATATTTCTAAAGTGGAAGAAAACATTTAGGTGCTTGTTTGGTTAGCAAGGGGTTAGAGAAGGCCTGGTTCTTATGGACCAGGCTTTTTTGTGGTGTTGTGTCACATCTGTGATTTTTCTGAGGAGCCCCAGAAACCCCCGATCAGAACCAGATCAGGGATTCCGATTTTTTATTCTGGTGGAATTTTCTATATTTGCCTTATCAATAAAACCCTCATGGACACAACAATTGAACCAATCATCAACGGAAGCGTCAACCCAAGGCTGACCTTCGAAGAGTTTCAAACCCTCCCGTTCGACACCAAACGACGAGTGGTCTGGGGACTAATGGTCTCGATGGAATTTCCCCACTGTTTTCCCGAAGCAGACCCTAAGGTTTTTTTCAAACCAGAAAAGAAGTGGGAACACTCGGACATCACCCCAGAAACTGCCGACAACCTTTTCAAAGAGGTCAAAGAGGCTTATGACAAACATAATGCTCGGATGCTCAATGAAACCTCCGCCCTACACTTTCGTCTCGGAGAACAAATCTACGAGGCACAAAAAACCCTTGGGTTTGGCGGGTGGCTGAATCTTTCCAAACATCGTCTGGCCGGATACATCAATTCTTGCGGTTCGTGGAACGACTTTAAACATAGCCGGGTCATTCTTGAATGCTTCGCCACGGATGCCCGTGCTCCGAGAAAGGATTACGGACCCAACAACCCGAACACCGGACAGAGCATGCACAAATGGAAAACCGTCCACGGCTGTGAATACATCGTGATGGAATTTGAATTTGTTGACCAGAAAGAGGTGGATCGGATCTTACATTTTTTCAGAACCGAGTGGGAACCGAGAGGCAAGGGTGCCAAGGCCGATTCAATCAGACATGAAGTGGTCGACCACGGGCATGGATATTATGGGGTGGAATTGATTTGGTGGTGGGACTAATTTGGGATTCCATTTTTCTCTTTAGATAGAATTTTCTATATTTGTCTTATCAATCATTTACCAGAATGCCAAATCACGTCACCAACATTTTAACAATTTCCGGACCAGAAGATTTAGTGGCTCGGATCAAGGCTGAGATTTCTTCCACCTACGACGAAGACGGGGAATCTGGGGTGTTGCACATCGATTTTCGTAAGATAGCTCCGTTGCCCAAAGAGTTAGAAGGAACACGTTCTCCCATGCAAATTATCTCTCAAGAAGAGTATGACGAGCAGGAAAGAAAAATTGCTGTAGGTGAAACAAACGGACCTTTTTGGCCTTCTCGGTGTATCACCAAAGAGATGGAGATAGATTTTCTGAAGAGGTTCGGAGCCGTAGACTGGTACGGTTGGCAAAATAAAAATTGGGGCACCAAATGGAACGCATACTCTCAGGAGCTCCTGGAAAACGGAGACATCCAGTTTCAAACTGCATGGAACACCCCACAGGATATCCTGTCGACTTTGAGCCATAAATATCCCGAAGCCCACTTCACGGTTAGTTTTGCCGACGAAGACTTTGGCCACAATGTCGGCGAATACACTCTTAAGGGGGGAATTCTGACCCACGAGGACCTTCCCGATGGAGGATCAGTGGAAGCCTTAGAGATGGCCGCAGACATTCTGAACCAGTGGGAACGCATTAGAGAAACTTTGGAAAGCGCAGACGAAAGTGCTATGAACGAGACATGGGTAAAAAACTACATCGATTTGGTTTACGCCAAGGGGATTTTTGGAGACTATCCGAACTGGGTTCTGAAGTCTCTCCTCGAAAGGGCCTCAGAGGACGGCGACGAAATCACGGGAGAAAAAATAGCGAAATTGATGATTGATAATTCGGTTTCCCTATTAAAAGGAAGGGGACTTTGGAACGACTCTCTGGATTACATGGAGAACATTAAACAGGCCACTTTGAAAATCCCCGCTCTCTGGAACGAGGTTTATGTGCCCGAGAACATTGACCCTCAGCACCTTTTAGGGCTTGAGGTTCTGAAAAGGATTGGGGGAATTTAAGGATTCCGTTTTTCTCTTTAGGTAGAATTTTCTATATTTGTCTTAAATAAATCACACATGGAATCAAATTGGATAATCATAGCAAGAGGAGGCTACTTAAAATCTCCCGTGGTCGAGGAAATAACCATTTCTGACCAGGACGAGGATTTTGACGACGAGGATTTTGACGGGTTCGAAGAGTACGAAAGTTATGTGCTCGACGAGAGCTGTGCGGCCTATGAGCAGGGGTTCGCTCAGACCATCGCCTTCAAAAAAGAGGAACTCCCCGCCATTTTAGAAACACTTCAACAAATCAAATAAATCATATGGAACAGACAAAATTTTTCGAGTACAGACAAAACAATTCAGGGGGAAGGTTTGATGTTGACGAGACCCTGACCATTCGAGTCATAGTCGAGGCCAAGGACCAGGAACAAGCAATCAAGATAGGAAAGGACCTTGGGATCTACTTCAACGGATGTGATGAAGGGATTGATTGCTCCTGTTGTGGAGACCGATGGTATGAACCGAGCGAGATCAACCTTCAATATGGCACCTTCAGCAAAGAGGAGGCCAAAGAGATGGCTCTTAGGTACAGAGGTAAAATTGTCCCAACCCGGTTCAAAACCTCCGTGAGGTATGGTAAAATTAAAGACTTCATGTTCGCCAACGTGGGGGAGTACGCCAGATACGTGTCGAATAAATGGGGAGAAGTCATGGATAAACCGGACACCAGAATTTTTTACCTGGACAGCACAGTCAAAGAATTTTCTAAATAAAAATCACCACACAGAATCTAAGGTCCTTCGGGACCTTTTTTTGTGTGGTTTGGTTTCTGGATGTTGGGGGTTTCTGGGGCTCCCCAGAAACCCCCGATCAGGGATTCCGTTTTTTATTTTGTAGAATTTTCTATACATTTGTATCATTAACCAATAAAAAATAAATATGGCAACACGCTCGAGAATCGCAATTGAAAACGAGGATGGTTCAGTCACCTCGGTCTACTGTCACTTCGACGGGTATTTTTCAGGAGTTGGACGAACACTCAACGACCATTACCAGGACAGGACAAAAGTCCAGTCACTCATCGATCTTGGAGACCTCAGCTATGTCAGTGAACGAGTGGCACCGGGCCCCGGACAAACCCACAGCTTCGGAGCCGGAGCAGAAGGGGTAACCATGGCTTATCACCGAGATCGCGGAGAGGAATTCTCTCAACGGAAGCACCCGGGCAAGGAGGCTTTCTTTAAAGGAGACATCGAAGAGTACGGATACCTTTTCACCAAGGAAGGGGAATGGTTGGTCAAGTCGGCTTACGGGGACATCAAGACTCCGAGGTCATTAGCAGAGGTGCTTAAGGTCGTCTCTTAGTCTTTTGAAAACTTAGAAAAAGCCTGGCGATCAGTCAGGCTTTTTTTATCGGAAATGATTTTTTTGTGTGAACGGAATTTTCTACATTTGTCTTTAAACAATTAGAAATGTCATACGAAGTTAGGGTCATAATAGGAAAGATTCATCGCTCCGAAGAGGATTCGACTTTTGCGTATTTCTCAAAAGTTGCCGAATATGATCTTTCTGTTATGGAACTGGAGTCCTCTAGGATTGGAAGACTCCGGGGTCTAAATCTTTTCGAGCGACAACAAGGAGAACTTCCGGTTCGTGTGTTTTTGTACGAAGGCGAAGGTCGGGTCGAAGAGGATTTGTACGGAGATCCTCTCTTAGCGATAGACCCAAAAATATTACTACAAGAATTAATCGAAAGATCGAAAGTGGATTCTTACCGAAGAATTTATCCGCTCATCTCTCTGCTGAGCGCCATGCTCCAATTCTGGGGCGAAGATTTTCACGTTGTGTTATACGGTCACTAAAAACAAAAACGATGGCAAAGAAGAAGACGAAAACTCCACCTCCTCCACCCCCGAAACCTGCGGATTACTACTATCGATTGGCCAAAGGAACAAAGCCAATTAACCGTGGTAAAGGGTGACGTTATTAACAATCAAATGTTAAAAAAGTCGGGTGTTAATTTTTTTATTTGGAAAAATCTCATAATTTTGTCCCAACAAAGAACCTAAAGATATGACTTGGAACGAATGTAAGAATTACGGTTTAGCCGTCCCAGAGCCAAACGGATCGAACGTTAGGTTGTTCTACAACCAATTCTCTTCTCAGATGGCCATAACGCCTCCTGGTTTTATTGTCGAGTCAGCAATGTGGCAGGGTGACTTCCTTCAAGTTCGCGGAAGAGACAATCACGGAACACCGAAGATGATTCTCATGGACGGATTCTTCAATTGGCGTCCAGTTCTTTAAAACACAGCAAACAACGAAACTTATCTGAAAAGTAGGGTTTAACAAATAATTTTTAATACCATGAACAGAGCGATCAGTAAGACATTAGAGAAACCATTACGACTTTACTCTAATTTAAAATTTGAAGAAACGAAGGCAACCTCAGTGAAAGCAGGAAATACTGTGTTACTTGAAGAAACCGGTAAAGTACATGTTGATGAATCCGGGGAGGAGAGAAAGGTTTTCCGGATCCGTAGAAACACAAGAAATTATTACGTTCTCGAAGAGACCGAAGCTTAAGTTTTTGTTGTCTCGCCAGATCATTAGTTAGCTGCCAATTTTTTCTGATGCTGGTGTTTTTGCCTGCCACCCCGGGATTAATTTCCCGGGGTTTTTATTTTTTTGTTTGTGTGGAATTTTCTACCTTTGTTTCATAAATAAAAAAACATGGAACAACCAAAGGCACAACACTGTTCACATCTTAAAGGAAAGTTTTGGGGAGACCGAGAAATCTTACATGCGGTAGGGTTTGTTCCCAAAGGAACATTCGCTGCTTTTTATGCTGCGGAGAAACATCTGAAAGAATTGGGTTACACAGTCGGGAGTATGTCACGGGACGAACCTATCGGATTTGCCCAAGGGTTTGATTATGTGGCTAAGTGGTATAATATACCAAAAGAAGAAAAGGTCAAACTCGACGGTGTTATTATCCCGGAACCGGATTTCAGAGAAGGTGGAGCATTGATTCTTTTCTTTACCCCTCCACTCTATTAATTCCCAAACTTGAAAACGGAGAAGCCAGGTCACACTGGCTTTTTTTGTGTGAGAAGAAAGTTATACATATGCCTAATTTGAGGGGGTTCCTCAGGAAGGGGACATCCAGGGGGCTCCGCGTATACGCACACGTACGTGAGTGATTATTGTATAGGGACTCGGGATTTTTCCAGAAAAAATGGGGAAATGTTTTTTTAATCTAAGAAATGATTCCTACATTTGTAATGTTTAATCATTAAAAATATCAAGTCATGAAAAAATCAGTTCTGTCTCCAGAGGAGAAAAAAGCCCGAAAGGCTGCTTCCGACAAAGCCTATCGTGAACGCAAAAAGGCTGGTATCGTTGCTCGGCCAGCAGTTGAAGAGGAGGTCAAGGAGAAAGCTCCTGAAGCCAAAAAGGCCGCTCCAAAGAAAGCCGCTGTTAAGAACCCGGCTAAGGAAGCCAAACAAATCGAAGCAACATTTGAACGCACTTTCGATTTTCCGGTTCGTTTGTATTGGAACATGCGTATGGAGAAAGAAAACTCCTCTTGCGCCAAAGCCGGTACACCTTTGAGCTTCGAGGAAATCAAAGAGGAAGACCAAGTGGTAGCCTATCGGGTACGCCGGGGCAAACGCAACTTCTTCACCACTCCTAAGGAGTTGGGCGCTAAAGGATAATTTTGTCTGTCATAGTGAAATCCCTCGGGTCTTAGGACTCGGGGGATTTTTTTGGGATTCCGATTTTTAGATTGGGTAGATTTTTCTACATTTGTCTTATCAATCAAAAATCAAAACACCATGTCACAAAAACAAAAAGAAAACCAGGAGCTCTTCAACGCAGTCGTGCAACTGGCTCAAATCATTTCGGTTAAAGGCGCAATGGACAACGACACACAATTCCAATTGCTTGGTCACGCTATAACCACGGCTTGTAAAGCCATTTCGTCCAAAGATGGATGTGTTCTTCTCCAGCATCACCTGAACGAATTTGTTGATTCGATCCGAATGTCCAACGGAGATCTGAAAGTGACTGACCACCTTTGCAACAAAGAGCGAATCACACAAAACTAAAAAGGTATGAACACCCCAGTAAATTTTGAAATAGCAAAGTTGCTGAAAGCGGTCAAGGAGATCCCCTCGGCAATTGGCTCAAGTATAAGGGAGAAGGAGGCGAAAGAGAAAATTCTGGGAAATGATTTTTTTCTTTAAATGGAATTTTCTACATTTACCCTATCAATCATTAAAACAAATCAAATGGCAGCACTCAAGCAAATCTCACACGAAGAACTCAAGACAGGTCTTCGTAACGGCGCGTTCAAATTTTATTTCCGCAAGGTCAGTGGAGAACTACGTATCGCCATGGGAACCCTGGATCTCTCCCGTGTTCCCAATACACAACATCCCAAAGGTGGAAAACTTTCCGACCGACAAGTCGCTTACTATGACCTTGAAAAAGGTCAATGGAGAAGCGTCTCGAAATCGCAGGAGATCTGGGTGGAATAATTTTGTGTTTTGATTGTTTGAAAGGAGGTTCCGAAAGGAGCCTCTTTTTTTGTGGTCTGACTTCTGGGGCACCACATTCCTGGGGAACCCTCTCAGTTCACATATGAGGCGGACAAAAAATTTCTAAAAAAATCTGGGTTCCGTTTTTTACTTTAGTGAGAAGTTTCTACATTTGTCTTGTTCATCAATTAATCAATTAATCAATTAAACTTTCAAAACATGGCAAGAACATCAAAAGGCGCATCACTAGACGTCGCCCGAATTAGTGAAATCCTCGACATGGCCGCTAAGGTCGATTTGGACGTGGGAATAGTCCTCGATGCCGCAAAAGAAGCGGAAATCTCTGAAGCAATTTCCAATGGTCTCGAAGCGATTTCGGAAAAGGTCCAGATTAAAGGGGATAACGTCACGCTCAACGGCTACTTCAAACTGGCCCGTGGCACCTTTGAAATCCTTCGTCACAACATTGAACACGGGGTGAACACCATGCTCATTGGACCGACCGGTACCGGTAAGACCGAGGTGGTGGCCAATCTGGCTAAGGTGTTCGACCTCCCAATCACCATCTTCGACATGGGTACCATGACCGATCCAGTGATGGGACTTGTGGGCACTCACGTCATCACGGTCAAGGACGGTGTGACCTCTTCGGAGTTCAGACGCTCTCGTTTCTCTGAAGTTATCCAACAACCGGGCATCGTCATGCTCGACGAGATCTCCCGAGCCCCGGCTATGGCTAACAACCTGCTCTTCCCTTGTCTCGACTTCCGCCGAGAGTTGCCGATGGAGTACTCGTTCCACGACACCACTCCAATTCCGATTCACCCACAGTGCGTGTTCTTCTCGACTGCCAACATGGGTAGCCAGTACACGGGAACTCACAAACTTGACCGAGCCTTACTCGACCGTTTCTTGCTCATCGAAATGGACTCCATCGATAAGCAGGGGATCAAAGAGACGCTCACCAGCGAAATCCCGAAGTTGAAAAGCGATGACGTCGACAAGATGATTGACGTCTTCACGAAAATCAATCAGGAGCACGACGAGTTCAAAATCACGTTCAACTTGTCCCTGCGTCACCTGAAGACCATCGCCAAACTCGTCTCCAACGGGTTCACCATCTACGACGGCTTTATGGCGATCTGCAAAGGGCTCGGCGGCAAAGAAGGCCTAAAGGCCATCGAGTCGATCCTGGACTCCACCAAGAAGTAAACTCCCACGCAACGGTTCCTCTTCAAAAAAGAAGGGGAACCGTTTTTTATCTAACTTAGAATTTTCTACATTTACACTATCAATCAATTAAAAGACTAACAACATGGCAATCGGATTCAACAGACACAACTCAGGTAAAAAAACCTACCGCTCCACTTCAGGATGGGAACGTTCTTGGTTCGGTGGGTACACCAGGATGATCTGGGACCACCCGTACATCGACATCGACCTCAAGGTCGACCTAAAACCACAAAAAGAACTCTCCCGAGATATCGGAGTTTATGCGGCAGAAAAAGTTCTGAAAATGTACTTGCTCCAAGCGGGACAAGCCAAAGTGCTCGACCACCTAGAAAGAACCGTTGAGACCAGGGTGGATTTTTTAGGAAAGGAAAAGAAGTACGAGATTTACTCCCTGAACGACTACGGCGTTTTAGGTAGCATCATCGAAAATAATCCCGAGCTCTCTCCCCTCTTCGACCACTATAAAGAGGGGATCTTAGGTTCTAATGTGGAAATGGAAATCAAGGAGGACAAAAGCGACGACGACGGAGGCAGAGAAGGAGAGTGCGACGACAAAAAAACACCATCTAGTGGCAAGGAATCCCCAAAGGAAAGCGAATCAAAGTCCTCTCCGAGTAAAATGAAGACCCTGAAAGAACTTTTGGATCGGATCAAGGTTCAAGAAAACTCGCCCTGGGCATCGAGATCCAGCCTCTCGAGTTTCGACAAGAAGGCAGTTTTCAAACCTCTCGAAGAAAGCAGCGACACTTACCGCTTTACTCCGCAGGAAATACAGCACGCTGAAATGCTTCTAAAGATGCTCGACATCGACTTCGAACCCAAAAGCGACGTGGTGAAAAGCCTGAGACTCGGTAAACTTGACGCCTCTAAGATAGCCGAAGTGCCAGCAGGCAACCTTTCGGTCTACAAACAAATCGTCGAAGAACAGGACACTCGCCCCTTCACGGTCTGTATTCTAGGCGACCTTTCCGGTTCCATGAGTGGAGAGCGAGCCGAGATGCAATTTAGAGTCATGAACTCCCTATTTCTCGCCATGAGGGAAATCTTACCGCCGGACAAATTGTTCATCTACGGTCACACCGGGGAATACGTTCCTGAAATTTACACCTTTTACTCGCCTTACGAGCCGGACTACGAAAAGAGGATCTCACAATACTCCCGCATCCGGCTTTCTCAAAACTATGACGGTCCTGTCATCGAAGCCATTCACAAAAAGATCCGTGGGATCACAGATGACCGCATCATCTTCATCGTCCTCTCAGATGGCGAGCCAGCCGGAAACCATTACGGAAGCGACAAAGACGTAGAAGACCTTAAAAAAATTCTGGAAAGGTGCCGTAGGGATGAATTCGTCACTGTCGGCGTGGGAATTGAGAGTCTTCACGTTAGCGGACTCTACACCTACTCGAAGGTGGTGAACGACCTTCGTCTCATGCCAAAGGAAGTCTCGGCTTTAATTAATCGAGTGGTCAGAACCGAATTCAAATAGGTTGGTTGATTGATGGAAGAGGCTCGGAGAAATCCGAGCCTTTTTTGTGTGCGGAGGTTTCCGACTAAGCCTTCCTGAGTGGGAACCCCAGAGATTAAAAAAATTCTGATTCCGATTTTTTCCATGAATAGATTTTTCTATATTTGTCTTATCAAATCAATTAATCACCTTTAAAACAAAAAGTTATGGCAACGAAAGACAAGAGCACAATCACAAGAGGTCTTGGCCTAGAAGAAAAGTTCTTCGAGCAAGGACAGGAAATGGTCATTGAAGCTTTCATGCGCACAGACACAATCTCCGATATGCTAGAGGAACTAGCTAAGGAAGTCAGAGACGAGACCCTAGGAGAAATGGACACTCACATCACCACCTATGAAAAGAAGTTGATGCTCATCGGATTCTTCGCAGGAATCGTCCGCCAAAAAGCCGAGGGAGTAAAGGAACAACAGGAATTCATTTCCGGACTGCTTGGCGGTAAGCTAGGTAAAAACCCGGAAGGCGGAGACGAAGGATAATTGGTTGGTTGGTTGATCGAAAGGAGGGGAGCTCAGAACTCCTCTCCTTTTTTGATGTCCGCTAGGATTCCGATTTTTTATTAAAATAGATTTTTCTACATTTACTCTATCAATCAATAAAACATCAATCAAAATGGAAACAATGGACAAAGCCAAAGTGACGGGATTTTCCTCTCCCAAAGATATAGAGAGGGCAAAAGATCTCGCAGCAGCATCACACACCGATGCCTTAGGACGAGCTCGGATGCAAGTCTCTCTGATTAAGAATCCCGTAAAAATCAAGGGACGATTTGCTGCTATGTACACCGAGTTCGGAGTGGCTCACCAGATCACCAGGATCTTCGCCAACCGATTACTCGAGCTTCATCGGTCAACTACCATGGAGGTGGCTTTTTTCGAAGGAGCTCAGGACCGTGCTAAGGGTTTGGCTTGGTCCAACAAAAACGCCGAAAAATTCACCCCCGTCAGTCAGGCCCTTTATCAAGTCGGCTGGGTTATGATGGACGAAAAAATGACCGGGAAGTAACAATCACCTTCCCGGTCCCCTATGGGGGGACGCACGTACACACGCACGTACGTAGTCCCCCTTCCGAGGATTCCGGTTTACTATCAAGAAACAATTCAATAATTTAACCAAACAAACCAAAGGTCATGAGAGAACAATTTGAATTAGCCACCACAGTTCCACACAACGAACCTTGTGTGCAATTGGGCTCAGAGAATTACCCTCAATGGAGCAGACTGGAGGCTAACGCCTTAAGAGATCAAATCTATCGCCAGTTGGGACAGCCGCCGGCAGGCACGGGAATTAAAATCATCTCCTGTCCACATGACTTTGGTAACTACCTCGATTTGGCTGTGGTCTACAACACAGACAGCGAAGAATCAGAGGAATGGATGCTTGAGGTGGAATCTGAGCTTCCTGAAGAATGGGACGATGAGGCCAAGACATATTTAAAAGAAAACGGGTATCCGCTCGGCGAGTACCATGTAGCACTCCGATAGGGGTTTTTTGGTTGATCGGGGGAGGAGGCTTCGGCCTCCTTTTCTGTGTGCGATGGTTTCTGGATGTTGTGAATTTCTGAGGAACCCCCGTAGGATGCATCCTGGGAGGAACCCCAGAAACCCCCGATCAGAATCAGATCCAGGTCAGGATTCCGATTTTTCTTTTAAATAGAATTTTCTACATTTACCTTATCAAAACACACAAACCATGGCAATGTTCAAAAGCATCTTCCTAAACTTAGGAACCACGCTCAACATCGATTTCAAAAATCTGGCTATGACCAGACGAGCAAAGATGATTGAGGAAGGTTACGAAGTCAATTGTATCAATTGGGACCTTTATGTTAAAGTGCTGGAGGCAAAAGCTCAAGCTCACAGGCGTAAATAAATACCATATGAAAATCTTTAAATTCCTCTTTAGGCATGACTGTTTAAAGCATGCAAAATTGATCTCCCACACCTTCTGTCAAGTTGTAGATGATAAGGTGGTCTTCAGACGATGCGAGGAGTATGAATGTAAGAAGTGTCACAAAAAATGGAAAACCTGATATGAAAAACTTGCTCGTATTTTTGATACTCTTGGTTGCTGCCGCAATCAGCCTAGTCGAAGGCACCGTATCTATGCTCTCTGGGGGTAGAATAGTTTCCCACCTAGGCCTGAAGCTCGGTAAATGGTCAGAGAGATTTTATTAAAAGGGATTCCGATTTTTAGTTTTATTAGAATTTTCTATTTTTACCTTATCAAACCTAACACACATGAATAAGTATAAAGTCAAAAACAACCTATTTGTCATAGGAGACAAAGTCATAAGCTACGAAACACACGTAGGCACAATCAAAGGTGACAAGCTCATCGAGGGAGGCAAATGGAGTCGCACTACAAGTAAACATATAGCCCTTGTCGGGCGTCTTTTGGGACTTCAGATTGTTGCCTCAAAAAAAAGAAAGTGGTTTTACGAGCTTCCCTTCGGTGCAAAATGTAGTGTAGGCAAGGACGTTATCTCGCCCAAGACCACCAAAAAGATTTTCAATCTACTTAGACAGGGGCAAGATTACATTCTTAGCATTGCATCGCTCAAAAATGAAATTCCGAAAAAAGAGTGGGACATTTTGAATGGTGCTAAAACAATTCCGGAAAGGCTGGTGAAGGGCGTAGGTGTCATGAAGAGATTTGATTGTTTTGTACAGGATTCCGATTTTTAGTTTCCTTAGAATTTTCTACATTTACACTATCAATCAAAAACAAAAAGTCATGTCAAAGATCACAGAAGCTTTTAAAGAACTCAGAAAACTTGGGTATTTTGCCCGTCAAAACTTTTGGTGCTGTCAATCGTGTGCCTGGGCCGCAGTTCCGGAAAACAAATCAGACAAGGTGGTTTTCTATCACAAGCAGGACACCGAGGGTTTAAAGGGGGGAGGAAGATGTCACTTAGCCTGGTCAGGAGATGGTCACGAGATCTGTCGGGTGTTGAACCGTCACGGCATCACCACAGAGTGGGAAGGAGACAGTAACAAAAGAATCCTTATGATTTTATGAATTTGTGTGTTTGTGTTTGATAAAAGAAAGGTCCTTCGGGACCTTTTTTTGTTGGTGAAGGTTTCTGGATGTTGTCAATCCCTGAGGAACCCCCGTAGGATGTATCCAAGGGGTCCCCCAGGG
>Ga0247841_10005381_pt1 | contig 20777 bp, 26 predicted proteins | sample LaCruzMarch2015__2_FD_192410 | JGI IMG/M metagenome (GOLD analysis project Ga0247841, IMG submission 192410) | Freshwater microbial communities from meromictic Lake La Cruz, Castile-La Mancha, Spain - LaCruzMarch2015_18m | ecosystem: Environmental > Aquatic > Freshwater > Lake | place: Spain... | reverse complement strand
TTTTGATTCATATTTTATCTGGGCAAAAATATCGTTCCCTGGCTAAAAGGATTATTAGTCAATTGGCTGATAATTTTATTTTTACGGCCATCAGCAATCACGCAAGGCACTTTACCTTCAACGGCAATGCGCGCGGCCTCTAATTTCGTCACCATGCCGCCAACACAAGTATGCTTACTGGTCGGACAAGCTAAAGATTTTATCTCACCGGTAATTTTAGCCACCTGGCGGATAACTTTTTTATTTTTATCTAATAGGCCCTGGACATCCGAAAGTATAATTAAAAGATCCGCGCCCACCAATATCGAAACTAAAGCGCTTAAGCGGTCATTATCGCCAAGTTTAATTTCTTCCGTGGCCACAGAATCATTCTCATTTATAATCGGCACAGTTTTTAATTTTAATAAAGTATTTAATGTCTGTTTAGCATTTTCATAGCGCACCCCAAGGAAATCATCCCAGGTCAAAAGTAATTGCGCGCAATTTAATTTATATTTATTAAGCGCCAGTTTATAAACATGCATCAGCTCATGCTGGCCGGTCGCTGCGGCCGCCTGCAAATATTCCAATTTTTTAGGGCGTTGAGTTAATTTTAAAATAGACATTCCCAGAGCAATCGCACCGGAAGAAACGACAACCACCTCTTTACCCTGCTTAACCAAATCCGAAATCTGCTGCGCAAATTTATTCACTAAACCGGTATCCAGTTTGTTTTTATCGGTGACAAACAAACTCGAACCAATCTTAACCACTACTCTTTTATACTTTCGCCTCTGCGAAAGTATATTCTTAGAAGATGTCTGATAGAATTTATAATTTTTCCGCGACCGCATCGACTAACTCCTTTAATCCTTGCTTTTCTAACGCTGATATCGGATAAACAACCCGCTTAATTAATTTTTTAAACCGTTTTAAATTATCTTGCGCTCCCGGTAAATCCATTTTATTGGCGCAAATAATCTGATGTTTTTTAAAAACTGCCTTGCTATAATTCTTTAGTTCTAAATTTATATTCTTATAATCATCAATTGGATCACGGCCTTCAAAACCCGCCATATCCACCAGATGAATTAAAACCTTAGTCCGCTCAACATGCTTTAAAAATTGATCACCCAAACCACGGCCTTCTGATGCGCCCGGGATTAAACCCGGAATATCGGCGATCACAAATTTTCGGTGCGTACTGGCAGCCACTCCTAGAATCGGCCCGGTGGTCGTAAATGGATAAGCCGCCACTTTAGGATGCGCGTTTGAAATTGCCGAAATCAGTGTAGATTTACCGGCATTCGGAAATCCCACTACTCCCACATCCGCCAGGAGCTTTAAATCCAATACAATTATCTTTTCTTCACCTGCAGCGCCCAAGGTAGCTTCTTTGCGGTGCCAATTACCAATACCACCTTTACCGCCCCGGGCAACAATCACCTGCTGACCATCAACATCCAGATCGCGTAAAATCGAACCGGTCGCGAAATCTTTAATCGTCGTCCCCAAAGGAACGCGAATAATTATATCTTCAGAACCTTTACCTTTTTTATGATTACTTGAACCATGCCCGCCATGGGCGCCAAAAAAATGACGATGATGTTGAAAATCTAAAAGCGTAAGTAGATTGCGGTCCGCCCGGATTATGATATCCGCGCCTTTGCCACCATCTCCTCCATCCGGAATGCCTTCACGTTGATATTTATCCCGGTGGATACTTTGACAACCCTTACCGCCACTGCCTGCGCGGATATTGATTTTAGCCCCGTCGATAAACACTTGTCTTAAGCGCCTAAAACAATCGCCTTTATCTTTAACTCCGTAAGCTGAGCGCGATGCCCTTTTTCCCAATGTGAATTCTTACGCCGACGATGTTTGTATGCGGTGGTTTTCTCACCCATCATCTGCTTAACCACTAACGCTTCCACTTTAGCGCCCAAAACATAAGGCTGCCCAATCTGGACTTTTTTGCCATCAGAGACTAATAAAACTTTATCGATGCTAATATTGTCGCCTTTAGCCACGACTAGTTTATTCACCTCAATGACATCATCTTTAGTCACACTATACTGTTTTGATCCAACATCAATTATGGCATACATTTGATAATCCTCCTTAAAGGTACGTTAACAATTAATTCGTAAGTTTTCTATTATATACCTGGTAGTTTTAGGGGTCAAGCTATAAATTGAGGAAATTAGGGGGTCAAACCCCCAATTTCTTTAGGCTTAACTAAACTTTATATCTTCTAAATGCGCGGCAGGGTTAGAGATAAGGTTAACCTTAATCCGGTATTTATGCTCAATCCCGCGCAAGGCCTCCTTATCTTTTAGGATTTCGTCAATCACAGGCGGCGCCAAAGTAAGTGAGGCCTGCTTTAAAGTTTTACCTTTGAGATAGCGTTTAAGCTCTTTTAAAGCAAAAATTCCCAAAGTTTGAGGTGAACGCAGTTTGCCTTTCCCCTTGCAATACGGACAAGGATGGAAAGAAAGCATCTGCACGGTCTTATGAATGCGTTCCCGGGTCATCTCCACAATTCCAAATTTAGAAATTCCCAAAATATCGTATTTTGCCCGGTCGCCTGCCAAGGCATTTTTTAGAATATTCAGTAATTCCCGGCGATGGCCTTCACGTTCCATATCAATAAAATCAATCACAATAATTCCGCCTAAATCCCGCAACACTAGCTGGCGGGCAATCTCTATGGCCGCTTCGGAATTAACCTTAAACGCCATCTCCTCCTGATTAACCTTTTTCTTAAAACCGCCGCTATTTACATCAATCACGACTAAGCCTTCCGTTGGTTCAATAATCAGGTAAGCCTTAGATTTCATATAAACATGGCTTTCAAAAATATGGTTAATTTGTTTTTCCACATCTTTAGCGCCAAATAAATCATCACCCCGGTAAAGTTCAACTTTTTTACACAAATAACTTAAAAACGTGCGCATAAAATGTTGAATGCGGTAAAATTCAGGTTTAGAATCAACAATTAGTTTGGTCACATCTTCCGTAAAAGAATCCCGGATCGCCCGCAGCGCTAAATCATACTCCTCATAAACTAAAGAGGGAGCTTTTTTCTCCTGAGCCGTCTTTTCCAGGCGTTTCCATAATTTATAAAGAAATTCCGCGTCACGGACTAATTCCTGCTCGCTGCGGCCGCTAGCCGCGGTGCGCACGATAAAACCTACCGGATCAGGAAGTTTAAGCTTTTTAAAAATATCCCGCAAGCGCCTTCTTTCCGGTTCATTCTCAATCCGCCTGGAGATCCCCCCCTGTTTTTCTAACGGCATAATCACTAAATACCGGCCGGCTAAACCAATCTGTGTGGAAAGACGCGGCCCCTTAGTGCCAAAAGATTCTTTAACTACCTGCACCAAAACTTCCTGGCCTTTTTTTACCTCTTTAATCGGAGTCTGCGCCGGAGCCTCAATAGATTCATAAGCAGATTCAATCTCCGATAAATATAAAAACCCATTCTTAACTAAACCAATATCCACAAAAGCCGCCCCAATCGAAGGCATTACCGCTTCAATTCTGCCCTTATAGATATTACCAACAATCGTGCGGTCCTGCGGACGCTCAATATGAAACTCTAGCAACAGCCCGTCCTGAACAATCGCCACCCGTTTTTCCTGTGTTTCAGAATTAATTAAAATTTCCTTGGACATCTTTAACTTGTATCCCTTCTGGTAATTTTTTTTGCAGCCTAGCTTTAAAGTCCTCAGGCGTAACCGGAAATCTTAAAACTATCGAAGCTTCTTCCTGCTCACTTTCGACTCCTAATTTTAAAGCTCTCTTTAAGCTTAATTTAGGATGTGGAGAAAAACCTTCTGACATTTTAAGCGGCAACTCTGCCCGGCGCATCGCGCGGGTAAATAGGCGCATCAGGTCTAAATGCGAAATATAACGCATTAGGCCTTGCTTAGAAAAACTAAAATTTACTCTATACATAAAAATCTAAAAACACTATTTCTTTTTCTTCTTAGTATCTAAAGGCTCTTTCTTAACCTCAACCACTGCTGGCCGGCCCAATCTTTTTTCCAGCTTAGCTAATTCTTCAGGAGTATATTCATTTTCCATAACAATTCTAGCGGTAATGAAAATTAAAAGATCAATCTTTGTGTTGGTGGCAGTCTCGCGTCCAAAAAGCTTACCAATCCCCCAGGGCAAATCTTTTAAGAAAGGTATACCAATAGTTTCTTTACCTTTGACATCCTTGAGTAAACCACCAATCACAATTGTTTCTTTATCTTTTAGTAAAACCTGAGTTTGTACTTCACGCACATCAATAATTGGGTAATCTGTTGTCGTCGCATCTGTGGCGCTGCCCGCCGTAGAAGTCGCGGTAACCGAAGAGTTAGATGAAGTAATACTGGGATGAATAATCATGTTAATATACCCATCTTCACTTATTTGCGGCACGACATTTAAACGAATACCGATCTCCTGATAATAATCTAAAGTTTGGGTAATCGTAGAATTAGTTCCCGAAGTACCCGCAGTAACTGTAGATTCAAGGATGGGAGTATGGTATCCCACGAGCATGGAAGCTTCTTGATTATCCAGTGTCAGCAAGCTGGGAGCAGACAAAGTATTGGTATCGGCGTTATCTTCCAAAGCATGAATAACCGCTTCAAACTTGGTACCGGTTAATTTTTGAAATATAAATTCACCACCGGCGTTATAAGGTTGATATCCTAAAATCGTCGATGTTGCCGGGCTGAACAAAGATGGAGTTAACGGATTTGAAGTTGTCGCGATGGTACCGGTATGGCCTCCAATAGCCGTGCTCGTACCAGCTGCCTGCGTAGTGATCGCGTTGGTGGTGGCGGCATTAATCGAGCCCAAACCCCAATCCAAACCAATATCTCTAAGCTTATTCCGGTTAACCTCAATAATTTTTGTTTCAATTAAAACCTGTTTGGGCTTAATATCAATCTTAGGCAAAATAACATTCCGGATAATATCCAAAGAACTAGCTGTATCCGTGATGACCAACATTTTTGATTTTATCGCTGGATCAAATTCCGCTTTCTTCATTATCGTTTCACCCGCGGCATTTTTTTCATAAGAAACCGTCTCCGATTTGGTCACTCCGGTGGTATCTTTAGTCAAAGCCGCGCTAGAGGATGAATCCCGGCCAATTTTAAATGTTCCAAACTGCCAACCTTTTTGCCCACGGCTGTAAAGCACGGAAATCTTTCCCCGCGGCGAAAGCAAAGGAATAATAATTTTCTGCGCGTCCTGAGCGTCTAAAAATTTTAAAGTAATAATTTCCGTCAGTAAAGACTCTTCCGCGGCAATCTTAGCGATGTTCTCAATTTTAGTGACTAAAATAACATTGCCTTGCCGTTGATACCCAAACCCATATGTTTTCAAAATTACCCCTAAGGCCACTTCCCAAGGCACATCCGCTAAACGCACGGAAACATTTCCAATTACATCTGGAGTGGTGACAATATTAATTCCTGATTTATAAGAAATTATCTTTAAAACATTACTAATATCGGCTTCCTTAAAGTCCAAAGTTACGTTACCCGAAGAAGCTCCTTGGCGTTGAGTATCTACATTGATTATTGCCACTTCATTACTTTGAGCAACCGGCGGCGGAGTCGGCTCTATTTTTACGCCCGGTGCATCTTCAACCGCATAAGCATTAACCCAAAAAGTTAAAATAAAAATTAGGAATATTTTTTTCACCGCACATCCTCCTTGGTTAATTCTACCTCTAAAGATTCGCCATCCTTAATAAAAATGACTTTATTTTCTTGGATTTCTAAAACCCGATAATCACCGACCATATCGCCGACACCCACAACAAGCGTATTGGCGATCGCAAAAGACCGGCCGGTTTTATCATAAATAATTCCTTCAATAGTCAGGCCTTCCACCGAAGAAGCTGACTGCTTATCAAGTTTAAGTAAACGGCCTTCTGGAGTGACTAAAGGAATAAATGGATTACGCTTGCCTTGAGCATCATAAACAAACTCGCTTTCGCCAAAAGCAGACCGGCTAAAAATTAAAATAAAAAATAAAAATAACAAAAATCGCTTATTTATTAACATAGGTTTTTAAAACTAAAACAACTTTTTGTTTCATATACTCCGGAATCTGGGATGAGATCTTAAGTTCTTGCACGCTTAAAAAAACATCCAACCCCTCTAATTGATTAATGTATCTGCCCAAATTATGATAATCACAAATTAAATCTAAGTTTATTAAAACTGGTATCATTTTATCTTGGCCAACCGCGCCCTTGGTAACCAATTTTTCCCGGCTCGGCCGGATTTGACCAATCTGAATATCAAACTTATTCGCCTGGCTTGAAATATTCTGCAAGAGCCCGGAAAGTTGCCCTTCGAGAATAATTTTAGATGACCGGGCAATTACTTTTTTAGTCGCTAAACCCTGTTTGCTTTGCGCCGCACGCATATTACTTAAACCTCGATTTAAATTATTTAAATCATCTTTTAACCGAGCAATCTTTGGATCAAAACTCTTGATCCCGGCGAGCTGGCTTTTTAGAATATAAGCACTATCGACATAAATAATCAAGATACAAAAAATCACAATCAATATTTTCTTCTGTTTATCTAATTGTATCTGATTTAAATTCATTTTGCTTTTAAAGCTCCACTGAGAACAAAATCAGCAACATCATATCCACCAACATTCTTTTTCTGCACGCTAGATAATTCAAAAGTTACAAAATCCTTAGAGAATTCCGTAGTTGCTTTGAGATTATCCAGCAGTTTATTAATTAAACTAACCTCTTCCTTTTCCAAGGAAATCACACCGCCACGAATAACAATCTCTTTAGGATTAATCGTTATTTCGTTAAACCATACCCCCGATGGCAAGTTCAGGCTCAATTTATTTAGTTTCTGAGCCCAAAGTATTCTTTTACTCTTTAACAACTCTACAGCGCTAACATCAGTAGAGCTAACAGAATACTCATTATTAAACTCATCCAGCGCTTTTTTCTCTGGCGCAAGTTGGACCCACTTATGATTTAAAGCAGCAAGTTGGCTATTTTTAGAAATAGCAATAACCACAAAATAAAAGTGCAGGCAAATAAGCACCGCGAGTATGGCCGGAAGAGCATAAAGGAATAACTGCTCCTGGTTAAAACCAGTGTACTTGGCGCCAGTTTCATGTCCGGGATGCTTAGTTTTAGTCTTGACCCTTAGGTCTTCCGGCAGTAGATTTATTTCAATCATCTTTTATCCTAATGCTAAACCCAACGCAACATTAAATTGACCGGAAAATTTATTTAATTTTTCCCGATCAAGATTCTCGTTAATTTTTATCTGTTTGAATGGATCCCAAGATTCCACTTCCATGCCTAAGCAACTTGCTAACATTTCCTTTAAACCAATAATTTTACTTCCGCCTCCACTTAAAAATATTTTTACGACGTTAGAATTATTTTGGCTTTCGTAATAATCAAATGAAGTGCGAATTTCTGAGGCCAAATTCGTTAAAACACTCTCCACTGCGGAATTAATCTTTTGGTCTTTTAGCGAATCAATTTTAAGTTTTAGTTCTTCCGCGGCTTTAAAATCAAAACTATAAACTTCCATCAGCTTCTTGGTAAAGTTGGCACCCGCAAAATGTATATCCCGGCTTAACCTAACCGCGGTTTGATCGATAATATTAACATTACTTATGGTGGAGCCGATATTTAAAAGGCAAATTGATTTATTCTGAGGAATTTCATTTTTAGGATAATTAAAATTAAAAGCGTTAATTAAAGCCAAAGAATCGATTTGGACGATATGCGGCCTTAAACTTGCGCCTTCTAAAGATTTAAGCCGCTGTTGAATAAAATCTTTTTTAAGTGCGGCAATTAACACCAGCATCTTATTATCCGGCAAATCATCTTTTAGGATTTCTGCGTCCAGATAAACTTCTTCCAGAGAAAAAGGAATGTGTTTGGCCGCCTCAAATTTCAGCGCTTGACGTAATTCCGATTTACTCATCCGCAAAAAATTCACATAACGGATAATCGTCGATGCGCCACAAAACGAAATATTTACTAGATCGGCATTTTGGGCGTGCTTAATTTTCTTAAGCGCATCAATCGGATCAAGCTGGCTTTCCTCTAAATCAAAAGCCACCAGTTCAATCGCATTGCCGCTGGTTTTTAATTTCACGCACTTAATCGACTGCGTACCGATATCTAACCCAAAACTAAATTTTTCTTTTATTCCGGGTAATTTCATTTTAGAAAAATATCCTTCATTTTAAACTTAATTACCCAACTTATTCTTATCGCAGTTTTCAGCCATAATTACGCCACCCGTAGACACCGCATACAGCATTTTTCCGGAAAGCTTACAATCTACAGGTGAGGCGGTGCAACTATATCCCGCCGCATCTAAACGTTGACAATCATATTCATAACCATGTATGGAATTAGCCGTCAGATAATCTCTCTCTAAATAAACTGGATCCGATTTAGTCAACAAATCCATGCTTACCGGATAAACATTCTTATTATCTTTAGCGTAATTCTCCATCGCGGTAGAAAAAAGCTTGAGATTAATTTGTGCTAATAGTTGGTTTTCTTGAATATGATAAACAATTATGCGTTGTAACCCCAAACGCAGTAGCAAAGCGCTTAAAGCGATTACCACCATAATTGTAACAAAACTTTTGGCTCTCTGATTAAGCATATTTTAAAAACTCTTAAAATCCGTATCGCTAGATACAGATGTGTCCGTTCTATTTAATAGTCCACCCGGCAGAACCTGATAATTGTGGTCAGCTAAAGCTGGATTTACCGCTACCCCTCGAACATCATAGCTTGATGAATTTACCGCTCCAATAACATAGCGAAAATTTCCGAGCTGAGTTAAACTAACCAGATCTTGAAAAAGACAACCGTCATCGACAAGAAACTGTAAATTTGACTCTCCCTGCGGAGCATAAGCACCCGAATGACGCGCAGAATAAATTTCAAAACCTGAAGCGATCGCTTTAAGATTACCCATACAATTTGATTCATTCGCTTGTTTCCTAAATTGCACTCCCTCAACCACCGCAACTGAAACAAGCAAAGCTACTATCGCCATAACCATCATAATTTCAACTAAGGTAAAACCTTTAACTCGCTTACGCATTATTTTTAATTTTAACATAAAGAACGCATTTAGCAATCACTTTTTACATTAATTCTTTAGTAATTAACCTCTTGTGCCTAATATAATTAGGATTAATTTTTAATTAACGTTTTAAGGGTAGATTTGTTACTAATTTTTTAAGAAGAAGAATGGAATTATAAAAAAAGGGAGAGAATCTCTTCTCTCCCTTTTCCACAAAATCAAACTTTTCTTTACAGTGGTGTAAGCACTCCACCGGTTGAAGCAGTGTAAGTTTCAGTACCCGTTGTTCCAACTGTAACTGGAGTAGCTACGAACGAGTAAGCACTTGAACTCAAGGTACAGGCATATTTAAACCCTTGAATCGTAGTCTCACCACCAGCTACATCCTTACAATAGTTGGCCGCAGAAGATATGAAATCCACTAAGCCAGGAGTCGCTATTTGCGTCGGATATGCACCGCTATGAGAAGTAGCATATACCTCAGCGGCAGTTGAAAGACTACGCACAGAAGCCTTAGCTGCTGCGTCATTAGCGGTTTTTCTTGCCGCAAGCAAGTTCGGTACGGCAATCGCAGCCAATAAAGCGATAATCGCCACCACAATCATAATTTCTACAAGCGTAAAACCTTTTCTATTCATAAAAAATAACCCCCTTCCTAAGGTAAAATTGTCTTTTTGCATTTACTAAAAGTCAATTCTTATTCTGATATCCAATAATTATAACTTACCTCGCAATAAGTAATTGCCTTTAAGTTCACACTAAAGAACACCTTACGTATTCCTAAGCATGCTAACACTTTAAGTAATCCTTGTCAAGTGAAGAATGCCCCGATTACTCAAGCTTAAGCTCAGAAAGATTTGCTCCATCACTTAAAATCACCCGATCTCTTTTGATATCCACGATAGTTTTATTGCCTACGCGCGAGCCAATTTTAACTATCTCGCCATCAATAATCGCTAGTGGCTTAATTTTATCCCAAAGTATTCCCGTTAAATCTACCCCCGTTTGCAAAATCTTTTCACTCATAATTGGAGCAGCCGTAAAAGGATCCCTTTTTAATTCGATAGACTTAGCTTGCTGTTCAAGTAGATCATAGAGATTCCCGCTTTCTGACTGCAATTTTGCTTGATTAGCTAAATTTCCCGACAAATCAACTGGCCTAGATAAAGCAAGTTTCGATTTCCGCAAATCTGCCTTTTTAAAAGCATTACCCATGGCAAAAATTAAAACCATCACTAACACCCCGGTTATCCCTAATTGTATTAAATCTTTTTTACTCATGGCTTTGCTCTAAAAGATATAAATCAAACTCAATATTAACCCGGATTTTTCCCGATAACTGATTTTCTTTTCTTATCTCTAAACTATTAATACTAATAAACGCCGGTAAAACCGTTTTAAGTTCAAGCGCATACTTTACTAAATCCTTAAAATAACAACTTATCTCCAGAGATATCGGTAAATAACTAACCACTTTATTTTCTATAAGAATTTGTTTATCCGCTGTATCTAACAGGCCTGTTTTTGAACCCGGTTGCAAAGATATAACCGTAATATTCATTTTCCGCGCGATCTCAGGAATAAGCCTTAAGCTCTCCTCTTCTTTTAAGGGAAATTTATTAGTTAAATACAGCTTTTTCTCCTGCAGTTGGCGGATAGCTTGATCCCGGCTTTGCGAACCGGCAACCAACAATTCAATCCCCTGAATCTGCCGTTCCGTTAAAGTCAGCTCATTCTTAAGCGTAATAATCTCATTGCTGGCGGGAAAATATATAAATACCCAAAAAATAAAAAAGATAAATATTACACTCAAACTTATCAGGATGATTTTTTTCTGGTTATCCGTTAAATCGATTTTAGGTAAGTTCATCTTAAAAAGGTTATTTAGCTAAATCGCATTCAATTACAAAATTATTTATTCCCTGTTCTTCCTTAGAACTAATCAAATTAGCTTCGTCAATGAATTTAGAATTTTCCATACTCTGCATAAAATCAGTCAGCGCTTTCTCAACGGAATCATTGCCTAAAGTAACTACGCCTTTTAATAGCAACGCGTGGCTAGCTTGGTCAAAACTAAACTCATTAAGAATAATGCTCGACGGAATAAGCGCGCTAATTAACTTTAATAAGCCACCCGAAGGGACCTTTCCGGAATGTATAGTTTTAATCAAATCTTCTCGGGCATCGGTAAAAGTTTTTAAATTCTTGATTTCTTCCACAATTTTTAGATGCGCTTTAGCCATCTTTAATCGTTTCTTATAATCACTAATTTGAAAGTTAATGACAAACCAAGAAAAAACAAATATTGCCGCAATTGAAATTGCCGCAATCCGCAAAGTAGTCTTTTGAATTAGCTCGATCTTGCGATTTTTTATCTCGCGCGGTAATAAGTTTATTCCTTGATCAGATAAACTCAAACCCAAAGCACTAGAAATTTTGTTAGCATCAAGATAAAGCTTATCTTGATTTAGATTTTTAGTATCCAGCCGATCAGGGAAAGGTAATTTTTCCACTCTCATCTTTAAAGCATCCGACAAGTAGCGATCAAGATTTCTTAAATTCCCTCCGCCTCCAGTAATATACAAAACTGCCGGAATATCTAAATCAGATTCAGATTTAAAATAGTCAAAAGAGCGGCTCAATTCTTTGGCCACAGTTTCCAAAAACGGACGAATTAAAGAAATGATCTGGTTGGCTTTAATCTCGCCTTTTAAAACTTGCCCCTCATCAAAGGGAATTCCAAACTCATCTAAAAGTTCCTGCGCCTTTTGCGTGTCGATTTGAAATTTACCATGATCCGTTACTAACACGCCGACCAATGAAGCGATCAATTGCGCCGTAGAAAAATTAAGATTTCTGACAAAAGTTAATTTATTTTTTTGATAAATAGAAACCTGGGAATGAGTATGCCCAATATCTAAAATGGCGCTCATCTCTGGATTAGCAGATAATAAATTTAAAGTGCCGCAATAATTAAACACGCTACTGGACACTTTAATCGGCGATAAACCGCAAGCCATAACCGCAGAAACGTATTTATCAATGATCTCTTTTTTCGCAAAAACGCAAAAAAGCTCGACTTTCTTAGCGGCCTCATTATCCACGTACTCACGAATAACCTGCAAGTCTGCGACGGCATCTTCCACATTAAAAGGAAACTCTCCCTTAAGCTGCCACTTCACCGCATTGAACAATTCATCTTTGGGCATTTGTGGAAGAGTGAGTTTTTTAATAAAAATCCAATCTGGGTCAGAAATACTTAAAGCCACTTCTTTACCGACAATTGAGTTATTTTCCAGAAGCTGCTTAAGAAACAAACTAATCTGCGCTGGTGTTTTTTGGCTACTCGCCAACTCACCTAATGCGTAAGCCAGCAAACGGTAAGTATCAGTGCTGCCTTCAATAGAAGTTACCTTAATGAAGGAAGCACCAAAATCAATACTCACCCTACGCTTGTTATTTTCTTTTAATTTTAAAAACTTGGAAAACTCCATAAATTATAGGATGTATTTTTTAGTTAAGTAATAGGCAACAAAAAAGAGCATACCGGCAATTAATAATAAGGATATCCCTACCCCTAAACGCATTTTATAAACCTTTTCATCAATCGGAACACTCAATCTGTTAATCGTGGTATTTATCTTATTGCTCAGTTGGTGTAAAGTCTTCGGTGAAAACAAAAATAAAATGCCGCCTAAAAATGCCACTAATCCCGCTAAAATTAAAAACCACATATTTTCCTCCTTAATGAGTACTTAGTTTACGTTAAAACCTATCCACCGCAATCGATGTCGCCTGAGTTGAACTACCTTGCCAATCATTATATAATCCACTACCGCTTTTAGCAATTAAATTTATCTGAATACGCCGCACACTTGCTACGGTTACCGGTAAAGTCATTAACGTATTAGTGGCATTATAATAAGTAAAAAGCGTGCCGGCGCCATATGCGGTACCGTTGCCATTTAAAGTTATATCAATTGGAAAGCTAGAAGCATAGCCCGGTATAACCGCCTCTGAAACTATCGTTCGATATAGTTTATTTGACACAATACGATATCTAATGGTTATACTATCCTGATTAATAAACGTTAAATCAGTCGCTGTAGCAATGCTGATCGCCTGGCTAAAACGTAAACCTCTTGCCTGACTATCACCCTCAATCATGATATTTAAAGCATCACTTGCCAATTTATCCATATTCAACTGATTTGGAATAAACACCGAATTTTTAATCGTATGAAACATAAGCCAGGCACCTGAACCGGCTAAAATACCAATGATGACGATAAAAACAACTAATTCAATAAGAGTAAAACCTTTTTTTACGCTCATAGTCCCCAAGTCGCATTCGCAATATAAGTTTTTAAAGTGATTAGTGGAGTCAAACTCCCTGTTTTGGCCACGCTAATACTAATAATTTTATAAGTTTCAGTGCCCGGTAATGTCTCCGTTACCAAAGTTACAACAGAGGTCACAGCATAAGAAGGATAACCCGAATAATTAGAAACAGTCGTGCCTACAGTTATACCGGCATAAGCGGTATTAATAAACTCTTCCATTTTAAAACGCGCTAAATCTAACGCTACGGTATAATTCTGTGAATCAAACACGCTTTGCACATGCTGGCTTAAAGTAACCGAGATCGGCAAAGCCAGAATGCCGACGACAACAATCGTCATGACCAGCTCGATTAAAGTAAAAGATTTATTCTTACGGAACAGTTTGAAAAATTTCATCATAAGAGGAAACATTCCCTGTTGTGATATTATACGACGCTTGCACGCTGCGATATTGGTTTGAACCGGTAGTCTTGCCCATACTCTCTATGGTAAGGCTCGCCGCCACCTGGGTACAAAGAGAAGATTGTCTTGGCCAAACTGTACAGGCAGAAGTAGTGGTGCCATCAGTCATCACAAAACTTAAAGTAATCGTAGCATTAGACATATTGCTATTGAATTGGATCAAGTCAATATTGCGCGTAGTGTTACCAGGAATCATGGTATTAGTAATATTTATATTGGCCGGACTGGAATTTGCGCTTCCAAACCAAACAGCAAAACCATTAATCTGAATTTGAGACATCGTCCGATTACTAATACTCCAGGTAACAATCATCCGGTCAATAGTAACCGCGCTAGCCGAAGAGTTTCTAATATGTAATCCTATTAAGCGCCGGTTATTATTTCCCAAAGCAGCACCTGTAGCATCAACTACCAAAGAAGAGGAATCTCCACCACCCCCCCCAGCAGCAACCGTAGAAACGGTAAAATTATTATTTGCATCAATCGGGATTGTGCCATTAACAAGCACTGAGGGATTTGAATTATAATTCCAAATTGCATAATTTACCCCGGCCATGGCATTATAAATACAGCGGGCCTCTATTTGCTCAATATCAATTTGTTTATACCATTGTCCAATAAAAACCGATAGCCCCAATACCACAATCGAAATAAAAACAATCAACATGATTGCGGCAATTAGGGCTATACCTTTATTTTTTTTTATCATTATAAAATGGCTGTTTAAAAAAAGGTGACCGTCAGAAAAAATATGACCGTCACCTTTTTTTTAATTAACTACGGAGTGGTAAAATTACCAGTTGCCGGATCGTAAGTATAAGTAGTGTTTGTCGGACCGACATATTTTACAGTTGATACACCTTTACTCCAATCAGCAGTAATTCCCCCCTGATCCAAAACATTAGCAAAACAAGGAGTAGCTGTAGCACAAGCTCCACTAGCCGCTACCGAATCCAAAAGCGCTGGATACTTTGGAGTGATGTTATTGGCGGTATTGTAAGCATAAATAGTATAAATTCCCGCGCGTACTCCACCGATTACGCCTTTTTCCGCGGAAATTTTAGCTTGTGTCTGCAGATCAAAATACTTCGGCACAGCCACGGCCGCTAAAATACCTAAGATCACGATAATCATGATCAATTCAATTAACGTAAAACCTTTCTTCATTTTGTTCCTCCTCGTTTTTACTTTACCACATGGCAAAGTATATTATTTATATTTTGTTACCAATTTTCATAACCTTTTGTTGTGGAACTGACCACCCCCCTTTTACGATTATAATAAAGACGGTTACCAAAAGCATCACTCGGCAGACCAAGTTTATCCTGTTGGAGTGTGTTTAAGAATTTTTCACTAAAGATAAGTTCATCCGTCTGCGAAAACTTATGGCTACTGCGCATCAACACTGATAAATCCTCAGGATAATTACCTTTTAATTGCTTGTAAAGACTAACCAGCATACGAAAGTTATTTAGCTGATAACGCAAAGCAGTTTCCTTGACATTTTGAGTAAGCGGGCCAATAATCCCTCCGAAAACCCAAATCAGAAATCCAATGATTGTCAAAGAAGTGGCTAAATCTAAAAGCAGTATACCGCTTTTATTTATTTTAAGCAAACGCATTATTTTTTAAATATACTCATTAAATTCCACATCGGCAGAAAAATTCCTAAAGCCATGAATAATACCGCCAGACCCAAAACAAAAATTAAAATCGGTTCAATTAATGAGGTCAAATTATTAATCGTATAATCGACCTGTTCATCGTAATAATTAGAAACATGGATGAGCAAATCATCAAGTTTTCCCGTTTCCTCTCCCACCGCCACCATTTGCGTGACAATTGGCGGAAAAAGCCCGCTGATCTTCATCGGTTCACTCATGCCTTTGCCTTCGGAAACATTATCTTTAATATTTTGAATAGCTTTAGAAACAACAACATTACCGGTTGATCCGCTGGATATATCCAAAATTTTTAAGATCGGAATACCACTACGCATTAACGTTCCGGTAATACGCGTAAAACGCGAAATAGAAAGTTTTAAAAATAACGCTCCAAATACCGGCACCTTAAGTTTAAGCGCGTCCCAAGTAAGGCGCCCAAGTTTTGTATTAATATACTGCTTAAAGAAAAAATAAGCCGCCATACCCACAATAATTAAAAGCCACCAAAGCTTAGTCACCGCGTAATTAATTCCTAAAAGTATCTGCGTAGGCAAGGGCAAAGCGGTAGTATACTGCGCGTAAATCTTGGCATAACGCGGGACAACCAAAGTTGTTAAAACAATAAAACCAATCACAATCGCAATCACCACGATCAGCGGATAACGTGTCGCGGATTTAATCCGCAAACGAATCGTCTCATCGTGCTCTCGAAGCGTAGCTAATCTTTCTAAAACTTGGTCCAATCTTCCACTGGCCTCTCCAGAAGCAACCATATTAATATAAAGCGAATCAAAGATTAACGGATATTTCTCTAAAGCTGCGGATAAACTTAAGCCGGATTCAATATCCCGGGTAATCTGAGCAATAACTTCTTTGAAAACTTTATTTTCTGTTTGCTCGCGTAACGCGCTTAAAGCCAATAAAATCGGTAAACCAGCCTTCTGCAAAGTGGCCAGTTGACGAGTAAACATATTTAAATCGGTAAATTTAACTTTAATTCCTGTACCCAAAAACTTAATAACTTGCGATTTCTGCTTAGTTTCAACTATCGATATCGGAGTATACCCCAGCTGGTTTAATTTAACCGCCACCGCATTTTCATCATCAGCCGACATTACTCCGGAAAGTGGCTTACCAAATTTGTCTCGAGCTTTATACTGATAATTAATCATAAATTAAGCTATTTCCGTAACCCTTAATATTTCTTCAATCGTCGTTAACCCCGCCTTAACTTTATCCAGTCCATCATCACGCAAACTCTTCATCCCCAACTCCATGGCTTTTTTCTTGATCATATCCGCGGAAGCTTTCTCCTCAACCATCTTACGGATATCCTCATTAAGCACCAAAACCTCAAAAATTCCGATCCGCCCGGAGAATCCTGAATTTTTACAATTATTGCACCCTTTACCGCGAAAAAACTTTGTTAAACCGGCTAAACCTAAATCTTCTAAAGCCGCTAATGAAGGAGTATATTCCTCTTTACACTTCGGGCATATTTTACGCACTAGCCTTTGAGCAACAATAAGAATTAATGAGCTAGAAATTAAAAATGGCTCCAGCCCCATATCAATCAAACGCGTAAGAGAACTTGGAGCATCATTAGTATGCAAGGTTGAAAAAACCAAGTGCCCGGTTAAAGAGGCTTGAATCGCCACCTCAGCAGTTTCTTTATCGCGAATTTCTCCCACCATAATTACATCCGGATCCTGACGTAAAATCGAACGCAAACCATTGGCAAAAGTAACCTCGGCCTTAGGATTCACTTGAGTCTGGCGGATAAGCGCCAGTTCATACTCCACCGGATCTTCAATGGTAATAATATTTTTCTCCATCGTACTAATGGTGCTTAAAGCGGAATAAAGCGTCGTGGTCTTACCGCTTCCCGTTGGCCCCGTAACCAAAATGATCCCATTAGGCTGACTAATCATTTTGCTAAATATAGCCAAATTATCATCAGAAAAACCCAAATCCTTTAAACCTAATAAAATACTCGAGCGATCTAATAAACGCATTACGACATTTTCACCATGCACCGTGGGAAATGTGGAAACTCGAATATCTAAATCCTTATTCTCTAGCTTTACGCTAATTTTACCATCCTGCGGCCGTCGGTTTTCTGCGATATCAATATCCGAAAGAATCTTAATTCTGGAAATAATCGCATTGGAAAGTTTTATCGGTAATGTATGCACTTCATGCAATATACCGTCGATACGAAAACGCACGCGCAAAACTTCAATATCCGGCTCAATATGTATATCGCTTACCCGGTCTTTTACCGCGTCTGTAATTAAAAGATTTACCAATTTGATAATCGGCGCCTCTTCAGCTTTTTCAGTTAAATCCGTATTCGACGCGAAAGATTTCTTGCTCTCAATAGATTTAACAATCTCTTCCACGGAATTACCTTCTCCGTAATAAGCGTCCAGCACTTGGTTAATGCTCCGAGCAGAAACTAAAACCGGCTCAACATTGCTTACTTTAGCGATGCGGCGAATATTATCCAAAGCCTCAATATCTTTAGGATCAATCATTGCCACCGTTAGAGAATCCATAATCTTAAATAACGGCACCGCCTTATATTTATTCGCCACGCTCTCCGGAATAAGCTTGGTCAAAGACACATCAATCACATAGTCTTCCAAATTCATGTAAGGAATGCCAGTAGCATCCGCTCTGGCTTTAGTAATATCTTCCTCAGTAATAAAACCCAGCTTCTCCAAGGCTTTTTCTAATTTCACCCCCGTACGCTTGACTTCTTCTTTAGCTTTAGCCACCTGGTCAAGCGTGACTAATGATCCTTTTAATAATAAATCAATAATCTCCATATTATTTAATCAACTCCTTTATTTTAGCCAAAAGTATCTCCGGCTCAAATGGCTTAGTTAAATAAGCATCCGCACCGACCAGTTTACCTAACTTGACATCTGCTTCCTGGGCGCGGGCGGTAAAAAGTATGATTGGTATCTGCTTATATTTTTCATCAAATTTTAATATCCGGCAAACTTTATAGCCATCAAGTTTAGGAAGCATAAGGTCCAGAATAATTAAATCCGGCTTTGATGTGCGTGCTTTATCTAAACCTTCTTGACCATCATAAGCCGCAAAAACTTCATATTCATTTGCTTCCAGCCTTAAGCTGAGCATCTCCACGATACCGATTTCATCATCGACAATCAGTATTCTTTTTTTATCCATAATTTTAACCTTTACTCGCCTCGATTTTTTTCTGCTCCATCGCTAATACTGATCTTAAAGAAGCCGCAATATCCGTAGAATAAGCACTCAATTTAGGAATAAAAGCAACTACACCTAACTCTTGGGCGCCTTTAATATTCTTAATATCCGCATGAGCAGTAAACATGATCACCGGTATTTTCTGATCAAATTTTCTTATCTGTCGGAGAACCTCGATTCCATCCATGCCCGGCATAAAATAATCCAAGATTACAATATCCGGTTGATTTTCCTTAATCAACGTTAGAGCCAATTTGCCATTAACTGCTAAGAGAACTTCATAGCCCCAAAACCCTAAACGCTCTTGCATAAGGCTTAAATAATCCGCCTCATCATCAACGATTAAAACTTTTATTTTACCCATCTGGTTCCTCTTAAATTACTTTCTAAACCTGCTTAATTTTATTCATCAATTCTTGATAGCTATTAGCATCATCCGGATAAGTAGCTAATCCAAAATCTATTCTCAAATCCTCACTCAAATGAACACTTGCAAAATAACTTTTTAATACTTGCTGAATCCTGCCCTGCGCAACCAGAGCGCAATTTTTGTTACAATCCTGCAAGATAATAAAAAATTCATTTCCGTATCTTGAAACAAGATCCTTGCCTTTATGCAATTCATTTGTTATAACTTTTTTTATTTCTTTTAATTTTTCCGCAAAAACCTCTTGATTTATTTTACCAGAATACCTAAGAGTTGCAACAATTAAAGAACAATGCGCGCTCGCTCTCAGCGCATTAGCAATCGCATCTTCAATCTGATCCCTGCCTATCTGATCAATTGAATATCGAGGCAAAGTAAAGATAAATTTAGTTCCGCGATTAACTTCGCTTTCTATGCGAATTTGCCCACGATGCAACTCAATCAAACCTTTGGCAATCGATAGCCCCAACCCCGTGCCTTTTTCTCCAGATCCGGCTACGCGGCCAAATTGCATAAATTTATTAAATACGTTTGGTAAATCTTCAGGAGCAATCCCCACGCCCGTATCACTAACGATAAACTCTATTTGATCTTCTTTTTCAATTAATGAAACTACCACTGACCCAATTTCTGTAAATTTAAGCGCATTGCCAATAAGATTAGTAAACACTTGAATTATTCTATCTTCATCAACATACAAAATTATCTCTTTGTCCTTAGGCAACTCTGCTCTTAGTTCTATACCTCTTTCCTTAGCCTTGGCAACAAAGAAAAAAACCACATTTCTGATCAAAGCTACCAAATTAACCGGTGTCTTTTTAAGTTCAACTCTACCGGATTCAATTTTAGAAATATCCAATAAACCATTAATAATCCTTGCCAATCGATCAATATTATTTTTAGAAGTTGTAAGAATCTTATTCTGCTTGGAATTAATATCTCCAGTTATCCCATCCAGAACCAAACTGATCCCTTCTTTAGTGATCGCCAGAGGAGTGCGTAGCTCATGAGAAACAATCGATACAAAATCCGATTTTAATTGATCTAATTTTTCCAACGCGATATTTTTCTGCTTTAATTCTTCGACCATCTTTTTACGTTCGGTAATGTCTTCTTTAGCCGCCATAAAATTAGTAATCGTGCCTTCGCGATTGCGTATTGGAGATATTGATGCGCCTTCCCAATAAAGTTCGCCATTTTTTCTCTTATTATGAAATTCTCCCCGCCATTCTTTACCAGAATTAATCGTATCCCAAAGATTTTTATAAAAATCAACTGGCTGCTCTCCTGATTTTAATACACGCGGATTTTTCCCTTTAACTTCATCCAGTGTATAACCAGTAAGTTGAACAAATTTAGGATTAACATACTGAATGTCACCCTTTAAATCCGTAATCACTACGCCAGCTGGACTTTGCTCAACGGCCACGGAAAGTTCTCGTAATTGTTTTTCGGCATTATTTCGCTCAGTAACATCACGAAAAACCAGAACCACTCCCATAATCTCCTGATTATCTACACCCCGAATTGGCGCGGCACTATCATC
>Ga0247841_10005380_pt1 | contig 20779 bp, 14 predicted proteins | sample LaCruzMarch2015__2_FD_192410 | JGI IMG/M metagenome (GOLD analysis project Ga0247841, IMG submission 192410) | Freshwater microbial communities from meromictic Lake La Cruz, Castile-La Mancha, Spain - LaCruzMarch2015_18m | ecosystem: Environmental > Aquatic > Freshwater > Lake | place: Spain... | reverse complement strand
CGGAAATTACCGGTTCAAATATGTCGACTGTTGGTGTTATTTGCCATGAATTTGCACATAACCTTGGACTGCCTGATCTGTACGATACCGATTACAGTTCAAACGGAATGGGATCGTGGGAAATAATGGCAGGTGGTTCATGGCTGAATTCCGGCAGAACACCTTCAAACCATAATTCCTGGTCAAAGTATGTCCTTGACTGGATCAATCCTGTTACTATCAGTACTGCAAATAATTATACTTTAAATAACGCATCACAAAATCAGGATTGTTATAAAATTACAACACCCACCACCAACGAATATTTTTTACTTGAGAACAGGCAGCATATAGGATGGGATGCATATATCCCCGGCCATGGTATGTTGATCCTGCATATTGATGGTTCTCTTATTAACTCCTCAATTTATGATAATGCCGTAAATGATGATCCTTCTCACCAGGGGGTAGATATTGTTGAAGCCGACAATACTCTGACAACCAATAATTCCGGGGATGGAGGGGATCCTTTCCCTGGAACGGATCACAACACCGTTTTTACCGATGCCACAACCCCGGACTCACATTCCTGGGCAGGTGCAAATATCAATAAACCCGTGACCAGTATTACAGAGAATAATGCAACTCATGTAATTACTTTTGGATTTATGGGTGGGGCACCGGGGCCCTTAACTGCTGATTTTTACGCTAACAGCACAACTATTTATGCCGGCGGGACTGCTGAATTCACTAGCCTGTCAGTTACTCCAGCCGGCACAACCATCACTGATTACCAGTGGACATTCAATGGAGGAGAACCCTCATCCTGGTCAGGTCAAAGTCCCCCCCCCGTTATTTACAATAATACCGGCAACTATTCGGTCAGCCTTGCAGTTACAAATTCTGCAAGTGAGAGCGATAATGAAACAAAAATATTTTATATCACGGTGAATCCTGCGCCCACATGTAACTGGATTGTTCAGGCAAGCGCTTTTACCACTTCAACAAGAGGTGTGACATTTTTGTCAATAGCCGGTCCGGATATCGCATGGGGTGTTGGTCTTAACGGGCAGACAGGAGACGTTCTGCGTGAGTACACGAAAACAATAAACGGCACAACTTGGCATGCCGGAACGATGATTGGTGTCACTTCAGGCGATGTCCCTTCATGTATTGCCGGTGTGAACAGCAATGTGGCGTATATTGCCGCTTATAATATCAATACACCTTCACTCGGTGGCATTTTTATGACTTCCAACGGCGGATCAGGATGGACAAAACAAACTACTGCTGCTTTTTCAGGTACTGCTGCTTTTGCTAATGTAGTTCATTTTTTTAACTCAAACGACGGTTTTTGCATGGGCGATCCTAACGGTGGATATTTTGAGATTTATACCACCTCAAACAGCGGCACAACATGGACAAGAGTCCCGCAGGCAAATATCCCTGCCAACCAGTCAGGTGAGTATGGATATACAAACCTGTACGATGCAGCCGGCGATACTGTCTGGTTTGGTACAAATAAAGGCAGGCTGTACAAATCGACTGATAAAGGTTTAAACTGGTCAGTTTATTCTGTAAACGGATTTACCGATTTTATGGACATTTCTTTTAATGATGGATATAACGGATTGGCCCAGCAGATAAATTATAATTCCTCAACAGGCGCAATTACTTCTGTGTTAATGAGGATAACTCATGATGGCGGTCAGACCTGGTCAATATTGACTTATGGCTCTGGCATGTATTTTACAGATTTTGACGGTGTGCCAGATGTGCCGGGAAGATATATATCAGTCGGCATGGATGCGTCAAATAATTTTGGATCTTCTGTCACTGATGACTATGGTTTAACATGGACAAATATTGACGAGGGAACACAATATATTTCGACAAAATTTTATAATGTAAATACAGGCTGGGCAGGTGGTTTTAATACCAACTACACAACCGGGGGGATATATAAGTATAATTCCCTTGTTAATTCAAATGAGGAATTCACGGATGATAAAGGAACTGCCGTAATTTATCCAAACCCGGCAAAAGGCACTGTAAATATTAAATTGTCAGGGGTACAAAAACAATTGATAAATATCAGGATGTACAACCTGATGGGTGAACTTGTATATGAGAACCGTGAATTCAGTGTTTGTAATATTTTTAATACTTCATTAAACGTTTCTGCCCTTGCAAAAGGAGTTTATGTTGCAGTAATTGAAACATCAGATCAGATATTCAAACATAAAGTGACAATTGAATAGAGAGAAGTGATCCGCCGCCGCGGCAGAGTGAAATAGCTGTCCACGAACGGTGTGGAATAAATGAACAACCAAAGTTGCTTTTCCTTATTTTTGCACGATGAAGTTTAAACTTGTTTCGGAATATATTCCATCCGGAGATCAGCCTGAAGCCATTGAACAGTTGGCTGAAGGAATAACAAAAGGGGAAAAGTACCAGGTACTTGTTGGCGTTACCGGTTCAGGGAAGACATTTACAATGGCAAATGTCATTGAGAAAGTACAGAAACCTACGCTTGTACTAAGTCATAACAAAACCCTTGCCGCCCAGTTGTACGGTGAGTTCAGGCAGTTTTTCCCAAATAACCGCGTTGAATATTTCGTGTCGTATTACGATTATTACCAGCCGGAAGCATATGTTCCTGTAACTGATACATATATTGAGAAGGATCTTTCAATTAACGAGGAAATAGAAAAACTGAGACTCAGCACCACTTCATCATTGCTTTCGGGCAGAAGGGATGTCATAGTGGTTTCATCGGTTTCATGCCTTTTCGGTATAGGTAATCCTGATGATTTCCATAACAATACGATATACCTGAAAAAAGGACAGTTGTTAAGCCGCAACAAGTTCCTGTTGCAACTGGTCGACAGTTTATATTCCCGTAATGAGATAGATTTCCGTTATGGCACATTCAGGGTAAAAGGCGATACTGTTGATGTATTTGTGGCATATGGTGATTTTGCCTACCGTATAGTTTTCTTGGGTGATGAGATTGAGGATATAGAATCGTTTGACCCTGTCAACGGCCACACTATCGAACATCATGATGAAGTTTACATTTATCCAGCAAATATTTTTGTAACTTCAAAGCACAGGTTGCAGCAGGCCATTCGCCAGATACAGGATGATATGGTACTGCAGACTGAGTACTTCAGGGAGAAGTCGAAGATAATTGAAGCAAAACGGATTGAGGAACGTGTGACATATGACCTTGAAATGATCCGTGAACTGGGACATTGTTCCGGTATAGAAAATTATTCGCGTTATTTCGATGGCCGTGCTCCCGGTGTGCGGCCGTTCTGCCTGTTCGATTATTTCCCTAAGGATTTCCTGGTAATCATTGACGAGAGCCATGTTACACTGCCCCAGGTACGGGCAATGTATGGCGGTGACCACTCCCGTAAAATCACTCTTGTTGAATATGGTTTCCGGCTTCCTGCTGCCCTCGATAACAGGCCCCTGAAATTTGAGGAGTTCGAAGCATTAGCTGAACAGTTAATTTATGTCAGTGCCACACCTGCTGATTATGAACTTCAAAAATGCGGCGGTGTAATTGTTGAGCAATTAGTACGACCCACAGGACTGATTGACCCGCCAATTGAGGTGAGGCCGACACTTAACCAGATAGATGATCTCATTGCAGAAATAAACCTTCGTGTCAGCCTTGAGGAACGTGTACTGGTCACCACTCTCACCAAACGTATGGCAGAAGAGCTGTCGAAGTACCTGCTGAAGCTGAATATCAGGTGCAGTTATATTCATTCTGATGTGGATACTCTTGACAGGGTTGAGATAATGGAAGGATTACGCAAAGGTAAATTTGATGTCCTGGTTGGAATTAACCTGTTACGCGAAGGACTTGACCTGCCTGAAGTATCTCTGGTTGCAATACTGGATGCTGACAAGGAAGGGTTCCTGCGTTCGGCACGGTCACTTGTACAGACAGCCGGCCGTGCTGCACGTCACTTAAACGGACGGGTTATAATGTATGCCGACCGTATTACTGATTCAATGAAGAAAGCAATTGATGATACGAATTACCGGCGTGAAAAGCAAATGCAGTATAACATTAAGAACAATATCACCCCGCGGCAGATAGTCAGGGGTTACTCCTCAATGATGGATGAAACCAGACCCAAACCGAAAGTTTACACCGGGCCTGAAATGATCGATGTTGCAGCCGATCCGGTAATGAAATATCTCAGCAGGGATGAACTGAAACAAGCAGTTGACAGAACAAAACAGGCAATGAAAAACGCGGCAAAAGAGCTTGATTTTATTGAGGCCGCCAGGCTCAGGGACGAGATGTTCGCCCTCGAAAAGCTGATGAAGGAGAAGTGATCCGCCGCGGCAGATCATTTCTTGCCATTCACAACCAATCTTTTTATTTACCGTCTAACTGCTATGAAAAAATATTTAATTATCAGCGCATTGATATTGTCTTCAATATTTGTTGAAGCTCAATCTTACTCTTTTGTTAAAACAATAGAAGAAAATGCATTACAGGTGGCACCCGGCAAAAACGGGATATTTTATTCAGTATCGTGGGAACCTAACTGCCCTGATGATTACATCGTGATCCGATATTTCAGCAAGACGGGTGATGTGGTGAACTCGTTTAAATCTCCTCCTTATACCGGTTCTTTTAACAGCATACATGCCATCACAAATAATGAAAATAATATTGTGCTGTACCTGCGACTTAACGACATAAACCACCTGATTTATGAATTCGATTCTACGGGTACCCTGGTATGGAACAATAACCTGCAGTTCACTAACCCTGTCGTCAAATACACAAAACTGATATTATCCCCCACAGGGTATTATCTTTTAGGAAATACCTATACTACAGTCTGGGCAGACAGCTCGCAAGCGGTTATCACAAAATTATCGACAACAGGCATTCACCAATGGACAAAGTACTACAGGATGAACAATTCCGCTCCTGCGTCAACTCATTTTAATGACATGCTGTATTTGAATGATTCCCTGCTCTGTGCCGGCCGATATTATTATACCGGTGATGTAGCGGGACAGGCTCCTTTCCGTCCGGTAATTTCAAGATTAGACACATCAGGTAACGTAGTGGAAAGTTTTTATTACATGGTCGATTCTTCATTCATGGGGTTTGATGAATATGAATTTATTCAATTGGATAAAACCCCATCCGGAAATTTTTATCTGGTGGGTAATAATTTTGGAAATGAACATGCTTTATTTAAAATGAACAGCAGTCTGAATATCGAGTGGATCATGGAAAAACTCAGCGGAAGATCGACAGCCATGTGCGCCGGATACAACGAAGACGTGTTCATTTCACCTGAGGGAGAGTACAGGAATTTTATTTTACAGTTTGATCCTTCCGGACAAGTGACAGGAAATCATGTTACAAAAAATCCCTCCTCCGGTGCTGATTTTACTTACGGGCATGTCACGAACTTAAAACGCCATGATTGCGGATTTCTGTTCAGCAACAATGAAACGATTATCGTTCATACTGACAAATCAATGACCAATTGTCTGGACAGCTCCGTTACCGGCTTTACAAATTATTATCCAGTGAGTTCATTTTACAGGGGTGTGGCATCGTTATCTTCAGGCAACCTGACCTCATTCAATGAATATGGCATGACACAGGTTTATTCTGCTGTTTCAAGCACAGCAGTTACTCATTGTTCATCAGCTTTTTCGTGCAATGGTACTGCTGAAATTGAAAATATTGATAAAGATAAAACAGATGTATTTCCAAATCCTGCAAATGAATTTCTTTTCATTATCCTCCCTGAATCATTATCATGTACAAATATTATTTTAAGTGATATCAACGGAAGAATAATAAGGAATGAAAAGATAAGCACATGTGGTACTCACCGGTTTTCACTGTCAGGCCTGTCAGGTGGTTTTTATCTTTTAAAACTAATCAGTATTGACCGGATTGTAGTCAGGAAGATTTTTATTGACAGGTAAAAAAAAGCGCCTGCCGAAAGGAAAAACAGGCGCATAAAAAACCATGAAAAATATAATTACTCTTCTTCTTTTGCTTCAGCTTCGTATGCTTTGAGCAGTTTATCCTGTATTTCTCCAGGTACCTGTTCATATTTGGCAAACTTCATTGTATAGGTTGCGCGGCCGCTGGTTAATGAACTCAGGGCTGTGGAATATTTGTTCATTTCTGACAAAGGAACCTTCGCGGATATTTTCTCGAAGCCGCTTTCACTGCTCATACCTTCAATCATTGCACGGCGTCCCTGCAGGTCGCTCATAACATCACCCATCGAGTCGGCCGGTAACAGAACATCAACGGCGTAAATTGGTTCAAGTATTTTAGGACCAGCTATCTTGAATGCCTGTTTAAAAGCATTACGACCTGCGAGCCGGAATGATATTTCATTTGAATCGACGGGGTGCATTTTACCATCGTAAACCGAAAGGCGGATGTCGCGGGCATATGAACCGGTAAGAGGACCTTCTTCCATTTTTTCCATAACACCTTTCAGAATTGCAGGCATGAACCTGGCATCGATCGAGCCGCCAACGATACAATTGTAGTATATCAGTTTGCCGCCCCAGGGCAGATCAATCTCATCCTTACCCCTTACCGAAATATTTATTTCCTTACCTTCAACCTTGTATTTGTTAGGATCAGCCATACCTTCAATGTATGGTTCAATAACCATATGTACTTCACCGAACTGGCCTGCACCACCTGATTGCTTCTTGTGACGGTACGATGCCTGGGCGATCTTTGTTATGGTCTCGCGGTAAGGAATTTTTGGTGCAATAAAATCAACATCAATTTTAAAGATATTGTCGAGGTGCCATTTAACGATATTAAGGTGGTATTCTCCCTGTCCGTGCAGAATGATCTGCCTCAGTTCTTTTGAATATTCAACCATGATAGTGGGATCCTCAAGAGTAATGCGGTTCAATGCATCAGCCAGTTTTTCTTCTTCACCTTCCGTCTTGGTTTTAACTGCCGTACGGTATTTTGGATTAGGGAAGATGATTGGGTTTATTGTAGCAGCCTGGTTGTTAGCACATAATGTATGGTTAAACCTCGTATTTTTCAGTTTCACAGTAGCGCCCAGGTCGCCGGCAAGAAGTTTTGGTACTTTTTCCCGCTTTTTACCTGCAACCACGAACAATTGTGACAACCGTTCCTTGTTACTTGTGTTCAGGTTGGTAAGGTCAGCACTTTCGTTAATCTCACCAGACATGACCTTGAAATAGTTTATCTCGCCAATATGTGGTTCAACTGATGTTTTAAATACAAACAATGTCGTAGTGCCTGAGGATTCACATTTAACATCCTGGCCTTCAGAATTTTTAGGCACTTCAGTTTCTGCGGGTGAAGGAACTACCTCACAAATGAAATCCAGCAACCTGTCGATGCCTATGTTTCTTTTTGCAGAAATACAATAGACAGGGAACATTTTACGCTGCATCAGTCCAAGTTTTATCCCTTTAATTATCTGGGATTCATCTAATGTTCCTTTTTCAAAGAACTGCTCCATCAGTTGTTCGTCATTCTCTGCAGCTGCTTCAATTATCTGATTTCTTAGCTCTTCAACCTTTTCCTGTTCTGATGCAGGAATAGGTTGTACCTGCGCTTTTCCGCCATCAGCAGGGTATTTTAACAATGCATTTTTTAAAATATCGATAATCTCTGTAAAACCACTACCGGTATTTACAGGATATTGCATAAGGATAAATTTCTGACCATAGCGTTCTTTTGACTGCTCAATTGTTTTTTCGTAATTCGATTTATCGTGGTCCAGCTGGTTAATTGCAATGATTAATGGTTTGTTATGCCTGGCTGCAGTTCTGCCTATTATCTCAGTTCCTACTTCTATGCCATTCTGTGAATTAAGAAGCATCAGGCCGGCATCGGTTACTTTCATTGATGAAATAATTCCACCCGAAAAATCGTCCATTCCGGGTGTATCAATAAAGTTAATCTTGCAATCTTTCCATTCAGCGTAAAGAGGTTTAGAAAAAACGGTAATCTGGTTTTCATGTTCAATATCTGCATAATCAGTAACAGTGTTTCCACTTTCAACGTCTCCACGTCGTTCGATTACTCCACCATTATATAATATTGATTCAGACAATGTTGTTTTTCCTGAACCTGAGTTCCCTAATACCGCAATATTTCTGATCTGTCCGGTCTGATAAATTTTCATTTTAACTCAATAAAAAAGTAACTAATTGATTATTATTGCTTTACATACTTAAGTTAACAAAAAGAATAATTTTAAAAAGGGTCAAAAGTATATAAAATCCGGATTCTGCAAAAAATGTTTTCTAACTTAGTCAAGGAAGAATTAATTACTTCTTTTTGCAGCACGCGGGAAGTTTCTCATATTCTTTAGGATCAGCCAGCTTATCGTCAGCATCATATCCTGATTTGGTAATTGCCAGTTTTATTTTTTCGGGGTTTGTCTTTTTAGTATTGTAAACTACAGTCAGAATCTTGGTATCAAGATTTAGTTCAGAACTTTTAACCCCTTTTTCGTATGCCATGGCTTTTTCTATTTTGTCTTTGCACATTCCGCATACTGCGGAGGTTTTAATTTTTATTTCCTGAAATTTCTTTTCCTTCTGTCCATAGCTGTTTGCAGAATTTACTGCAATTGCCAGTGTTAACAACACAACTGAAATTTTTTTTAATGTTCTCATATTTTATTACTGTTAAATTTAAATGTTAAAATAATTATTACTCTATGGCTCATGCACCTTTTATTCACACCGGATCATGAAAGAACAAATCAAATACCAGGTTTGTTGTCATTTATCTTCCGGTATTAATATTATTTAACTATTTTCTTTTGAAGATCGTTAACTGATGAAATCTTTCCCGGATTTTTACTCATATAATCTTTCCAGCTTTTAAAGGCAGGGCCGGTTCCGGATTGTTTATTCTGAAAAAAATGACACACAGCAACTGCAAGTCCGTCGGTTGCATCGAGACGACGCGGTAGTTCATTAAAGTTACAGATTTTCATAAGTAATGCTGCTACCTGTTCTTTCGAAGCATTTCCGTTACCTGTAATAGATTGTTTTATTTTCCGCGGAGCATACTCAAAAATCGGCAGCTGCCTGCTTAATCCTGCAGCAATTGCAACTCCCTGTGCTCTTCCAAGTTTAAGCATCGATTGAACGTTCTTCTCATAAAACGGGGCTTCTATTGCCAGTTCGTCGGGCAGATATTCATCGATCAATCCAAGGGTGCGTTCCAGGATAATTTTAAGTTTCTTATGATGATCGTCGTATTTATGAAGTTCAAGCACCCCGAGGGCAACAAGGACAGGTGAGTTCTTACAGGCCTTTATAACACCATAGCCCATAATGGTTGTACCAGGATCTATTCCAAGAATGATCCTTTCCCGTATATCTGTTTTTTGAGAGTTATCAATATTTAACATCATATTTCAGATTTCATCGCCTCTCAGCTGCCTGTACTTTTTTCTCACATCAACAACATAAATGCTACCCGGGTAATTTGTAAGGAATTCCTTGTAAAGTTCCATTGCTTTCTGAGAATCATTAAACCTTTTTTCATAGAGTAATGCAAGCTGATACAAAGCATCATCGCCAAGTATATCGAAATTATAATGCTCTGCAATTACCTGGTAACAATCTCTGGCATCTTCATATTTTTTAAGCTTGTAGAAAATATTTGCTTTCTTGAAATATGCTTCATCGGTAAGCGAATGTGCAGGATACATTTTGAGCATTGAATCGAGTGTCAGAATTGCAAGGGAGTCTTTATTCTGGTAAGACAGAAGATCAGCACGGGCATAGAGACACAAAGCTGCTTCGGAAGTATCCATTTCCGTATTGTCGCTGATCAGTAGCGATAATTCACAGGCATCATTGGCAATAAGTTTGGAAGTACTTGCTTTCAGTACATCAAGCTGGGCCTGTGCCCATTTAAAATCACCTGCATAATATGCCAGTCTGGCTTTCCTGAATTTTGCCTCATGCCCGGTAGGATTATTTTCGTTCGATTTTTCGACCTGGCCATAAATTAGGGCTGCTTCCCAGATATTACCTGACAATAACTCAATATCGGCTAATTCGAGTTTAAGGTCAGCAAGTACAAAACTATTTACCCCCTGCACTTTTATTGCCTCATTCAGCAGTGACACTGCTTCATCAGGCTGGTTCAGGTAAAATGCTTTAATATGCGCTATTTCCCGGTTTACAGAAACCATTTGTGCATTTTTCCCGAACTCCGCAACAGCCGATTCATAATCCTTCTCTAATTGTATAATGCTGTCGACCGGTGCATCAGGCTCAGATAATAACTGCTTAAATTGGGTTCCAAGATATTCCCGCCGTGCGTTAAAGTAATTTTCAGAATTCCTGCCTTTGCTTATTACATAACGGTACATTGCAAGTGCATCCTGGTAATATTCATTTGATGCAGCCAGCCTTGCAAGAGAAATTACCCTTTGACCAACTTCATTGTTTCTTTTGTCTATTGCTTTTGCCTGTATAAACGCCTGATCAAACTCTTTTTCCTGTATATAAAGCCAGATTAATAATTCGTTGAATGAAGATTTATCGGGGTTTTGCTGAATACGCCTAAGGATTCCCTGTTTGATAATTGTCTGGAGGTTATCGTCAATATCCATGAACATCGCTGATTGCAATCTGCTTTGCACATTTACCATATTCACTTCATTATCCTCGAGCATATCAAGATACTCTCCGATCATTTCATCATATTTGCGTTCAAGCATGTAAACATTAGCAAGATCGTTTCGGAAACATTTTTTATTTCTGAGTAGTTCGCGACCCTTAAGGTAAGTCTTCTCCGCGTATTCGTTTTCATATTTCTCCCTGAAGGCCATTGCAACCAACTGAACCTGGTTTTCGTTAGCAGGCAGATCCTCAATGGCATTTTCATAGCTTTTCTTTGCCTCATCTTCCTTACCCATCCGTTTAAAAATATAACCCATATCTATATTAAATGCCAGCTCATCAGGATGTTTCTTCATTTGTTGCCTGATTAATTTTGTTGCATTGTCAAACTCCTGAAGTTCAATGAGGCAATTAAGGTAAAAAACAAGGTACGAACGGGAATTCGAACTTTCGTAAAGATTTTTGTATATTATAATCGCTTTATCGTATTCTTTAGTACGATAGTATTCATAAGCCAGCTTGGTATCGGTAATATTAAGCTGTGAGCAAACTGTCACTGAAAAAATCAGCAATATAAAAATTGGGAAATATTTAATCATTTAAGAGTATGAAACTATTTAGTACTATTTATAAATCAACTGATAAAACGCTAATAAGCATATTAATATTTTTCAGAGTTGTTTTGTTCATTTAATATTTTAAAATAAAAATTTATGATATTTGTCAATTGGTTAATCAACTGAATCAGATGCCCGGTAAAAAGAATTTTCCTGAAAAAGTATTCCTGCAGCCTTTATCAATAATATTCGGGCTTATCACATATATCCGCAACCGACTGTTCGATTATGACGTAATACAGTCGCATGAGTTTGAAATACCGGTAATTTCGGTAGGGAATATTAATGTGGGAGGAACAGGAAAAACTCCACATATTGAATACCTTGTCTCTATCCTGAAAAACGAATTCAGTATTGCAGTTCTTAGCCGCGGATATAAGCGCGATACAAAGGATTTTATTATTGCAGATACAAATTCGACGGTTTACGAAATTGGTGATGAACCCAGGCAAATAAAGCAAAAATTTCCGGATATAGAGGTCGCTGTTTGTGAAAAAAGGGTAAAAGGGATAAAAAATCTTATTTCCAATTTTAAAACTCTGGAAATTATTTTACTCGACGATGCCTACCAGCACCGTTATGTAAAACCTGGAATTTCAGTGCTTCTGATAGATTATAACCACCCACTGTACAAAGACCATTTATTGCCTTACGGAAGTTTGCGTGAAAGCCACCATGAAATACGACGGGCTAATATTATCATTATTACCAAGTCACCATTGGAAATCAAACCTATTGAAAAAAGGATAATGATAAAGAATGTTCATCCGTTTCCTTATCAGAGTTTATATTTTACTGCATTTAATTACTCTCAGCCTAATCCTGTCTTCGAAAATTCAGGATTCGCAACATGTTTCGCAACATTAAAAAATGAAAATTATACGGTATTGCTTGTTACAGGTATAGCAAATCCTGCACCGCTGGTGAGCTTTTTAAATAAACAATGTATAACAATAATTCATATTGCCTACCGGGATCATCACAAATACACCATAGTAGATTTAAAAAAGATTGCTAATAAATTTGATGCTATTGATTCCGGTAAGAAAATAATCCTTACTACCGAAAAAGATTCAGTCAGGCTGAATGACTTACCGGATATTCAATTACTGTTTTCAAGGCCAATATTTTACCTTAGTGTAGATATTCAATTTTTAAACAACGAAAAGCACCTGTTTGATAATCAAATTATCGACTATGTTAAAAAAAATAAAAGACACGGCGTACTTCATTCGGCAAAAAGTTAATTTCAGACCTGACATTGGAATTATTCTGGGAACAGGGCTTGGCGGACTGGTTAAAGAAATAAAAGTTAGTTCTGTACTTGACTACAAGGAAATTCCGGGCTTTCCGTTATCAACTGTGGAAGGACATGCAGGCAGGCTTATTTTCGGCCAATTGGCCGGGAAAAAAGTCATGGCAATGCAGGGACGGTTTCACTATTATGAAGGATGGCAGATGCAAGATGTAATTTTCCCGGTAAGAGTAATGAAGATGTCAGGGATTGAGTTGCTCATACTTTCCAATGCAAGCGGAGGTGTTAATCCGGATTTTAAAGTCGGGGATATTATGCTAATAAACGATCATATTAATTTATTCCCGCAGCATCCCCTGCTGGGTGCAAATATCAGTGAATTAGGTCCAAGATTTCCCGATATGAGTGTCGCCTATGACACTGAACTGATAAATGCTGCCTGTGAAATTGCCCTCAGGCATAAAATAAAAGTTCAGCGCGGCGTATATGCCGGGTTAAGCGGACCAACATTTGAAACCCCTGCTGAATACCGCTACCTGCGTACAATCGGCGCCGACGCTGTTGGTATGTCAACGGTTCCGGAGGTTATTGCCGCCCGCCATATGAATATGAAATGTCTTGCATTTTCGGTAATAACAGACCTGGGAGTTGAGAAAAAAATTGTAAAGGTCACTCATGAGGAAATACTCGATGTTGCAAGAAGTATTGAGCCAAAAATGACACTCATAATCAAGGAATTAATGAAGATTTTATAATTTGTGACTGTGATTGAAAATTAGTGATTTGTGACAGGTGATTAGTAAATCAGATTTAAATAACAGATATAACTGGATTTTCAGGTGGTATTAATAAAGTAATGAACTTTACAAACTTTATGAACTTAATAAACTAAAGTTTCATTTCTTCATTGAAATCCTGATTGTTGTTCCCATCCCAACTTCAGATGCTTTCACAAATATTTTGCCTCTGTGGTATATTTCAATGATCCGTTTAGCAAGTGAAAGACCGAGACCCCAACCACGCTGCTTGGTTGTGTAGCCTGGCTGAAAAATGGTTTTATAATTTGATTTGGTAAGCCCTTTACCGGTATCTTTTATATCAATATGAACATGCGATGTATTATCAGTAATGAATAAATCGATGGTGCCTGAACCATCCATAGCATCCAGTGCATTTTTGCAGACATTTTCAATTACCCATTCAAACAAAGCAATATTTACAGGTACATAAATCTCGGCGTTTTCAGAAAAATTAATGTTATAGGTAACCTTGTTCGGAGAACGTGTCTTCATGTAGTACATTGAATTCAGTAACACACTCACAATATTTTCATTTGACAGAACAGGTGCGGAACCAATTTTGGAAAACCGTTCGGTGATCGTACTGAGACGTGTTATATCTTTTTCAACCTCGCTTGTGAGCTCAGGATTCTCTTTTTTAATTTTAAGTAATTCAAGCCATGCCATAAGAGAAGAGATAGGAGTGCCTAACTGGTGAGCCGTTTCCTTCGACATGCCAAGCCATACCTGGTTTTGTTCAGCCCTGCGCGAATAGCTGAAAGCAAAGTACGAAACAAAGATGAACAGAATGATAACGCTGAGCTGTATATATGGATAATAAAACAACTGTGTAAGCAGTATAGAATCTTTATAGTATATATAATTCTTTTCACCGTTCATAAGCATGATCTCAATTGGCTTATGTTTAGACCGCATTATTGCCAGCTGTTGTTTCAGGAATTCCTTATCATTCGATTTTTCAGCATCCAGGTTACGTGCAGCAAGTATGTTGTTATTATTATCAGTCCATATCACCGGAACCGTCTCGTTATTAATAATTACCATTGAAATAAGGGTAATATCCTGTTCTGGATTATTATTGGAGAGCTGGCGTGTAGCCTCCGCCCATAATTTCACTTTGTTAAGTTCTTCTATAGAAAGTTTCTTTACCAATTCGTTGGTATACCACAACGATGTAATGCCAATTATTACTGCCATTACAAACAGTAATAATTTCCATCGCTGTTTTTCCGAATATATATTCATATCGACCCTTAATGCCTGCTAAAATATTTCTTTTTTTAATATCTGATACAGGGTTCCTTAAAACAATTTCATTATCGATTATTATTCAGGTGGTAAATCATTCCCTGGTTCATCTTTTTCGTCATTCCATTCGATCATGACTTTTTTCTTCCCTGCATTTTTTTTCTTCCCGGATTTTATTGAAGTATCTTTTTTAAACAACCCGAACTCATCTTTAAGCATTGATTTGATTTCTTTTTTTTCATTACTGAAGTTTTGTTTCAAAGCATCCTTAGCCGCCCGGGTATCATAAGAAACTTTATAATTGTCCACGTTTCCTGATATCAGAAGGTATAGTTTTGTTTTGCCAAGACCGTCGTCCTCGATGACTCCGAATTCCTCATTTTCCTTTTTCGCCTTCCTAGCTTTTCCTCCAAGAACCTGTGATAATAAAACCCTTACATGATAAGAAATATTCTGGTTAAAATCATGGGTTCCAGAGAGTGTGATACTGAACGCCGATGAATTGATTTCCATTGATGGTATGGTAATCACCCCGTTGTGAATTGTTATATAATTTTCGAGTTTCGAAAACCTGATATTTTGCAGTTCGGACACTTCAATGAACTTCGATAAGCTCATCATAGGCCCGAAATCGTTCAGCTCACCATTGATTATTTCTAATTGTCCTGCTACGTCCAGGTCTTTATCAATAAGTTTCAATTCATCGGTTATTGTTCCGGAAAGGCTGAGATCAGCATTTACCAATCCTTTCAGGTGCTTATCCATTATATAGTCCTGTCCGAAGTTATTAAAGGAACGAAACAATTCATTTATTGCAATCCTGTCTAAATGGCTGAAATTTGTTACATGCAGCTTCTTATTACTGTCAGTTTTAATACTCGCTCTTCCTTCCATGAATCCTTTCATCGATTTAAAAGAATATCCGTCAATTGTCAGTTCCGGGTAAGAATAACTGATATGTGACTTAATATCATTGGCATGGAATTTTGAATAAGTAAATTTTGCGAATGATAGTTCCAGGTCAGCATTAATTTTTTCGGGAAAAACTATTGCCGATGTATCACCTGCTTTTTCTTCAGCGGCAAACTTGTCGAAAATCATTTCCGGAGAGCTGACTGTACCGGTCACCGATATTTTTTGATTTTTCCTGTATAGAAATTCAATAAAATTTCCGGCAGATCCCTTAATGTCAAATACATTTCCTGAAGCAGATAAAGTGGCATTTATTACTGAAATATCATTTCCATCTATCTTTATTTCACCGTTAATATCAGTAAGGTCGTAAACCGGATTTACAAATTTTAATCCGGCATCATTAATTTTTATGGTTCCTTTAACATTCAGGCTCTTAATGACATAGGCCGAAGAATCACCTGACTTTACCAGGCTGCAGGATAATGCGCAGGATAATGCAGCATTACCTCCTGCATCTTTCAGTAATCCGGATTTAATAATCCCGGTAAGGTCAGCAAGCCGGATATCTGCACCGGTATTTACGTCTATTGATGGTTCATTAAGATCATGAATTTTACCGGCAATTTTCAGGGTTGTCTCACCAAGTGCGTTTAAATTACATCCACTTATAAGTATTTCTGAAGAGGCCGCATTATTATTTTTCCCCGATGTATAATATCCTGTAATTCCTATCCTGCTTAGTTTAATATTTTGCTTTTTAATAAGTAATGACCCTTCTTTTACAGAAAAATCAGATTCCGTATGGAAAGGAGCCGAACCTGCCGCCTCACCTTTAAGCCGGAAATTAAAACTTACATAACCATTTATTTCATATGGTTCAAAGTATCCGGCGTACTCCGAAGGGATATTTCTGATTAATGAATGAATATTTATGTCTTCGCCATTTATCAATAAATCAGTTTTGCCATTTTGCACAGGTTCATAAAAAAGAGAAATATCAAATCTGTTATCCTCAAAACTGAGTTTGCCTTTCTCTATCCGGTACGACTTGCTTTTTACATCAAGATTAAAAGCTGTATTAAGATTTCCTGTTGTACATATATTTTTGTTATCATGAATGAGGTAAGCAAGGTACATTTCTGATTTTATCCTGAGTGAATAATCATCGCCATTGAATCTGCCCTGAAGTGCCATATCCTTTGCAAATGTCCGCATTGCCAGATTATTATCGTAATCTGCATAAATAATATCAATGTCCTCTAAACTCACTTTTTTCAATTCGAGACTGAACCCGGAGGTTGATGATGAATCACTTTTATTCCAGATATCAAAATTGCTGTTATTATCTTTCCCCGCAAACAGTCTTAGTTTACCTCTGTCAATCCCGATTTTCCTGAGAATATAATTTTTGCGGAAGATATCAAGGGCATTAAATTCCAGGATAACACTTTTTGCTGAAATCAATGTATCGGTATTGTAATTTAAAAAAGCTGATTTATCAAATCCAGCAGACGGACCGGCAAACACATCCTTCAATACAACTGTTGCATTTGGAAATCTTTTCAGAAATGAAAAGCTTACATTATTGACACTAATGGTTATATTAAGTTGTTTTGATAAACCGGCAATTATAAGACTTTTAATTTTATCCCCGTATATAAAGCCGGCGATAAGGGAAGTCCCCGTAACAAGTACAATGAAACTTAGTACAATGATTAAAAAATATCTTATTGTTTTTTTCAAAACCTGATTTTTGATAGTAAACGCAAAAATCCGGAAATGATTTTTTATCAGTCTTTCTTAAGCAGAGAATTCCAGCCCTGGGCAGTAACCGGCACAAGATGGTTATCGGCTGTGACCAGGTTGACTCCCTGTTCCTTTTGAGTAATAAATCCAATAATACTGATATCAGGAATTCTCAATAACTTTTCATAATCTTTTTGCGAAGCTGTGAACAGTAATTCGTAATCTTCGCCTCCGTTGAGTGCACAAACGACGGGTTCAATGTTGAACTCTTCAGCCATTTGCATTGTAGGAGCGGCAACAGGTATTTTATTTCCAATTATTCTGCAACCAACTTCCGAAGAAGTACACAAGTGAAGAATTTCTGACGATAAACCGTCAGAAATATCTATCATAGAAGTAGGTATAAAATCTTCTTCCTTAAAAAACTGAATAATGTCTTTACGTGCTTCAGGTTTTAACTGTCTCTGAAGTATGTATTCCTTACCTTCAAGCACCGGCTGTATATTTTTACTGATCCTGAAAATCTCTTTTTCCCTTTCCAATAATTGCAGACCCATGTATGCTCCACCAAGATTTCCTGTAACACATAACAAGTCATTTACTTTTGCAGTATTGCGGAAAACAGTTTTATCCCTTTCGGCTTCACCGATTGCAGTAATACTTATAGCAAGGCCGGTAAGAGATGAGGAAGTATCACCACCTACCAGGTCAACATCGTATTTTTCGCATGCCTGGTAGATACCTGAATAAAGATCTTCGATATTTTCGAGAGTGAACTTTGCCGATACTGCAAACGAAAATGTTATTTGTTTCGGAACAGCATTCATTGCATAAATATCCGATACATTAACTACCACCGATTTATAACCTAAATGTTTCAAAGGGGTATATATGAGGTTGAAATGAATCCCTTCAATCAGAAGGTCAGTAGTAACAACAGCAAGTTTTCCCGATAGGTCGATCAACGCGGCATCATCGCCCACACCTTTGACTGAACTTTTATTTTTCAGAACGATATTTTTAGTAAGGTGCCTGATCAATCCGAATTCACCAAGCTGAGAAATCCCGGTGTGTTTATTTTCCCTTTTTTCAGTCATTCTGATTTTGTTCTAGAATTTTCTCAATTATTTCAGGATAGTAGCGGTATTCAAGAAGATGAACCTTATCAGCGATATCTTCAGCATTATCCTGTGGAATAACAGGACATACAGCCTGAAATATAGTTTCACCTTCGTCGTATTTTTCATTCACATAATGGATAGTTATACCAGACTCATTATCATGGTTTTGTTTTACTGCCTCATGAACTTTTAATCCGTACATACCTCTGCCCCCGTATTTTGGCAATAATGCGGGATGAATGTTTATTATTTTACGGGGGAAGGCTCTGAGAATTTCAGCAGGAACAAACCATAAAAAACCTGCCAGGACAATCAGGTCAATATGCAATTCCAACAACAGGTCAAGCACAAAACCATTAGTATACAACTGATCTTTTGTAAAATAAAGATTAGCAACATTAAGATTTTTTGCACGTTCAAGCACAAATGCATCTTTTCTGTTCGATAGTACAATGCTGATTTGCACACTGTTATTACCAGAAAAGTATTCGATAATACGTTGTGCATTTGTACCGGAGCCAGAAGCAAAAATTGCTATCTTTTTCATTTTAAACAAAATAATTTTACCTTTTATAATTTCTAAACATAAGGATATTATTACGATTTGCAAAAATCTTAATAATGTGAATAATAAAATTGCATTTTTTTTTGATTTTTTTTTGTGAAATTCATTTCTTTGCACCCTGATTTAATAAATATTAATTTAAATTCTAAAATTATGGCAGATATCGCATCAAGAGTAAAAGCTATTATCGTTGATAAGCTGGGTGTGGATGAAAATGAAGTTACTCCCGAAGCAAGTTTTACTAACGATCTGGGTGCAGATTCACTCGATACCGTTGAGTTAATCATGGAATTCGAGAAAGAATTTGACATTGCAATCCCCGATGAACAGGCTGAAAAGATCGGAACTGTTGGTGATGCAATTAAGTACATCGAAGAAAACGTAAAACAATAATACAAAAGTTGTCTTTATGGAGTTTAAACGAGTAGTTGTTACAGGTTTAGGAGCCATAACACCATTAGGAAATAATGTAAAGGATTATTGGAATGGTTTAATAAATGGCGTTAGTGGTGCTAACCTCATTACTCGTTTTGACGCCACAAAGTTCAAAAGTAAATTTGCCTGTGAGGTAAAGAACTATAACCCCTTAGACCATTTCGACCGCAAAGAAGTAAAAAGGCTTGACCTGTACGCTCAGTTTGCATTGATTGCTGCAGGTGAAGGTGTAAAGGATGCGGGATTAGACCTTGAAAAATTGAACCCCGACAGGATAGGTGTTATCTGGGGATCAGGAATAGGTGGTGTTGAAACATTTTTCGAGGAAGCTAAGGAATTTGCATGTGGTGATGGTACACCACGGTTCAGTCCCTTTTTTATTCCAAAAATGATCGCTGATATTGCATCAGGTCATATTTCGATTAAATATGGATTCAGAGGGCCCAATTATACTACGGTATCTGCATGTGCATCTGCTGCTAATGCAATTGTCGACGCTTTCAATTATATACGTCTTGGAAAAGCTGACATATTCATATCGGGTGGATCGGAAGCCGCAATAAACGCTATTGGCATGGGCGGTTTTAATGCCATGCATGCTGTTTCAACCAATAACGATAACTATAAAACTGCATCACGCCCGTTTGATGTTACACGTGATGGTTTTGTTATGGGTGAAGGATCCGGTTGTTTAGTTGTTGAAGAATATGGACATGCTTTGAAGCGGGGTGCAAAAATTTACGCCGAGATCATTGGTGGCGGAATGTCGGCTGATGCTTACCATCTTACAGCTCCCCATCCTGAAGGACTTGGTGCCACAAACGTGATGAAATTTGCATTGGAAGACTCGGGATTGACAACCACTGATATTGATTATATCAATGTACACGGAACTTCCACACCTCTTGGAGATATTTCGGAAGCTCTTGCAATAAAGCGTGTTTTTGGAGAACATGCATATGTACTTAATGTAAGTGCAACAAAATCAATGACAGGACATTTACTTGGTGCTGCCGGTGCCATTGAATCAATTGCTGCCCTGCTGGCAACAAAATATGATATCATTCCTCCGACTATCAATTTTGAAAATGAAGACCCGCAGATAGATTACAAAATAAATTTTACATTCAATAAAGCCCAGCAGAGAAAAGTAAATATTGCTGTCAGCAATACTTTCGGCTTTGGAGGGCATAACGTTTCAATTGTTTTCAGAAAATTTGCCGAATAATTACCTATTTCCGGGAAAATTACTTATACCCCTCAAGCTCCTGTTCAGTCCTAAAAGCAGGTTTTTCAGGGCCATGAAATCGACCCTGGGTTTTTATCCTTCTGACCACCGCTATTACCTGATTGCTTTCACGCACCGGTCGGCGCCCCTTACCGATATTAACGGTAATACCTTTAACAATGAACGGCTCGAATTT
>Ga0247841_10005379_pt1 | contig 20779 bp, 8 predicted proteins | sample LaCruzMarch2015__2_FD_192410 | JGI IMG/M metagenome (GOLD analysis project Ga0247841, IMG submission 192410) | Freshwater microbial communities from meromictic Lake La Cruz, Castile-La Mancha, Spain - LaCruzMarch2015_18m | ecosystem: Environmental > Aquatic > Freshwater > Lake | place: Spain... | reverse complement strand
ACCGTAATATCATCCCAGGCATCGTGATACGTTACCCGGCTGAGGGGAGAGGCCATGGATGCACTGTTTTCCGCCGGGGCCGCCGTGTCAGCCTGCGGGGCCACCGCATTTGAACCGATGAATTCGGTCTTGAGCATATGGCCGCCTGAAGCGATCATGACGCCGTCAGGGCTGAAACCCAGCACATGGCCGGATGAGGTGAATTGCAGCAGCGAGTCACTTGTTGCTATCAAAGCATGTGTTGTATTAGTCGCCCCTGCTGTACCGGGCAATTGCGCTGCAAATGCCCCCACGGCCATCCCAACCGCCAGCACTACATTCAGTGCATGTCCCGCAATTGAGGATATTTTAATCTTCATACCAGGCCTCCATAACTCCATTTTCCATAATTATCCGGTTTGGTGCTGCCAGTTTACGCTAATCCCTCATTTCAATTCTCAACTAAGCGATTATCATCCAATACCGCCATTGGTCATTGCAACACTCTCGTAATCTTCAAATCGATAACCGACAACCCTGTAACCACGTCTCTACGACCCTTCATACTTACCATGTTACTCTTTTTCGGGGAATTGCAATAGGCCGCGGTAAACACCCTCGCCGACAGCATCCTGAAGCGGTGCAAATTAAGAGGGGCTCCGCTAAAGCGGAGCCCCTCTACAAAGTCTCTCAAATGTCTAACAGATCACCATGCTCCGCTAACGGGCTTCATGGTGCCGTTCCCGAAGGTATACTGTTTATCACCACCTGCTACACCGTTCCATACACCGTTACCGTTGTAATCCAGGTACCAGGTGCCATTGTAGAATGCCCCTATCTCCGTTCCCCCGGTACCGTTCCAGTTCCCGCTTACAGGAATCATGGAGGCGTTCCCGAAGGTATACTGCCTGTCACCACCACCCGTACCGTTCCAGACACCGTTACCGTTGTAATCCAGGTACCAGGTACCGTTATAGAATGCCCCTATCTCTGTTTTCCCATCACCGTTCCAGTTCCCTGTTACGGGCTTCATGGAGGAGTTGCCGAAGGTATACAGCCTGTCGCCACCACCCGTACCGTTCCAGACCCCGTTGCCGTTGTAATCGATGTACCAGGTCCCATTAAGGAATGCCCCTATCTCGGTTTTATTGTCGCTGTTCCAGTCCCCGCTTACAGGTTTCATGGAGGCGTTCCCGAAGGTATACTGCCTGTCACCACCACCCGTACCGTTCCAGACACCGTTGCCGTTGTAATCCAGGTACCACGTGCCGTTTAGGAATGCCCCTATCTCCGTTCCCCCGGTACCGTTCCAGTTCCCGCTTACGGGAGTCATGGAGGAGTTCCCGAAGGAATACTGCTTATCACCGCCACCCGTACCATTCCAGATTCCGTTCCCATTGTAATCCAGGTACCAAATGCCGTTCAGGTATGTGGCTATCGAGGGTGCGGCAGCAACGGTTACCGTAACAGTATAAGCCTGGATTGAGGCATTGGCGGCGGTGACTGTATAAGTTTGCGGGGTTGTGAAATTGTTGGCTGCCCCGCTGGCAGGGTCAATTGAAGCACCTGTGTGCGTGATGGTGGGCACCAGTGCGGTGACAGAAGTGCCATAGGGAACGGTTACGGCAATTGTGTGTTTTGCTTCAGTGATAACTCCAATAACCGCCGGGCTCAACCCGTTGAAATTGAAGGCGGTGATTGCCTTGGCTGTGTTGGCTGTTTGTGTAATCTTGGCGGCGAAGGCGTCAGCATTTATTGAGTGGGACTGCACCGGGAAGCCCCAGGTGGTATTACTGAAACCGGCCACCCAGACATTCCCATTGCCGTCCACCGCTATAGCCTTGCCGGAGTCAGTATTATTGTCTCCCAGAAATGAGTTCCAGGTCAGGCTACCGTTTTCGCTGACGAGCTTGGCGGCGAAGGCGTCATCTCCACCGGTATAGGCCCGCCAGGGAGAGCCCCAGGTGGCACTACTGGTACCACCCACGTATACATTCCCGCCGCTGTCCACCTCAATAGCATATCCACGGTCATTTCCATCGTTCCCCAGGAAAGTGTTCCAGGTCAGGCCGCCGTTGTTGTCGAGCCTGGCGGCAAAGGCATCATAATTTGATGATGTATAATCGCGCACAGGGGAACCCCAGCTACTATTGCTTTTACCGGCCACATAGATATTGCCGCTGCCGTCCATGGCGATGGCAGTACTGTAGTCATCATTAGCTCCTCCCAGGAAGGTGTTCCATATAAGGCCGCCTGAACTGTTAAGCTTGGCGGCAAAGCCATCATGAAATCCTCCTGCAAAACCCGATACGGGTGAGCCACCCCACGTGTCTGAGCTGTAACCGGCCAGGTAGACATTCCCGGTGATATTGTCAACCGCAATGGATTGAACGACGTCATCCCCGTTGCCGCCCAGGAAGGTGTGCCAGGTGAGGCTGCCGTTATCGCTGAGCTTGACGGCGTAGCCATCATGACCTGCTATATAGGGCTGGACCGGGGAACCCCAGGTGCGTCTGCTGTTACCGGCCAAGTAGACATTCCCGCTACCGTCTACGGCAATTGCATTACCCCATTCCTCCCCTGTGCCACCGAGGAAAGTGTGCCAGGTGAGGCTGCCGTTATCGCTGAGCCTAGCGGCCCAGGCATCACTACCTGCTTGAAAGGCCCGCACCGGGGAACCCCAGGTCTTATAGCTGTAGCCACCCAGGTAGACATTGCCGCTGCCGTCCACGGCGATGGCACGGGCTTCGTCTGCATAGGTACCCCCCAGGAAGGTGTTCCAGACAAGATTGCCGGAGCTGTCTATCTTTGCGGCGAAGGCGTCATAATCTGCTGTATAGGTCTGCACCGGGGAGCCCCAGGTGGCGTTGCTGCAACCCGACACATAGACATTCCCGCTGCCGTCAACCACGATGGCATCGCCGTCGTCATCCCCCTCCCCCCCCAGGAAGGTGTTCCAGGCCAGGGCAGGGTCGATGACCACAGGGATGCCTGGTTTAAAGCCACCAAGAGAAAATCCGACCTCCTGTTGTCCGTAAAGGGCATAAGCCACCGTTACCGGTGTCCTCTGTCCATCGATCTCCTGCCAGGCCACCGGGGCGCTCTCCACCATATTCCCGCTCTCATAGGCGATAACCAGGTTACCCTGATCGTCAATGGTTAGCGGGCGGTTGTAACCCAGGCGGATGCGCTCAACCGGGATTCCCTTGTCCGTGGCGTTGATATAATAGGTGCTCTTGACGATAGACCCCGGGTTGGCTTCATAAACCACCGTAATATCATCCCAGGCATCGTGATACGTTACCCGGCTGAGGGGAGAGGCCATGGATGCACTGTTTTCCGCCGGGGCCGCCGTGTCAGCCTGCGGGGCCACCGCATTTGAACCGATGAATTCGGCCTTAAGCATATGGCCGCCTGAAGCGATCATGACGCCGTCAGGGCTGAAACCCAGCACATGGCCGGATGAGGTGAATTGGAGAAGCTTTTCTCCGCTATTGGCATCGGCGGTAGAAGGGACGTTGCCCGCCGTTAACATCGGGGTGATAGCGTTGCTGGCAGGGCTGGCAATAGCGCCTGACGGCAGGGCGACTGAGAGCAGCATGCTCATAATCAATACCGCCGCCAGGATTGCTCCCAATATCGGTTTGTATCCAAGTTTCTGAACCTTCATTCTCGCTCTCCTGCTTAGATAAAATTTCAGAGTCCTGACAGATCAATACACACCACTAACGGGTTTCATGGAGGCGTTGCCAAAGGAATACAGCCTGTCACCGCCTGCTACACCACCCCAAACCCCATTACCGCTGTAATCAAGGTACCAGGTGCCATTGTAGTATGCCCCTATCTCCGTTCCCCCGGTGCCGTTCCAGTTCCCCGTTACAGGCTTCATGGATGAGTTGCCGAAGGTATACAGCCTGTCGCCGCCACCCGTACCGTTCCAGACCCCGTTACCGTTGTAATCGATGTACCAGGTTCCATTAAGGTATGTCCCTATCTCGGTTTTATTGTCGCTGTTCCAGTCCCCGCTTACAGGGGTCATGGCAGAGTTGCCGAAGTAATACTGCCTGTCGCCACCACCCGTACCGTTCCAGACCCCGTTACCGTTGTAATCGATGTACCACGTGCCGTTAAGGTATGTGCCTACCCCTGTTATCCCATTGCCGTCCCAGTCACCGGTTACAGGCTTCATGATGGCATTCCCGAAGGAATACTGCTTATCCGCGGGCGTCCCGTTCCAGGCGCCGTTACCATTGTAATCCAGGTACCATGTGCCATTGAGGAATGTGCCTATCTCGGCTATCCCATTGCCGTTCCAGTCACCTGTTACCGGCTTCATGGTGGCGTTCCCGAAGGAAAACTGCCTGTCCGTGACCGCACCGTTCCATGCGCCGTTCCCATTGTAATCCAGGTACCAGGCGCCGTTCAGAAATGCGCCTATGTTTCCGCAGGGAGGCGGTATGGCGCCTCCCGCTATCCTGGCCAGCATCCACCAGAATGCCCTTCCTTTAAGGTTGCAGTTCAAGGCTTGAGAATGCGCACACTCGCAGGTCCGGCAAAGGCCGGAAGTGGGACGGGCCGCACACCATTCCTGGGCCCAATTGCCATCGACGTAATCACAATTATCAGTCGCGTTTCGATTCAGAAAATAATTACCCGAGGGATCATAGCTTTCAATATCGGCAAAGTCAAAGAGAATCTTGTTATTGGCCCTGCAATAGCTTCTGATCTGATTATTCCTGACATTCAAATTGCCAGACTCACCGGTACCATCCAGATGGCCTGTCATGTAAACGAACGCAACGCCCGGATAATCGGCCTCAAGCTGGTTCATGGCATTCAGGTATACATCAATCCCTTCCTTTGTATTTTCTGAAACACCACCACACCATGACCATATGACAACATTTGTGTCATTATCCGGCAGATCAAGCTGGCTACGGGTTGCATCGCGCCAGCCTAAATCGCCCTCCAAACCGAGATCCGCAGAGACCTCCTGGTAGGATAGCGCCCCGCCCGAACCATCTGCATTAAAATTATAAGCAGCGCCATATTGTGACACCAGGTTCTCCATGCCTGTAGTTATCTGGCTGCCATGAGAAGTATGGCCATACCATATTTTGAGGCTTGACCTGGCCAAATCAAGCGCTGAAGAAGGGATCCGGCTTATATCAACACATTGGTGGTCCACAATTATGACATTCGAAGGCAGTCGTGCAGAAAGAAAGATGGAGACAGGGTCATCCGCCACAGCTGGGACCGGCATCAGTGTCACGGCGCCCAGCTGCGCAAACAGCATCAACGCCATCAATAACTGTACCATCCGCCCTGCCGCACCCTTCCGGCGGCCGCCCAATGCATATGGTACCAGCCATTTTTCAATCATAGCGGGCCCCCTTCCTGAATAACCGCCCGATTTCATTTTACGGCATTCCAGGTACTTCTAAAAGCACTGCAGGGGACAATTATCCCCTGCAGGCAACAGGCCGGCGGTCAATATGTACCGCGTACAGGCTTTGTACCTCTAATACCCGAAGGTATACTGCCTGTCAATGACCCCGCCGTTCCAGACACCGTTAGCGTTGTAATCCAGGTACCATGTGCCGTTATAGAAGGTGCCTATCTCCATCCCCCCGGTGCCATTCCAGTTCCCGCTTAAGGGCTTCATGGTGGCGTTGCCGAATGTATACTGCCTGTCAACAACCCCGCCGTTCCAGACACCGTTACCGTTGTAATCCAGGTACCAGGTGCCGTTATAGAAGGTGCCTATCTCGGTTTTCTTGTCGTTGTTCCAATCCCCGCTTAAGGGCTTCTGAGTGGCGTTGCCGAATGTATACTGCCTGTCAACGACCCCACCGTTCCAGACACCGTTACCGTTGTAATCCAGGTACCAGGTGCCGTTATAGAAGGTGCCTATCTCGGTTTTCTTGTCATTGTTCCAGTCCCCGCTTACGGGGGTCATGGTGGCGTTGCCGAAGGTATACTGCCTGTCAACGACCCCACCGTTCCAGACACCGTTACCGTTGTAATCCAGGTACCATGTGCCGTTATAGAAGGCGCCTATCTCGGTTTTATTGTCGCTGTTCCAGTCCCCGCTTACGGGGGTCATGGTGGCGTTGCCGAAGGTATACTGCCTGTCAACGACCCCTCCGTTCCAAGCGCCGTTACCGTTGTAATCCAGGTACCATGTGCCATTTAGGAATGTGCCTATCTCGGTACCCCCGGTGCCGTTCCAGTTCCCGCTTACAGGCTTCATGGAGGCCACTGTAGTCGCCAAGGCTTTAGCATAGGTATCTGACCACACATCACTGCCATCCACCCATGACCAGGCGCTGTAATAGCAGGCCGTGCCTGACGCCAGGCCTGTATCCGAGTATGAAGTGCCCGTGTTGAAGTACACCTGTGTTCCCGCACCGGGCGCGGTAGGGTAGGCCGAATTTGAGCGGCGTATCATGGTTTTCTGCGCGCCGGTACCCTTTGTCCAGGACAGATCGATCCGGCTGGTACTGATTGCGGCCGCGGCCAGGCCGGTGGGCGCCCCGGGCTTTACGATGGCAAAGTCGCTATCGCTGACGTCAAAATTAGCAGGGTCTGAGACACAGCATACCTTTATCCGGGCCTGCGTGGTGGCGGGTGCGGTCACCGTCCAGGCCCGTGTGCCGTTGTCGGTGGTGCTGCCAAAAATGACTGTATAGTTAAGGCCGCCATCGCGTGACAGGGCGATATAAACGGCCGGCAGGCCGCCGCAGGATGTCCAGGTGATATCGTGGCTTGAGCCCGCAACCCAGGACTCGCCGCCGTCGGGCGAGGTGACGTGGATACACGGCGAAGGAGCTATAGCAGTATTGAGGAGTACGGAGACCTTATTGCTGCAGGACGCATTTGTCACGGCCAGGTCAGGCTTTGAGTCCCCGTTGAAATCGCCCACGGCGACGGAGTTGGGGCGGATTCCCGCTGCATAGTTCAACGGCGCAGCGAACCAGCCGCTGCCATTGCCCAGCAGTATGGAGACATTGTTGCTTCCATAATTCGCCACGGCCAGGTCCAGATCGCCGTCCAGGTTGAAATCGTCCACGGCCACGGAATAAGGTTGTGTCCCCGCGTTATAGTCCGTCTTAGGATTGAATGTGCCATCGCCAACGCCTGTCAGCACGGAGACTTGGCCGCCGTAATTGGCCACGGCCAGGTCCAGGTAGCCGTCCCCGTTGAAATCGCCCGTGGCGGCGGAGTAGGGTTGTATTCCCGTTACATAGTTCACGGCTCCAGCGAAGAGACCGCTGCCATTGTTAAGCAATATGGAAACATTATCGCTGCCAGAATTTGTCACGGCCAAGTCAGTATAGCTGTCCGAATTGAAATCGCCTGTGGCGATAGAACAGGGCTGAGCTCCCAAAGTATAGAACACCGCCGCGTTGAAGGCGCCGTCTCCAACGCCTGTTAGTATGGCGACATCGCCGCTGATCATATTGGCCACGGCCAGGTCGGTTTTGTTGTCCGAATTGAAGTCGCCCGTGGCTACGAAGTCGGGGTGCCGGCCTACGTAAGCAGGAAAGTCATAGTTCACTGCCGCAGGGAAGGCGCCTGTGCCGGTGCCGAGCATTATGGCAACATTGAGGCCGGCATTATTGGCAACTGCCAGGTCCAGATAGCCGTCCTCATTGAAATCGTCTGTGGCTACAGAGAAAGGTCCCTGGGGGGAAGGTCCCGTGCTATAGTTCACAGCCGCGCCGAATGTGCCGCTGGCAGCGCCGAGCAGTATGGAAACATTGTCGCTCCATTGGTTGGCAACGGCCAGGTCGGTTTTGTTGTCCGAATTGAAGTCGCCCACGGCCACAGATGAGGGGTTTTCCCCCACCGAATATTTCACCGGCCAGTTAAATAAAGTGCCGGCGGCCGGCTCTTTATTGAGCAGTATTGAGACATTGCCGCCGCTAAAATTAGCCACAGCCAGGTCAGGCGCAGCGTCCCCGTTAAAATCGCCTGAGGCGATGGCGCGCGGGTTGGTCCCCACAGGATAGTTCAACGCCGTACTGAAGGTACCATCACCAAAGCCTGTCAGGAGGGAGGCACTATTACCGCTGCTATTGGCCGTAGCCAGGTCGAGATAGCCATCCCCATCTAAATCGCCCACGATGACAGAGCGCGGGCCGGTTCCCGTTGTATAGGGCACTGCCGCAGCAAAGGCGCCTGTGCCATCGCCCAGCAGAATGGAGACATCGTTGCTGCCGTTATTGGCCACTGCCAGGTCCAGGTCGCCATCCCCGTCGAAATCGCCCGTGGCGACAGAATGGGGACTCGTCCCCGCTGTATAGGGCACAGCAGAGCCGAATACGCCGCTGCCATTGTTGAGCAGTACGGAGACTTCGCCTGAATTGGCGGTGGCCATGTCAGGCGCCCCGTCCCCGTCGAAATCGCCCACAGCCACTGAGGCTGGGCCGAAGCCAACTGTATAGTTCCCCCCAGCGCTGAATGTGCCATCGCCATTGCCTGTCAGTATGGAGACATCGTTGCTGCCGGCGTTGGCCACGGCCAGATCCAGTCTCATGTCCCTGTCGAAATCGCCCACGGCCACGGCGCGAGGGAAATGTCCCGCGGCATAGTTTAACGCCGCGCCAAATGTGCCGGCGCCTGTGCCGAGCAGTATGGATACATTATCACTGCCCATATTGGCCACTACCAGATCGGGGATGCAGTCCCCGTTGAAATCACCCGAGGCGGCGGACGACGGTTGCGTTCCCGCCGTATAGTTCACTGCCGCGGCGAAGCTGCCGCTGCCTGTTCCTATCAGTATGGAGACATTGCCGCTGCCATTATTGGCCACGGCCAGGTCGGGCTTGCCATCCATGTTGAAATCGCCTGTGGCGACAGACCAGGGATTTGTCCCCACTGTATAGTTCTCCGCCGCGTGGAATCGCACATTGTTGGTGACCGCATGGCCGGAGAAGGTTGCCAGCACGCCACCGTCATCGGCCAGGACGGTGCCTGCCGTGTAGCTGACGGTGACGGTATTGCCGAAAGCAATGGGGGTCCCTGAACACGTGAGGAGGATCCAGTCCATATCCGTGGCGGCCGCGGAGAAGGGTTGGGCCGTACCGGCGTTAATCCTGTAGCTGAACTGGCTGTGTTTGCCCGTGGCATCAGCCATATTTTTATCAAACACCAGGGTAATGACCGTGCCTTCGGCGTTGGTGTATGCCTGGTTGCATGTCGGCGGACCGACGGCATGGACGGCCGCGGGGTTAACCAGTACCGGTAAGAAAGACGATAATAATAACAATAATACTAATACAAATAAATTAAATATTTTGCCTGCCCCTGGTATTAAGTAGTGCTTCTTTACGGAATGTCTCAAATTTGAGGAACCGATTCTTCTTAGCATAGTACCAACCTCCTGCCTAATTGATCTTTATAATTTCCCGTGCTGCAAGGCACGCCACAACCACCACCGCCGATTTCATCAACGATAGTCTACACTCTACTTTAATTCCCTGCAACCCTTTGCCCTGCCATTGTCTGCTATGTACTATCCTAAGCAGATACCCCCAATAAATTCAAGACTTGCATAGCCGCGCAAGTTTGTGAATTTTATTTGCGTATCTCCGACGGCACTGATATGACGCAATGGTTAACCGGCGAGAATAATCAATAGGCCGAGCCGTATAAAGGTGTCATGGATGCGTTACCAAAGGTATACAGCCTGTCCGTGGCCGTACCATTCCAGGCCCCATTGCCGCTGTAATCCAGGTACCAGGTGCCGTTAAGGTAGGCGCCTATCTCTGTTTTACTGTCGTTGTTCCAATCACCGGTCAGTGGCTTCATAGAGGAGTTGCCGAAGGTGTATAGCTTATCACCGCCCCCCGTACCATTCCAGGCGCCATTACAGTTGTAATCTATGTACCAGGCGCCGTTAAGGTATGTGCCTACCTCGGTTTTCCCATCGCCGTTCCAGTCCCCGGTTACCGGGGTCATAGATGAGTTGCCGAAGGAATACAGCTTATCACCGCCCCCCGTACCGTTCCAGGCGCCATTACCGTTGTAATCCAGATACCAGGCGCCGTTAAGGTACGTACCTATATTCGTTCCCCCTGTGCCGTCCCAGTTCCCGGTCACAGGGATCATAAAGGAGTTCCCGAAGGAACTCTGCCCGTCTCCGCCCCCCGTACCGTTCCAGGCGCCGTTGCCGTTAAAATCCCCGTACCAGGTACCATTCAAGTATGTGCCGATCTCTGACTTGTTGTCGCTGTTCCAGTCCCCTGTCACGGGCTTCATGAGGGAGTTCCCGAACGAATATTGCCTGTCACCTCCCGCCGCACCGTTCCAGGTACCATCACTGCTGTAATCCAGGTACCAAACGCCATTCAGGTATGTGCCTATCTTGGCCGGCGCCACGCCCTTCTTGTATATGCTGACATAGGGGCTGACGGCACAAGCTACCGCCATGTAGCTGGAGTTTTCGCTGAAGGCCACTCCATTTGCCCAGCCTGCGGGCAAGGTCAACGGTGTGTCCAGCCTGGTGAAGGTGCTGCCGCTCCTGCTGTATATGCTGACAAAGGGGCTTGTGCCATGCGCTACCGCCATGTAGTTGGAGTCAGGACTGAAAGCCACTCCGTACCCGTCCCCGGTGGGCAGGGTTAACGGATTGGCCAGCTTGGTGAAGGTGTCGCCGCCTCCTAAACTGTATGTGCTGACAAAGGGAGTGTTCCAGTGAGCCAACGCCATGTAGGTGGGACCGGGGCAGAAGGCCACTCCATTCGCCAAACCGGCAGGCGGGCTTGCCGGGTCGGTTACTTTGGCGAAAATATCGCTGCTCCTGCTATATATGGCGACATAGGGGGGGTGGGTAAGGGCGACCGCCATATAAAAGGAGCCGTAGCTGAAGGCTACGCCAGTTCCGTATGACGTAATGGGAAGGGTCGCCGGGTCGGCCAGCTTGATGAAGGTGTCACCGGGCATTATCTTGTATATGCTTATATAAGGGCTTATTTTATGGGCTACCGCCATGTAGATGGTGGTGGAGGTGGAATCGGGGCTGAAAGCTACTCCAATCCCATCCCCGGTGGGCAGGGTTAACGGATTGGCCAGCTTGGTGAAGGTGTCGCCGGACGTTATCTTGTATATGGTGACATAGGGACTGTTCCAATGGGATACTGCCATGTAGGTGGAGTCGGGGCTGAAAGCCACTCCACTCCCGGTACCGGTGGGCAGGGCCGATGGGTTGGCCAGCTTGCTGAAGGTGTCGCCGCTCCTCTTGTATATGCTGACATAGGGGCTGACACTATGGGCTACCGCCATGTATTTGGAGTCGGGGCTGAAGGCCACCGCGTTTCCCGAGCCGGCGGGCGGGGCAGCCGGGTCGGCCAGCTTGCTGAAGGAGTTATTACATGCATGGACAGCCCCGGGGCTGACCAGGAGCGGCAGGAAAGATGACAATACCAGCAAGGCCAATGCCAGTACCTTGTTTTTACCTGCGGCCCCGCTGGCATTCCGTTTGATTAAGAGATTCCCCAGAGATAGGAAATGAATTCTTTTTACCACACGGTTATCACAGGCCATACCAGTCCCCGCTTACAGGAGTCATGGAGGCGTTGCCGAAGCCATACAATCTGTCTCCGCCTGCCACGTTATCCCAAACCCCGTTACCGTTGTAATCAAGGTACCAGGCGCCATTAAGGTATGTGGCTATCTCGGTTGCACGGTTGTTGTCCCAGTCCCCGCTTACAGGGGTCATGGAGGCGTTGCCGAAGTAATACAGCCTGTCTCCGCCTGCCACATTGTTCCAAACCCCGTTACCATTGTAATCAAGGTACCAGGCGCCATTAAGGTATGTGCCTATCTCAGTTCCCCCCGTGCCGTTCCAGTTCCCTGTGACAGGCTTCATGGAGGCGTTGCCGAAGCCATACAATCTGTCTATGGTTGACCCGTTCCAGGCACCATTTCCATTGTAATCCAAGTACCAGCCGCCGTTGAGATAACTGGTGATCTTCTCTCCCAAGGGTATGATTTGAATAGACAGGTCTTTATAGCCAACAAGGCCGCCCGAGACCACCTTTACCCTGAAGTTGTAAATCCCCGGGGTTGTCGGTGTCCCTGTGATATAAACCACCGACCCGGTGGTGGGAATTATATTGAGCCCGGGCGGTAAAGATCCCGTGTATATCGACCAGGTAAAGGTGCCGGTGCCGCCGGTAGCCGTAAGATTTTCAGAGTATAAGGTGCCGACCCGCCCGTTGGCCAGTGAGGTGGTGGTGATCACAGGGATGATAGAATACACGGGCAGCTCAAAGGCTTTGTACGCTGCCTGGACGGTGTCTTTTACCATGATGCCGAATTTATAGCCGGTGGGGTCATTTTGGGGTACGGTCGGGGTACCGGAGATTGAACCGGTGCCGGTACCGGCGCCGGAGCTGACCGATAGCCCTGGTGGAGTAGTGCAGGCACTATAGTACGACCAGGTCCTCGTACCGGTGCCGCCGTCAGAGGTGAGAGTTGCAGAATAAGTTTCGCCTGTCTGGCCATCCGGCAGCAAGTAGGAAGCATTTGTCACCGATATTTCACCCGTCGGCGCGGTTGAGTACGTGGCAATCAGCCACGGCTGGAAGGTGACATTGTCGGAGACCTTGGCGCCATAGGTAACCACGCCCAGCATGGGATCCGTATGCGTCGTCCCGTTTTCGGAGCCCCAGTAGTTGAACTTGCCGTCGATATCCCTGATGGGGGTGAGGGCGTTATTGATCCCGTACTTGGTAGGGTCGCTGCTGAAATTATTATAGTTGATCAGTGTGCCGGTGGTATCCTGATTTGTCCCACTGGCCTGCTTCAGGAGGATTGCGCCTACAGTGTTTCCGCTGAAGACGTTGCCGGTGATGGTGGACGGGATGCTCACTGTGTCGTTAGTAGCACCGATCCATATTCCGTAGCCGTAGTCTCCCGCGCCGGCGTTGTTGGTTATTTTGCAGCTGCTGATAGTCGGGTTGTTAACGTTTACGGTTTTAATGCCATTACGCGTGTTTGAATGTGCATATACCTGGTTGACGCGCACGTCGCTGAGGACAGTGCCGCCCATGGCAGCTACCTGCACTCCGTACTTGGCCATGCCGGTTAGTTCGCAATTCTGGACCGTGATGTTTTCGAAGGGACCGACAGCATCACCGCCTATGTATAACCCAAACCCTGGTGCAGTTCCATTCATTACCTTGAAGCCCTGGAAAGTGACGTTGCTGGCCTGGAGTTGAGGTGAGTAGCCATCTAGGTTGGCCTGCCCGGAGGGATTCCCTGTAGCGGTAGGCTTGATGATGGTGTTGCCGGTCCAGCCTGAACCCGTTGCCGCAGGATTTACATTATACTCTGCGCCACTAAGGGTGAGCGCTTTATTGACCCAGAAGTCCTCTGTGTAGGTGCCGGCTACGGCGTTGATTGCACCGCCTTCCGCTGTCCAGGCGATGGCGTCGGTAAAGTTAGAGTAGTAATTTGTGCCGTTGGATATCGGGCCAGCAAAAGTAGCGCCCCCTTCACTGCTCAGCCACTGGACGTAAGTAATGCCACTACTGACCGGATCACCTGGGGAACCGATACCAACATTGAACACATTGTTATCATTCGTCGGGCCGTAGGCAGAGCCCCACCAGTTGTCGGTGGCATCGAACACGCCAGTACACAAGGTGCCGCGTACAGAACCGCTGGTGTTGTTGTAGATGGCGTTGTCGTGCGCGTGGGCTGTAGCGGACGAGGCAGGGGTATTGTAACCCACCTTGATCGCGATGTCATTTCCTGTGATCGTGTTGCCGGTGATGGTCGCCGTTGAGCCGTCTTGCAAGACGATTATGCCCGCTGAATTGGAGCCGTCACTGGTAGCGGTACCCAGGTTGTTGGTGATCGTGCTGCCGGTAATGCTCACCACCGCACCGGTGGACACCTCGACGGCATAGTCGAGCCAGTCGCCGAGTCCCTTACCATTGTAGGTATTGCGGGCATAGGTGCCGGTGGTCCCGGCACCCCAGTAGGCGATGCCCTCCCTGCCAATGTTATCAAATACGCAATCGCTCACATCTACAGCTCCGACCTGGCCAAAAGCGTAAATGGCAAAGCCACCATAGGTTGGGCCAGATGCTTCGTACTGTAAGTTTGTGAAATGCACATTCTGGATTGTCCCAGTGCCCTTGTGCCGGATGCCGCGGGAAATCTTATACCCAGTGCCGTCGAGTGTAACGTCACTGAGGTTAAATGCTATACCCGGGTTGACCAGCCACCAACCTCCCGGGTCACCTGATGCACTAGTATCTCTGTCCGGCTTGATAATGGTAGTGGCCTTGTCTGCGCCTACAATGCTTAGATTCCTACTAATAACAATTTGACCAACTTCAGTATAAGTCCCCGCCGGCACAGTGATATTGTCACTGTCTGCCGCGTCATCTATAGCTGCCTGGATTGTGGTATAGCTATCTTGCCAGGTGTCTCCAGTCCAGCGGTCGATGCCGTTAATAGTGTATGCGCTTGAAGTCACAGGTGTGGGCTCAGCGCTTGTCCAGACATTCACAGTATAGCGGCCAGCGCCGGAGTTGCTGGAATCCGGCGGGTTGGCCATACCGGCAGCCGGCAGAATGCCTACGGTGACCTGACCGGGAGTGATGAATGTCGGTACCGCCAAGGTTAGATTGTCTCCGGTTACCGATGCACTGACAGTACACGGAAAGCCGTTAATATAGTAGTTTGATGCAGTCAAACTAGCAGGCATTTCTGTCCCCGCTGGAAACCAAATAGTGATTGTTGTAGTTGCATCAAGTGTGGCGCCGCTGGTAAATACTACACTGTATCCCGTGGGAGCGCTTATAAAATTACTATCATATGGTGCGACGGTTATATTAGACACATTAGCCTGCGCCGGGCTGGCCGGGACTATGGCAGGCACAACGCCCATAAGCATCACCAGTACCACAAACATTGAGAAATGTTTCCACATTTTAGCCATTTCTTGCCTCCATCACCTAAATTTTCCAAGCCGGTAACGTATAGAACCAAGGGAAGGTCCTGTTACAATATTCCCGGCAGTACGCGTCCAGGTTGATTATCAAGTTAGCTTCGAGTATATTTACATCCTTAAATTTTGTCAAGCGCTCATCTTTTACGTAACCTATTACGTGTTATCTTTACGTTGCTTCACTGATCCAATTGCCGCATACTGTTGCTGCGGAAGACGCTTTGGCACGGCGGCGCTTACCGCACAGCACCAATTCAGCCAGCCTACAGCTTTGCCCGGCGGTCAATATGCGGCCCCGCCAACCGGGGTCATGGAGGCATTGCCGAAGGAATACTGCTTATCACCGCCTGCTACACCACCCCAAACCCCGGTACCATTGTAGTCCAGGTACCAGGTGCCGTTCAGGTATGCCCCTATCTCGGTTTTCCCATCGCCGTTCCAGTCACCGGTTACCGGCTTCATGGTGCCGTTGCCAAAAGTATACTGCTTGTCACCGCCAGCCGTACCGTTCCAGGCCCCGTTACCGTTGTAGTCCAGGTACCAGGTGCCATTAAGGAATGCACCTATTTCGGTTTTCCCATCGTTATTCCAGTCACCTGTTACCGGCTTCATGGTGCCGTTGCCAAAAGTATACTGCCTGTCACCGCCAGCCGTACCGTTCCATGCGCCATTATTATTGTAATCCAGGTACCAGGTGCCGTTCAGGAATGCCCCTATTTCGGTTTTCCCATCTTTGTTCCAGTCACCGGTTACCGGCTTCATGGAGGAGTTGCCGAAGGAATACAGCCTGTCACCACCCGCCGCACCGTTCCAGACACCGTTACCGTTGTAATCCAGGTACCAGGTGCCGTTAAGGTATGCCCCTATTTCGGTTTTTCCATTGGTGTCCCAGTCCCCGCTTACTGGCTTCATTGAGGAGTTGCCGAAGGAATACAGCTTGTCATTGAAAGCCGTACCGTTCCAGGCCCCGTTACCGTTGTAATCCAGGTACCATGTGCCGTTATAGTAACAGTTTATCTCTGACATGCCGTCATCGTCGTAGTCGCCCTGGACGTTCATTACATTGATGCAATGCTCTGCCCAAATGCTTAGCATTTCCAAAAAATAACCCCCCCCAGACATATACCACCCATGCCAAAAGTCATGAATCGAATAAACATGGTGCCCGTTGACAGTATAGTTACGCATTACATTAAATATAGTGACCGGACCACGCGATATCGTGTCCTGGTTATCGTTGTTGCTATCGTAAATGTCCCACAACGCCGCGCAGACAGCGCTTTCAGTGTCCCTACCAATCCCCCCACCGTCCCATTCACCGCCGCCAGGTGCATTCTCCACATTAGTATGTATGGTCTGGTCAACCGTATCATCATAATTGGGGTCACCAAAAACGGTCAGGGCATTATAGGTGGCCCAACCTTCGGTCCAGGCCATCCCCTGGCTGACATGGCCCTCCCACGTGTGGGCACCGGTTGCGGCAGGGGGCCATTCGCCGCCGTAACTTGCCTCCATAATAGCATGGCTATATTCATGCACAATTACGTCCCGATCCATCTGGTCTCCATCAACTAACCAGATATCACCTCCATTCTCGTACGTTTTGCTCGCCGGCCACGTACAGGTGACATCGAGAGGGTTGTAGCCTACAATAAAATAATGATACAGATAGGCACTATTTAAGTAATCGTATATCTCAAAAGCACCGGCATTAAATCCGTTAATTCCCAGCGATCCAAAATTTACCGTTCCATCAGGTGCATCAGCTATAACATCGGAAGAGCCCCAGTAAACACCCTGACTTGGGTGAACGACTCGAACATTACCATTTTCGCAAACCAGTGTTACATAAAGGTCTAGGCGGCCACCTTCATCCTCATCTGAATTTGAGATACTGTCAAATTGAAAATAACCATTTCCATCAGTTAATGTTAAGGCTTCTAATTCATCCGGCGAAGAGTAGTCCTTATCCCAGAGCACAACCTGCAGAAACCTCGCTGGTTGCCATAAACCATCCTCATATCTTTGATAATACACATTGCCATACGCAGTGACCAAGCCGGCGGTAGGCTCTTCTTTGGACGCTGCGGCCGGTGCTTTAATATCAACGGGCACTGCCATCAACTTCTCTCCTATAACCGGCGCTACCGTCTTTTGCGTCCGGTTGAACGTCACGCCGCCGGACCCCGCCGATAAGAACAGCCTGGCGGGTTTACCGAATGTGTAACTGCCACCTTCCGAAACAGCCGTTGCGCCTATTGTATATTCACCCGGGGCTGCAATGCGTATTGACACCGGCATTTTGATGGTCTTATTGGCAGCAATGTCCCCGCTCCATGTCAAATCGCCTCCAATAAGTTCAACGCCTGCAGGCAAGGTGATCTTCGCGGTGGTCTTTGGCGCATTTATGAGAGGCGTGAAAGAAAAGACAATTTCGCAATCCTTGCCAAGATCAACTGAAGAAGGCGCCTGCCACTCCACGTTGATCGGCGCCATTGGTTTAGATGTTATTTCTGGTGCCTGCTGTTTATCATGCTGCTGTTGAGCAGATGCAGAACTTGTGAGGAGAAACCCTGGTAAAACGGCGGCCGATATAATTATTAATACAGCGGTTATACCAATCCATTTATGCATCTTTCCCATACCTCCTAAAACTTAAAATTGTACAACCCGTTATTTAATTGGAGGAGGCTTTGGCACTCCCGGCCCGCCCGGCGCCACTTGCACCGGGACCGCTTGCGATGTGTTGTTGTCACCGGGTTTTACAGATGGAGCAGTATGGCTGAAGGTGCCTCCTGTGCTGGTGACATCAAGATAAATTTTGTCTTCTTTGCCAAATATATAATTTGTTTGTGTCGAAAGGGCCGATCCTGTAATGGTAAAAAGGCCTTCCCTGACCGCTTTTACCGAGCAAAGCAGGTTTACAGTATTGTTTTCCGCGATGTCACCCTTCCAGGCGATCTCCCCTGATACCAGCACCACGCCTTCAGGTAAACGTATTTCCACAGTTGTATTTGGCGCATTGCTTAAAGCTTTGGCGGATAAATTGAGTTGAACTATGCTATTTAAAGATGGAGTGCCTTCCAACGTCAGTAAGACTTCCATTGGACTCATGGGTTTGCTGTTTGACCCTGGCGGCGATGAATTATCGGAACAAGCGACAAAAGCAGACAAAAATAATATAAAGCAACTAATAAGACTAATACAATATATTATCTTACCTGTTAGTGATATGTTGCCATTGTTGTAAATCATGCTTTCCTCCTTAACGCGACACTATCACAATTAAATTAGACTTATAACAGTAAGCCCGCAGGCGACAAATCAATCTCATGGCAATGCAACAGGCAGGCGGTCAATAGGCGGCTCCGCCAACCGGGATCATGGAGGAGTTGCCGAAGGTACGCTGCCTGTCGTTGGTGGGACCCGTCCCATTCCCGTTCCAGGCACCATTTCCGTTGTAGTCCAGGTACCAGGTGCCGTTGAGGAATGCGCCGATCTCGGTTATGCCGTCGGCGTTCCAGTCACCGGATACGGGCTTCATGGTGGAGTTGCCGAATGAATACTGCCTGTCACCGCCCGCCGTTCCGTTCCAGACACCGTTACCGTTGTAATCCAGGTACCAGGTACCGTTATAGAATGCCCCTATCTCTGTTTTCCCATCACCGTTCCAGTTCCCTGTTACGGGCTTCATGGAGGAGTTGCCGAAGGTATACAGCTTATCACCGCCCGCACCCGTCCCGTTCCAGACCCCGTTGCCGTTGTAATCGAGGTACCAGGTTCCATTAAGGTATGCCCCTATCTCGGTCTTATTGTCGCTGTTCCAGTCCCCGCTTACAGGTTTCATGGAGGCGTTCCCGAAGGTATACAGCTTGTCACCGCCACCCGTGCCGTTCCAGACACCATTGCCGTTGTAATCGATGTACCAGGTGCCGTTAAGGAATGCCCCTATCTCGGTTTTATTGTCGCTGTTCCAGTCCCCGGTCACGGGCTTCATGGTGGAGTTGCCAAAGGTGTACAGCTTATCACCGCCCGCACCTGTCCCATTCCATATCCCGTTGCCGTTGTAATCCAGGTACCAGGCACCCGCCTGATATGTGCCAATTTCCGATATACCATCGCCGTTATAGTCACACATGGTGCGCTTTGTAGTATTGGTGAAGCTCCGCCACGCCGACTGTGGTCCAAATCCGTACGAGTTGTACGCCATAACATTCCAATAAAGCGTGCTGCCATTGCCGGGCAGGGTGGTCACAGACTTGGAGGTCACGGCGCCCACATCGCCGTAGTAGTAATCCGTATTCATATTGGTGCTACTCACCCGCAGCCAGTAACCGGTTGGGCTGCCCCACACGGCAGCCCAGGTGAAAGTGCCGGATTGGCCGCGTACAGTGGCGTTGTCCGCTGGTGAGACCAGGGTCGGGGCTGAGGGAGTTAATGTGAACTTATTTATGAGGTTATTGCCCCGTTCTGAGATGTATAACGTCGGAGACCGGCCAACTGCAACATCCTCCGGCCGGTTGAAGCCTGCCAATCCTTCGATGAGGCCAATTAAATTTCCGGTGCTATCATACTTTCCCACTTCATTTATAGTCCCTGAAAATGATACATACACATAATTTGAAGAGTCAACGCTGATGCCGACAGGATTCCAGTTTAACCCCGTGTCCCATTTTGCCTGATATACGCCGGCACTGGTAAATTTCTGGATTCGGTGATTCTGGTAATCGGAGACATAGATATTGTTGCCGGAAGGATCCACTGCTACATCATATGGATGATCGAACTTGCCGTCTTCCAATGTGCCCGTATGGCCGCCCCACGACGTGACGAAACTGCCGCTGCTATTGAATTTCTGGATGCGGTCATTTAATTGATCCGCTACATAAACCGAGCCGTCGGGGGCGACACATATCCCCGAAGGGGCGTTGAATGATCCATTGTCACTTCCAGAGGTGCCATCACCCCCGTTATGGCCCCACCTGGTGAGAAATCCTCCGTTGCTGTCGCGCTTCTGTATACGGTGATTGCCGGTGTCTGCCACATATACATTGTTAGAAGAATCGACAGCCAAAGAGCGCGGTTGGGTAAAATTGTCGCTGCCGGAAGGGGCCCATTTGCCAAGAAATCCGCCATTGCTATCGAACTTCTGTATGCGGTTGTTGCCATAATCAGCCACGTAGACATTACCGTCATTCATATTGACAGCCACGCCCTGGGGCGCTGCGAACTTGCCGTCAGTGCTGCCCGAGCTACCCCATTGCAGTATATATGTGGGCATAGACGACGTACCCGCCAGGACCGGTCCGGCACAGTAAAACAAGATGCCTGTAAGAAGTAAGACAAGAATAACCTTGAGAAGATAAGAGCACAAGCACTTACCATTATTGATCATCATCACCGTTAACCCCCGTAAATTCACAGGTTCTTTTATCACTATTGTAGCCTTATTTACACCGCCGGACAACCGAAAGTCTCTTCTAATACAAGATGAGCCTCGAGGGTCAGGCATCTTAAAAACGTCATTAAGATGAGCCGTAGCTGCGAGACAAAGACATGGCAAACAGCGGCCACGGCGATCTATCCCCTGGCCGTGGTAGTAACACTCTCGCCGATAGCATCCTGACGCAGCGCAAAATTAAGAGGGGCCCCGCTTTGGTGGAGCCCCTCTACAAAGTCTCTCAAATGTCTAACAGATCACCATGCTCCGCTAACGGGCTTCATGGTGCCGTTCCCGAAGGTATACTGTTTATCACCACCTGCTACACCGTTCCATACACCGTTTCCGTTGTAATCCAGGTACCACGTGCCATTGTAGAATGCCCCTAT
>Ga0247841_10005378_pt1 | contig 20781 bp, 22 predicted proteins | sample LaCruzMarch2015__2_FD_192410 | JGI IMG/M metagenome (GOLD analysis project Ga0247841, IMG submission 192410) | Freshwater microbial communities from meromictic Lake La Cruz, Castile-La Mancha, Spain - LaCruzMarch2015_18m | ecosystem: Environmental > Aquatic > Freshwater > Lake | place: Spain... | reverse complement strand
GCTGAGACAGGCTGATCCGGGATGCGGCTATCGGGGGCTTGCAGGAGGACGGTGGTGTCACTCCCTGGTACAAGCAGCTCTGCCTGGCCACGGATGAGCCTGTCTCAGCCATGACCGCGACTACGCCGAAGATCACATTCAAGGACGCGGGGCCGGCCGAGACGGCTGAGGCCGAGACCTTCCCGTTGGCTAAGATTACCACGGCGGAACGTGGTGTGCGGTGCACCAAGAAGGGCCGCACTGTCGAGCTGTCCGACGAAGTCGTCAAATCGTGCCCGATCAACCTCCTGAGTCCGTATCTGCGGGAGGTCTACGAGACGATTATCGCGCAGGAGAATGACGCCGTGGTGGATGCGCAGCTCAACGGAGATCAGCGGTCCGGCGGCGACGAGGCGCAGGTGGTCGGCGTCGAGACTGTCAGCACGATAGTCTTTGACGATTTGGACAATGTCTGGATCTTCGGCGCGGACATCAATCAGCAGTGGTTCACAATGGTGACGAACCGCGCCACCGCGAAGATCGTCCGGAAGATCCAGGAATTCAGAGACCAACAGGGCACGGGCGGGACGAGGGTAACTCTGAAGCCCGTGAATGACATTCAGCCCGCAGAGGTCCTGCACATCATCAGCCGCAGGATGGGCGACGGCAAGATCATGCTGGTGAACACGCGGCGGGCTACCCGTCAGTTGGTGTTCATGCCGCTGCAAGTCGATGACGCCCGGTATCCGGAACGCTGGGTGAACGCTGTGACCGTCGGACAGATCACCGGCTACGAGAACGTCAACAAGCGGGCCCGGATCGTTATCGACATGAGTAAATTGTTCAGCGCGTACGGGTTCCCCGCAGATTGGGAGAAGGTCGCTGCGTAGGAAGTAGGATGCGGTGACCACGCTCCGGCGGGGGAACCGCATCGGTCGCGATCGGACGGCCAGCGATGCGGTTCGCTCCGCTCACCACATCCTACGTCCCTACGCCGCCTGAAGACGGGCAGGTTTCAAACCTGCCCCTACAGACCTGGGCCCCGTCTTCCAACGGGGCGACGAGGTGAATGATGGCTGACTATGTGAAACTCGCCAACCCGCAGGGATCGTTCTTCGATTTTGAGACGAAGTTCGGCGTGAGCTGCGATGACGTGGAGGAGCTGACCGAGCCCATCGGCAAGCTGACACGGCAAGCGCTGAAGTTCGGGCAGTTGGTGCGATGCGATCCGCCGGAGGGAGCAACCGCAGATAACGCAGATGTCTCAGATAAGGTGGAAGACGCCGTAGGGGCAGACCCGGGTGTCTGCCCGCCGGAAGGGGACACCGCAAAACCGGATACCGACGCAGCGGCCGTGACGGATACCGTAGGGGCGGGTTTGAAACCCGCCCGTCCTCGAAGACCCAAAAAGGTCAAGACCTCATGACGGAGACTGAGATGGCAACCCTTGCCGCCCGCATCCATGAGCTGAAATCCAACTGCACACACCGGGATCTGTGCGAGATGATGGTGATCAAGGGTTTGGATTTCAACGGGCGGGAGAGCAAGACGGAGCTGGCCACGCGGCTGGCGCTGGCGGAGATGAAGAGATCCGCAGATGACGCAGAAGCCGCCGGCAACCCTCACCCCGACCCTCTCCCAGAGGGAGAGGGAGGAGATCGTTAATGGCAGTGGATATGGTGCAGCTCGTCAAGGATCAGTTCGAGCCGGTGCTCGGGCTCGATCCGACCATCGAGGCCGCAATCCCGAGGCAGGTCGAGGCTCAGATCGCTCTGCAAGGGTGGATCGCTGCGGGCCTGACCGACCAGCAGAGGGTGTATATTTCGATCCTGGCCACCAAGGGGCTCATTCCCAGGCTTCTGGCCAAATTCGCCCAGGAGATCCAACGGGTGAAGGGCGGGCCCGCTGAGACCGAGTTCCAGAACGCGGTGGAGTTCCTGAAGGCTTTGCAGACCGAACTGAACAGCCAGGTGAAGGCCGCAGCGAAACAGACGGATCCTGCGGATGTGGAGACGGACCGGAAGCCCAGCCCCTGGACTGGCGTGGAAAGCTGGTAGGAGGCTATCCGCAGATGTATCCACAGATTACGCAGATTGACACAGATGGAATACAGGGTTCCCCCTTCCCGACAATTCCGTTATCGGCGGCCATCTGAGTAATCTGCGGATGTCTGTGCATTCTGCGTAATCTGTGGATGTCTCCGTGAGGAATCCTGATGAGGGACGATCAGAAACAACGAGTCGAGGCGGCCCTGGAACGGGGCTTCCGGTTCATGGCCGGCGATCCCGCGACCTACACGGACCCGGAAGGCGAAGAGCATGAGCTGATCGGCATGCGGGAGGACGTGGACACCTCGGACAACGAGGGCCTCTTGATAGGTCCATCCGGCATGCGGCTCATCGAACTGGAAAAGCTGACGTTCCTAACGGCAGACCTCGAAGCCGCAGGCGTGACGTTGCAGGTCTCGGGCCACTTCACGCTGGACGGCTATCGATACGATTTCGCCAAGGACAAGCCCATCCTGGCGCACCAGGTCCCGATTGCGGGCATTCAGAACGTGGTGACCGTGCGGTTGCGGAGGGCCACGGAACGGAAGGCCGCGCAGAGCGGGGAGATAGGGTTCGATGTGGGACCGTAGGATGTGGTGAGCGGAGCGAACCGCATCGGTCGCGATACGAAATCGGGCGGGGAATTCCAAACAACGGAGAGCCCCACGGACGGGCGTAACGGTCGGCGGCTGGGACACTCACACGGCTCGGATCGTGTTGAACGAAATTGAACGTTTTTGAACGCATTCTCGAACGGATCTCAACATGGCCGCATTCCAAAAAACAGGCGACTGGAAAAAAATCGAACGGATGCTCTCCGGTCTCGGGGATCGATTCAAGAGCCAAGTCAAGAAGGCCACCGACAAGAACGGGAAGCTGTTGGAAGGGGCCATCGTGAAGCGGATCGAAGATCAAAAGATGAGCGGCCCCGAGCTCAGTCCGGCATATCTGGCAGCGAAGGTCCGGCAGGGCTATTCCGAGAAGAAGCTCATCCGCACCGGCACCCTGATGGGGAACATCCGATACCAGAGCGTCAATTGGGATCAGGGCGTCGTCACGGTTCTGCGCCGCGAGCCCAAGCATGGCTATGACATCGGCTGGATCATGGAATTCGGATCACGGGACGGCCGTGTCCCGCCGAGGCCCTTCGTGCGGCCCTCCTTACAGGAGTGTGCCCCGAAGATGGTCACGAACTACGAAGATGCGGTGGAACGGGCGTTCAAGAAATGATCGCAGCATTGGAAGCACATATCCTCGGACGTCTCGCCAGGATCACCCTGGACGGCGAGCCCATCACGGTCTACGGCCCCGGCGACGACCGGACGAAAGGCGAGACCGTCTATCCGTGCGGTGTGCTGCTCTATCACATACTGCCGTATGTGGACATGCCCCGGACCCGTCCGCATATCGAGGTGTTCACGCCCTCGGAAGAAGAACAGACCATCCTGGTCCCGGGCATGGGAGGCGCTCCCGGAACCGAGGTCACCGGCCCGGCATCATGGTCGTGGAAGCCGTGCCCGACGCCGATGATCGTGCCCGTGCAGATCGAGCTGCAAGCGACTGAGAAAGCCCAGGCCGACCGGTTCGTCTGGGCCATGAATGCGGCTCTGCCCCCGCCCTACGAGGTGGTCATCCAGGATGCGGGCGTGCAGATCCTGCCCGAAGGGCCTCCGATCCGGCTCGATGAAGACGACGGATCGATACCGATCTTCAGGTTCATCCAGCGATACGAGGCGTCGAACGTGTGGGTCGAACGGCCCGAGGAATGGACCAAACCGTCCATCAGGGACGTGCAGATGGAATGGGACGAGATGTAGGGGCGGGTTTGAAACCCGCCCGTCGCCCCGTTGAAAAACGGGGCCCAGAGAAAGTCAGGAAACACTGGACCCCGGCTTTCGCCGGGGAGACGGCAGGTTTTCCAGCCTGCCCCACGAAAAGGAGCACAACATGGCCGGAAAGAAGAAAAACGAAGATCCGGGGCCGGTGGCGGAGGACATTCCGGCCGTGGACGGGAATCCCCCTCCCCTTACCCCTCCCGCCGAGGGAGGGGAATCATCGACTGCGGAGGCAGCGCCCACGGGGCCGCCGGACGGCGATTACTGCATTCTGGTGAACCTCACGAAGGACCCGCTCGATTGTGCCTTGCGCAGCGGCATAAACGTGCCGCTGGGGCCCAGGGTGCGCGGGCTGAATATCCACCGCAGCAAGCCGGTCCTGAAGAAAGAGCGGACACCGCTGCTCTTCAAATGGGAGAAACAGGGCCGGATTGCATTCGAGCCCGTGCCGGGAGGTGAGAGCGCATGAGTTATGCAGGCGATCCGAGAGTCCTATTTCCGCTGTTCGATCTATCGGTCACCCCCGAGCCGCTGATTCTCTCTTATGTCGGGGTTGTCGGCCAGGCCGAGAGCGGCCCCATGTGGGTCGGTAAGGCGTTTTCGTCGAACAACATCGAGGCTTTCACGCAGACCTACGGCAACCAGGCCCGGTGGACCCGCGACGTGCTCCACTGCATCGAAGCCATGCAGAACGGGGCCAACATCGTATTTCACCGTATCGGCCACTGCACCGATACCGGAGATCGCAGCACGCTGGACATACTGCCTGCGTTCGTGGCTCTTCCCGATCGCGGCGGCGTGGACACCGCAGGCTACGTGCTCAGCAAGGCAGGTCCGTTCACGTTCCAAAAGGCGCTTTCCGGCCGGGTCACGGGAACCGAGCTGGGGCCGTATCTCATCGTCGTCGATTCCAACGACAAGCTCAAATTGCGGGTCGGAGTCGTCGGGGCCTGGGGCGCGGAACAGACGATCACGCTCGCGTCCGGCACCCGGACTGCACAGCAGATCTGCGATGACATCAATGCTCAGACCACGGGCGTGAACGCCACCGTCATCGGCAATAAGGTCTACATCGAAGTGATTGACCCGGCGCATGATGTGGAATTCATGGCAGTGACCAACGACGCGTGCTCGGCGCTGGGCATCGTCGAACAGGTCTATGCGCACACCGTCGGCACCGATCTTCTGGTGCTCTCGGTGAACGGAGGCGCGGACCAATCGTTCAGACTGATTGCGGCTCATGGCGAGCCGGGCCAGTTCTCGCTGACGTCGGCGGAAGCGGCGGCTCAAATCGCGGCAACCCTGCTGCTTGCGACGGCGAGCGGTTCAGGCGGCAGATTGACGATCCGGTCTTCGACTACAGGCGTCAGTTCGTCTATCCAGGCGAAAGCCGGATCGACTGCGCTGGATGCGTTCGAGTTCGACACGGAGGTCCATTCCGGGACTGCTGGGTCGGTAAAGCACCCATGGAAATTCCAGATGATCGGTCCGGGTTCGTATGCAAACGGAGCGAAGATCTATTTCTATGATTCCAAGCTGAATCCGGGCACCGCGATGAATGTGCGGATCACGGTCCCCGACAGGCCCGAGGAGTATTTCCGGGACCTGGTGAACGATATCAACGATCCGCGGCACTGGAAGAACTACATCAATTCGCACAGCGATTACGGCCGCATCATCGACGGAGTGGACGAGCCCAATGCCGCACCTGCGGACTGGCCCGCAATCTGCGATACCGGCCATGTGCTGGCGGAGGGAGATGACGGGACCCTGGTGCTCACCGATGCGGACTGGCTCGGAGACCCAAACGGCCAGACGGGCCTGTATTGCACGGACCACTGGCAGATGCCGTTTATCGACATATTCCTGTTCGGGACAACCTCAGCGGTGGTGACCACCGGCATGCACGAGTTCATCCAGGGCCGCAAGGGCCGGTTCGGGTGGAGCGCGACGCCGCCGGGCACGGATGAAACCGAGACTGTCGCGTGGCGTATGGGCGATCCGGATCACGGGTATCAGCACGCAGCATTCAACGTGCATGATTCGGCGTTGGTGGCCGGCCGATTCGAGAAATTCGACACCCGGAACAACGAGCGGGTGGAATTGAGCGCTCTCGCGGATCTTGCAGGCTCGATCTGCAAGACGGACATCGGTCAGGGCCGCCACGTATCGCCGTTCGGAATCAAGCGGGGGAGCGCCAAGGGCGTCCTTGGGATAGATCGCAACCCTGCGGAGAATTCCGCGGCTGCGGACCTGCTCTTCGAGTATCAGATCAACAACGGCCGAATCCTGCGGACGAGCATCGAGACCCGCGGCATGGAGGGCGCTTACAACTGGGGAGGTCAGACGCTCTCGAGGAGGATGTCCGCGCTTCGGGAAGTGCCGGTAGTGCGGAAGGTCAAAGAGTACCAGTGGATGTTCTATCCCATCGGGTTGAGCTTCATCAACGACCCGAATCATCCTGTGACCTGGCGTGAGGTGTACCGCACCTTGAACCCGATATTGCGTCGGGACCTCCAGAAGGGCGCGATCTACGGGTTTGCGCTGGTGTGTGACCAGGATGCGTACTTCACCGCGGAAGGCGAGCTGAAGGGCGCTGTTTTGAATACCGGCCCGGACATCGATTGGGGGATCTACCGGTGCAGGATGCTCATACAGCCGGTTCGGCAGATCTTCTATTTCGTCATCGAGATGGGAGTGATGAGGACCGGAGAGCCATTTGTCAACTACACGGATATGTATGCGCTGCCGGGCTGGCTGGCCCAGGCCGCGTAAGAAGGAAAGAAGGAACCGGGGAGGATGTTTTTGCAAAAACACCCTCCCCGGACCTCTCCCCAAAAACTCCCATGATTCTAGGGGTGGCACGATGCGCATACGAAATATCGACAATTCGCTGATGGTGACACAAACGGGAGTCTCGAGGGGAACGATCCGGCCGGCGCCGGGCACCAACTGCGGAGTGGCGTATCACGATCACCGGCAGGGGCATCCCGCGCAGAACGCGGGACTGCGCCTTCAGGAGGAAGCGAAATGGCAATAACCGAGGCGAAGACCGTCAAGAATGCGTTGCTGGCTGCGAACTTCCGATATGAGGAGACCGGTTTCAGCGCATATTGCGTGATCAAGGCGAAGCCGCCGAAGCGGTCGCGTGAGGTCGTAGAGCTGAGTGGCGGGGGGCAAACCGTCCCGGCCCAGCAGGCCGGCGGCCAGAAGGCGCTGGAATACGAGCTGACCTGCGTCTTCCCTGCTGCAGGGCCGGAGCGGGGATACTGGGAGCAACGATCAGCGGATGCGGATACCGGGGACACCTCCATCTATTATAAGGACGCGACCCTGACGCTCCTGGGCCCGAACAAGGCTCCGAGTATGGTCTGGGAGATCCAGGATTGTTGGCCGGAGGAGCCGGATTTTGACGACTTCGAGACCAGCGACAAGAAGAAGATGGTCCAAGTCAAGGTGAAGATGCGCTGCAACGACTACAAGCTCCAACTAAAGTAATGCCGGCGGGTTTCAGACCCGCCCGACAACCCTCACCCAGCCCTCTCCCCGAGGGAGAGGGAGGAGGCGCTCATGAAACGAAGCAAGGAAGGGACGCCGGAAGCGGCGGCCGCGGACATGTTCGCCGCGGCGCAGGTGACGGTGGCCGGTGAGACGGTCGAAGTCACGCTGGTGAACCCGGAGGACCCGGTGGAGCGGGCGACATTCGTCCAGCGCAAGTCCAAGGCCGCGGCCTGGATAGTCAACGACTGGTCCGCGCGGATAGGCGCGGCTGCGGCAAATATCAGACCATTCGAGGGGAAATGATGGAATACCTGAAAAAGACAATCACGCTGCCGGTGAGCGGTTTGGAGGCGGTGATACGGGAGGCGGACTCGCACGCGGAGGACCTCCTCTTCAGGAAAGGGTTGGAACGCATCCATTTTGCGCTGCCGGGTTATTGGGCCTACTTGACCGTGAGGATGGGAGACAAGGAACCGGTCACCGAGGCCGATATCCTGAATCTGGTCTTACCCGACCAGCACTTTCTGGCCATCGAGATCTACCGGTTGACGTATGGCGACATTCTGCGTCTCAGTGGAGCGGCCGGCCGCGGCGGGAATGCAGGATATGAATACGATCTGACCAATTTGGATCTTGTGCCGCTGCCCGAGGGGGCTTGCGGGCCCGATCCGGAATTCACATTCACGCTGCCTCGCACAGGCCATGTGGTGGACTACGGGTATCTCACGGGCAAGCAGGAAATCGAGGAATTGAACCTCGATGATTTCAGCCTGGGCCGCCTTGAATTCAGGGCCATTCGCAGAGTGGACGGGGCGCCCGCGAAACTGGCAGATGTGCAGTCGTGGCCGATGATCGATCATATTGCTCTCCGTAAGGACATGGAGTCCAAGCGTTGCGGATTGGATACGCGGGTGAGGTTCACGGATGACCGGGGGGTGGCCGTAGTGAGGGATCTATTGCTGGACCCTTCGTTTTTGGCGCCGGGGCTGAGGTCGGGCTGACGCTGGCCAATATGGCGGTATGGCTCGGCCGCACGGACTGGAATCTATTCTTCCATGCCGTGGACAACAGCCAGGCGGTGTTCAATTTGGCCTATCACCTGCACCAGAGCGTAACAGAAGTCATGGGCTGGCCGATTGAATTGAGGGAACGGATGTTGGTCCTCTTCGACAAGCAGCGTGAATTCGATGACTCGAAGCGGGGTGCATGATGCTCGCGAACCTGGGCGTAATGTTTCAGTTCCAGGGCGGGGGCGCAGCTCGCAACGAGATGCAGAGGTTGTCCGACCAGTGGGGCAAGTTCAACAAGGATGTGGACCGGCACGGGAAGGCTGCGACCACGTCGATGGGAAACTCGGTCGGCGCATGGGCGGCCAGGATCACCGCCGGGGTGGTTGCGTTTCGGGCCGCGCGTGCGGCGATGGACATGGTGATGGCCAAGTCCCGTGTGGAAATCACGAACGAGGAGGCGAATCTCCGGGCGCTCGGGCTGGATGATGCGGCAATTGAGGTCGCGGAGAAGGCGGCCGAGAAGCTCGGGCGGAAAATCGCGGGCGTGACCGGCCCTGCGTATATCAAGGCGCTGTATGACACGGTGAGCGCGTTTTCGGACCTGAAGATAGGCGAACAGACCCTGATCAACGACATAGCGTTGTATACGGCCAAGGCTACGAGGATGACCGCGGATGAGGCAACGAAACTCTTCGGGAGCTTCTGGGGCGCCGCCTCAGAGAGCGCCAGATCCGTGGGTGCGCAGAAGTTCGCGGAATCATGGAGCTCGGCGATCTATCAAGCCGTGAAACTATTCAAGACGACCGGCCCGGAACTTGCGGCTGCGGCAAAACATTCTCTGGCCATGCTGTATGAATCGGGCTGGACGCCCGAGCAAATGGCCACATGGTGGGGAAGCCTGGTTTCCGGCGGCATGTCCGGCGAGGCCGCGGGCAATGCTATGAAGCAATTTGCAATCAAGGAGCGCAAGGGTTTCGGGGAGCTGATGGCGGCTGCCCAACAGGATGCCATCGATGCGGAAGCCATCAGCAGCCGACTGTCCAAAAAGCAGAAGAAGGAACTCGCCGAACTGGTGGCAGAGCAGCATGGGATGAAAGGCGCGGAGCTGTTCAAGAAGGACCCGAACCAATGGCTCGATCAATTGGCCGGGGCCATCGAGCGATTGAAGGCGAAAGGGGTCGACTACAAGGATGCCATGAGCAAGGCCTTCGGCGAGGAGCCTGTCAATGCTCTGTTGACGCTGATCTCCAAGCGCAAGTCTATGGGAGACCTGACGACGGTGGTCGGATCGAAGACATTCGGCGATGTCAGGGACGTGGTGGAAAAGGAAATGTCCAAGGGTGTGGGTCCGGCCAGCGAGATCCTCGGACAGTTGTGGCAGGGCGCAAGCAGGAAGCTCGCCAAGGTCTTCGAGCCTCTGGCCATAGGCACAATTAAGTGGCTCGGTCGGCGTTTGATGACCATTTCGGATTGGGTCGAGGGCAAGTTGCCTGCATTGCATTCCAGCTTGGCCGCATTCGCCAAGGGATTTTCCGATGCGTTTTCCGCCGGTATGGACGGGTTCCCGTCGCTGGTGGGCTATGTGGAGAAGTTTTGGAACCTGATCGAGGGCGGGGATATTGAGTCATTGCGGGAATGGAGCGCCGAATTGGGCAGGATGGCAGGGACGGACCTTGCTCAGCTTGTCCGGGACGTCGGGGCAATAGCATCGTTTCTGGCGGATGCAGCCGCACTCACGGCCAAATTGGTGGGTGCATTCAGAGACCTCGTAGGAGGCAAGATCCTCGACCCTCTGGTGAAGGGTGCGGCTGCAGACGAGAAGCCGTTCTGGTCGTTCATGAAGGACGTCTTCACCAAGAACCCATTCGAGCCGGCCATACCACACGAAGAAGCTGCACGGCAGCGGGCGGCTGCGACGGCAACGGCAGGGGGGCCGCTTGACCCGTCTGCCGTAAGGCCGGGCTCATTAGTGCCTGTAGGTCGGATGCGGGAGCCGATTGCGCGGCCCGTGGGCCAACCGAGCCGAGGCTTCCTGTCGGAGGTTGACGAGATAGCTCGGGCGATTCGGGAAAAGCTGGACGATATCGCGGTCAATATAAACGTTCGAGGTGAGGTGGACGGCCGGGAGATCCTGAAAATAACCCAGCGGGGCATAAAGGCCGAGGCTGCGCGGCATGGCGACGGGTACGGCGAGAATGCGTTAGGGTATGGGGTGAAATGAGACCCTTCACACGCGGACAGATCATACCCCTCGATGGCGGCGGCGGGTCCATCCAATTCCAGTGGAATCCGAAGACGGTCGAGGGGCCCGGCGGACGAGCCGAATATGCGCAACTCAAGTGCGCGGGCGGCGAGCAGCCGTTCCTCCAGTTTGCGTGCGGAGACGTGCCGGAAATACGGCTCGATCTGGACATTTCGGGCCAGGACAAATCGCCGGGCTTTGTGAAGAGCCAGGTTGATGCTCTGGTGAAGCTCACAAAGCCGGTGGCCCGCGGCCAGGGCGTGAATAGGCCGCCGAGGGTGCAGCTCATATTCGGGCCCATACGGGAAAAATGCGTCGTCGTTGAAGTCAGGCCCATTGTGGGCCCTCGGTTCACGACGGACTTGCAGCCTCTGGAGGCGCACGTGAGCGTGACGCTGTGGAAATGGCGGGAGACATGATCCGCAGATGTCGCAGGTGGACGCAGATGGAAAATTCTCGTCGTTCCTGCGGAAGCAGGAACCCAGTCTGGGCCCCGTTTTCCAACGGGGCGACGGGGCTCGTTGACGAGGGCACATGGCGTTTGATCCTGATTTCATTCTGACCGTGGGCGGCAAGGACGTCACCAAATACTGCCAGGAATTGATAGTGGTGGACGATGAGGAGGGCATGTCTTCGCTGACCGCAACACTCGCGAATCCCGACATGGTGAACAGCGGCCTGGCCGTCACCGGTGACACTATTGCTCTGCGGTTCGGGTATCAGGGCAGCATGTCCGGCAAGATCGAATTCCCGATCCAGCCGTTCGGCGAGGCTTACCCGACGGACGGCAATCTGACGGTGACCTATACCGGCTACGACCCGCAGGAAAAGCTCAACCGCGGCAAGATGAAGGGGAACTTCGACGAGGACATGGACCTCACGGAGGCGGCTCAGAAAATCGTTGAGAGCGAGGGCCTGCAGACCGACCCGAACATGAAGTCGCCCAAGTTCGAGAAGACGCCCATCCCCATACCAAACATGACCAAACAGCAGGCTGCGGACACCTGCCGCAAAGCGTGCAAGCGCGACGGGGAGGGCTCATCGAAGAAGGGCGGCAAGAGCCCAATCAAGGGCGAACAGAAAAAGGTCGCGAAATTCAATGGAGAGGTGGGGCTGGGCCTGGCGCGATCCGGCGCGGGGAATATTCCCTTTCATCAGAAGGATGGAGAACGGCTGGACGAGGGCCGGGAATACAACGACCACCAGGCTGCGGAGGGCGAACCGGTAACGGCCAGACTGGAAATCATCGGCGAGCCGGGACTGAGGGCCAAGGCCACGGTGCAAATTCTGGGCGTGGGTCCGGTGTCATCCGGGAACTACTACGCAAAGAAGGTCGAACAGCGATGGACGCCCGGCGACGGATATCACACGGAGGCGGACTTAATCCGGAGCGGCACGGGCAAAGGTGAAAACAAGGGTCAGCCGCTGGTGCAGTACGCGGAAATCTACGACAACAACAAGATCTATATGGGCCCCCGCAAGGTGGATCAAACACCACAGAGATCGTTCACATACAACTACGGCAAGGGGAAACCGGTCATCGGGTTCTGGCTCAGTGTCAACCCCCAGGATCGCAGGGGCGGCGGCGAGTCGGGTCAGGGGCAGATCGACACCGTGGATCTCCGGAAGCGGGCCGAGGCAATAGTGGCCAAGGATGACAGCGACAAGGGCGGCACAGGAGGCGGGCAATAATGGCCGACAATGCCCTCTCGTATCCTGTCACGCCTTATCTGATCAACCAGCAGTGCACCTTCCACCTGGGTGTGGTCAAGGACGTCAAAGACCCGGAGGGACGCGGCCGTGTCCGGGTGGAATGCCCTGGTCTGCTCGGCAAGGGCAAGAAGAATTGGACGCCGTGGGCCGAGGTCTTTGCAAACCCAATCGGCTCGAACAACTCCGGCGATGGAGATGAAGGCATCTGGTGGCCGCTGCAACATGGACAGATCGTCGGCGTGGGATATCTGACAGGCGATCCGTTCGCATATTTCGTGATCCCAGGGCCGCCATGCCAGGAGAAGCCCGAAGCCGGCACGCAGCTCACACCTGAAGAGGCTAAGAAGATCGGCGGCAAGGAGAAGCCGCGTGAGCGCACCCGGCTGAACATAGTGAAGACCGAATCCGGGCATACCCTCTTCTTCGATTCACGCGGCAAAAAGGAAAAAATGTTCCTGGTGGACTGGACCGGTTCGGGTCTGTTCGTTTCCGCTCCGGGCAAGAAGCAGGACGAAGAGGAGAAGGAGGGCGAAGAGTCCAAGCCCCGGAAAGGCGAGCGCCGCGGCACGAAGCTGGTTGTGACGGGCACCGCGAAGAAGCCGAGCGAGATATTGCGGGACGGCTCCATGCTCATGGGCCTCCTGGACCTCATCGGACAGGGGATAATCCAATTCGCCACGGACGGCCGCGGCATGGTGGCCGTATTCGCAACCAAAGGACCCGGACAGATCGGCCCGTCGCTCGTGCTGGATTCCCAAAAGGACAACGCATACGTCACCGCAGGCGACGTGCAGATCCAAATCCTGGGCGAAAAGGGCCACATCCGAGTCACACGGCAGATCGTAAAGGAAGCCGCGAAGAAAGTGCCCGTCGAAGACGCGATCCAGGCCATGCTGGCGGGCCTCGGCGCGGAATTCAAGGAGCTGAGCGAGTAAGGGAACACGGATGAATCCACAGATGACGCAGATGGCCGCAGATGAAACGAATGTAGGGGCGGGTTTGAAACCCGCCCGAGTCTGGGTCCCGGATCGAGTCCGGGACGACGGGAATATGGGATTTCATCTGTGTCATCTGCGAAATCTGCGGTTAGAGGTTTTCGCATGATCTTGACAGCGCCATTCTTCGGTCGGGGGATAGCCTTCCCGCTCCGGCTCGACCCGGCCACGGGCGGCCTCAAAATGACGGAAGGCCGAGCCGATGACGTGTCCATCGCGCTCGAATATGTCGCTGACCGGTACTCGATCCGGCCCGGCGATCCCGGAGACCGCGGGAACCATATCGCAGAGGACATGACGCACCTCCTGCTCTGCGATCAGGGTGAGCACGACACTCTGCCCGAGTTCGGATCGCGGCTCCATTATGTGCTCTTCGACCCGAACAACTGGGCCTCGTGCCAGGAATTCGAGACATGGGTCGAACAGGCCACGGAGCGCTGGGAGAAACGGGCCCGCATACCCGTCCCCGAGGGCGTCGAATGGCGTCAGACGCCCGAAGGCATCGATGAGGGGCAAGCGCCCGTCCGGCTCAAAGTGGAGTTCATCAAGTCGCAGGTTCCGGGCAACCTGGTGGCGCCGTTCGTCACTCCGCGGCAGGCCCGTGCGCAGGAATATCCGCTCGGCGATCCGGACGCAGCCGGCCACGACTGGGCCAGCCGTTACTACGGCGCACGAGTCTACACCGACGGCGACGTGCAATACATCCGGCCCCGGAAGATGCGGCCCGCGCCATTCTCCGCAGACGATCAGTTCTACGAGACGGTCTATGGCGATACCTGGCTGCTCGTCAGCCATAAGCTCTACGGGGATATCCGGTTTTGGTGGGTCGTAACGGACTACTACATCCAGGATGCGGCGGAACGAGGGGAATCCAGCGACAAAATGGAGACGTGCGGCGATCCGGAACCGGGCACGTTGCTCCGGGTGCCCTCGAGAACACGGCTGCTGATGGAGATAGCGGCGTAAAGAGGGAGAAACCGCAGATGTCGCAGAGGACGCAGAGAACACGGATGAATCCACAGATGACGCAGATGGCCGCAGATGAAACGATGGCAGATGTAGGGGCGGGTTTGAAACCCGCCCGTCCTGGGCCCCGGATCAAGTCCGGGGCGACGTCTGTGACATCTGTGCAATCTGCGGATGAGGTTTGAAAATGACCGACCGCGAAACGGCACAGAATCGAATCGAATGCGCAGTCCGGGCTCTCGGCCGGGCGCACAGCGAAGAGGACGTCAACGAGACGCTGCGGTGTTTGCACAACGCCAATTATCTCATCAAAGAGGCCTGGGCGCTGATCGTAGGGAGCCGGTTTACGGGTGAATTGCCCGTGGTAATGGTAGGGGCGGGTTTGAAACCCGCCCTGAATGAGGGCGCAGCAAGCGGCGCCCCTACAGAGGTCGATCACAATGGCTGATCCGACGACAAACTTTTCGGGCCGGGATTACACAGCCGAGGTGGAACGGCTCCTGGCGATATTGGGCGTGGAGCTGCCCGAATACACGGACTGGAATCATGCGGACCCCGGCATAGTGCAGATCCGTCTGAGCGCGCGTGACACCGACCAGATCAACCAGTACATCGATCACATATTCAATTCCGGGTTCATCAACACAGCGCAATTCAAACAGTATCTGGTGGATCTCGGGATGCTCGTCGGGTACCTGCCGACCCTGGCGTCGCCCGCATCCACGCGGCTGCGGCTGACCAGAAAGTCGGGGGTGTCCGGAGCGATTTCCATCCCGAAATATTCGGCGTTCAGCCGTTCGGACGGTCTAACGTATCTGACCGCGGCTGCGATCATCATCCAGGACGGGATCGAGTCTGCGGAAGTGGACGCAGTCCAGGGTGAGGCCGTGACGTTGGACCTGGAAGCGGCCGATTTCCACGTCATCGACTGGTCGAAAAAACCCAAATATGCGCTCCCGCGGGGAGTGGCCGCACGTTGCACCGAGTTGTGGCATGGCGATCCTGCGCTGGCTTGGCTGGAAGTGGATCATCCGTGGCGAAGCTCCGCGCAGGATCGCCACTTTTTTTTGGAGTTGAACGGGGACGATGACAGCGTGTGGCTGGTGCTCGGTGACGGCGTGCAGGGCCAGGGCCCGCCCACGGACCAGACCGTGCACGTCCGGTATGTGAAGTGCGCCGAAACATCGGGAAATTGCGGCCACTCGATGATTACCGCGGTCCCGGACGGGTTCGGGGACCTGATAACATGCACGAATATCGAACCTGCGACAGGCGGTGCGGCGGCCGAGACCACTGCGTCCCTGCGCAGGATGATACCCGCTGTGACCCGGACGCAGCGCAGGGCCGTCACGTGTGGCCCGGACGGCGATTACCGGGCGTTGATGGAATATCAGCCCGGTGTGCTCCATTGCCAGGCCGTTGACCGCAACTACGGCGACGAATGGCCCCACATGCATGTGGTCCTGTTCGTCGTGCCCGACGGCGGCGGGCCCATGTCGAGCTACCTTAAAAACTATCTGTGGACCGAACTCGGGAAGTGGGGACATCTCGGGAACTGGCCTGAGCGTTACCTCCTGAAGGACGCCATAATCCTGCCTGTCAATATCGCGGCCAGGATAGGCGTCCTGGCCGGTTACGACCCCGAAGTCGTCCGGTCCGCCGTAATCGTGGCGCTCCAGACCGTCCTGGCCCCGGAGAACCGTACCATCGGCGGACGGCTGACCTTCACGGAATTACACCGGGCGGCTTCGGCCGTGGCCGGCGTCTCATGGATCGAATTCGATGCCCCGCGGGAGGACACAATACCGGGCGTGGGTGAAATACCCGGCCCGGGAACGATAGCGATAGCCGTTATGTAGGGGCGGGTTTGAAACCCGCCCGCCTCCCCGGCGAAAGCCGGGGTCCGGATTGTCTGGGCCCCGTTTTTCAACGGGGCGACGACAGGCGGCACGTAGGATGTGGTGACCACGCCCCGGCGTGGGAACCGCATCAATGGCCGTCCGATCTCGAACGATGCGGTTCCTGTAGGTCACCGCATCCTACGGAACTGATATCGGGGCGGCACAGGGTCGGGCGCAGCAAGCAGCGCCCCTACCAAAATGGCGTGGGATCATGGCACGAACACCATTCTTCAAACGATTACCGCAGATCTGGCACAGGCTGGACTTTGACCGCATAGCGGAACGGTTCACGCAGGTGCTCGATGCGGCATTCGACCGTGTCCACGGCAAGGGCCGCGATATCCTCGACACCCGCAGTGTGAACAGGTGTCCCGATCGCTGGGTCGCGCTGCTCTCGGATATCGTCGGGCACGTCTGGCGTTCGGACCGCAGTTACGATTGGAACAGGCGCAAGATCGCATCCGCCATCCGCAGGTGGTCGTACAAAGGGACTATCGAGTGTGTGGCAGATATCGCGCTCGAGTGCGGAGCCACGAAGCTCGTCGTTGTGGACATGGCCTCACAGATTCTGACCCTGGACCTGCTCGGGGAGCTGGGCGGGGACGCTGCGTTCTTCGAGGACGAGGATTTCTTCCACGACGGCGTGTTCCTGCTGTTCGTGGATGCGGGCTGCGATATGGCAGCGTTCCAAGCCGAGTGCGCACGGATCAAACCGGCCGGGGAGAAATGGCTGTTCTACACCCTGCCAGCGTTTTGGCTGACGCATGAATTCGGCGAAAACCTCACGATGGACCGTGAGGACGTGTTCATGGACGATGAGACGATCACCGTGGGCACGCGGTCGTGCCTCGTTGATGGAGTCGCGGAATGAAAACAATCCACAGATGGCACAGATGAACGCAGATGAAGGGAATGTAGGGAATGTAGGGGCGGGTTTGAAACCCGCCCGTCCCGGGCCCCGGATCGCGTCCGGGGCGACGTCTGCGCAATCTGCGTCATCTGCGGTTAGAGGGTTTCAACAATGGCTATAAATGACATTCTGCTTCAATACGGGCTGCGATACGGCGAGAACCTGAACCCTCCCGTGATGCTCCCGAGCATTGTCGAGGGTGCGCCCGGATCGACCACCTACGAGTATAGGGCCACGTTCAGCACGCTGGTGGGTGAGACGACGCCCTGCGATGCCCTCATAGTCACGAACGGCCCGGCAACCGTGAGCCCGTCGAACAGGGTGCGGCTCGGGGTGGATTCCATCCCTGCGGCCGCGAGATCTATCCGGTTTTTCAAGAAGAGCGGCTCCGATTTTCTGCTGTTGGGCTCTGTGGCGCCACCTGCAAAATATCTCTATGACGAGGGCCAGGCCCTCGGGACGGCACAGCCCCCAACCGTGAATACGTCAGGCCGGCCGGACTGGTTATTCCTCCTGCCGAACAAGAACCGTCGGTACCAGCGTTCTGAAGTCACCGACATGCTCGCCATGACGTACGGAGCGATCCGGAACGTCGGAGACGTGCTGCATAGGAACGGTGACATAATCTCCGGGTGCCAGGTCCAGGATACGGCCGAGCCGAATGTGAAGAAGATTACGGCGGGCGTAGTCTATGTCGACGGGCACTATCCGAAAGTCCCGGAGGGGACGGTCACGCTCATTGGGACCGGCACGGAAAAGGTCGGCCTCAAGATTTCCCCCGTCATTGTTACATACCTGGATGACCAGTATCTCAGAAACCCGGATGAAGGCCGGCCTTACCCGACGTACGGCAGCAAGGGCATGGATAGATTGGTTCTCGATCTTGCCTGGGTAACTGACGGCTACGACGTACTGGTCCACACGTTCATCGACGGGCAACCCAAGCTGGCTGCATTGCCGAAGATGTATTCGGAGCTGGAGGAGTGGGTGGCGCAGAGAATATACGACGTCTCCGGCCCATTCGTTACCGAGCCCTTCCAGATCGAGGTCCTGCCCCTCGACGCGGATAACCTGACGGTCAAGGTCAACAGGGGCACAGCGTATCCGGACGGGTATCGGATCAAGACCATTGCCCCGCAGTCCGTGACGATTCCCAAGGCCAGGACCACGCGGACGATCAACGGCAGCGGTGTGGAGGCGTTCGACCATTCCGGCGGCTGGGTGCTCGGGATCGAAGACGAGACGTTCGATGTGGACGGCAAGGCCATCAAGCTCAAGGTCGGGGTTGGCAATTTCCACACGGTCACATTCTCCGGGAACGGCAAAACAGCCGTTGAAGTGGCGACAGCAATCAACAGCTCCGTGAATGCCTATCCGACCGCGGGGGAGCCTGTGCTGGTGCTCGCGTGGGGTATCAGCGGCAAAGTGATGGTCAACGCGAGGGCGGGCGAATCCCTGGAGCTGGCGACCGTGGCGAATGACGCATACAGCATTTTGGGCCTGACCGTCGGCGTCTATGCCACGGCCGGGCAGCGCATCTACCCGCTTGAAAAGCTGTACGTGAAGACGATCACGGACATGGTCTATTCGGTCGAGATCGTCAAATCCATCGTCCACAACGGGATTACTCATGTGGACGATCTCGGCGTGGAGTCCGTGACGGACATCCTCGGCGCTTCCACGGCCCTGGCGGACTGCTGGGATTCCAAATGGAACTATCGGAAGGGCGTGGATTTCGTCCAGAACCAGAACAGCATAGACTACTCGACTCTCGGCGGGTCAAAACCGGGCAACGGCCAGACGTATTACGTCCGGCTCAGGCACAACTACAACGGGACGAAAGCGGTCCGGCAGCTCGTGGAGGTCACGGACGCACAGATCGTGAAAGGGGCCCTGGACGGCCAGGACCAGGTAGTCGTGACCGGTGCGACCACGATCAAGAAAGTCATCGACGGGACGGCCGTCACGGGCTTGTCTGGCACGGTCAAGGACGTCGTTTCCATCCTCCGGATCAACAATTCGCCCGGTCAATCGCAGTCCGAGTATTCGGGCTATACGCTGTTGAAGAATTCGGCTGCATTGGCCCACGCAGTCTCGGAGGTGGATTGGTCCCGGGCGACCGCACAGCCCCAGACGGGCAATACCTATTACTGTTCGTTCCGGTTCTGGTGGCACAGCGTCGAGGGCGACTGGGTAGGGCCGGATTCATACGATCTATACCCCCAGATAGAGAAGTCGCCGAACCCGACCTATTCGCTCAGGGATTGCCTGGACTTCAGGACGGTGGGTGGTCAGTGGCCGCGGCCTGATGAGAGCCCGGTATTCGACCTCGAGTATTATCTCCGTCGCCAGGACAAGATCGCGGTGGACCGATACGGCACGTTTGCCCGGATAGCAGGGCAGCCCGGCGATGACGCTCTGAGGCCCGCGGATCAAACGGGAAAACTGAGCATCGCGTGCATCGTAGTCTATCCCTACACCTACTCGGCGAAAGACACGCAGCTCATCCCCATTGACGCTCTGCGAACCACACAGGCTGGGATTCAGGTCCTGGCTCGCAAGATCGAGCGCCAGGAATACTTCAGTGCGGTCCGGTCGCTGGCAGACAAGGCGACCGAGGCGCCGGCCGCGCAGACTTCAAGGGGAATACTCACCGACTCGCTCACAGGTTCAGGCCGTGCGGACATCGCATTCGACAAGGTGGACAAGCTCGGCAATAGGGTGAAATTCGACGCGGCGATTGACTCGATCAACCAGTGCGTGCGCCTGCCTATGGCTCAACGGGGGATCGAGCTGACGCTGGACGAGGACTTATCGAATGGGTTTGCTCGGGTGGGCAAGACCATGACGCTCCAATTCTCCGAGGAGGTCATAATCTCACAGGAGCGGGCCACCCAGAGCGAGAACGTCAATCCGGACGATCTGTTTTCCTGGCAGGGCGTCCTGAAGCTCAATCCCGAGCAGGACTATTATCAGGACACGGAGCAGCTCCCGGAGCTTGCCACGAATTTCGATCAAAATTTCGAGGCGTTCGCCGGAGCAATAAATCCTCTCCTGGCGAAGGACATCGTGTGGGGCTCATGGGATCTCACGGGCTCCGTTCATCAGGGGGTTTACTGGCAGGGCCGGACACCGGGGATGACGGACGAGGAATGGGCCGCAGTGGTAACGGCGTGGCAAAATGCCGCCAATTCGGCTTCCGGTGGGGCGTATGGATCGCTGGATATCTCGCGGTATCAGCGGACGGGGACTCAGATGTCCGTGGTGCCCGGCGCCAAGACCGTGGACCTGGGCGACAGGGTCGTGGACATGACCATGCAGCCCTATATGAGGACCACGCTGGATGATGGCAGCCCTTTCTACATTGAATGCACCGTTGATGGGATGTATGCGACATCCATCGGAGCCGGAACGGAGATCGCGGGAACGATCAATGGAGTCCCTGTCGCCCTTATTCCCACGGGATCGACCCAGGCCGGGACCAACCTGTACCAGGGATTGTATTCCACGGTGAAGCTGACCGATGCCGGGCGAGCGACATTCAAATTCCAAATGCCCGCGGGCATCCCGGTCGGGCAGCGGGAGGTCAAGGTATTCGTCTGGAACGACGATCCCGTGTCCGTCGCGGCTGCCGTGTTCACGAGTGTGGGATGGCGGCAGACCACGCAGGGAACCACGGTG
>Ga0247841_10005376_pt1 | contig 20786 bp, 20 predicted proteins | sample LaCruzMarch2015__2_FD_192410 | JGI IMG/M metagenome (GOLD analysis project Ga0247841, IMG submission 192410) | Freshwater microbial communities from meromictic Lake La Cruz, Castile-La Mancha, Spain - LaCruzMarch2015_18m | ecosystem: Environmental > Aquatic > Freshwater > Lake | place: Spain... | reverse complement strand
TAATTACCCGTCATCCCGCCATAATATGTGTATGTGTTGCCGTTGTGGCTATCAATTACTGTCGTACCACTGGATAAAATTTCCGGCAGCCTTACTTCTCCCAGCGCGATACTTGGCGCTAAGAGAAGGGCAATAAAAAACAATATTAATATTTTTATCTTTGGCATTTGAAAAAATAAGTTACTGAGTCACTTGACAGGAATAACGAACTTCGCAAATTGAATTTGTCCCGGGCGAAATTCCGATTCCATCTTTGGGATCGATGCCAGTAATATCACAACCGGTAGTAGTGGAAATGATCGAATTACTGGTGTAGGAGCAGAAAACTCGGGAAGAGCCGGTTAAGTTGTTATCTAGTGCAGTATCGGTCAACTCGATATTGCCCGTCAAACCAGAGATTGTCAGGACAACATCAATCACATCGCTTAATTGCAAAGCATAAGGATTGAAATTATCTGCAGGAGTGGCGTTCGAACGCGAAACAGCCTGAAGCTCCTTCTTGATTGTTATATTAGGAGTAATAATTTTCTCTAGAAATATTCTTCCGCCACCACCCGCGCCTTTCTCGTCTATATCAGTGTAACCGCCACGGGCGAAAATATTGTATGCTGTTGAGGTCGTGTCAAAATTGTAGTTAATGATTTTCACAGAGCCAGCACCATCGTTCGCGCCGTTCAAAAGACCACCTCGAACATCAGACACCAGACCCTGCCCGGCAACACCGCTAAATTCTAATATTATACTACCGCCGGAGCCCCTACCAGACCAACCCGATCCTGTGGCTCCGTCTCCAAGTCCGCCATTTGCGGAAATGGTAGAACCCACAATGTTAATGCTTCCCGCCCGAATTCTAATCCTCCCTCCACCGGCACCGCCATGAGCATCTTCTGCTTCGTCAGAGTGTGCATAGCCACCTGCCGACCCAAAATCAAAACTAGTGATATCTGAAGAGCCATAGGGTGCGCCTCCATCGACAGTTGAATTATAGCCATATACCCCATGTCCCCCGTAACCGCCGCCGCCCCCAATGGAGCCATTTTGCGTCCCAAGGAAATGATTCTCTCCACCGCCGGAGCCAAATCCGTGAACAATTCCTGTATCGGAGACTGTGTGTTCTCCAGCAATATCATCTACTGCCGGATACCCTTTTTCGTTGACATTTATTGTCCCGCCGTTATTTAGAACCAACGCCCCGCTAACGATTATATCGACCTTTTTGGGGCTAGTCGCTGCCAAATTTTGAGGCGTACCAGTCATAGTAAAATTGTCATAGCGAATAGTAAAAGCAAGATGGTTCGCTCCGTTTGTCGTTTGTATTCTGATGGTCGCCGGCGTTGTGAAAACACTAGTCCAGTTATCAATTTCCGACCATGTGCTATTGAAAGCAATCCATCTGTAAGCGTAGATGGTCCCTCCTCGTCTGTTGATCCTAAACTTGCCACTAGTCTCAGCCGTCCCAACCGTGCCGCAATCAGCATCCCCGGTTCTGACACACCTGTACCGGTTATAAGCGCCGGTTCCGGTCAGACGCTGTCTTTTAATAGAATAATAATTTGCGTCCGTGCCGTCAGTCACCACAAGCCCAAAGTCGTATAAATTCGCACTAGTGGTGTCAAAGTTTGCGATATTATATTCTACCTCTACATTAAAATCACCAGTCATCTTGTCAATGTACTCTGTTCGGAGATCAACAGCAGGACCGGCATTTGATAAGTAATGGGCAAGGGAATTGCCTACTATACGCTGAACGCCACCAATTGTTGACTGGATCCATTTGAGTGGATCGATGGGTATGTCATCGCCAGTAAAATTATCAGTCATGGTTAAGTCATCTAGCCGAGTCAACGCCGTATGAGTCACAGTAGCTCTGTCTATAGTCAAAGAGTTGAACCTATGAGGATTACCCGGGGGGCTAGACATTGTAACCACTACGCTATTCCCGAATATAGTCAAATCTGCCTCATCGGGGATTTGTACTGTCCGCCATCCAAGAAAAACACCGAACCATCTGAATGTGGAAAATGTATCAGTGCCCAACTTAGTTAATGTCCCAGAACTAGTGATGGTACAAGTAAAGCCGTTGCAACTTGCGTTCGCTTCAGCCCGACTGGGGTTTTGGGCAATCATCATCTGAAATAAAAACGCGCTCACGACAAGCGTGGCCATGACCGTAAAAATACGCATCCGGCTTCTGGTGTGAAGTACTTGCGATATTGAAATTTTGGCCATTTCCCCTCGCTCTTGAGTTAGAATAATGAATTATGAATAATGAATCAACGATTTAATTACATATCATACTATAAAAAACGGACGCAATACCGCTTAGATACATTTTATAGCATGACGAAAAATAGTGCAAATACTTTATTGCTAATTGCTGATAGCTTATGGCTAATAGCTCAGGCAGATCTATTTATTGATTTAATTGTGGCAGTTATCCGAGATGATAATAGAATGGAATCTTCGTAAAGTTTGTTGAAATCGGCTTGGCCTAGGTATCCTTGATCTAAGGCAATATAAAAAGCGGTGATGGTTTCACAAAGAGACGCCTGGGCAATTTTTAGAAACCTAACGAAGTCTGGATCGGATCGTCTATTCGAGCCCTCGGCGATATTTAATACTATCGAAACGGCGGCTCGTCTTATCTGATCTATAAGAGCAAAACGTTCATCTCTAGGAAAAGATTTAGTGATGGAATACACAGAATTGCAGAATTCTCTTGCTTGCTGCCAAACTTTTAATTTCTCGAATCTGTATTGCATAAATACATTATAGCAATAAGCTATAAGCTATGTGCTATAAGCTACCTTAATGCATGATCTCATACCTTGGCCTCCCGAAGGGGATGCGGTCGGGAGCGGAATCTTTGGCCAGAAAGACGGAGGCGGGGACGATTGTCTCAGCACCAAAAGTGTCATTAATTTGATCCAGGGCTTTGGAAATTGCCCTCGATTTTTCGACTTCCTTGAATATTGAGATTTGTTCACCTGATTTTTTGGTCAGATTGAAGGCCGAAACCGCCACCAAAATCGGGCGGCCCGGCCAAGGACACGATTTTAATAATTCCTCCGTCTTGGCCCAAAAAGTGGCGTTATCAGAGAAAGTAGCGACTTTGCGGCTCAGGTGAAAGCCGGCGCTGCCCATAAAATTAACAGAGATATTGATGCCGGCAGCCAAATAATTTTCTCTTCTTAAACGATAGCCGGCCTTGAAAACCAGCTTTCTTAAAACTGACAAGGCGCCGGATCGGGTGCGGAATTCCGGCGCCAAGACAGCTGAGTGGCCGATTGTTTTATTTTTAATAACATAATCATCCACTTCAAAGCCGCGCAGGCGGAAATACCAGAGCCGCCCCCAGTGTTTCAGCATCCGGATCATCTCCCCCATTTCCAAGTTGAAAAGTGAAAGGGGAGAGTCAATTCCGAGGTTTTTTAATTGCGCCTCCATCCGGAAGTTGATTCCGGTCAAGTCGGTTAATTGCAATCCGGCATAGAATTGTTTTAAATTTTCCAACTCAACCAAGGTTAGGCCGTCGGGCTTGCGCCTCTCCCCCGCCATTTTGGCCAAAAAAACGCTCGGGCCGATTCCGATCGAGCAAGTCAAGGAATCCCCCACTTTTTCTCGGATGGTTTTCTTCAGTCCCAGAGCCATCTTTCTGGCAGATAATTCATTTTGATCCCTCGGGGTTAGACGAATAATAAATTCATCGATCGAAAGGGGCTGAAAATAAGGAGTGAAGCTTTCGATCACCTTTTTGATTTCCTTGTGATAAAGCATATAAAGCGCCGGCCGCGCTTCCAAGATTTTTATCTCGGGGACTAGCTTTTTCGCTTCGGAAACCAAGCCGATTTTCACTCCCCTGCCCTTCGCCTCTTTTGAAGCGGCGATGACGCAGCCAGTTCCGCCGGTATAGGGAGCAACACCGATAGGAATCCCCCGTAAAGTCGGCTGGACTTGTTGCTCGACCGAGGCAAAAAAAGAATTCATATCAAGAAATAAGATTGAAAAGTCTTTTGGCGGATTGTTAATAGACATATTTATAAAATTAATATTTTTCTATTAGAGGACATGGGGACTCATTCCGAAGTCGTCCCCCTATCCTCTAAAAACTCCAACCCCCTACACGGTGTAGCTGATACCTTCTCCTGCGTGAAAAATTGAACGCTGACGCGCTCGCCAAGGCGAGTAAGCAATTTTTCACTGCGAAAGAAGCACTATTTTTAAAATGGCTATTCCAGGACACTCATTGGTGATAAATAATGGTTAATTACTGATAGTTAATATAATGTGCCTCTTTATCATAAAAAATCGCTTAGCCTTTAGGCCGACTGCAAGGAGTCCGATTTTTTATGAAAAGAGGCGACTTTTCCTCGTGTAGGGTAAAAGAGTCTTAGAGGAAGAGGGGCGACACCGAAATGAGCCCCTCTTCCTCTAAAAATAATAAATACATCGGAATTAACTCCCTTTCTTTAGATAAAAATAATAATTTCGACATGACTCTTCTTACCCCCTGGAAATAATTATACTATAATACCGAACATAAACCGAACAAGTTATCCCCAGCCATCAGTTATAAAACAAAAAACACCTCGAATTATCGAGGTGAATCCATTATAAAAAATAACTATTTAACAGATAAACCGGTTTTCACTTCTAACTTCACAATCCTCGTCTCGTGATCTCCCATTTTACTGAGAAACTCCCGATTCATTTCAGCGATATCAGTAACCTCGCGGTCGATTCTCTCGATCACTTTGGTAATTTTTCGATCCATCATCGTTTCCATTTTCAGTTCCATCCTCTGTTCTGATTGCTCAGCAGAAAACTCGATGAGATCCTTTATATTGTCTAAATCCTTTTCTGTTAACGACATAGAGATATTATAGTTTAGGAAAACTTTCTTGTCAAAATGTCTCAAGAACAGAAGCAGACGGCCATGTAGACCGTCCGTGGTAATACCCCCGCCTGCTTCCCCTTACTCCTGGACAATCGTGACTTCTCCCTCCCGCCGGAGAGTCCACAAAGCGTTCTCGTGCTCTACTCGGAACTCTCCCTCATACGTCCCCATCGTGGTGGTTTTGGAGACAAAAGACACACCGGTGATGTCATTGCAGATCCTTTGCCATCGTTCATCCTGCGACGGGGATTTGTCCCCACCGCCGCTCATCACGAATCTGACCAATCGGTCCGGCATTCTGACCTCCCATCCGACAAGATGCCTTAGGATTGCTTTATTCATATCACAAAATTACAGTCCTGTCGACTATCCGGCAATTTAGAACAAGACCGCTAGCTATTCAGCGGCGTGTATATTAAATTCAGCGCCTCGGCCACCGGTTTATAAGTAACATTGCCTTCGAAGGTATTGACCCCTTTGGCTAGGACAGCGTCCTTGGCCATCGCTTTGGTCACTCCCTGATTAGCTAACTTTAATACATAAGGCAATGTCACGGCCGTGATGGCAAGAGTCGAAGTCCGGGCGACCGCGCCCGGCATATTGGTGACACAATAGTGAGTCACCTTATTTACGACATAGACCGGATTGGCATGGCTGGTCGGCTTGGAGGTTTCGAAACAGCCACCCTGATCGATAGCAATATCGACGATGGCTGAGCCCGGTTTCATCGACTTAACCATTGCTTTCGTCACCAGCTTGGGCGCTTTCGCCCCCGGGATCAAGACAGCGCCGATGACCAGATCGGCTTCTTTGATTTCTTCGGCGATCACCGCTCCGCAAGATTTGCGCGCTTTAAATAATTTATCTTTTTTCTTGTTAATCGCCTCAATTTTTTTGTCATCAATGTCCAGAACGGTAACATCGGCGCCAAATCCGCGCGCTACCGTGGCGGCGTTTGAGCCGGCAATACCGCAACCGATGATCAAAACTTTGGCCGGCTCGACCTGATCGGTTCCGCCGATTAATATCCCGCAACCGCCATGAGTTTTCTCGAGGTAATGCGCCCCGATCTGGACCGACATCCGGCCGGCCACCTGGCTCATCGGCTCCAAAAGGGGCAGCTTCCGGTCCGGAGTTTCAATCGTTTCATAGGCGATCCCGGTCACCTTTTTCTTCAACAAAAATTTTGTTAATTTGGGGGCTGCCGCCAGATGAAGATAGGCAAAAATAGTCTGATTCAGCTGAATTAATTCAAATTCTTTCTCCAGCGGCTCCTTGATTTTGACAATCATTTCCGCTTTTTTGTAGACTGCTTTGGCCGCACCAACAATCTTCGCCCCCGCCTTCTTGTATTCCGCGTCAGTAAAACCGCTGCCCAGACCGGCGTTCTTTTCAATGATAATGGTGTGCCCGGTTTTGATTAGTTTGGCCACTCCCTCCGGCGTCATCCCGACTCTGTTTTCGTGATTCTTGATCTCTTTCGGTACTCCGATAATCATAGTTTTCCCGCAGTTAATTATTCAATAACTCAAATCTTATCCGCAAACCGGGCACAATTCAAGCATAAAGTTAGCGCCTCAATGGACTGAGGCGTTAGGAAGGTACACAGACATATCAATCGATTGACAGGGCATACGTTATGTGGTATACAAAGAATAACCTTTGGGCGGGAGGATCGCGATATGGGAAAACACGCAGGTGCAAAATTCAATGGCAGGCACACAACTGCCATTGAAGCGGCTGAAGATGTCATAAAAACCGCGAACAAGCACAAGGAAGCAACAAAAATAATTCTCGGCCCCATCGAGCAGACAAGGCAAGGTAGCGGAGCGAGAAGAATGAAAGTCAAAGATGTCCCAGCTGGTTTGGAGCTGACGATCCGCGGCGGATCTCGGGTGCAGACTATCTATGTTTATACCCAAAATCAACATGGCGTAGCGTCAGCACTTGATGAGGCGTTCAACAAAAGATGAATTTGGGGGCAGCAGTAGAAAGCTGTCCCCTGAAAAACAAGGAGGTTTCCGTAATCCCTCGCCCTTTTCAAGGGTGAGGGATTATTGGTTATTAGAGTCAAAAAAACCTGCCAAAAAGACCGGCAGGAAAATATGCAGGGAAAAGTTATTTTACGGCCAGGCCGGTTTTAATCTCTAATTTCCCGATCCGATGCTCGTGATTATCAATTCTAGCAATAAAAGCACGATTCATATTGGAAATATCGGTTATTTCTCTGTTCATTTCTTCCCTGAATTCAGAAATCTCATGGCGTAATCCTGTCGCGGAATCCTCTATTCCCTTCTCTATTTTTTCGGTCATCCGTATCTCGGATTTCTCAATCGCAAAATCAATCATATCTTTGATGTTCTCGTTGTTTTTCTCGATAGAGTCGTCAATTACTTTCCTGATACTAGCGTTGTTTTTCTCGATAGAGTCGTCAACAATCCCCCCGACTTGCTTAATCAGTTTTCCGTTATTCGACTCAACGATCGATTTCACCCGCGTATCGATCAATTCGCCAATAGATTTTAGGTCGTTGTTATTTAGCGGCATAAAAGCATTATAGTTTAGGCCAAAATTATTGTCAAAACCCCTCCACCGGCTGATTATCCCCAGCTACCGCAATTTGATCATGCGCCCTTGTATTCTTACCAGATAAGGAATATACTTATTAGTCAATAACAGAAAGATCAGAATGATTTGTCCGAGATGCAGTGGAAACATGGAACAGAAGATGATGCCGTTTGTGACCAAGAGAAAAAAAGAGGGGGAAAGTCATATTATCGGGACTCAAATGGTTTGGTTTTGCCGTGATTGCAAGGTCTCAGCCGAGATCAGGCAGACGAGAGTCTAGTAATTCGTCTAGAGGTCGTCAGCCGTTATTGCGATATCCCGATTTGTAGGGAAGAAGCAATCCGTCCGGCTCAAGATTGCCGCGGTCGCCCAGGCGACCTCGCAATGACACCGAGGGTATACTAAGGCAGATGGAACTGGCCATGTACGATCTATTGCATTATATTTTGAATCGTGTTATTATAAATGTATCGTAAAATTGTTCTATAGATTTCCGAAAAGTAGTTAGTAATTTCGATGTTCTATACAGCAATTGGAAATTATTAATTATTTTGCCTCTTTTTGTTTTGCAAATTTTGGCGATAGGAAAGTTTTATGTTCAATCGTAATAGTTCTCAGGGAAGAAATTTTGGTTCAGGCGGCAGATCGAGCGATAACCGATTTTCGAGAGGAAATTCGTCTTCGTCCCGTTTTGGCAACCGCACTAGACAGTTCTCGGGAAATTCTCAATCAAGGCGCAAACGGGGCGAGTCGATCGACGTCTCCCGCTTTATCCAGAGCTCGAGTGTGGTCGAGCCGCAAAATGAATATCAAACCAAAAATACGTTTGACGATTTTTCGCTGATCCCGGAAATCAAAGCCAATTTGAGATTCAAGAAATATCTGACGCCGACGCCGATCCAGGATCAGGCCATCAATTTAATTATCGAAGGCCGCGATCTGATCGGGCTGGCCGGCACCGGCACCGGCAAAACCGGCGCCTTTCTTCTCCCCTTAATTAATAAGGTTTGCAAAGATAAATCACAAAAAGTTCTAATCCTCGCCCCGACCCGGGAGCTGGCTTTGCAGATAGACAACGAGTTCCGGACTTTTGCCTGGAATATGAAAATCTTCTCAGCCGCTTGCGTCGGCGGATCCCCCATTTACAAACAGATTCACAATTTCGGGCGGAATCCCAATTTTGTCATCGGCACGCCCGGACGGCTGAAAGATCTGAGCGAACGGAAAGTCTTTAATTTCGGCGATTTCAATAATATCGTCCTAGACGAAGTTGACCGGATGCTTGATATGGGTTTTATCGATGACATCAAGCAAATTATGAGCCAAGCGCCGGCGACAAGACAAACCCTCTTTTTCTCCGCTACCATTCCGGACAAAATCCGCGATTTGGTCAGCCGGTTCTCGAACAATCCGGTCACGATTGAAATTAAATCAAACAAAACCGCTCCCAACGTCGATCAAAATATTATTCAGGTCCGCGACAAAGCGATCAAATTCAATCAGCTCCAAGAATTGCTCTCCCAGCCCGAGCTTAAAAAAGTTTTGGTCTTTTCTGAAACCAAACGCGAAGTCGAAAAGCTGACCGGCAACCTGATCAGCGGCGGCTTCAGGGCCGAATCGATTCACGGCGACAAAAAGCAAAATCAGCGCATCCGCGCCTTGACCGCCTTCCGCAACAACGCCATCAATATCTTGGTCGCCACCGACGTGGCCGCCCGCGGACTGGACATCAAAGATATCACCCACGTCATCAATTACACCATCCCCCAAACTTATGACGATTATATCCACCGAATCGGCCGGACCGGCCGCGGCGACAAAAAAGGCATCGCCCTGACGTTTGTAGAGGCAAGATAAGCAAAAAGCTAACGTCTCACGGTAACGGTAACGAAGCCCGTTTCGGCAAGGAAATTCGTCATTCGTTTTTGAAGCCGTTGCCCTTAGACGATAGACGATACGGGCATCGTAACCGACCAACTATCGACGGATATTCACAAATGATCGAAACAAAGAAGATTGGCAGAGAACAAACTTATGAATAACAACAACATTAGAAACGTAGCCATCATCGCCCATGTTGACCATGGCAAAACCACCCTCGTCGACGGACTATTGAAACAGTCCAAGACTTTTCGTGAAAACGAGTCCGCTATGACTCAGGATTTGATTATGGACTCAAACGATCAGGAGCGTGAGCGCGGCATCACCATCTTGGCAAAGAATACCGCCATCAATTACCAAGGCATTAAAATCAATATCATCGACACGCCCGGCCATGCCGATTTTGGCGGCGAAGTTGAGCGAACGCTTTCGATGGCTGACGGCGCTATCTTGCTAATTGATGCGCAGGAAGGCCCGATGCCCCAGACCAAATTTGTTCTCAAAAAAGCTTTTGCCCTCGGTCTGAAGTTAATTGTCGTTATAAATAAAATTGATAAAGTTAACGCCGACATCCCCCGCACTATCGATAAAACTTATGATCTATTTCTCGAATTGGCAGAGGAAGATTGGCAGCTCGATTTTCCGGTTTATTACGCCATCGGCCGCGAAGGCAAATCTTGGGCTGATTTTCCCGATAATGGAAATGAACCGGCTGATCTCACTCCGGTTTTGGACGCCATTATCGAACATATCCCGGCGCCTGAGAAAAATGACGATGCCCCCTTCAAAATGCTCGTTTCGGCTCTCGACGCTGACAGTTTTGTCGGCAAATACGCCATCGGCAAAGTCAAAAGCGGATCAGCCAAGACCGGAATGCCAATCTTGCTTGTGAATCAAGACGGCGTTGTCGACTCGGGAAGAATTGAAAAAATCTTTGTCAACGAGGGATTAAGAAAAATCGAGGTCAAAGAAGCCGCTTCCGGCGACATTATTTCTATCGCCGGACTGAAAAACGCTTCGATCGGCGACACCATCGCCGATCCCAAAGACGCTCTTGCCCTGCCGGCGATCGCGATCGAGGAGCCGACCCTCTCTATTTCAATTTATGCCAATACTTCCCCCTTCGCCGGACGCGAAGGCAAATTTGTGACCGCCCGCCATTTGCACGACCGGATCGTGAAAGAGCTTGAGACCAATGTCTCGATGAAAATGGCGACAGATGATTTCGGCGGTTTCATCCTCTCGGGCCGGGGCGAATTACATTTATCTGTCTTCATCGAAACCCTGCGCCGCGAAGGCTACGAGCTGCAGGTCGGCAAGCCGAAAGTTATTACCAAAGAAATCGAGGGGGCTCTTTGCGAGCCGATCGAGGAATTGACGATTGATGTCGCCTCGGAGTTCTCGAGCAATATTATCGGGGAAATCAATAAACGGCGCGGAATCCTAATCCATCAGGAAGAAAATAACGACGGGACCACTCGCTTGATGTTTGAAATCACGACCCGCGGTACTTTGGGTCTGCGCAATGTTCTTTTGACCTCTTCGAAAGGCACGGCCATTATGAACTCGATGTTCCTACGCTTTGGCCCGGTCGGCGGAATGATTCCGAAACTGCGCAATGGCGCCCTGGTCGCCTTTTCCGGCGGTAAAGCGGTCGGCTACGGCTTGAATATCGCCCAACAGCGCGGCAATACTTTCATCCACCCCAACACCGAAGTTTACGCCGGTATGATTGTGGGGCTGAATCAACGCGAGGACGACCTCGAAATTAATGTGGCTAAAGAAAAACAATTAACCAATATGCGGGCCGCTTCTGCCGACGCCATCACCGTGCTAACCCCTCCAACCATTTTTTCACTCGAACAATGCATCGACTTCCTCGAAGACGACGAACTCTTGGAGGTAACGCCAAAATCCCTCCGCCTGCGCAAAAGAATCCTCGACCCCACCCTGCGCCTCAAAGCCCGAAAATCAAAATCTCTAGCCCTTCAAACAGCATAAAACTAACCGATAGATTCTAAATAGCTCAGGAACAAGATGCCCTCAAATAGTGGCTTCTCGCTGTCATCTCGAGCGAAGTCGAGAGATCTTACGATAAGACGAGGCCATCCGATAAGACCACTCGGGTTGCTATTTTTTCCTATCTATGTTATAAAATCCACAGGTGTTCAACTATACTACAACACCAACGGAAGAGGCAGACTCATGTTAAGTAAACTCCTGCTGATCGGGCAGACAACTGATCCGGACGCGAAAGCGGGATTGATCGCCGAACTCATTGCCGGGTTGCCGACCGAGGAAGTCGATGACGGAGACCTGGCCGACTTCACCGGCCTGTTCGAAGCCTGGGACGAATCCAGCGATGACCAGGTGAAAGCCACAGTCGCAGAAGTCCTGCTTGCGAATGACGCCGCCGGCTTCAACATCCTGCGGAAGGACGACGATCTCACGGAGATGGACCGAGTTCAGACGATCCTCTGCGCCGCCGCCAATGCCGAGCGTCTCCCGGCCATTATCACCGCCATCAACGAGCGGCTGACAGACGAAGACTGCTACCCCGACGAGGCGGTCAACTACTTCGACGCGTTGAAGCCGATGCTCACGCAATACCCAGAACATGCGGATGCCCTGCGCGCGCTGCTCCAGGATTTCGTCCGTTACGGTCACGTCGATCCCGAGCATCTGGAGATCGACGCCGACAAGCCGGCCGAACCCGCGCCCGAGTAACCCGACACGAGCATCTAGAGTGATGCTCACACAATTCCATACATGGAAGTTCCCAATCCCTCACCAACGAACTGGTGAGGGATTGCTGGTTTTAACAAAACAAAAATCCCCCGCCAATTTTGCAAAAAACGGATTAGCTAAGGAAAACAAGAGAAAAGCCACTGAATAATGTATAAATCTTATTCCTAATCACTTGGCAATTCAAGGTTCAGCAATCGCCCCACCCCCGTGGGGCGTTGATCGTTATAGAAATAGTGGGCAGAATCTCGTCGATCGTGGTATATCTGCCCACTCTTCGGCTGGTAATTAATTCGTTGATTCCTCTGGTTTTTTTGTCACCTTAGACATAACATTCATTCAAAGGAAAAACTAGCGCGGGTGTTTGCCCCGCTGGTTTTTTAGAATTGATATTATTTCCCTATCTCGTATAGGTATAGATTGCGCCGGTGGGGAGAACAACTTCCCAACCCCCGGAAATTGAGTAAAAATAATTAACTGAAATGTTGATCTGGGTATCGGTCCAAGAAGTGACCGCGCTGGAGCTGAAAGTGGTGGTATTGAATTTGACCCTGCCCTTGGCTGTGCCGAAGCCAACGCCCCGGATCGTAATAACCCGGCCTGATCTGGAAACGGAGGTAATGGCGTTGCTCGTTGGAACATCAATAGTGCTGGCGGCGGTATAACCGTAGGCGAAAGAGGCGCCAAGAGTGGTGATAGTCGGCGTGACATATTGATTCTCCGCATTCATCTCGGCGATGACGCTGGCATACTTGCCGACGACAACTTTGGGCAAAACTACTTCTCGGAGCGTCGTCTCGCCTTTGGCGAAGTCAACTGTGGCAGTGCTTTTGGTGCATTTGGTGAAAGGCGGATTGATGTTAGCCTCGGTATCGGAAGCGCAAATCGAGACTTTCACTTCTGTGCCGCTGACCTTATCGGCGTCGACATAGACCGAACGCCAGCCAGTGCCGGTGCGCTGAGCGTCTTTGATATATGCATAGCCCGTACTTGAAATATTGAGAGGCGAAATTATCGAGACTTTTTGCGGTATGGCTGTTGGCGCCGTCGAGGCGATCGGCCAATCGCGGGTGGCAAGATAGATATTGCCCGACGCGTCAAGACCGGCCGTTCTGGAGTGAATGGTCATTGGAATAGCGATGCGGCTTTCTTTGGTGATAGCCGGCAGGGCGTAAACATCGATCCAAGAACTACCGATGATATAGAGCTTAGTTTCGGCCTTATTCGCGACGATATAATTGCCCTGTTCCGCCGGCGCTATCCCCGCCTGGCAGACCATATTGAGATCGCACTTGGTAATACTCTGGGCGTCAGATTCGGTCGAAAGTTTGTAAATCGAATTGCCGGCGATATATTTCACGCTCGCGTCTGCCACGACCGAATAGCGCTTGGTCGAAATCAATGTGCCTGAAGCGTCGTATTTGCTCAGATCGACTCCGTCTATTCCAGTGTCAGTGACATAAATGGCGGGCGGGTTGGCGCCATCGATATCGCCCCAAGTGCCCAGCACGATAAAGCTTGTCTGCTTCACGCCCGTGGAATTAAAGATGTAGAGCGTCAGAACGGATAAGTTGGGAAACCTGGCGAAGACATAAAGCCGGCCGTCGGCTCCGATCTTGACGTTTGCGATGAAAGCATTTTTTAGTTCTTGACCAATAATCTGCCTCGTGCTTGTGCTGCTGGCAAAATATGAAATCTCGGAAGCGTAAGTAGTTTGGTCCATCGAGGTTTGCGAAGCAGAAATTGAGGTTAAAATATCACCGTTGACGCCGACCGAAACTAAGCCGGGGCTGGAGATCTTGCGGTAAAAATCGGTTGTCGTCGGCTTGATATCAAGTGTAGTTGTTTTCCCGGCCGAAGTTAGGCGGATTCCGGTATTGCCGACCAGGGTGGTATCGCTCAGGTTAAACTTGCCGGCATCGCCCGGGAGATACCAAAGTTTCATCATCGTATTACCGCTGGAAAATAGTTCGCTGGCCGAGAGCCGGTCACGGAAGATATAGCCGGTGGCGGCCAGCCCGATTAACACTAAAACACCAATGATAACAGCGATTAACTTTTTCCTCGAGTCCATATTGCCTCCTCTTCGCGATTAACTTGTTGTAAAAATTATACCACAATATCGAAATTGCAATAAAGATTGATGCCCCATTTTCAAGCATTCGCTCTATTGGTATAATTGATGCGAAACAATTAATTTCAAATTAATCTGGGAGGAAAATGCGAAGTGAAACGGAGTCCCCGCCTATTGGCGAGGCAAGCGCCTCTGGCGGAGAAGAGAGATTTGTTAAATTAAGACGGCTGAATATCGCTGCTGCTTGTCTGCACTTTGTTTCTGGACTAGCGATGATCCTGCTTTCGACCGATATGAAAGTACCGGTTATGACCTCGTTTCTGAAGTTTGACTTCACGACTCAGAGTTTGGTTCCGGATTCGAAAATCTGGTTTCATCTGCCGCTTGGCATCGTAATCGCCTCGTTCCTTTTTCTCTCGGCCATCGCCCACTTTCTAATCTCCCTGCCGGGGATCAATGGCTGGTATAACCGCAATCTGGCCAAAGGGATTAATATCGCCCGCTGGATCGAATATTCGCTCAGTTCTTCTATTATGATCGTGGTAATCTCGATGCTGGTCGGCATCTCCGATATTGCCGCCTTGATTCCGATTTTTCTAGTCAACGCCTCAATGATTTTGTTCGGCTGGATGATGGAGCTCCACAACCAATCGACCAATGGCAAGACCAACTGGACCGCCTTTATCTTCGGCTGTATCGCCGGCATCGCGCCCTGGCTGGTGATCGGCTTATACCTTTGGAGTCCGGGCAGCGCCAGTAATCCTCCCGGTTTCGTTTACTGGATTTTCTTTTCCATTTTTGTTTTCTTCAATATTTTTGCCGTCAATCAGGTTTTGCAATACAAGAAAGTCGGGGGCTGGAGGGATTATCTCTATGGCGAGCGCGCTTATATAATTTTGAGCTTTGTCGCCAAATCGGTCTTGGCCTGGCAGGTCTTCGCCGGCACATTGCGACCATAAGTTGAGACGGGCGCGGCCATGGCCGGCTATCTGATCGGCCTCCTCTTCGGCGCAAAATAACCCGCCTTGAATAAAACCTCAGGAATTGGTATTATTTCTCTGTTCTTATGCCGTTGTAGCTCAGTTGGTAGAGCAACTCCATGGTAAGGAGTAGGTCACCGGTTCAAATCCGGTCAACGGCTCCATCCCACTACGCCATCAGGCTACGCGGGATTCCGCCGAAAAGACAGTGGAATCTGCAGCGAGTCTCGCCCTGCGTAGCTTTAGCGGAGTAGGGTCAACGGCTCCATTTTTTTGATTGAAACCTACCTGTTTTTGTGTTAAAATAATTCACAATTAGCTGAGGTAGCGAAGTGGTCAAACGCATGTGACTGTAAATCACACGGCTTACGCCTTCATAGGTTCGAATCCTATCCTCAGCACCATAAAGCAGAGCAAAGCTCGCTTTATGGCCGTGAAGTGAACTTTGTTCTACTTCACTGGCCACAAATTGTTTCTTTCTGTTTTAGATAGAAACGTGCCACCTTAGCTCAGTGGTAGAGCAACTGTTTTGTAAACAGTAGGTCGTCGGTCCAAATCCGACAGGTGGCTCCAGACAGGATTGGAGAGATAAGCAGGCTCCTGTTTTGCCTGCCCCTCGTAGCCTGAAAGGCGAAGTGGGGTAAACAGTAGGTCGTCGGTCCAAATCCGACAGGTGGCTCCATCCCACGTCGGTCGCCAAGGCGACCTATGCGGGATGCCCCGCGAAACCTTGGTGAAGTGGGGCACTAATTAGATCAAATTATTAATTATCAATTTCCAAGTAAGGAAATCTATGGCCAAAGATGCTAGACAACTTGTAGCGCTGGAATGCGCCGACTGTAAATCACGCGGTTATCACACCGAAAAAAGACTGAAGGGGCAGGACGTTATTAAACGGCTTGAGTTTATGAAATATTGCAAGGTTTGCAAAAAACACACCGCACACAAAGAAAGCAAGTAACAGAAATGGATGGCGAATCTTCCTAATGGCTAATGTAGTTATCAGGAATCGCTAGTTGACAATTCCCCCGCTTAGCGGGGTCATAGGGGCTTAGTTAAACGGTACCCCAGCACCAAGCCAAAGGCTGGTGCGGGGCACGTAACGGAGGTCTTCAATCCCTCACCTTGATAGGGCCATAGTTAAGCGGTATAACGGCGGTCTCCAAAACCGCGGTCCGGGGTTCGACTCCTCGTGGCCCTGCCAAGGTGATGGGACGACTCCTCTAGCCCCTGCCAAAAAAATCTTAGAAATTATTCTAAGATTTTTTTGTTGAGAACGAATTATTTCCCTCTCGTGTAGACTGAGTGACTTCTTTGCTTGTCCTCTGCCTCCGAAGCAAGATCGCGGTATTCTTTGTTATCGATATCAAGACTGGACGCTCGTTTCAAAACTTTGGCCGCTTTGGCGTATTGACGCACTTCCAGATAAGCCCGGCCCAGCTCACCATACCAGTCGGCGTGACCCTTCTCGGCATAAATTGATTTCTGAAAATTGTCGATTGCGCCGGTAATATTGTCGTTGCGAAAGTCAATCCGTCCGAGATAGTAAAGAGCCTCGGCCAAATCGCGGTTGCATTTGAGTGCCGTTTTGAAAGCATCTTTGGCATCTTCAAATTGTCCCCTCGAAAAAGCGACTTTACCCAAAAGAAGATAGGCAAAGGCGGAACGCTTGTTTTTGGCCACCACTTCGAGCGCTTTATCCTCTGCCTCGCGCAGTTCGCCGGTTTCCAAAGATTGTTCGGCCTTGAGTAGAGCCTCGGCGATTTCCGGGTCTTTTTCGTGAAATTTCTTGGTTGCGTCCTCAAGCTCGACCGGCGCTACGATCTCATCCTGGCCTTCGTCAATGATTGTTTCGACCGACTGGCCGCCCTTCCCCCTCTTGAAACGGGAAAAATATGACAGCACCTGTTTGACCCGTTCCCGGCTGTCGGTCGTAAAATTGCGCACGCCCGTCTCGGGATAATGCCGCAAAAGCAGGAAAAGGGCCAGGCCCAAACAAATTATGATTATAATTTCTGGCAATCGACCTCCAGATAAATTTTATCGGATAATTCAACAGTAACTTGATTTTTCAAAACCGATTGTGACACCACCGTCCCCTTGCCTTTTTCGGTCTTGATCTCGGTGCCCACAGCCGGCATCTTCTTCTTTATCTCTTTATAATACTCTAATTCATATTTTAAACAGCACATCAATTTTCCGCAAGCGCCGGTTGTCCTGTTCGGCCCCATCTGGCCGAGGTTCTGTTCATAAGCCATATCGGTAGAGACACATTCTAACTCCCCTTTCAAAAAACTCTTGCAGCAAAAATCGCGTCCACAACGGCCAATCCCGCCGGCACAACGCGCCCGGTCTCGAGCGCCGACCTGTTGAAGACGGATTAATTTCTGGAAGGTCGAAGCCAGTTCGGAAACAAGCGAACGGAAATCGATTCTTCCGGGGGCTGAAAAATAAAAGGTTAATTTCTTTTCGTCAAATGATAGATCGGCGTCGATGATTTCCATCGGCAAGTCGTGTTTTTTGACAATTTCCTGGCAACGGTCGAGGCAGGTCTGGGCTTCTTTGAGGCGCTCGCGGTCGATTTCCTGATCCTTGTCGTTCAGCCGCCGGATTAAAACGGCTTGATTTTCTAGAGCGGTATTCGGTCCGCTCGTTTCAGCCTTTGTCTCGTCAGCGGAAAGAACCTTGGCAATCTCTTGATGTTGATCCGCTTCAAACAAGACAAAATTACCGGCCAAAAGGTCCAAATTGCCTTTTTCGGACTTATATATTTTCCCGTCACTTCTAGCTTTTATATAAATATCGGTCATAATAATCCTTCTTTAATTTTCAAGACCAGCGCTTCCAAGGCCAATCTGGGATTGGCGTTGCCTCGAATTCTTTTTTTGCTTTTTTCGCACTCAGAAACCAATTCTCCCATCGCCGGCCTGGGATTTCTCAGCAGCTCCTGGCGAATAATCTGCTCGATCCCCAAAAGCAGATTCAAAGCATTCTCGTTCTTGGTCTGCTCTTCGATAATAGCGAATAAATCTTTCAGACTGCCCTCTTTCAAGTCTGAAAGCGATATAATTTCCTGATCGGACGACGAATCACTCCCTCCTTTTATTATACGGCATCTGGACTTAATAGTCTCGATTATCGCTTCGCTAGTTGCCAGTAGAATCACAATAGCGTATTTCGGCGGTTCCTCCAAGGTCTTGAGCAACATATTGGCGGAGGATAAGTTTAATCTGTCGGCGCCATAGATCAAGCCAATTCTTTTTTTCCCAGTCGGCGTCAGAGAAATCTGCCTGATAAAATCCTTTATTGCCTGCGCTTTGATCTCCCCTTTCTTGCCCGCAACATCCTCCGGCTTGACTTCGATAACATCATCCCAAGACACGCCCAAATGTTTGATTAAATAATCCGCCGCCTCTTTCTGCTCCGCCTGGTCACTGCCGATAAAAAGATAGGCGTGGGCAATATTTTGGCTTGATACGTCTTTTTCGATTTTTTCTAATATCGGCATACTCTAGAATCTAACAGATTATGACCATACTCTCAAGACTGGTCTGGAAAGAATTTATCAATAGTGATAAAATTGCATGGTAAGGAGAATATGATGGTAAAAGTGAATGTTGAAGATCTCGAAGACAAAACGATGTTCTGCAAGGACTGCGGCGGTAAGTTTATCTGGACTGCCGGTGAGCAGAAATTTTTTATTGAGAAAGGATTGCGCAATCTGCCGAAACGCTGCAAGGTCTGCGCCGCCGAAAACCGGGAAAAACTGCGCGAGAAACATCCGATGTGGTGGATAAAGTGCCAGAAATGCCATAAAAAAAATGAGGTCCCTTTCGAGCCCCTGACTGAAGATGTCTATTGCGAGGAATGTTTCAACGAGGAGATTGCGAAACGGGACAAGGCCCTGGCCGATACACCCATCATGTCTTCGAGTCAAAAAGATGACCCTTTGGACTCGTATGAGGACGACGGCGAGAAGCCGGATAAATAATTACCTGCGGAACTTAAACATTTTATTCTTCGAGCGAACCCTGCGAGTCGAGAAGTTATGTTCTCGACAGGCTCGAACAATATTATTTTGCCTCAGTGCTGTCTGCTAAATTCTTTTTGAAAGTCTTGAGGCAACGAGTGCAAAGCAAAAGACCGTTGACCTTCTGCAGGTTCGGTTTGAAAGTTCTTTTCGTATGAATTTGTGAGTGGGAAATTGCATTGCCTGAAGTCTTGCTCTTCAAGCACATTACACATCTGGCCATAATCACTCCAAGAAAATATTGACGAAATCGCGAGCTTTGTTAAATTTTGACGGTCGCAAGCCTGCCCTGAGCGAAGCCGAATGGGCGCTTTCGACCAAAGGGAGAAAAAAGTGCCTAGAAATTTAATGAAGCGAGCGATAAGTTGGATAATACAAAATATAACTAAGAAATAGTATCATATAATCGTTCATTAATCAATAAAAAGGACAATCAATGCTAATTTTGGGCCTTTTGCAAAATCCGCTCTATTTCGTCGCTTTCATCGCCGCTTTAATTGTCGGCATTACCGTCCACGAATTTGCTCATGCTTGGACAGCCAACCGTTGCGGTGACCCGACCGCCCGGATCGAAGGCAGACTGACTCTGAATCCCTTCGCCCATCTCGATCCCTTGGGCACATTGTTCATCTTTCTGGTCGGCTTTGGCTGGGGCCGGCCGGTGCCGATAAATCCGATTTATTTCCGCCATAAAAGCGATGAGTTGAAAGTCGCTTTCGCCGGCATCGTGACCAACATTTTAGTTGCCCTAATCTTGGCTATTCCGATCCGGATCGCTCTAATGAACGGAGTCCATATCGACAGCTCTCCCTTCCTCTCATTTCTCGATATTATGGTGGAATTGAATATTATTCTGGCCGCCTTCAATCTCCTGCCGGTCCCGCCCCTCGACGGCTCTCATCTGGTCGAATATTTTCTGAAGGATCAAGCCCGGCAAGCTTACAATCAATTCGGCCCCTATCTCCTGATCGGCTTGGTTCTCTTGGATAGAATTTCCAGCACTTCGATATTGATGAGTATAATGGAGCCGATTATCCGCTTTCTTTCTTTCCTCGTCTCCGGCTCCCCGACTTCGATATTGTAAACTACTAACTATTTATTCTCCCAGTACTCCTCCGCTTCCTCCTCCATTTTTTTCAGCCGGTCGTAATAATCGGGGAACTCTTTGAGATGAGCAAGGGCGATTTTACCCGTGATTAATAAGTCATCGCCCGTGACATTTGTTTCGTCATCATGCAAGCCGTGCTCAAACTCGACATTCATACCGCGCTGAAATTGATCGGCATCAAACTTGTCCCATTTGATTCCCAACTCTTCGCCAACCTCTTTTGCCTCCTCTGGGCTAACTTTCTTTTTGGCTGTCATATTACTCCTTTGATTATCTATCTTTTTCTTTTATCATAATGAGAAGCATTTTGAACTTTTTTATGGCGGAAAGTGAATGAGGATGGTCGGCCGGCATTATAATCATTTCCCCCGCCCTGACGATTCTCGGCTCACCGTCAATTTTAATCTCCGCCTCGCCGTCCAATATATTTACTATCGCGTCAAACGGTGCCCGATGCTCACTAAGCCCTTCGCCCTGATCAAAAGCGAAAAGCGTTACCGTGC
>Ga0247841_10005375_pt1 | contig 20789 bp, 24 predicted proteins | sample LaCruzMarch2015__2_FD_192410 | JGI IMG/M metagenome (GOLD analysis project Ga0247841, IMG submission 192410) | Freshwater microbial communities from meromictic Lake La Cruz, Castile-La Mancha, Spain - LaCruzMarch2015_18m | ecosystem: Environmental > Aquatic > Freshwater > Lake | place: Spain... | reverse complement strand
AGGCGGGAATAAATATCCGGATCAGGGATAGCTTCCTGCCGGATTTCATTGAATTTTCCAGGAATTCATTAAAAATGATGCTTTTAGCAATAAAATCCCGCCAAAAGAACAGTCCATAAAAAATTATTTATTCAGCAGGAAACTAACAGGCTGTTTTTAGGTTTGGCCGCGCATTGGCTACGACCAGTGAGCCTGCATAATGTATCCCTTACGACCCAGTCATGTGGATAGGCCGTTCCCATTGCCACCCGAAGCCGATTTATAGCGACAACATTTTTGGTCAAATAAGAAATCAAATGAACTGTTCCATTGCGATCAGCCAAAACCGTTAAAAGATAATCAGTGTATCCGGCCCATACAGTGGATGCCATTTCAGTTGTTTATGATAAAATAGTAAGGTCGGTGTAATTATATTAAAAAATATTTATTTTCGTTTGCAACCTTTTTTGAGTTCGCCTTGTCTTTGTATTTATTAAGAACACTTTAATTTGGCGAACTATGCATACAAATGACTCTTACACAGACAAGATGCATGATCTGTTCTCAGAACTGGAAGGTGCGTCGCTAATTTACATCATGGGCCACGCAGGCTCTGATATTGATATGTTCAATGGAGAATCTCAGCTTGACATCGTCTCGGTGAACAAATGTAAAACACCCAAAGCGTTTGGCCAGCATATCGGCCATGTGTGCCAGCGGATAACCGACCGGGCCATGGAGGAGCAGGCTGATCTCAAACCGGGCAAACGATCGCAGTTTATCGAGGAGGTGAACCACTACTTCGGTCTCCTGGTAAAGGAGACCCTGTTCGAACCGGCCTTGCGGGGTGAAGGCGAAAAGCGTAACAGGAAACATGACAAAGTTTACCTGTTCAAAACGGTATCGGTCATCCTTGAAGACGGGCGGGATGTAAGCTCCCTGCAGAAGGAGCATTTCCGTAAACTTGCCTTCAGGTATTCGGCGGCGTGGCGGCGGGCGATCAAAGAATCGCGTACGAAGCTTAAAGAGCTGGCCATGCTGGTTGAATACCTGCCCGATGGCCGGGTAAATAAGGCGAGGGCCGTTAACAAGATCATTGTAAAAAGCACGGCGGCCAGGCTGGCCCTGCTGGCCAGGATATTTTTTGAGATCCGGATATTTGCCACGGGCAACAAAAGAGAGCTGGTGCGCTGTTTCACGCAGAACTTTGGCACCGTTCACAAGGATGATCTGAGCCCGGTTACCTTCAGGAACAAATTCGACAGACCCGATTCCGTAGCCATTGGATATATGCGGTGTGAACTGCAGGGTCTGCTTGATATCCTGGATAAACTTGAAAAACGGTACAGCTGAACAGGCCCCTCCAAACTACTATCAGGCCACTATCGGGCCAGGATAAAAGCAGAGAGTATACGGCGAGCATCATGAAACCATCATGAAAGCTTCATGAAAGCTTCATAAAAGCATCGTAGAAGCATCATGAAAGCATCATGGATGTGCGATATGTAATAGTATTACAATACATTACAAAAGGGTGTACACCCTTTTCCACCTTGCGGATGGCTATTTGGCAAATTATCTTTGCGGTTCATTGAATTTGCAGCGCGGGATAAACCATCCTGCAGGCAAATACCGGTTAATAAACGGCCCCGGCCAGGCCACATTTATGAACCTTTAAAACTTAAAATCATGTCAAATTCAAGAACAAACAGCCTCACAGCAGGCTATTCAGGCAAATTCGGAAAGCAATTTGTCCTCAGGCAGCGGTTCGGAAAAATGCGTATGGGACCCCTTCCTGAACTGTCGTCAAAAGAACCCACCGCAAACCAGATCAAGGTTAAGACACGGTTCACTGCAGCAGCGGAATATGCAAAACGGGCCATGACCGATCCGGTTTACAGGGCCGAGTATAACGAACGCGGAGCCGGCATGCGGACAGGCTACAATGTGGCGATCGCAGATTTCTTCAAAGCCCCCATTGTCACAGAAATCGATGTTTCGAAGTATCGCGGCCATGCAGGGGATCCCATCCGGGTGATTGCAGTCGATGATTTCAGGGTAAAAAATGTTACAGTAAGTATACGTGATGAGAACAACACGGAGCTGGAATTCGGTGAATGCATTCAGCTGGAAAATGGAAATGCATGGATCTACACCGTAGCTTCCGAACACCTCCCGACGGAAGGGCAGCAGGTGAAGGCGATCGCTTACGACATTCCGGAGAATAAGGGGGAAATGCTAAGCCCGGTAGAATAACACGGGGATTGGCGGATAGGAGGGCCCCTGCGAACGGGCAGGGGTCCTTTGACTGCCAGGTGGTGAAATGAACCTTTTAAATTTTAGCATCATGGAACCGAAATTCATGTGGATCCTCGACAACGGGCATGGCACTGACACACCCGGAAAACGTTCGCCCCTGCTTGACGACGGGCAGCAGTTGCCGGAGTATGCCTTCAACCGCGATGTGGTGCGGCGGCTCATGGCGATGATGGAGAGCAGCGGACTCTGTTTTCACCAGCTGGTGCCGGAGGAGGAGGATATCCCCCTCGGGGTGCGGGTTGAACGCGCCAACCAGCTGAAAAGCAGTCTCCCGTTGCGGTTTGTCTCCATCCATGCCAACGCCTTCGGCCAGGAGTGGAACAGTGCAGGCGGCGTTGAAACCTACTGTTTCCGCAGGGGGACCCAGTCAGAGACCCTGGCCGGTATTTTCCAGCATTACCTGGCGGGTACCACCGGCTGGCGCAACCGCGGGGTGAAGGAGGCCGCTTTTTATGTGCTGAAGTACACGAGGATGCCGGCCATACTGACCGAGAACGGGTTTTACACCAACCGGGGGGAGTGTCTGAAGATGTTCCTGCCCGCATGGCGCGAGCGCATCGCCCTGGCCCACCTTCGGGCCATCAGGCTGGCGGAGCTTGCGGCGGAAGATCCGAACACAACGATTGTGGAAACGATCAAACGGAAAAAGTAGCCGTGAACCCGCGGGTTGCCCGTGTGGCAGCCTGCGGGCTCTTAAAACACTAAAACAGCCTGTTATGAAAGAGCAATCCCTATTCAGTCATCCCCTGGTGATCCTGCTGGCCGACTTTGTGATGAGTTTGCTGGCTACCTGGGTGCTGTTCCGCTTCCTGAAGTCGAGCACGACCATCATCAAACCCAAATGGCGGGCGGGCGGAGCCATTGCCGGCTTTATCGTGATCTTCGGCATGTCGTTCACCTTCTCCGATGCCTGGCTTGATAAATACATCTATGCGTCGCGGCGGTTCAACATCAGCGGCACGGTGGTGCTCGATCAGGGTTATTTCCACGACGGCACCACGGTGGAGGAGATGCCGCCGGCCGCCTATGTGCTTACCTCGAAGGACGGGAGCTACACGCTTCCGGGGATCCGGTACGATGAAAAAGATATCAGCGAGGTGACGGTGGCCTTTCAGCATGAGAATTTCATCCCGGTGAAACATACATTTGGCGCCGGGGAGTTTACGGTGAACTGGGAGAGGCTTTTGATTTCTATCAGGGATACCGTTAGGTTAAGGAGGGTGCCGAAGGAGATTTTGGAGGGTAACAGGGTGACAAGGTGACAGGGTAATGAAGTAATGAAGTAATGAAGTGATGGAGTAATGAAATAAAAAATATTTATATGAAAACAATGATGATGTTTTTTCTGATTTCGTTGACGGGGATGCTCTGCGGGGCGGGGTATGGCCAGCGGTCGACGGTTTGGGGGTATGTTTACCTGGTGACGCAACGGGATACGATCAGGCTGGGGAAGGCGCATCTTTTGATGTACAGAATGATTGCCGGAAAGGAGGATGAGCGGGCCGCCGATTTTTATGCCAATGACGACGGCAAGTATATGGTAGCCGACATTCCATACGGGAGCTATTATTTCAAGGTTTACTACGGGAAAGAGGCGCCCATGCGTTTTTTTGCACCCGGAGGCCCGACCGATAAAGGACCCCGGTTTGTGGTAGAACAATCATTAAAGCAAGTGCCACCGATCTATGTGAGGAATCCTGGGTAGCGATGGTAATTACTAAAAAATTAAATAAAAGTTCCCAATATGAGAACATTTGTTTATCTTTGCACTCAAACAGATTAGATGGAACGGGTATTTGCAAAAAGCACATTGAGGGAATATTGGGCTAAGCATCCGGATAGTGAACAATATTTAAAAACATGGTACGACACTGTGATGAGTTCAAACTGGAAAAGTCCGAATGATATCAAGAAAACATTTATTCATGCAAGTATTCTTAAGAACAACAGGATTGTTTTCAATATCAAAGGCAATACGTTCCGCCTGATAGCCAAATTCAATTTTGAGAAACAATGGGTGTTTATTAAATTCATTGGTACTCATGTTGAATACGACAAAATTGATGCAAATACTATTTAAAAAGACAAATTATGATCATCAAACCTTTAAAGACAGAAGCAGATTATCGTAAAGCTTTAACCCGCCTTGACGAAATCTTTGAGGCTCAGACAGGAACCCGTGAGAGTGATGAAGCTGACATTCTTGGTTTGCTAGTGGACGAGTATGAAAAAAAGCATTATCCGATAGAAGCTCCCGACCCTATTGAAGCCATAAAAATCAGGATGCAGGAACTGCAATTGAAACAGGTTGATTTAATTGACGAAATGGGCGGTAAAAGCAGAGTTTCTGAGGTGCTTAACAGGAAGCGCAAGCTTACTGTTGATATGATACGGAAGCTGACAAATAAACTGAATTTGTCCGCAGAGTTACTGATACATGATTATCAGGTTTCAAGTCATTAAAAACCGGTCTTTATTGCTACCTCCATTTCCTGATTAAAGAGCAGGACCCCTTACAAAAGCTGTGACGCGCGACGCGTGACAAAAATTTACGGTTTACGATTTTAGATTTACGATTAAAAATTACTCCTATGAATCAGGTGTATCCGGTTATTGTCGTGCCGGGAATTACGGCGACGAATTTAAGGGACGCGTATGCGATGTCGCCGGATGTGGTTTGGTCGGTGCTGACGAAGCGCTATGAACAACTGACGCTGCACCCCGACAACCCGGTTTATGAGGCTTCAGAGCCTGCCCGGGTGGTGCCGGACCAACTTTTCGGTATCACCTACAGGGAGATGATCGGTGAACTGCGCTTTAACCTGCGTGAGCGGGAGGATCTCCCGGTGCCGGTCTATCCCTTCGGCTATGACTGGCGACAGCCGCTGGCGGCCACAGAAAGGCAATTGGAGGCATTCATCGGAGAGGTGATTGAACGCACCCAGCTCATGAAGCATTACCATGCCCCCTGGTTCCTCGATCATCCGAAGGTGAACCTGGTGGGCCATTCGATGGGGGGAATGATCATTGCCGGCTACCTGGAACGGAACAGGGGCGGCAACAGGGTGCATAAAGTGGTTACCCTGGCCACCCCCTTCAGAGGGTCGTTCGAGGCGCTGATCAAAATCGCCACCGGCACTGCCAACCTGGGAACCCCGGAGCCTTCGAGCCGCGAGCGCGAGGCGGCCCGCATGATGCCGGCGCTCTACCACCTCCTGCCCACCTGCGAAGGGGTCAGGCTGGCGGAGGGTGTGGCGGGCGACCTGTTCGACCCCACGGTATGGCAGGCGAGCATCGTGGGTTCACTCAAGGAATTTGTGCGGCTGCGCGGCGTTTCGCAGGAGGATCCCGCGACGCAGGCGGCCACCCTTTTTGCCGGGCTGCTCGCGACTGCCAAAGAATACCGGAACCGGATCGAAGGGTTCAGGCTCCGGGACGCCGGGTTGACCCCGGGCGACTGGCTGTGCATCGCCGGCGTGGATGCCGAGACCCGGGTGGGGGTTAGCATTGAAAAGGATGCATCGGGACCCTGTTTCAACCTGTCTGGGAAAGACCGAGTCAATAACTGGGACAGCAAGGAAGGCGATGTACAAAGAATGCTTACCGGCGACGGCACGGTGCCCCTCAAGGGAGCGCTGCCCGGGTTCCTGGAGCCGGAGCATGTTGTTTGCCTGTCGCCCGATGATTTCGGGTACTGGGAGGTGAAGGACCGGGCCACCGTGAAGCTGGCCGGGTTCCATGGGCTGCTGCCCAACATGAATCTGATCCACCGGTTGATCGTACGTCATTTCACGGGCAGGCCCGATGTGTATCACAATACGTGGGGGAGGGCGGTGCCGGGGGTGGTTGAATGGGATCCGCCGTTCAGGCTTTCACTTAAAAGCAATGGTTAGGACAGCAGTCACCACATCGCAACATTGGGAAAATACGAGTTACCCCACCGCAACTCCGCCTGTCACTCGATGTTAATTTCAAGGTTTTCCCTTCAGCTTATCATCGTTCCAGCCTAAGGTTGCTTGTGTGGTAACTCATATTTCTTGTTTGAATTTTCTTGTCCGTTCCAGCCCGAGGCTGCTTGTTTAGTAACTGGACAAGGCGATGGTTTTGACCATCCCAGGCCGATTTAAACGGACCACCCTGTTCATTGATTGTAAAAAGGTCAAAGGGATCAGCTAAAACCGGCAAAAGGTAGTCAATGTGACCGGTCCGTGCAGTTATGCTGCATAAAAATAAAACTTGACTTTTTTGGAAAAATGCTTACCTTTGGCGTTAGTATCGTAAAACGTTCATATGATCCAATCCTTCAGCTCAAAAGAAATAGAAAAAATCTGGGAAGGGTCAAGGTCGGCAAAACTTCCGAATACAATCCAGGAGATAGCAAGAAGGAAGCTGAGGATGCTGAATAACTCTATAGATCTAAAGGACCTGACGATCCCTCCCTCCAACAGGCTGGAAAAGTTAAAAGGGGAACTTGACGAATTCTATAGTATCAGAATAAATGATCAATGGAGGATCAAATTTAAATGGATAGAAGGGCATTCGTACAACGTTGAAATAATTGATTATCATTAACGACAAAATCATGTACAAATTAAGAAACATACATCCGGGTGAAATTCTACGGGAAGAATTTCTTTCCCCGATGGGCCTCACTGCATATCGCCTGTCATTGGATATCGGAATACCGCAAACAAGAATCAGCGAGATAATAAAAGGAAACAGGAGAATCACTGCTGATACTGCAATCCGACTAAGTAACTATTTTGGAAATTCTGTGAAATTTTGGTTAGGACTTCAGGATGATTATGATGTCGAAGAAGAAATGTCAAAGAAATCTAAGGAATTCAAAGCCATAAAACAATATAAAATTAACGCGGCATAAAAGCCTGTAAAACCCAAGCACATATGGGTTTTTCGCTTAGCGAAGGTTATTGGACAAGCCGATGGTTTTGACCATCCCGGGCCGATGTTAATAGATCACCCCTCCACTTATCAACCATTTATCTCCCAACTCAGGCAGTTCAATACACCACCCCCTTTCGCAATATCACCTGAAGGCACGGGGATGATGTTTGACGGGCCAAATATTCCGCCAAACCTTTTGATTGCCTCATCGTCATTTGCGGGATCATCGAAGGTTGGCAGAAATATCTTGTCCCCAACCTGCAAATAGTTGATGTAACATCCCCTGGCTGACTGGTAGCCGTTTATCCTGTCATTCACCGGATGATAAGGCACTGGCAATACTTCAAGCCCACTTCCAGACAGGGTGCGGTAGAAACGTTCCATGAAGCTCTTAGACACATTAACCGTGGCATAATCATTGGCCACAACGGTTTTCGAATCAACAAACCGGACCATCCCGTCGGCGTGTTTTGTTTGGTCATAGGGTTCTCCGGGAATGAAAATAACCTGTTCCACCCGGAGCACCTCTTTCAGAATGTTTGCGAAAGCCGCCCGATCAATACGGTACGTAATGCCATTGTCTTTGAAGACCTTATCCGTCATTATCGCCTTTCCATACCCGCGAATTACATTGCCACCGTCGAGGTAAATGGGCATGCCATTATATATCGGTTTTACCGGGTCAATTCCCAGGTACATGCAAATGGGAGCGGGGTCAGTAGCCTTGTGGCGGTCTTTCCTGAGGTAATAATCTTTGGCCAGGGTGAACTGAACGAATTGGTTCTTTCCGGTTTGGATGGGCATAAAGTCGCGGAGCCAAATGTCCTGTGTTTCTTGTAAGTGGTGAAAGATACATTTGTTTTGAACCAATTGATTTTCAAAGGCCGGCGAAAAATGTTCAAATTTTTTCAATAAATGCGAAAAGAATACTTTCATTTATTTATTCTTTGAATGGGCGGGTACCTGAATTTGTGATAAATCTTTCTTTTCTAGCCGTTGATTCCAAACCATCCGAATAGATGGAGCGATAATATTTTTAAACTCATCGCCTGAGAATTCATCCGTTTTTGCATTATTGCACCAATAACAGCATAAGACTAATTCTGAATTATATTCATCATTAGGTTGAACTCTATCAACCTCCATATTTCTTCCCCTTGTTGCCCACCTTTTGGTTTTTATCTCGTCTTTATTAAACAACTTTTCAATCTGATCTTCCGAAATTCCGCAATAACTGCAATACCTTGGAGACATATCATCTCCATATATTTCGTAAAACTTTTCCTTTTTCAGAAAGCTCTGTGAATATATGTTCTTAAACAGATTGCTTTTATCTTTGAACTGTTCATCCTTGAATATTTTTTCAATATCCAAAATTTTGATTCCTGCAATTTCGTCGGAAATCTTCCGCAATTGATAAGATCTTCTATCCAATTCCGTCCATATAGACCTGTCATTATCTTTTCGAAACTCTTCATATCGAGCAACTGTAAACATCTTCAATATTTTCTCCTTATCTTTTTCTTCTATAATGAGTTTCAACAGGAATTGATAAAAAGATTTTTTAAAACTCCTATTTAGAATTTCCCTGTATTTTCTGTGTGCAATTTTTTCCATTGTGTTTTTATATTTAGAGTTTAGGTTGTTATACTTCACTATTCCCCCACTGCCCAATCAATTCAAGGTATTCCAGGATCAGGTCAACTGCCTGGCCCATCTTTTTCCTGTCCATCGGGCTCTCCAGGCTTGTCAGGTATTGGTCAACGGTGCGTTTAAATTCCACGCTGCTGATTGACTGACCATAGGAATAATTCCATCGTAGTTTAAATCCCGACTCAATGTTGAAGAACTCCTTTTCACTCAAAGGTAGCGAGATTCTTTCACGGACATATTTGTACGCATCTTCACTGCTGATGGGTTCGGATCTTTTAAATATGCCAGGGTCGTACAGATGGATCAACTTGCGTTGCTGGCCTATGGGAAAATAGAGAAACCTTTCCTTAAGGTCATTTACCTGCTCGTCATTCATTTCCAGTGGAACTGGACAGCAAAACTTATAGAATTGGTGGTATGGCTGAGGGCTGCTTACATAACCGCAGTCAAACTCGGCAACACGGGTTTCAGGATCATCATACTTTCCGTCGGTTGTTGCCATTACTACATAAACCCTATTAACCATTTCTTTAGAATTATTTTCCTTTGCAATAATGTGGAGTTTTGAAATATTAATGGTTTTCATAAATAGATATATTTGATCATAATATTTTATATAACTAATTAATAATTAATTAAATAACTCGAATAATGCAAAGAAAGGCAAAGGTTTTGAAATTAACAAACTTTATATTTCTGCAATGGTTATATATATTATGTTTCGGAGGGTTTGTCGTTTGGAATGCCCGTCAATGGCGGATTGCGGTGGCGGAAAACTTTTTTCCTTATATAAATGTCATATATGGCTTATAAATACTGATAGTTTATACATTTTAGTATGAATATTACTAGCCATTAATTGAATCAATGAAAAGAAATGGAGATTATAATTTGAGGGTGGTAACCGGGATTCCCGTGGTTATCGCGGGATGGATGTTGCCAACGAGAATAAATGTTCTGGGCAATGGGGGATCGGGATTGATTTGTGTATGGTTATGGCTGCAACATGGAACTTTTATTATCTTCGTTCCATGATCAAACGATTGTACAATTCCTGGCATATCACCAATGACGGCGAGCGCGAGGCCGACAGGCAACTGATGCTTCCGGGGAAGATGGAGGATGAGCCATTAACTGTGATGCACAGTTTGCGTATTTCTTCGCGGTTTCACCGGGTGCAGATGTCGGGGGAGTGTGATTTTGTGATCTTCTCCAGGCTGGGTATCATGGTGGTGGAGGTGAAGGGCGGGATCATGGGTTATGGCTCTGCTGATCATCATGATCATGGATTTTACCGCCTGACGCGAGGTGATCACCGGGAACCGGTTAAAAACCCGTTCGTCCAGGCGGATGAAAATGCGCATGCGATACAGAGTTTTTTGCGGGAAAAGGGGCATCTCAACATTTTCGTGGGTTCGGTTGTGTGCTTTCCGGAATGTGTGTTTGATTGCGACGGGATGGAGTATAAATATCTGTGGCACCGGGGGTGCGCGAAGGACTGGCTGCCGATGATCATGGATTCGCAAAGGGAACAGATTGCCGAGTTTTATGAAAAACAGGATGAGCGAAACGTTGCGATGCACATCAGATGGGAAACCCTGGATGAGGCACGGATAGGAGCGTTGACCGAAATCCTGAAGCCAGAATTTGATCCGCGGCGTTCTCTTTCACAAGCAAAGCTCAACCTGGGTGAATCGGAACGGAGGCTGGAGGAGGGGTTGCACATCCTCCATGGATTAAGCGAGAACCAACGGATTATGGTGCAGGGGCCCCCGGGAAGCGGAAAATCGACCTATGCCTTCGACCTGATTGTTGGGTTGTGCAAATCGAAAGAAAAGAGGGGACTTTACCTCTGCTGGAACGAATTTCTTGCTGTCCGAATGAATCACAAACTGCAGCAGGCATTGAGCGAGAACCCACCCGACAGCATCAGGGCGCTGGCCTATTATCATTTTCTTGAAGAACTTGCCACCCTTGCAGGTGATCCGGCGCTCATGCCGACTTACGACAGCGTGGCAAAAGGTGAGTTCGGGCAGATGATCCATACGTGCCTGGGGAAACTCCACAAGGCTAAAAAACTTCCCAAATACGATTTCATCGTGGCTGATGAGGCGCAGGATCTTTTCGAAATGGGCCTCGACCAGGTGATCAAATCACTTCTCAAGGTAAACAACCCCTTGCAGAAAGGGAACTATTATATCTTTTTCGACGACAACCAGGCATTTCCGGGGTTTGCGAACCTGGATGCCTACATCCGCACGCGAGAAACACTGAAGGAGGCTTCGGCCCATTATATTCAATTCGCCAACCTCCGTGTGAACACAGGGCATGGCATCACCGAATTGATCAAGGATGCTGGGCGAGGGCATGCAGATCCCCAAAAAGCATACGGGAACGATGTGAAGTTTATTTCCTGGAAAACTCAGGCGGAGGTTCCCGGCATTCTTAAGCAATATATTGACCAGGAAAAAGCACTCGGCCATTGTACTTCTGAAAATATGGTGGCACTCTTTACTGCCGATCTTCTCAAAGAGGATTCGGCCCTTAAAGAGATTATCAAAAAAGAATCAACCATGGAACTGCTTACGATTGACAACCTGGACAACCCTTCCGGTAAAGTGCGCTACACAACGGCATTGCGTTCAAAAGGATTGGAGTGGGATTCAGTGTTCCTGGTCTGCTCATCACTGACCGACCCCAAAAACCTGTTCCAGTTATTTATCGGCGCCTCCAGGGCAAAAGGGAAGGTGTACGTCATGTATTGGCGTAGTGGGGAATTATCATAATCACCTCAATAATATGGGCGAATCAGGAGAGGCTGATTACAAAGCATGAAAGCACGTAATTTATCAGAACAAACAATCCATTATTTGGGGGGTCGCGCTGGCGGCGGTGATTAATTTTGTCGGGGTGTGGCCATGCGCCGCACAGGTCCCTCTGTCCAAGCGGATCGATGACCAGGTTTCACTCTTCAAAAAGGAAGCGGCGAAGGTTGGCTTTGTTGTGCAGGATGGCATGCCGGTAATCAGCGACCTGAATGAACGGTATTGCGAAGGCTCCCTGTGGGCGCCGCTTTACCCCAACCCGAACTCGCCCTACATCAGTGGCGTGCTGCCTCCGGTGCCGGGGCAGGCGGCCACGGTGACAAGCGGTGGGTCGTTCCGGCTCCGTGAGGATGAGGCGGTCGTGGTGATTGGGGTGACGCCGCCGCAGATGGCCTACTTCAGTTTCAACTTCCACATGCTCAAGGGTTCGCTCAGCCCCAAGATTGGCCCGCCGATCCTGTGGATTCCGGTTGTCGATCCCGTCAGCAGCCTGACCCTGCAAAAGATCGGCTCCACACCGTTCAATCAGTCCTTTGCCGTCGTCGGGACGGGGCATCGCAAGACGCTGGCGCTGGTGCACCACATGCTGAGCGCGGCCGGCCTTGGCTCAATGACGAACGACCAGATCATCTCTCCCTCCCTGTTTAGGCTTGGCCTGGACGAGCGCTCTGACGAGTTCATCTTCGCCATGCGCGCGGCGTTGCCTGCGGACAGCAAGAAGTTCGACGACTATCTGGACCTGCTGCCCAAAGAGGTACGGATTTTCCGCGTGCGGCCTAAGAGCGCTTCCGAGGACAATCAGGTGACGCCGGTGTTCGCTGCCGATCCGTTGCCAGTACCGCGGCAGCGCGTGGCCGGAACCGGGACCAGCGAACTCGACCTCAACCCGACGCTGCAACTGCTGCGTCAGCGCATCATCGACGCCTATCCAGGCTGCACGGCCATCGACATCCGCGTTGATCACTGGTTCGAGGAACCCTACCCCGGCCTGCAGCGGAACATGGTCACTTTCCCGCCGCACGAAGATGGCGTCGACGGCGCGACTACTGACGCCACCTATCTTGCCACGCCCAACTTCACCCTGCCGGACGGCGCGTTCCTCGTCGCCTATGGCACCCACCACCGCGCCACCGGCAAGGCCACTTACTCCAGCGTGGCCGTCTACGCTGACGCAAACCTGGGTGTCGGCCTGACAACGGTGCAAAGTCCGAGTCTGCAGGGCAGCGCACGCGACTACATCAAAGACCAGTCGAACGCGGACATGTTCTACGCCTGGAAATTCACACACGCGAGCAATCCCGGCCCCTACGCGACGCAACTCCAGAGCGGGGATTTCTGCCAGAATCCGGATCGTCCTGTCGACTTGAACACGCTCCGCGTGGGCTTCCGCGCCTATGCCGAACCGGCGACCAAGACGCATCCGGCCAAGTCCGAGTTGCTCTTCGACCGGCTGCTCATGTTCACCCCGAAATAGGCTCAGGCGTCCTTACCTGGCGGAAGTTGACGTGATCCCATTCGATGCCGTCGTGAGGGATCGCGCCGTGCATCGCATCGTCATCCGCTCGCGTCGCCCGCTGTCGTTAAACGAGCGCCGTCTGCGGCGGAGCCGCTTTGGAGTGCTGCTCTCTGCGCCGCTTTCCATTCTCATACCCGGCACCACAACACAACACCGTGCTGGGCAACGCAATCCAGAACCACTTTGTTTCCTGCGGGATCCAGACTCAGAAACCCGGTGCCGGTCAACGCGCTTCTTGTGAGGTCGGGTTCCACTCCCTAAGGCATTCGTTCGTTAGTCCAAGTTCAAACCCTTCGTCTTCCTCGATGCCAACATTCTCCCCGACCACAAACTCTACGCCATCGCCACCGACGACGCGTTCATCTTGGACGTACTTTCATCGCGTCCACACCAAGTGTGGGCCGAGGCGGCAGGTGGGCATCTTGGCGTAGTGAACGATCCCACGTGGACGAATGGCACCTGCTTCCTGCCTTTCCCATTCCCCGCCACCACCCCCGCGCAAACCGTCCGGATTCAATGCGTAAGAAAAACAAAAAAGAATAATTTTACAGAAATAAAAGCCATTACCTGTTCTTTAAAATATTGTCCTCAAAAAGCCCCCTCAAAAGAGGGGGGGCGGTATGGCCGGAATGGGGGGTCAGTATGGCCGGAATAAACACAGATGATCCATGCGTGCCTGGGGAAACTCCACAAGGCTAAAAAGCTGCCAAAATACGATTTCATCGTGGCTGATGAGGCGCAGGACCTTTTCGAAATGGGGCTCGACCAGGTGATCAAATCACTCCTCAATGTAAACAATCCCCTGCAGAAAGGGAACTATTATATCTTTTTCGACGACAACCTGGCATTCCCCCGGTTTGCGAACCTGGATGGCTACATCCGCACGCGGGAAACGCTCAAGGAGGCTTCGGCCTATTATGTTCAGTTCGCCAACCTGCGTGTGAGCACCGGACATGGCATCACCGAACTGATCCAGGATGCAGGTCAAGGAGAGGCAGATCCGCAAAAAGCATACGGGAACGATGTGAAGTTTATTTCCTGGAAAACACCGGCGGAGGTTCCCGATCTTCTTAAGCAATATATTGACCAGGAAAAAGCACTCAGCCATTGTACTTCTGAAAATATGGTGGCACTCTTTACTGCCGATCTTCTTAAGGAGGATTCACCGCTTAAAGCAATTATCGAAAAAGAAGCCAGCCTGGAATTGCTTACGATTGACAACCTGGACAAGCCTTCGGGGAGGGTACGCTACACAACGGCGCTGCGTGCAAAGGGGCTGGAATGGGACGTCTTGCCCTGAAACCTTATGAATACAATTCAGCGTCGGGCGCTGTGCGGAAAATGTTTTATCTTTGTGAAAACATGCGAGATGACATCAAAAAGTGAAATCCTTGCCTATCTTGCTGAAAACAAAACGGCTTTTCAGGAACGTTTTCATTTAATGAAACTAGGTTTATTTGGTTCATTTGCAAGAGGAGAAGCAAATGATTCAAGCGATCTGGATATCATCATTGAACTCGAACCAGGCACACAGGATATTTTTGAAATAAAGCAGGAACTGCGCACAACCCTTGAACAGCGATTTAGCCGTAAGGTCGATATCTGCAGAGAAAAAGCAATACGTCCTATTTTCAGACCTATGATATTAAAAGAGGCTATTTATGTTTAAAGATGTTTTGATCGTACAGCAAATGGCCGAACTCATTGACAAAATCATCCTGTACTCGGGTGACTTTGATACTGCCGAGCGTTTTGTCAGCGATTCAAAGTCGTATGATGCCACATTAATGAATTTTATTGTCCTAGGCGAACTTGTTAATAAACTATCTCCTGAATTCAGGATGACACATGAGCAAATCGATTGGAGAAAAATTTCCGCATTTCGGAACATTATTGCTCATGATTATTTCGGAACTGACGAAGAAGAAGTTTGGCAGATTATTCGCAAGCATATTCCAAAGCTCAAAGAGGATCTCCTGGGGATAGAATGAATACTGATTAGCTGCCCGGTAAATCGGGTTTATTAATATACCTGCCTGCTTTGGGAGCAGGAGGTCGCAAGTTCGAATCTTGCTACCCCGACTTGAAAATCAACCACTTACATCAGTTTTTGTAGGTGGTTTATTATTTTTGTAGTAACAATTGTAGTAATTTTTCTGGTCCAAAAATTCAATTACTATCACAAAGTTTTGCGAAAAAGAAATTAGCTTTGGACACCTATTTCATCGTATCATGTCAATAAACTCAAAGATTCTTGGATTGCGTGTGGCCGGCACCATTTTCGGCATTGTTGCAGTGCTGCACCTATTAAGGGTGGTAACCGGGGTCACCATTGTTATAGCGGGATGGATGCTGCCAGCCTGGGTAAATGTGTTGGGCTTTGCCGGGTCGGGATTGCTTTGTGTTTGGATATGGCTGCTTTCGGTGAGCCAGGACAGGTAGGGGTGACCAACCAAGCCCGGGCACGGTCAAGTTTGTTAACCGGTAGTGGCCATGGAGCGGTATATCGCTCAGGCTGAGATCATATAAATCAGGCAGAGATCATATAAAGCTGAATTTGGTTCAGACGAATGAAGTTATCCACTTCAGGACGGGAACTGACGGCATAGATGGCTTAGATTTTTTCAGAAGGTAAATAGATGGTTAAAAAGAAGCTGATGCTGACCCGTGCAGGATAGGGGCCTGCCGGATCGAATAAAGAGACCTGTAATGAACTTGCTTTGGATGGATGATTGCCTGATGATTTCATGATGGCCTCCGCATTTTGGTGATTGAATGGTTGAATTTTAAATTGCCTAAGTCCGAGCAAGCTTACACAGAACCAGGCTGGACTGATGAAGATCCTTAAAAAAACATGGGAAGTTTAATTTTTGTGAACCACTCACCTTCGCAGCAGAGATGAAAATCATTTTCGGCAAGCAGATTGCTATGTTGTTATCAGTTGGCGCCAAAAAACTGAAACAATAGAAATCTATTACACACATTTTAAATCTTACAAAATCAGATTCGCTTAGATCAATGAAATGAATTTGCTTCATGGTAGTAAAATTTTAGCGTGTAGTTTATCAGCTTTTCCCAGGTAAACTTATTGGGATAAGGAAAACATGATTGCTTCTTTTGACAATCACAAAAGTACAGCTGAAGATCAAAACAGCTTACAATCTGACAATAAAATCCCACAAAAAAAGAATCAAACAGATTTAGGGATTACAGAAAATGTTTCTAAATTTGATATGGTTTATTTAGGGAGTATGTCGAAAACTGCATCTGTATGGTTGATCAAACCAAAAACTCGTAAGTCTGAAAAGTCAAACCCTTATAATCGATAATGTAGTTCCTACATGAATATTGGATCTCAAACAAAAAATATTAGGATGATATTGGAGAAGAATGAATACGATAAAATCATCATAGAAGGGATCAAAAGAGATGAAACTCCTAAAACAGAAGTATTTTAAACATAACCTATTCCACACCACCATGCACTTATAATCACGTTTTCGTGAATGCGTACTATCTATGACTATATTTATGGATAAAGTAAGGTATTTTGCACATTCAAAAAATGACCAAGGCAGCGCACATGATTTGGTTAGTCACTTGAATGGTGTTGTCGCCATAATGAAAACTTTTACGGATAACCCCATTTATGAAAAGATATTTCAAACTACTGGATTACTCCATGATTTTGGCAAATATCAACCTGGTTTTCAAAAATACCTTCGCGAGGGTGGAAGAAGAGGGAGCGTTCCACATTCAAGCTGGGGTGCTGCAATAGCTGTTCAACATAATCAGTTTGAAGCGGCATTTGCCATTGACGGTCATCATAAAGGTTTGCCAGACAAGGGAAGTTTAAAAACCGACATCTATGAATTTGAAGAACCGGAACACCCTTTATTAGCATCTGTTTGTCATGAATTTTTCAGAGAAAATCCAGTCGATGAAAAGGAAATTGATTATAATGATACCGGCCTGAAAGGAACAGAAAAAGAATTATTTATCCGGATGCTATTTAGCGCTCTGACAGATGCAGATTGGTTGGATACAGAAAAACATTTTGATAATTCTAGTTCCGAAAAAAGAAGTACAAAAGTGTTTGATCCTCCATTTTTGTTAGAGAAACTAGAAAAAGAGATTGGTGGGAAAAGTAAAGCTGGTCAATTAAATACATTAAGAAATGAAGTTCGGAATTATGCTATTTCCAAAGCTAAATCCAAAACGGGATTTTTTTCTATGACTCTACCCACAGGGATGGGAAAAACTTTAGCTTCGGTTAGTTGGGCATTGAATCATGCACAGCATAATAAGTTAAAGCGAATAATAATTGTTCTCCCATTCATCAGTATCATCGACCAGACTGCACAAGAACTTAAACGTATTTTTGGCGAAGATTGGGTATTGGAACATCATTCAAATTTCGTTGATGATGAGGAAGCTGATAAAAATATAGCTGATGAAAATCTGATAGAGGAAGCTTATACCCGCCGATTAGCCACAGAGAACTGGGATTACCCGATCATAGTTACTACATCAGTTCAGTTTTTTGAATCATTATTTGGCAATAAACCGGCACGATGCCGGAAGGTGCATAACATTGCTCAATCCGTGGTTATTTTTGATGAAGTGCAAACTTTGCCAAAGGAATTGGTTTTGCCAACTCTTTCCATGTTAAAAAATGTTCAGAAAGTGATGGGCACATCATTTCTTTTTTGCACGGCAACTCAACCGGCTTTTCAGAAAAGTGAAGGTTTCGATGGAATAGAATCAATTCAGTCGCTGGTGGAAAATCCGAGAGCAGTATTTGACACTACACGAAGGGTCGTATACCTTCCAATAAATAATTATGAACCAATTACTATTGAAGACTTATCTGAAAAGCTTCTCAAACACAACGATTCGGCTTTATGCGTTTTCAATACAAAAAAACAAGCTTTATTGTTTTTTAATGAAATTCAGAATCGTTCAAGCTATAAGGTTTTTCATCTATCAACAGGCATGTACCCGGAACACCGTAAGAAAGTTATCAGAAACATTCGTACCTGTCTGTGCAACAAGGAAAAGATAGTGGTATCTTCTACCCAGTTAATTGAAGCCGGAGTTGATTTCGATTTTCCTAGTGTGTACAGGGAGATCGCTCCATTGGAATCCATTATTCAATCTGCAGGACGGTGCAATCGTGAAGGAAAAATGGATAGGTCAGGTGAGGTTTATATCTTTTCAATTGAAGGATCCGGATCGCCAAACAAGCAATACCGTTCTTTATCTGAGTTTGCAAATAGCATGTATAAAACCAATGAAACACTGCTTTATGAACATGATTTCTTTGGCGATTATTATAGAAAGGTCTTCAAGCTTTTTATTCCTGAGGATAGGAAAAATATCGGACAGTCCAGACTTGGATTTAATTTTAAAACAGTTGCTGAGTCTTATCACTTAATTGAAAACAAAACAACTCCGATATTTATTCTCTGTGAAGAGAGTAAGGCGGTTTATGAGAAAATAAGGTATAAGCCAATGTTGTCGCGATACGACTACCGTGCTTTGCAGCAATACTCGGTGCAGGTATATGACAATTTTATGAAGGAAAATATTGGAAAAATGGGAATAGAACCACAGGGTTACTGGAAATGGTTTGGCGTTTATGACCAAAATTACGGCATCACTGGAAATGCACAGCTTGATACTTACATTGTATAACAGTTAAATTTAAGATTATGATTGATGAAGAAATTGTACGTGTAAAAGTGACTGGCGAATTTGCCTGCTTTACGCGGCCGGACTTAAAAGTTGAACGTATGACTTACCCCTGTATGACTCCATCTGCTGCAAGGGGAATTTTAGATTCAATATTATGGAAGCCTGAATTTCAATGGTGGATACACCGGATTGTTATACTTAACCCGGTTAAATTCTTTTCGGTCAAACGAAATGAAATTAACGCCAAACAAGGGAAAACTCCGATTATTATTGAGGAGAGACGAGCTCAACGAAACAGTATTGTTCTCAAAGATGTGGCATATGTTATTGAAGCATCTGTGTATCAAAAAAATCTTGACCCAAAGAATCCACCAAAAAAGTATGCCGAAATGTTTAAGCGGCGCGTAAAGAAAGGTCAGTGTTGGCGAAGGCCCTTCCTTGGAACGCGCGAGTGTGCTGCAGAGTTTCATACACCAGAAGTCACAGAGCAACCATTACAGGAGGTGATTCCTATTGGAAGTATGCTTTTCGATATTTTCTTTGACTCCCAAGGCAAACCTTCACCATTGTTTTTCTATGATGTTGCAGTGGTAAACGGTATATTGGAATGCCCTAAAGCGGAGAATGAAAAAATGATGCTTTCAACACATATTCAGCCGGAGATGGAAAGTGAAATTTCGTCTGTTATTTACGAGTTTAAAAAAAGGGAAGAAATGGAGGCAATATGATAAAGGAATTAGCAGAATTCGGGAAACGAATTCGTAAAAGTCATGATGCTTTAAAGGACGAACCTATTTCAATAGATTTAGTAATAAATGCTGATGGCTCTTTTAATTCGTTTTCAGTAATAGATAAAATTATCAGGCCGGCAGAAGCACTAACTTCAAAGAAAGGGAAAGCAAGGCTATTGCTTGATAAGGCTGAAGAGGTATTGAATTATTCTGGTTTTAATCCTTGTGTCCCTGATGAAGAAAAGTCAAAGGAGCAAATTAAAGCTGAGTCAGCATCTTCATTTAAGCATCAGTTGTTTTTAACCAAGTTGCAGATATATAATAAATTAGATATTTTATCTCCTGTTTTTTCCTTTTATTCGGAAAATCATAAAAATGGGGTGGACAAAGCCCTTAGCGAATTTGAGAGTCAGGTTGGCGAGAAAGAAAGAGCGGGAAATATTGCATTTCGGGTCAATGATATCCGGCTTCATGAAGAGCAAACCGTATATGATGCCATAGTCGAAAAATTTGAAAAAGAACAGGCGGCCCTGTTGATGGGACAGAGCAAAACATGCTCGGTTTGTGGCAAGTCTGATTTCCCTGTATTAAACCAGCCTCATGGAATGATTAAACGAGTACCTGATGGACAGACCGCCGGTTGTGCCCTGGTCTCTTACAATGAAAAAGCTTTTGAATCTTATGATTTAAAAGGAAACGACAACTCTTCCATATGCACAAAGTGTGCTAAGAATTATGTTGAAGGACTAAACTGGTTATTATCAAACGGAAGTGAAAAAGTCACTGTAGATAAAAATGGGAAAACAAAAAGTCTGTTTTCTTACACCAATCGTAAAAACTTAGGCTCAGACACTGCAACTATTTATTGGACTCGAGAATATGAATTATTTGATGATATTAACCTTCTCGATAATCCTGATCCGGGTGAAATCACCAAATTATTTGATTCTATTGCTCAAGGTGATAAAAGACCTGTGAAAGGAATCAGAACAAACCAGTTTTATTCCTGTACACTCTCGGGTGCGGCGGCACGCATTGCCATCCGAGATTGGATAGAAATAAGTCTGGAAAATTCCAGGAATAATATTGCGCAATGGTTTCGGGAAATTGCTATTCGTGCCTATGGAGAAACAAGATATGCACCATTATATGCACTTGCCAGGG
>Ga0247841_10005374_pt1 | contig 20792 bp, 16 predicted proteins | sample LaCruzMarch2015__2_FD_192410 | JGI IMG/M metagenome (GOLD analysis project Ga0247841, IMG submission 192410) | Freshwater microbial communities from meromictic Lake La Cruz, Castile-La Mancha, Spain - LaCruzMarch2015_18m | ecosystem: Environmental > Aquatic > Freshwater > Lake | place: Spain... | reverse complement strand
GCCTCCTTTCGGTGGACGCACAGCTTCTGTTGCTGGCCGTCCACAAGGTGCTCCTCCAGCTTGGCGATATTGTGGGCCACGTCGTAAACCTGCTCCAGGCCTATTTCTTCAATCCGCTTTTCGAATACCCTGACGAATGATTCCCTGACCCAGTGCGCTATGCACAGCCTGTTAGCCCAGGCAAAGTTAGCCGCGCAGGCCATGGCTGCCAGGTAGTCCCGCCCTTCCTCCGATTCCACCGGTGCGCAGGCAAGCTGACGATCGGGCAGAGATATGCCGTATTTCTTGACCGCCTCACCCATTATGCGCAGGTAATCATCGCAGACCTGATGCCCCAGGCCCCGCGATCCGGTATGTATAAGCATCAGCACCTGTCCCCGGCGCGTGATACCCATGGCAGCGGCAGCTTCCTTATCGTATATCTCCCTGACAACCTGAATCTCCAGGAAATGATTGCCCGATCCGAGGGTTCCCAGTTGCGGCGCACCGCGTTTCTTGGCCCTGGCGCTGACCTTGCCTGGGTCCGCCATTCTCATACAGCCCTGCTCCTCGGTGACATCGAGATCCAGGCTGTTTCCGTAGCCTTTTTTCACCGCCCATCCTGCTCCCGACGTCAGTACCTCGTCCATCTCCTTTTCGCTTACCCTGATCTTTCCCTCCGATCCCAATCCTGAAGGGACATTGTTGAAAAGGTGATTGACCAGTTCCTTGATTTTAGGCCTGACCTCATCTTCGTTGAGGTTGGTGCGCAGCAGCCGCACACCGCAGTTGATGTCATAACCTACGCCGCCAGGCGACACGACACCGTCGCTCACGCGCATTGCTGCCACCCCACCTATGGGGAAACCGTAACCCCAGTGTATATCCGGCATAGCCATCGAGCGGCCGACAATACCCGGCAAAAAAGCCACGTTGGCCACCTGCTCAAGCGATTGCTCCTCTCTGATCGTGCTCATCATGGCGCCGCTGGCATATACGAGCCCGGCGACCTTCATACCGCTTTTATAATCACGCGGTATCTCCCACCGGTATTCATCAATTTTACGGATATCTCCCTGCCATGCTGTCATTGAAATACACCTAAATATCAAAAATTATTCTGGCCGAATACTCGCCAGCCTGTTCGACGATCCCGAGATCATGATAAGTAGCAGCCTTGATCTCCCTCTTGAATATGTGACTCTTCAGGTCCACCTCCTGCCCCAGGCATCTTGCCGTTAACCGGCGCTCATCTATCAATATATCAAATTTATACAGGACCAGTTTCTCTGTATATATTATGTATAGCAGTTCATTGAGCCATTGCACCAGCAACGTTTCCATATCCCCGGCTTCCAACCTTATCTCTTTTGTAATATCCGGCTGAAGAGTATCTACTTCGATCAGCAGAGACAGCATACCGGCAGCGGCATGGGAGAAAAGGGTAGGTAGATCATCCCCGCGCGCGATGATGCCGATGTCGGCTGTATGCTCAATCACTTCGAACGGCTGGTTTATCACGCCTAACATTATAAACGCAACTGCGGTCGGTCACACGGGCGGGTTTAAAAACCCGCCCCTACGTCTATTACCTGTAGGGGCGTACCTTCAGGTGCGCCCGAACACAGGTATATTGTTTGACGAAAAGCTTTGGGTGATGCTACCATAATTAGTCTTTCGGGCCGCTAGCTCAATTGGTAGAGCAGTTGACTCTTAATCAACCGGTTCACGGTTCGAGTCCGTGGCGGCTCACCAGGTCTTTTTACGACCAGTACGATCCCGGTTTCCTCCAGGTTTGTAGCACTTAAGGGCATGGCGATTGAGAATGTGTAGTTTCCCCCCGGGGAGGATAACGTGCGCCGTAAACTTATAGCCGTTGTACTTATCCTGTACGGCCTGATAGTTCTGTACGCAACGGCCACCCTTGCCCTAGGAGGCCATGTACCCGGGATCATAGTCCCCATTGGTACGCTTACCGGTTTCAGCTTTTGCCTGCTGCACGCCGGCGACCGGCTGGGCTGGAAAAATACCCTGTTACTGCTCGCCTTCGTATTTGGTGTTAGCCTGTTATTCGAAAGCCTCGGCGTGGCCACCGGGCTCGTATATGGACCTTATCACTATACGGATAAACTCGGCCTGAAATTCCTGGGCCTTGTTCCTTATCTCATCGCAGTGGCCTGGTTTATGATGATGTATCCCTCCCTGGTAATAGCAGAATGGCTCATACCTTTTTCCTGGACGGGCGCAAAGCGTCTGCTATCAATTGCCGCCATCGGTGGGATGATAATGACGGCCTGGGATGTGGTTATGGACCCGATCATGGTCGCCGGTAATTATTGGGTCTGGGAAGTGCAGGGCGATTTCTTTGGGGTCCCGTTGCAGAACTACTGGGGATGGTGGTTGACGGTTTTCACTACCTTCGTTTTGTACATGCTGGTTACTCGAAATCGACCATCAGCTAAAGAAGCGGGATTCGACCGCCTGGCGCTGGCCGCGTTCATGATCACCGGCTATGGGAACGTGATAAATGCGCTGACCGGTGGTCTCGGTGGTCCGGCCCTGGCCGGATTCTTCGCCCTGACACCCTGGGTGGTGCTGGCCTGGATGCGTATTGGCAAGAATAATCTGCAAAAGGCCAATTGACCGTCCCCATGAATGATCCGCGCATTGACATCGGCCTCGGACCATCGTAAACCACCGTTTTACCAAGACCGGCAGCCATTTAAGTATTCACCCTTATTTAAATGTCAGTTTGATGGGTATATAATGAAATTAAATTAGAAGTAAAGGAGGGCACAATGGCAATCGACAAAAGCAGGGTAGTCGGTCTAATAGGTTTCTGGTGTTTCATTGTGGGTCTTGTTATCGCCGTAGTGGCGGGCCTGGTACTACCAGGCAATGCAGTGATCACCCTCATACTGGTCATTTTGGGTATCGTAATCGGATTCCTCAATATCACACCCAAGGAGACACAGGCATTACTGCTGGCAGCGATCGCGTTGATCGTGGTGGGCAATGCATTCGCACCGCTTAAATTCCTGGGCATCGACACATTCATCGCCGGCATCCTGGCCTATATCACGGTGCTGGTTGCACCGGCAGCGGTAATCGCCGCCATCAAGACACTGTGGGCCATCGGCAAACCGGGAGACTAAGCACAGTTTAATCGCACCAGAACGTCCTCATACGCCAACGAAAAGGCGGGAAAGCCCATATGGGCTTTCCCGCCTTTTATTGTGTTGGCCTCCTAAATACTGCTTTAGAAATCGTTACTGCACCAGGGGGCCGGGCGTCACCCCCCTGAAAACGAACCTGAGAGTGAATGTTATATGTCCACCCTCTGACAGGTACTGAGATGAAGGCGAAACACCCTCGAAAACGGAGCTGTAAGGTCCGCCGGAACTGTAACTGACGGAATACGTCCCTACAGGCGCATTGGTGAAGCTTTGTGGCGCGTAACTGCCCGACTCCACGTAAGGGCCGGTTAAAACATATGCCACAGCGCCAGACCATGGCTCACCATTGAGTGTGGCGTGGACGCTCACTGCCCCTTTGGCCTGCCCGCGAAAGTTGAGCGTGAAGACGATAGTCCCGTTTGGTCCCAGCGTCTGCGCGGAAGAAGGTGAGACTCCCTCGAAGGTCGCACCGGTGGGACCTCCCGAACCATAGCTTATAGAATACACTCCGGTCGGCCGATTGCTGAAATCACCTGGTATAGATGTACCGCTCTCATACCTTGGTCCGCTGACGGTGTAGCTGATAGACCCGGAGCCCATGGCGGTTTTCCAGGGAGCGCCGTCAAGAGTTGCATTCACGATGATTGACCCGTACGACTGCTGCGTGACGAAATGCATAGTGTAGTAGATCGACCCCCCCTGGCTTAAGACCTGCTGGGCCGATGGGCTGATGCCCGTAAAAGTCGCCCCCGCCGGGCCGCCGGAATTATAGTTCAACTGGATGTTCCCAGGCGGCAGGTTGCCGACGGTGCCAGGAACGGAGTAACCGTTCTTTTCCACCGGGCCGCTGACCGTGTAATGAGAAAGGGTATAGTTTACCGGCCCCGACCACTCCGAGCCATTGAGCGTGGCGGAGACTACCGCTGCGCCGGATACCGTGGCGCTGCGGAAGCGCAATGTAAAATTGATCGTACCATAGGACTGTAGGGTTTGCGAGGAAGATGGGGAGATGGACTCAAAAACTGCTCCGCTCGGGCCTCCCGAATTATACGTTAGCGCGTAAATTCCCATCTGCATATTGGGATAACTCTGGGGAATGGCATAACCGGTGACATAGCCGGGCCCGTTGAGGGAGTAATTCACGCTCCCCGTCCAGATCGAGCCATCCAGGGTGGCCGAGATCGTGATAGTGCCGGGTGTACCGACGGGTTGAGGGCTGCCGGATGTGACAAAATACCATGGGCTCGTCCACGCTGATGTCTGGGAATTCCGGGAAGCGCGTACCCGCCAAAAGTAGGTATTCCCATCGGTCAGCCTGCCGGCCGGCACAACGTACATCATAGTGGTTACGTCTTTGGCGTCTACCACAAGGCTTTGAAACGCGCTGTCGGACGCTACCTGTACGTGGTAAATGTCCGGGCTCACACTGACCCAGGTGAGAACGGCCACCTGTGAATTTAACGTACTGCCATTCGATGGCGAGGCCAGCACAACCCCCAGAGGCGCAGTGATAACGCCACAGCCTAACATAGCCACCATCGAAAGCAAAAGACAAATTGCTACAAATCTCATGACAACCTCCTTAATTCCGCTTCTAGAGGCGATTTTAGCACAGGGGCTGCTTATCGTACAATCCGTGCATCAGCGAAGCAATTCGTGGCTTTGATAGAGCACATTTGATAAAATATAAGACACGTTTCATCCGACCGGTATAAGGGGGAGTGTCGGAACTGGCAGACGAGCATGACTTAGGATCATGTGCCGCAAGGCGTAGGGGTTCGAGTCCCCTCTTCCCCAGTGGCAAAGTTAATAACGGAGGCAGGTAACAGCAATGGAAATGCAGGTTAGAAAAACTAAGAAATCTAAGATCCACAAAGTGGATTTCTCCGGACTGGGATTCGGCGATGTCTTCAGCGACCATATGCTGAGGATGGACTATAAGAACGGTAAATGGGGCCCGGCCAGGATTACCCCATTCGGGCACATCCACATGATGCCGTCTCTGACCGTGCTTCACTATGCCCAGGCGGTATTCGAGGGACTGAAGGCCTTTCGAGCCGAAGACGGTACCATCAACGTATTCAGGGCCGACAAGCATATCGAACGTTTCAACCGCTCGTGCCACCGCCTTTGCATCCCGGAGATCGATAAGAAAGTGTTCATGGACGGCATTATGAAGCTCGTTGAGACCGAACGTGAATGGGTCCCCGGGCAGAAGGGCTACTCCCTGTATATCCGGCCTTTCGTTATAGCCTCTGATAACAATCTTGGCGTCCACGTCTCCAAGACATACAAGTTCTTCATCATTCTTTCGCCGGTGGGCGCTTATTACAAGGAGGGCATGAACCCGGTAAAGCTCATAACGGCCATAGAGCACACGCGCGCCTCCGAGGGTGGTACAGGATTTGCCAAAACACCGGGCAATTACGCCGCAAGCCTTTATGCCGCTCATGAGGCACAGAAGAAAGGCTACACACAGGTTCTGTGGCTAGACGGTCTGCAAAAGCATTACATTGAGGAAGTCGGCACCATGAACGTGTTCTTTTACATCGGTGACGAACTAATCACGCCGCACCTGGGCGGCACTATTCTGGCTGGTGTTACGCGCGATTCGGTAATTCACCTGTCCAGAGACTGGGGCATAAAGGTCGTGGAGCGCAGACTCTCGATGGATGAGGTCATCGCAGCCTGGGATGCAGGTAAGCTCAGGGAAGCCTTCGGCACGGGCACGGCAGCCGTCATTTCACCCATCGGCTCTATCATGCATAAAGAGAAAAACATAGTCATCAATGGTGGTAAAACCGGCGCCCTTTCCATGAAGCTGTACGATACCATCACCGGAATTCAGTACGGTGAGAAACCGGATAAATTCAGCTGGGTGTTCAAGATTAAGTAATAAATAGGGGCGCCGCCCTTGTACCGAAGCTGTGGAGGGCGGCGCCCCTATTTGACACATTTTTACTTCAGACTATATACTTTACTCTGCATTTCCGAGGGCCATTAGCTCAGTTGGTTAGAGCACAGTCCTGATAAGACTGGGGTCTGTGGTTCGAATCCACAATGGCCCACCATTTTTCGAAGCTAAAAATAACTCCTCTGGAGACCGTTCCCGAACTAATTGTCTAAAAGGAACTTTTAACAAAATTCCTGTTAATTGTAGGCTTGAAGGGATCCCTACCGGTACCCCATCGTGATCCCGATCGCGTTGAACTCTTCTTCTATATCGAGGAAGGCCTTCACCAGCACCGGGTCGAACTGGACGCCACTGCCGGCCTCGATGATGCCGCGACCCTCGCCACGTGGGACGCTCTCCTTGTAGCAGCGCTTCGACCGAAGCGCGTCATACACGTCCGCAACTGCCATGATGCGCGCTTCAAGGGGTATGTTTTCTCCGGCCAGCCCGTCAGGATAGCCGGTACCGTCCCACCGCTCGTGATGGCTGCGCGCGATTGAAATGCCCATGGCGACGAATGCGTTATTCGGGTACTGCTCGTGCACCTTCTGCAGGGTGGACACGCCGATGACGGTATGGTTTTTCATCAACTCGAACTCCTCGGGCGTCAGCTTTCCCGGCTTCAAGAGGATGCAGTCCGCAATGGCCACCTTGCCGATGTCATGCAGCGGGCTGGAGTTGTATATGCAGTTCACGAAATCCGCATCGATGGCCCCCGCATAGGGCGATTCCCCGCCGAGCCGCAAGGCGAGGGCTTTGCATAATATCTGAACTCGCTCAATATGCGCCCCGGTATCCGGGTCACGCGACTCCGCAAGCTTCGAGAGAGCGAAAATGGTCGACATCTGGGAGTTTACGATCTCACCGATCTTTTCCCGCACCAGGTTTTGCAGCGATTTCTCGTACCGCCGGAGCTCCAGGTGCGCTGTCACCCTGGCCTCAACCTCCTCGAACTGGAAAGGCTTGGTGATGTAATCCACGCCCCCGGTGTTGAACGCCTTCACCTTGTCGAGTGTTTCAGTCAATGCGCTTATGAATATCACCGGGATATCGCTGAACCGCCTGTCAACCTTGAGCCGCTCGCAAACCTCGAACCCGTTCATCTCGGGCATATTGATATCCAGGAGTATCAGGTCGGGGGGTTCGCTTTCGATCGCTTTCAACGCGAGCCTGCCGCCGGGAACGGGCCGCACCCTATGCCCCTTCTCTTTCAGCAGCCCGGAGAGCAACGTAAGGTTCGCCGGCGTGTCATCCACGATAAGTATGTTGCCGGGAATCGCGTTAAGACCGCCTTTCTTCATTGTCGTCCTCCTCACGATAACAGGTTGAGCAGTTCCTCATACCGATAGTTCGCCACCATAACCCTCATCATCTGCGCAGCGGAAGGATTGGCCTCCGCAACGCGGTCAAGGAGAGAGTTGACCAGGTCGATGTCAGCGCTCGTGGTCGCCTCACGCAAACTGCTGGCAAGGTCAGGTGGTAGCGACGCCACGGCCTCCCGCAGCAGCTCAGTAGTACCGGCGACGGGGCCGGTCACGGTGCCGTCGCCCTCGTCTAGCAGATATTCGGCACCCGTAAGCCTCCGGATTATCTCGAACAGATCTCCTTCCTTAAAGGGCTTGGCAAGGTAAGCGTTCGCCCCCGCAGCGAGCACCCGCTGCCGGTCCTCCTCGAACGCGCTGGCAGTGACCGCCACGATGGCCGTCGTCGTGCCCGAGGGCTCCGCCTTGATCAGCCGCGTGGCCTGGTATCCATCCATCACGGGCATGGTCATGTCCATCAGGATCACCTGCGGCTTCCACTCACGCCATGCTGCGATCGCCTCCGCGCCGTTGACGACCTCCCGCGTCCTGAAGCCCACCGTGGCAAGCATTTGCGTCAGGAGCTGGCGGTTTGTTTCACGGTCGTCAGCGATCAGGATGCGGATCTCCTCGCGGCCGGGCTTCAGCCTTAGCACGCGCCGCATCTCTTTATGATGGTGCTCCACCTCGTTCTCTTTCCCCTCTCTGAGCGGGACGGTGAACCTGAATATGCTACCCTTTCCGACCGTGCTGTCGACCGTCATTGCGCCTCCCATGATCATAACGAAGCCCCGGCTCAGCGCCAGCCCCAGCCCGGTCCCCCCACTTCTTCTCCCCGTGCTGGTCTGCTCGAACGCTTGAAACAGTCTATCGATCTCACCTTCGGCGATGCCGGGACCGCTATCCTCCACTTCGAACAGCAGATCTTTCTTATCCTTTTCCCCAACCCGGACACCTATCCGCAGGGCTACCCCACCCTCGTCCGTGAACTTTACCGCGTTACCTACCAGGTTTATGAGAACCTGGCGGAGCTTGCCCTCGTCGGTGTTCACCCATCGGAGCACTTCCCCCGTCCGCTCCACCAGCAGGCTCAGTCCCTTCACGTCAGTGCGTATGCGGAACATCAGCTCAATGTCCTCCAACAGCCGGTGCAGATCGAATGTGCCCGGGGAAAAAACCACCCGCCCGGCCTCGATCTTCGACATCTCGAGGATGTCGTTGATGAGCGAAAGAAGGTGCTCCCCGCTACGATTAATGATGTCGAGATGCTCCAGCGACTGCGGCGAGAGGGTTGTATCCCTGCCCATCAGCTGTGCAAAACCCAGTATTGCGTTCATGGGCGTGCGGATCTCGTGTGACATTTTCGCCAGAAAAAGGCTCTTGGAACTGTTGGCCGCCTCGGCGGCATCCTTTGCCATCTTGAACTCGCTTTCCACCCTTCTGATATCCGTGACATCACGGATCGTCTCTATGGCGCCGATGACCTCCCCCTCAGTATTTCTCAGGGCAGACGCATACCCTACCAGGATGATGCCGTTTTCACCCAGCTTCGGGATGAACGCCTCCGCCGTCAGGACTTCTCCCTCGCGCCGGACATGGGAGTACTTGACAGCAAGTTCCTCTTCCGATGCGAACACCAGGTCTATCAGAATGGTACGGCGCTCGCCGTAGAACGGGAGAGCATACTCGTGGTCGCCCTTGCCTATAATTTCTTCTTGCTTCACGCCCGTGACCTCCTCCATCGCCCGGTTCCAGGCCGTGACCCGGCCCTCGCGGTCGATCACGAAGGTGGCCATCGGGAGGAAGTTGATGATATCCCCCAGCCGGCGTTCAGATTCCTTGAGCGCCATCTCGGTATTTTTACGCTCGGTGATGTCCGAGGAGAGTGCCAAGATGCCTTTGGGAACACCGTCGGAATCCCGCAGGAAGGTTAAGGTGCTCTCCATGGGAAATTTGGAGCCGTCCTTGCGGATGGATTCCAATTCCACTGTAACGACCAGATTAGGATCCCGCTCAGTGCTTTGTTCCTGAACCAGGGCGGTCGTCAAGATTTCCTGGAGTTTGGGGATATACTCAGGGGAGAGGTAGTCTTCGAGCCGGAGTTTCATCCTCTCCTCGGGCGTGTATCCTGTCAGCCTGAAGACCGAGGGGCTCATGTAAAGTGGTTTAAAGCCCATGTCGTAGATCGAGACATAGTGGGGGAGGCTGTTGACGATACGTTTCATCTTTTCTTCGCTTTCCAGCAATGCCTCTTCCGCTCGTTTACGTTCCGATATGTCGCGGCTCGCGCCGATGAAAGTGACCACGTTGCCGTCCTTGTCTCTTTGCGCCACCGCGTTGATTTCCATCCACACCCGGCTGCCGTTTTTGGCGATGTGCTCCGCTTCCATCAGGACCCGATTCGACGGCGGTCCGGCTAAGATGACTTTCCCGAAACCCTTCTGAACAGCCCTTTGGGTCTCCGGCGAAAAGATGTCTTCCAGCTTCAGGCCGACTGCTTCAGAGGAGTCGTACCCCAGGATGCGCTCCAGCGCATGCGAGCCGAAGGTGTAGGTCATGGTCGCCAGGTCGAATATCCATGTGATGTCGCTGGTGTTCTCAACCAGGAACTTGTACCTTGCCTCGCTCTCCCTAAGGGCCTCCTCCGCGCGCTTGCGCCCGCTGATGTCGCGTGCGATGTAGACCATGCCGTAGGGGACGCCGTCCTCATTCTTCAGGACGCTCCCGTTAACCTCGTTCAGAGTCTTTTCCCCTTCTCGCAGGATCAGGTGGTACTCCTTGGGTCCGAGGGGCTGCTCCATCATGAGGACCGTGTTCTGGACCGCCGCCTCGATGTCCTCGGGGGCGATGTAGGAGAGCATGCTCCTCCCGGTGATGTTCTCCCTGGCCAACCCGCTCACCTTGAGCCCTTGATCGTTTACATAGAGGATCTCTCCCGTGGTGTTCGTGCGTATCACGATGTCCGGGACGGCCTCGATGAGCTGCTGGTATTCCATCGTTGACTGGCGCGCTTGTCTCATTCCATAATTCAGGTTACTCATCAGGACAGCGATATATCCCAACCCGTAACTCACTGCATAAACGACACCGATCAGAGTATCAATCCACCGCGCATATTCTGACGGGTAAGGGGAAATCAGTTGTGGGGCTATTCTCTCTATCGCAATCAGCGTGAACAGGTCAAGTATGGTGACGGACAGGACAATCAGCCGCAGCCGCCCGCGCATGATTGTTGCCCCGGCCAATATGGGCACAATGTAGAGGTAAGGTATGGCCCCCTCAAGCCCGTTGCTTTCAAACCATATAAATGATATCGGAAGAAGAAAGGCCACGTATAAAAGAGGAGCTATTATCCGGGATAATTTCTTCTTTATCCGCACAAGATAGTAGCCGGCAAAAGAAATGGCAGTGACTATAAGGGTGCTTTCTGCGGCCGGCGACGGGAGCTGGAGAATTAGATTCTCCACCGTCATAAGAATACCCAGGAAGGCACTCGTCAGGAGAACCCAGTTCAGTACCTGGAATTCCAGTTCGAATTCACCGGGATGCCCGCATATCCAATAAACAATTCGCAAACTCGTGCTCCTTATGAGTTTATGCCTGCCAGATAACGGCTTAAACTGTAAACCCCTCCTGATTCGATTGTCAAACTGTTAAAACACCTCAAGACATCCTTGATAATTCGCTTCGTAATTCCTGACTACGGGAATTGTCTATAATGGCCCACCACAGCATTGGATATACGACAGCTTGCCTGCATCTCACCTGCAAACTTGATTTCACTATAAAAAGGTCATTGCCTGAAGAACTTCTATTATTTGGCTAATGCCCGCTTTTAGTCAGTGTTTGAGACAACCAATCAGCGGCATACCCGGCCACTTCCTGCCAGTCAGGTTCGCCGACAACCCAGTGGGCATGGTTTGGGAATTCCTTATATGTGGATGAATGCCCGTATTTGACGGCGATTTTCTTCACTACCGAAGCGGGCGTAATCTTATCCTGGGAGCCGGCTATAACCAGTACGGGACAATCGACCTTTTTCTCATCGACTTTACTGGCTTTCTTCGGATCAAGATACCAGAAACCGATTTCTGAGGCGGCGCGGCCGGACTCATAGACAAACCGGCCATAAACTTTTTTCTGCTCGTCAGCAGGCAATAGTTGCAGCATGGAATAGACAGCCTCATTGAATGTCTGGCGGCGTGGTTTTTTCCAGAAGCCATACCCCATCAAGACACTCTGGAAACTTTTAACGACCGATGGCGTCAAGGCATTGATACCACCCGGTGACGCAGGCGTCAGCAGCACAATCGCCCTGGCTAATCCACGACTTCCCAGTATCTGTGCCAGCAGACCACCCATCGAATGTCCCATCAGAACAGGCTGCGTATCAAGCCTTTTGATCTCTTCTTCGAGATCCTTAGCATAGTCTAACAGGCTTGTTGTGCCCAATTGAGGGTTGGGAATATCTTTTGGATCCACATTGTGGTACCGCAATGTCGGAGTTATACAACTATAACCCGCACCCTCGAAAATTTTCTTGTAGTTCTCCCAGTACCAACCGCCACCCCACATCCCATGGATCATCACGATTGTTTCAGCCATCACACTCATACCCCCAGATGTTATATTTGTGGCGAACAGTTAAGAGCCTGTCACTCTTTCCCAGACTTGATGCCCATCTGTTATACTCTGTTCGGCTATTGATTAGGCATTATATCAGCGAAGGACGATGGGAACAAAACAGCGCTTTTTCAAGCTGTCTGTGCCAAGTAACCATCTCCAGGCTGCTTATATGCAACATATTGCAGATCGCATCCGTTGTTACATGCGATTCATGATATAAAAAAACTTATTGAAACCCTGATTAGTTCATAAATATAATATGGCTACAAATGTATGATCGCGCTATTGATCAGGAAGAACCAAAAACTGGACAAAAAAAGCGTGCCTATTATACACTAAGCATGCTGTTACCATAGATTGACTGGTCAATTAATGTAATTTAAACGCAGGGAGGGATCGTATGGCTGACTATAATGTGATCGTTATTGGAGCCGGCATCGGAGGGCTGGCAGTAGCCGGTCTGATGGCCAAACAAGGTCGCAAGGTACTCCTGCTTGAACAGAGCGATCGTGTGGGAGGATGCTGCTCAACTTTCGAAAGGGAAGGGTATCATTTCGACCTGGGCGCTTCCATTATTGAGGATGTGCAGGTGATGGACTGGTGTTTCCAGAGGCTTGGCACTACTCTTGCCCAGGAGGTTGAACTGATACCTCCGCACCTCATTTTCTCGGTGATACTCAAAGATGGCACAAGGATTAGATATCCCAAATCCATCGAAGAATCCGCCCAGGAGATCGCCAAAATCGCCCCTGAGGATGTCAAAGGCTGGTACGCATTCTGCAAGTATATGAAAGAGTTCAACGACGCGGCGGTCGAGGGATTTTTCATCAAGCCGGCCAATACTCTGGGCGATGTAGTCCGGATGTTTCAACAGACTCCCACCATGCTCAAGTACATGCCACTCTTCAACGGCAGCTACCAGGGCGTGCTCAAGAAGTTCTTCAAGAGTGAAAAAATCCGCGAATCATTGTCGTACCAGTGCTTTTATGCTGGCCTGCCGCCCGAGCTGCTGCCCGGCCTGTACACTGTAATACCTTACTCGGAACACGAGGGCATCTACTATAGCAAGGGGGGCATGGTGGCCATCCCATCCGCTTTCCACCGCGTGGGGGAAAAGCTCGGAATGACTACCAGGTTCAATACTCTGGTCAAAAAGGTCATGGTCAAGGACCGGCGGGCCATAGGCGTCATCCTTGCCGACGGCAGTGAGATCACGGCCGACCTGGTGATATCCGATATCAACGCTAAAAAACTGTACCTTGATCTGATCGGTGAAGAACACCTCCCGTCCATCGTCCGAACCGGCGTCAAAAGCTACGAGTACTCTATGTCGACGCCAACAATATACCTTGGTGTAGATTACGATCCGCCTCTTGAATCCCACCACACGCTGGCCACCATACCCATGGAGGAGATGAACAAATACTGGTGGGATGAGTATGAGCAGGGACATTACCCCACGCAGCAGTGGGGCATCATCAGCTGCACCACGCGCTCCGACCCCGGCCTGGCGCCCAAAGGACATAACATTATTATCCTGACCATGGGACCAGGACCCTATAAGCTGGACGGCACTACGTGGGAAGCAGAGAAGAAAGGGCTAATGCAAAAGATCATCAGGTACTATTCTGAGAAGTACGTCCCGGGCCTTGAGGAACATGTCCGCGTGGCAGAGTTCTCAACCCCGGCCGACTTCGAGAAAAGGCTACTTTCACCGGAGGGGGCCATCTATGCGCTCAGGCAGGACGTTCCCCACTCGATCTGCTTCCGTCCCGCGGCCAAGTCTAAGTCGATCAAGGGGCTTTACCTGGTAGGCGCCTCCACACACCCGGGTGGCGGCGTGCCAGTGGTAACCGCTTCAGCTATGAATGCGGCTGACCTTATCGAAAAGTATGAGAAATAAAGCAGGTGAATGTAATGGACAATAAGAAAAAGAAGAAGCGCATCGGATTTTTCCGAAACATACTGCGGCAGGTCCGGTTTATGATTCCGCGATACTTCGTTTAGCGTCTTACCCTGGCTAGAATTATGGCCTGACGGAGGCAATTATTGCAGCCAGCTGCTCGGGATGGTCGGAGCCTAACAGGTATTTCTTTCCATCCCTGTTGGTGATCTTAACGCCACGGTCTCCCTGCAGGTAGTAAGCCTGTATTTCCCCATTAAAGCGTATGCCGTAGCCACCGAAATCGTGCAGTGGCGAAAAGGAATACACTTCCACTTCAGCGATATCTGAAGTATTAACCTGCATTAGCTTTATGCCCAGTAAGCCCATCCTGACGGTGACGGTATCCCGCGTAACATGGGTGCGGAATCCCCCGTAGGTACATATCATCCCCAACGCTATTACGGCCAGTATTATGGACAGCCAGGGAAGAACGGCCCAGGTGAAGACAGCTGCAATGATCATAATCAGCGGCAAAATCACGGCAAGTACCCCCGCATATGGCGGATTCTGTGATTCCCAGTATGCCAGCGGTTGACCCGCCTGTATTATCCTGGTTATCTCGTCAGCGACCTGGCCCATATCCTCAATAGCAAGCTTATTCTCGTAATGCCGGTATGGACGTAAAAGCTCCAGCACGACGGCCAGACCGGTCCCCAGGCCGCAAGCCGTTACCATAGCAACCCAGGGAAAGAGAAAAACCTTCTGGGGTGATGCAAGCATAACGGCGTAGGCGATCTGCACACCGCACATGCTGCCGATGGCGAATTCATCGAAAAGAGACATCCAGTTAAAGGTCTTCTTTTTCTCCTGGCGCGCCCACAGCTCATCCAGCCAGGCTGACAGGATGAGAAACCCGATAGAAAGCCCGAACAGAAGCGCAGTACTTATCCAGGGAGATCCATAGGCGCTGGGCTGCCCGTTGAGGTCGAAACGCACGGGAGCGGGGTCGGGCAGGGGAATGGCCTTCACGGTGAAGAAAGCCGCTGTGATGATCAACAGCAGCGCCGGCAGGTGAGTCCATAATGGGTGGATCAATTTCAGTTTCATTTATCAGATTCCAACAGCTTATTCGTCCCTATAACGTTTCGTCTTCCTGCACGATCTCCCTGACAACCCCGAGAATATATTCCTGGCCACCACGTTTAATCACTCGGGACCGCACGGATACCGGTACTCTCGTGCCATCTTTACATATATGTATTGTTTTGAATGCGCCCTGTTTATGCACAGTAACCTTCTTCAAGCGAATCTCCACCTTTGGCTTCAGCTCTTGCGCATTAATATCCATAATATTTAATTTAGTGATCTCCTCCAATGTATAGCCCAGGGACTCGCACACAGCTTTATTCACATATTTGATATTCCCTTTCATATCATGCAGAAAGACTGAGTCTGTTACCTGGTCAAGTATCTCCGCCCTCAGGGTCAATTCTTCCTGCGCTTTCAACTCCTCGGTCATATCATAAAAGAATGTCATGACGGCCGGCCTCCCCATATACATGACGCGTGAGCTGAACGGCCTGATGTACTTGACCTCACGGGTTTTGCATATGAACGGCCATGGTACCGGTGAAGATAATTCGTCACCTGACTGCACCATGCCATAGCGCGCGGCGAGCTGCTGGCGATACTTAGGATGGATGAACTCCATGGCGGATTTATTTACTACCTCGTCATACTGGTAGCCCAGCATTTCACAACCTGCCCTGTTGGCCCACACTATTATCTCATCCTGTATGAGCACAACACCTTCCCTTACCCTTTCCGCATAGTTATATATGATGGACTCTAATTCATGCAGGGTTACGTTAAGGGTTTTTAACTGGTCCAGAGTTTCCTCAAGCGCCAGGATGCGCTTGCCAAGGTCCTCGAGTTGCCAGGTCAAGGGACCAAACAAATTATCTTGCGGTCGCATCATCATTCCGCTCCACAACGATTAGTCCGGGGCAAATCTCCTCCGCCACGCCTCCACCCTTGCCATAGCCAGCGCAGCTTTTTCAATGGAATGAAAAACCGGTAATCCCTCTCTGACAAATGCTGCCTGCACTTTTAGCATCTCATCCATTCCCACCATGTCCGATGCCTGCCCCAGCGCCAGTATCACCGGTTTGCCGATCTCGTCATGAGCTTTATGTAAAGCGTCAGCAGCCGGTTTCAGGAACAGGTCACTTGAATAAAGGCCCTCCCCCCAGCGGGTTACCGGGTGAAATCCCATATGGTACATGATCATATCGATACGCGGAGAACCACCGATTACTTTCAACGTATTGTATATCACATCCGGGTAGACAAGGTTAGTAGCATCCAATGGGTTGGTGAAGATGGCGCCCGCGTTGGGCAGCAAATGCTTCAATTGCGCCTGCACATCAGTAGTCAACGCGCTCAACTCTAATCCTGCTGCTTCCATGTGATCTCCGGCTTCAACGCTTGGCCCACCTCCAACTCCTACAACGGCAATGCCTCTGCCCGAAGGATAGGGACGAGCATAGCTCAGTGCGATCAACACATCGATCAGTTCCTGTACATCCCCAACCTGTATGGCGTTGGCCTGGCGGCACAAAGCCTGGAAGGCTTTTACCGAGGATGTCATGCTGGCAGTATGACTCATGGCTGTTCGCAGGCCGGCCTCCGTCGTGCCACCCTTGTAAATCACTACGGGTTTTTTAGCGGCCGCCTTCTCAAGCACCCCTCGAAAACAGCTGCCCTCTCTCACGCCTTCAATGTAGGCAGCTATTATATTTGTCTCGGCATCATCGGTAAAATATTCCAGTAGTTCACATTCTCCGATATCCAGCGCATTGCCGTAGCTGATGACCTTGCTGAACCGCAGGCCCCTGGGTCCGGCATGAAGGGGCATGTCCTGGGAATGCCCCCCACTCTGCGACATAAAGGCAATATCCCCCGGCTGCATGGGCATACGGCTGGCCGTGGTCAGCCGGTCTTTGGGCACAAAAAGGCCTGTACAATTAGGCCCGATGATGCGGAATCCACCGTCGCGGGCCTTTTTCAGCATGGCCTGCTCCAGCTCTTTGCTGCTCCTTTCCCCGCTCTCACTGAAGCCGGCAGTAAAAAAGTGCACGGACATGACCCCTTTCCTGGCGCAATCTTCGAGGAGATCCATGGACTTCTCGGCTGGAATACAGACTATCACATGGTCAACAGGGCCCGGTATGGCCGAAACCGACGGGTAGCAGGGCAGACCGAAGGCTTCGCTATGCTTTGGATTAACAGGATAGATGGCCGGGAAGCCGGCATCCTTTAGCGAGCTGATAGCCCAGGCCGCAAATGACATAAAATTGTCAGGCGATGCGCCAACTATGGCCACGCTGCGCGGGTGGAATACCTCGTCCAACGTAAATGATCTTGTTCTCAACATGGCATTTATCATATCAACATGAGACAGCTTTATCAACGACCAGCTCACACACTCCATATCGCCTGCGTTCCTATATTTGACATAGAGCTGCCGCCTATTTAAACTTGCAACAAGTTTTTGTGCTGAATTACTCACATCCCCATTATGTTTACAGCTGTAACAGGAGCATCCGGACACGTCGGCATAAATCTTGTCCGTGCGTTGATCGCCCACGGTCGGGACGTACGCATCATAGCGCACAACAGTACGCTTGGGCTTGAAGGGCTTAAGATAGAACAGCGCAACGGCGATGTCAACGATGCTGATTCGCTGAACAAAGCTTTCGAAGGCGCTTCTATCGTATATCACCTAGCCGCTCATATATCTTTACTGATGAATGACCATGGCCGCTGTGCTGCTATAAACGTCGATGGTACACGAAACGTGATAGAAGCCTGCCGCCGCAATAATGTCAGGCGGTTAATGCATTTCAGCTCTATCCACTCCTTCTGCAACGAGCCGGCTGATGTACCGATCGATGAGACCAGGCCCCTGGTGGAGTCTCCCGGATCGGCGCCCTATGACTTTTCCAAGGCTTGCGGCGAGAGGCTGGTCCGCCAGGCCGCCAGGGAGGGGATCAACGCGGTGATCATTAATCCTACCGGTGTTATCGGCCCTTATGATTACAGGCCGTCTCATTTCGGGCAGGCCCTGATAATGATGGCCGAAGGGAGAGTCCCTGTAATTCTGAAAGGTGGTTTCGACTGGGTGGACGCCAGGGACGTGGCCGACGGAGCGATAAAGGCCGAGCAGGTAGCACTACCGGGGGCGAATTACCTGCTTTCCGGCACATGGTTATCCGTTGGAGAGACGGCTGCGATTGTTGCAGAGATAAGGGGCAGAAAGCCACCCGCCATCGTTTGTCCGGTATCAGTGGCCCGCGCATGTGCCCCCATTGTAACAACGATATCGAGCTGGACAGGGACCCGGCCTATCTTCACCAGCGTTTCATTGAAGGCCCTTGCCGGCAACCGTAACATCAGCCATGCCAAGGCCACACGGGAGTTGGGATATGAACCAAGGCCTATCCGGGAAACCCTGGCCGATACAATCCAGTGGTTTGCAAATAATGGTTTTATCAAAGTAACAGGACGTCAACAGAGGAAGTAGTATGACTTCTGATGTTGTCTACAACATAATTTTAATCGCTTGGCTGGTGCTGTCTCCACTAATTTTTATCAGCCTCTACTTCATCGTCGCCCCCTACGGGCGGCACATCAAGAGCGGATGGGGGCCTGCACTGGATAGCAAGCTCGCCTGGGTGATCATGGAGGCCAGTTCACCCATAATATTTTTCATTTGTTTTATACTGGGAAAAGCGCCGCTGTCAATCCCCTCGGTTATCTTTCTTCTGATGTGGGAAGCCCACTACATCCATCGTGCCTTTATCTATCCCTTCAGCCTCAAGAGCTCCCACGAAAAAATGCCTCTTTCAATTGCCCTTTCAGGCATCTTCTTCAATTTTATGAATGCCTGGCTCAACGGATACTATGTATTCACTCTGTCAGGCGGTTACCCCAACCTGTGGCTGTCCGATCCGCGTTTTATCGCCGGCGCCGCGCTTTTCATCGCTGGATTCATTATAAACAGGCATGCCGACTATACGCTGGCCAAACTGCGTAAACCGGGTGTAACAGGCTATAAAATACCGCAGGGCGGGCTGTATAACTATATCTCCTGTCCCAACTATTTCGGTGAGATCATCATCTGGACAGGATGGGCGCTGGCCACATGGTCGCTGGCGGGGCTTAGCTTTGCTCTCTGGACCGTGGCCAACCTAGCGCCGCGAGCCCGGTCGCATCACGCCTGGTACCACGAGAACTTCCCCGATTATCCAGCAGGACGTAAAGCGTTACTGCCGGGCATATGGTAATGGCCGTCGCCACGTTTTTGCCATGTATCAACTAATAACGTTGATGAAAACGCGGTTTGACGTAAGCGCACTTCCTGGCGGCAAACGGTAGATACGGCCGTCTTTGACCAGCATCTTCCGGCTGACCAGATCATCGAGCCTGGCTGCTAAACTTTCAACGGCATCATGCTTGTATTTTCCAGCCATTTCCCTTATATCCAGCCCTTCTTCAATCAGGCGAAGACGCAACATCGCCTCCTCACCCGCCTTGCACCTGTCGTCCAACGTCTCCTCCCCCTCAATGATAGATGACTGGTTATCGAGATACCGATCCAGGCAGGCGGCGTTTCTGAAACGTTTGCCCCCAAAATGCGAGGCTGCTGCTGGGCCCAACCCAATATACTCTCCACCTCTCCAGTAATTCAGGTTGTGCTTACACTCGAAGCCGGGAAGTGCAAAATTGGAGATCTCATAATGTGCGAAGCCTTGTGCCCGCAAAAGATCGACAGCCGATTCGAAAAGGCAGGCCTGGTCATCTTCTCCCGGCAAATCAGGGGGCGGAAATCTGGAAAAAACAGTCCCCTCTTCTATGGAAAGACAGTAAGCCGAGATATGGTTAATGCCCGCGCCGACTAAAATATTGAGCGTTTCACAGAGGCTTTGTATGGTCTGCCCGGGCAGCCCTATCATGACGTCAGCTGATATGTTTTGAAAACCGCTTCTAACTGCGCCGTCTATAGCATCCAGTACCTGTCGTCTATCATGTGCACGCCCGGCCTTTTTAAGCTCTTCCTCATTTAAAGATTGTGCCCCTATAGAGAGCCGCCTGATACCCAGGCTATGCGCATTTAACAGGAAATCCCTTCCGGCAGACTCAGGATTGACTTCAATGGTCGCCTCTAATAAATCCTCCAGGTCAAATCTGCTCGAAAGGCCAATTATTAGTCTTTCCAGCCTTGCGGATCCCAAAAGGCTGGGCGTACCGCCACCGATATAGAGAGTAGCGAAATCCATGCCTTTATAGCTAATAGCCTCAGCGAGCAGGGCATCGACATACCTGTCCATCAACTCAGGCACATCGGTTAATGAGTAGAAATCACAGTAATAACATTTGCTGATGCAAAAAGGGATATGAATATAGAGGCCGTGCATAACAGCAGCCTAATCCTCTATTTTCATCAGCGATAAAAAGGCTTCCTGAGGAACCTCCACAAAACCGATCATCTTCATCTTTTTTTTGCCTTCCTTTTGCTTTTCCAGTAACTTCCGTTTTCGCGTTATGTCGCCACCATAGCATTTGGCCAGCACGTCCTTGCGACGGGGGAAGATATCCTCCCTGGCTATGACCTGCGAACCGATGGCCGCCTGCAGGGGTATCTTAAAGAGGTGCTTGGGAATGGTCTTGCTCAATTTATGTATGAGGGCACGGCCTCTCAGGGCAGCTCCCTCCTTGGGCGCTATATACGAGAGGGCGTCTACCGGCCCATTGTTGACCAGGATATCCACCTTCACCAGGTCGCCCGCCCGATACCCGTTCATCTCGTA
>Ga0247841_10005373_pt1 | contig 20793 bp, 17 predicted proteins | sample LaCruzMarch2015__2_FD_192410 | JGI IMG/M metagenome (GOLD analysis project Ga0247841, IMG submission 192410) | Freshwater microbial communities from meromictic Lake La Cruz, Castile-La Mancha, Spain - LaCruzMarch2015_18m | ecosystem: Environmental > Aquatic > Freshwater > Lake | place: Spain... | reverse complement strand
GTGGCCTTAGATATCATGGTATGGCACCTCAAATTTCGTTTTTATACAACGAAAAATTGATGGAGGCGATTTCCTATGACCAAAATCCCGTTTTCCAGGCTGGGGTTGATTTTGCCCGAGCAGAAGGAATAATTCCCGCCCCTGAATCCACCCATGCTATAAAAGCTGCCATGGACGAAGCGATAACCGCAAAGAAAGAGGGAAAGAAAAAGGTAATCCTTTTCAATCTTTCTGGCCACGGATTACTCGACCTAAACGGTTATGATAAGTTTTTGAAAAAACAATTATGAGCGAAAACCCCTGTTCAACCAGGGGTTGCCCGGCCCTTTGTTGTCGAAATAGTACGATTCATTTCAATGCGCAAGAATTTTTCGCATTTAGAAATAACGTACCTGAAAATTATACTTTTATGGAAGTTGATGGTCAGGAGTTGGAGGCGGCCAAGAAAGAAAATCATGACCCATACATGTTGTATTTCGATCACTATTCACCGGATATCTATTCCGATGATAGTCGAGAAATCATCAGGTTATTTGTGATAGCCTGCCCTTTCTTGGCCAATAATCAATGTGTGGCTATTGGTAAGAAATATCGTCCGCAAGCTTGTGATTCATTTGAATTTGATGGGACAGCTTGTCGAGTCAAACAATTATTAAATATTTAACAATTAATAAGCTATAATAAAAAATATGGCAGACAAAATAACTCTCGAATACTCTAAAAAAATGGAGGAATTGGGAATAAAAAATAAGATTCTTGAGCATGCTTCTTTAGTTGAGGCGGCTGATGTAGTTGCACAATTAGGCTACACATTAAATGATAGTGTTGCTACCTTGATCATGAAAGCTGATGAAAATTTTATTGCTATATTGAGACGAGATATCACTAAATTGTCATTTAAAAAAGTTAAGAAAGTTTTAGGTGTTAAAACTTTGCAGATCGCCACGCCCGAAGAATTCAAAAAAGTAACAGGTCTTGAAATAGGTACGGCTAGATTTTATGTCCCGGGAATTAAAACATATATTGACCAAAAGGTTTTTGATAAAAAAACCATCTTGGGGGGAACAGGTAGTTTAACTAGTACCTTTCAATGCCAGTCTGAAGATCTGAAAAAACTTCCTGGAATTCAAGTTGTTGATGTCACGTCAGAAGCCGAGGAAATAAAAACTAACTTAAAGACTGTAAAAAGGGTCTTCTCAGGAATCAGGGCTACCGGACGACTCCATCTTGGAAATTATCTTGGCGCTGTAAAAGGTTTTTTGGAAATTCAAGATAAGGGCGAATATGAGATGGTCTATTGTGTCGTTGATGTCCATTCAATCACCACCCCCTTTAAACCAGACGAACTTCGAGCTAATAAACGAGAAATAATTATAGATTATCTGGCAGCCGGACTTGATCCAAAAAAAAGTATTTTAATTTATCAGTCAGATGTACCTGAACATACGGAACTCGCATTTTATTTTTCAACTGTAGAGACAATAGCTAGAATGTTACATCTTCCAACATATAAAGATAAGATAAAGCAGCATCCAAATTCCAATACAATGGCGCTTTTGAACTATCCAATTCTGATGGCAGCCGATATTTTGATCTATAAGGCCGGACTCGTTCCAGTTGGAATTGATCAAGAACCTCATTTGGAAGTAGCTAGAGAAATCGCCAGGAAAATGAATCAAATGTACGGAACCGATTTCCCAGAACCAGTCCGCTTCGCCACCAAAGGAGAATATATTCCGTCGCTAACGGGAGAAGGAAAGATGGGAAAAACTGTCGCGGGTAGTTTTATTAATCTGACCGATTCATTTAATGAAATTCAAAAAAAAGTGCGCTCTATTCCCACAGCTTCACTTGCAGGTGGTGAATTTACTCCTGGACTGAAGACACTTTTTACCTTTACCAAGTTATTTATCCCTGAACGATATGAAGAATTCAAAAAACGCTTTGATGAAAAAACCCTTATGTTTTCACAATTAAAAGATACTATTGCCGATGCAATTTACGCCGAGCTAAGACCATTTCAGGAAAGACGGGCTAAAATCGCGCTGGATCAAAAATATGTTGATGAAGTCATTAAGGACGGCGCCGAACGCGCGCGAAAGATCGCCCGCGAAACAATAAAAGAAGTAAAACAAAAAATGGGATTATTATAAGTCACTACAATTAATTAATTGTAGTGTTGAAAATATGAATTAGTTCTTCCTCTTGATTTTCAAATTTTACTCCTTTATTATTAATGGTGAACGAAAGTTCATACAACAAATTATGGATATTCCTCTAGCAGAGCAACTTCGACCCCAATCCCTTGATGAATTTGTGGGACAGGAACATTTGGTTGGAAAAGGCAAGCCGATTCGCCGAATGATCGAAAATAAAAAAGTTATTTCAATGGTTTTTTGGGGGCCTCCTGGAACTGGTAAAACAACTCTCGCGCGTATTATTGCCAAATATATTGAAGCAAATTTTGTTTCTTTTTCCGCGGTTGCCGGCGGGGGTGTTGCTGAAGTCAGAAAAATAATTGCTGAAGCAAAAAAGAACTACGGACTATTTCAAAAAACTACCGTTCTTTTTGTTGATGAAATTCATAGATTTAACAAAGCTCAACAGGATGCATTTCTTCCCCATGTTGAAGATGGAACGATAACCTTGATCGGTGCAACCACAGAAAATCCAGGTTTTGAAGTAATAGCTCCCCTCGTCTCACGTAGCCAGATCTATGTTCTTTATTCTTTAACCGAAGAAGAAATTAAAATAATTGTTGCAAGGGCAATAAAATTTTATCCTAAACATAAATTTGAAAAAGAAGCCCTTGAACATATTATCAAGAATTCTAATGGTGATGGCAGAACGGCGATCAACGCTGTTGAACTATCAGCATCGTTATCAAAAAAAATTACTTTAAAAGTAGCTGAAGAAGCAGTCCAAAGAAAGGCAATTTTTTATGACAAAAAGGGTGACTGGCACTATGACACTATTTCCGCCTTTATTAAATCCATGAGAGGAAGTAATCCCGATGCCACTCTCCATTATCTAGCCAGGATGATCAAGGCTGGAGAAGATCCGATTTTTATCGCCAGGCGCTTAGTTATCTTTGCCAGCGAAGATATTGGCAACGCCCAACCGACGGCTCTAGTTTTAGCTACAACCGCCATGCAGGCTTGTCATATGATCGGTTGGCCGGAAGCTTCATTGATCCTCGCACAAACTGCTACCTATTTGGCAACGGCTAAAAAATCAATCGCCTCTACCAATGGAATTCAACAAGCAATGGCAGATATTGATGAAAAAAACCTTGATCCGATCCCGCTTCACTTGCGAAATGCACCGAATAAATTAATGAAGTCCCTGGGTTATGGTCAAGGTCATGTTCGCTACCCTTGGTTGGTTGAAAAACAAACCGGCAAAAAAATAATTCAAGAATATATGCCGAAGAACTTAAAAGGAAGAAAGTATTATATCGTTGATTGGAAATAAATCCAGACTGTCAAATCTTTAAAATAAATTTATTTATAACGACAGCCAGTCCATCTTCAGAAATAGAAGGAGCAATGTAATCTGCTTTTAATTTTAATTTTTCTGAGGCATTAGCAACTGCAACCTTATAACCGGAAACTTCAAATAGGGGTAAATCGTTTATATTATCTCCAACTGCTAAAACATTTTGCTTATTTAATTTTAATATCTTCATCCATTTTAAAAGTGAGTTCTTTTTGGTTGCATCTTTATGGGTAACATGAATATCGACCATTCCTTTGGTCCATGATCCTGCCTCGTGAGCCACAACGTTTTCTATTAAATTAATGTTTTTTATTATTTGGGAGGCATCTTCGGGTTTTGTGTTCATTATATAAACCACATTTTCCTCATTTTTAATTTCTTTTTCTTGTGCAGATGATCCTTTTATTTCTTTGCTAAATAAAATTTCATATGGATAGGGCCGACATATATCTATTGTTTTTTTAATATCTTCAACTTTGATTTTTTTCGTCCATAATATTTCACCTGTTTTTGGATCTATTAATTCTGTTCCTCCGGAAACAATGCAAGGAAATTTTATTTTTAGTTTTGTAATTATTTTTTCACAGCCTATAAAGGTTCTTCCTGTCGCAATGGATATTATTATTTTTTCCTGAGCTTTTTCCACAGCCTTAATTACAGCATCTGAAGGTAGAGCATTATATTCAGCTTTTATCGCAGTTCCATCTAGATCAAAGATTAACGCCTTAAAATCCATAATTATTTTAAAACCTTATCGTATCCTCCGCAACCGTGAAACAACCAATGAGCAGTTCTGGTGACAGTAGTTGTGGACACTTTTAATTTTTTAGCAATTGCCTTATAAGACATTCCTTTTTTTAATAAAGTTGCCATTTCCAAACGATTGGAAAACTCTTCCATTTCTTTTATTGTGAGTAAGTCTCTTAAAAAATTAGCAACTTCCTGCTCATTCTTTAATTTCAAAAAAGCCTTTGCTAATAGCTTTTCTTTTTCGTTTTTTACTTTATAGTTTTGAAATTCGGACATAGTTATATTATATCACTCACTACAATTAATTAATTAATTGTAGTGTGATACAAATGGTGTTGACTTTTTAATTGTTATGTATTATCATACTAACACGTTAATACGTGTATCTATATTAATTATGAAACAATTTAGGAAAGATATAAAAATTTATTCTATCTCTCATCATACCTCGCGTTCAAAGGCGGGGTCGCCCATTATGTAATTAATTATTAAAAGTAATTGAACTCTCAACCCCGCCAACCGGCGGGTTTTTTTATGTATTAAAAATTTATTTAAAAATATTATGGAAAATTTAAAAATTGCAAATGTAGAAAAGGCAAATCAAATAGGAATTTCGGAGCTTGTTAAACGTTCTCTGAATGGTCTTGAAGAGGCTCAAAGATTATATCCAAGCGTCATTATGGATGTCGTCCAAAGCGGTAAGCTGGCAAAGCAATTGGACTTATCGGAAAACGAAATGATCGGAAATTCAAGGATCGATCCAGCTTATCCTTTATCGGATACCGCCGGGGCATATTTCTTCAATGAAGAGATAATCGGCGGGTCAAGGGAAAGACAAGCTATGGTTGATGTCAACGAATCGGGCGTAAAAACATTAGGAACTCGATGGAAAGGCCCAAGTTATAAAATAAAACTTGGGTCAGGTGTTGGCCAAGTAGAAAAACCATCCCTTTATCAAGATCTGATACAACAAGGAATTGATAACCCCGATTTATCTCTTAACTACACTGCCCCATTCGGGTCTATGGACGCTCGTCGGGGAATAAAAGATATTATGGACGCACGAATTGACCCCGAAGGAAATTTTTTTCCCGACTCCGGAGTTTTTATAACCGAAGGGGCAACTGAAGGTATAGATCTTTTTATGGAGGCAATGTCAAAGATTTCGCCCGATTCAAGAGTTGTATTTTTAGGAATAGGATATTACACCGGTCCCTACTCTGCTTTCCAAAAAGATCTTAAGATCGACCGATTGGTTACCAATCCAGTCAAAGTGGGAAACTCAACAAGGTTTTTTCCAACCGGAGAAGAAATAAAACGGTCGCTTCCCAAAAATACGTCGGCCTTGGTTATTTCGTCCCCAAACAATCCTAACGGTGAAGTTTATAGCGACCAGGAACTGACAAAAATAATGGAAATTGCCAAAAAAAATAATCTATATATTTTATTTGATGCGATTTTTGAAAATATGAGTTTTAACGAATCAGAAAATTACAGGTCAAGATTGCTTCAGATTGCACCCGAATCAGGAACACTGGATAGAGTCGTGATCGTCGACAGTCTTTCCAAAACTAAAAACTTTGCCGGCGAGCGAGTTGGGTTTATGGCTACAACAGATAAAAAAATGCAGGGTGCTTTGGAAAACGTGGTACTATCAAGAAGATGTAATCCCCGTCTTACCCTCGGCCCATTGCTTCGATTTGAAGGATTGGCCAGAAAAGCAAAAGCTTTGCTCGTAAACTCTCCCAATCTGTCTTTGGACACGGCAATAAATTTTGTGATGGGTCAAGATAAATATCCATTCGGAAAACAGGAATTTAAAAACAAATTTATCAGCTGGGATAATTGGGGTACTCAAACTCAAAAATATTATGAAGATAATTTAAGAATTGTTAAAGAGCTCCTTTACGGAACAACGCTAGCCGGATCACCCGATCAGGCTGCATTTAATACTTTTATAAAAGCCGTTGAACCTGGAAATGGAGTAAATTCCATGGACTACCTCGCAAAATTAATGTACACCATGGGTACATATACCCAAGTAGGTCCTTGTTTTGGATTATCTCAAAAATGCTGGGATAAAAGTCTGGGTGTCATGCCCAGGATTACCTATGCGTCTTCACGAAACGACTTGATTGAAGCATTAAAAAGATTGGTCGTTTTTACAAAATTTTATGGTGAAAAGAATTTTGGCGATCCAAACAAGTTTCCAGTGTTAAAAGTTAGATTTGATGATCAAATATGAAAAATAAAATAAAAATACCACCAAGATCATTCTTTAAAAAAATTGAAGAGATAATTTATGGAAAAGATCTTGACATAAAAAATAAAAGATACGAATTTAATGCTATTAGAAGAAAAATATATAGTAATGGTGATATCTTGAAACTTATTAGTAGAAAAGGAATAGCCACATCAGAAATATCCTCAGGTGTCTCGGATAGAAAAGCTTTCCGTGGATATATAGAACAAGCAGCTAGCGATATTAGAGGTAATAAGTATTATAAAAATTATTATTCCTCTGCCGGTAATCCGGAAGCTCGTCTGGCATTAAGTATTTTAGAAAGTTATAAATTAAAAAAACTTAAATATTCGCAGGATGACTTTTGTTTGACCGAAGGATCAACCGGAGCTATAACAATGCTTTTTGAATATTTTAAAAAATATTATCCTGACCGAGAGATATTAATTCAGTCGCCTAACTATTATTTATATAAATTTGCCTCAATTTATTACAACCTAAAATTAAAGGAACTGATGCCTAAAATCGATAATGACAAGCCATCTTTTATTTCAATAAGCGTTATCCTTCAAAATATTACCAATAAAACAAAATTAATAATTATCACCAACCCGGCAAATCCCAGTGGAGAAACTTTTAGTCGTAAGGATCTGGAAAAATTATTTTTAATAGCAAAAGAAAGAAATATACTGGTCATGGTTGATGAACTATTTTCTGAACTAATGTTTCGTCCGGAAAAATATATTTTTTCCGATTCTATCGCATCGAAGATCGGCGCTATGAATAATTTGGTTATAGTTAAGGGTTATTCAAAATCAAAAAATTTAGTTGGGTTTAGAATCGGTTACTTGTTTTCAAAAAATAAAGAATTAATTGAGTCAATAAATTTAATTGCCCAACAAAGAAGTTCTTTTTCGGTCGCATCAAATTTTACTGGAATGATTACTCTCGATGCTTTTATTCAATCTGTACGTTATAAAAATATTTATAAAGGAAAAACTAATAATGAATTATTAATTAAAAAAACCTTAAAAGATTTTGCTTGTGTCCCCTCAATTCAAGAAAAGTCTATTAACAATCTAAGATCAGAATTTAAAAAATACTTAAAATATTTTAGCTCTCTGATGAAATATTATTCTGATAGGTTTGACGATTCGATAAAAGCTTTTTCAAATGACCTAGAATTTAACTTTCCAAAAACTTCTGCCTTTAACACGATCGTCAAAATAAGCGGTCTTGATGGTGTAAATAGTTTTGATTTCATGTTAAATTGTTTTTTGACCACGGGATTGAAAACTGAGATCGGGCCGTGCTTTGGCTTTGATCAAAAGACATGGGATGACGAGCTTGGTTTTTGGTTGCGATTGACATTTGCAAAAGATAAGAGGCTTTTTATGGAAGGAATGAATAAATTTATTGAGTTTAAAAAAATATATGCACAAAGACAAGATCTATTTTTAAAAACAGGATTATTTTTTTAAATAAAATTTCCTTTCTTTTTCACCAAATTTTTTAATTCCCTTAAAAGGTCATTGAGCATAATTACTCTTTTTTTATTTCCCAAAAATCAGCTCCGGCGGCGTCCCACTTTAGCCTTCTTTCATCTGGATCGGAAAAATTAAACTGTCCATTTACAAAATACCAAATATCTCCAGATTTTTTCGACACGTTTACGACTCCGTGGGCCACTCCCCTTGGAACCAATACGAGCTTTGAGGTGCCATTTCCCAAGACAACCTTCATTTTAATATCTTTCGTATCTGAGTCATTCCTCAAATCCCACATTCCAAGGATCATATGATCTTCAGGAGGAACATACCAAACATCTTCCTGTCCATAGTGTAAGTGCCATGCTTTTATGCTGCCAGCAAGAAGTTTTGATCTATTGATCTGTTTAATTTTAAAATCTGGGAATTCTACCATGGCGCCCTGATCGTTGACTCTTGTCAATTCCTCAAATGTTCCGTCTTCCCCTATAAACTTTTTGACCTCGACTATCTTTACGCCCTCAATCACCTTTTTCTTCGAATAATCTTGAACATAAATTTCCTGCTTCAATCTAACTAAGATATCATCTACACTTAAATTTTTCATATTTTATAGATCAATTTTTAATATCTAAAGATATTATAGTATAATTTAACAGTTAAAAGCTATCGTAGCTCAGCGGTAGAGCACCCGTTTCATAAGCGGGACGTCACAGGTTCGAATCCTGTCGATAGCACTATAAATATGGTAGATCTCTCAATTATTGTCGTTTCTTACAATACAAAAAAAATCACCGAAGACTTTATCGAATCAGTTAATCGATCGCTCACGAAAACAAAAATAAAGTATGAAATTATTTTAATCGACAACGATTCCCATGACGGATCCTCTGAGGCTCTTCAAAAAATTGCCCTGAACAAAGCTAATCATTTATCATTCTTTCAAACAGGCAGTAACTTGGGATTTGGCCGTGGTAATAATTTTGGAGTTAAAAAAGCAAGCGGAGAATACATCTTGCTTTTAAATACAGATATGATCGTATTAAATCGGGCTATTGAGAAACTATATGATTTTTATGTAAAAAACGAAAAAAAAGTGCACTTTTTAGGCTCAAAATTACTTAACCGAGATCTGACTCCCCAATCATCAGCTTGCCGATTTTTTACTTTGCCGGTCGTTTTTGCTACTTTGCTTTTGAAAGGTGATTACTGGGGGCTGACAAGATCTTCCCCTGAGAAATTTACACAGGTTGACTGGATTTCCGGGGCCTGTATTATGACCACCAAAAAATATTACCAGAGGCTGGGGGGATTTGATAAAAATATTTTTATGTATATGGAAGAAGTCGATCTGTTATATCGGGCAAAAAAATTGGGCCTAAATACTTTTTTTTATCCGGACTCTCAAATTATCCACCTTGGTTCAGCCTCATCAAACGGGAAGACTTTTCCAATTCTTCAAGTTTATAAAGGGTTCCTTTTCTTTTATAAAAAACACTATACGGTTTTCCACATATTTGTACTTCGACTTATTTTAAAATTTAAAGCCCTAATTGCCTATTTTATTGGTAAAATTAAAGGTGATCAGTACTTGATTCGAACTTATGAAGAAGCTTTTAAATTGGTTTAAACAACTTGATGAGAATCTGGTGAAAATTCTTTTGATTGGATTTATTTTTTTTGTTCCCCTCTGGCCAAAACTTCCTCTTAAGATGATTAATTATACGTATATAGCGGTCCGATTTGATGATATTTATCTGGCAGTCCTTGCTCTTGTGTTCTTTATTCAAGTATTTAGAAAAAAAATTGTTCTCAACAGAAAGTTCATTATTCCGTTTGCTCTTTTTTTATTGGCGGTTTTTGCCTCATTTGCATGGAATGCTTATGTAGCAAAAAATATTGAGTTTCCTAACCTTGGCTTACTCCATTCTTTAAGAAGGGTTGAATATATGATCGTGTTCTTTATTGCCGCATCAGTTATTAAAACAAAAAAAGATTTCTGGCAGGTTATTTCTTATTTTTTTGCCTCTGTTTTAATTGTTGTTTTGTATGGAATCGGACAAAAATTTTTGAATTTCCCAGCTGTTCAAACAATGAACCCGGAATACGCAAAAGGTTACATTTTATATTTAACTCCTGATGCACGGATCTCCGCTACTTTTGGCGGTCATTATGACCTAGCCATTTATCTTGTTCTCGCTATTCCGCTTATCCTTACTTTCTTTTTTTCTAAGAAAAAAAGTTTTTATTTATTATTATTTATTGGAGCACTATTGGTCCTCCTTTACACTTCATCTCGATCATCTTTTATTGCATATTTTGTAGCTACCGTTGCCTTGCTATTATTTATCCGTAAATTTAAATTTTTAATTTTCGTCTTATTGTTAACTGGTCTGCTTATGTTTACAACCGGTGAAATAACCAAAAGATTCTTAAAAACTTTTCAAGTTAGAAGAATTCTAGTTGATGACAGAACCGGAGCCGTATATATCGGACAAACGATTACTACTAAGGAATTGCCCGCAGGATCTTTTTATGTCAAACTGCAAGATCAAACAAAAAATAGTGGTGATAATTTAGATGCGTTTCGAAATAAGGTGGTTCAAGATAAAGTAAATCAAGCAACTTTATCAGGCGAGTTGACTGCCAAGGAAACTGCAAAATATGAAGCCTCATTGTCGGCAAATTTACGACCAGTAAATACGGTTGTCTCAGATATTTCTATGGCAACACGACTCCAAATTGAATGGCCAAGAGCTATTAATGCTTTCAAAAAGAATCCATTACTCGGCACCGGACCTTCATCAATAACTGAGGCAACTGATGGCGATTATTTTAGATGGCTTGGCGAATTTGGCTTACTGGGAACAATTGCCTTCCTTAACATTTTATTCTTAATTTTAAAAATGATCTGGGATAGCGTCAGAAAACTTAGTTTTGAAGAAAAATTGATCGGATATGGATTTATCTTTGGATTTTTTGCTCTTTTTATAAATGCCTCCTATATTGATGCGTTTGAAGCATCAAAAGTCGCTTATACTTTTTGGACAATTGCAGGATTATACATTGGATACTATTCGCTAAATACTAAAAATATTTAATCTTAATTTTATGAAGTCAAATATTTTTTCAAAAAAAGATTTTTTCATATTGTTTTTTATTTTAATAATCGCCTTTGTTTTTCGTCTTTATAAGATCAACTCTCCGTTGGCCGACTTTCATTCTTGGCGTCAAGTTGATACTGCAGCTGTTGCCAGAAATTACGTCAAAAATGGGATAGATCTATTTCATCCAGTCTATGACGATCTCTCTAATGTTCAATCAGGAATGGACAATCCTAATGGGTATCGAATGGTTGAGTTTCCAATTTATAACGCGATTATAGCTGTCTTATATAAAACTTTCCCAATCTTTTCTTTGGAGATTTGGGGGAGGCTGACAACCATCATCTTTTCGCTGATCATTATTTCAATAATTTATTATTTGCTATTCAAGGAGAGCGGGCGGTTAGCTGCGATATTTGGTGCGCTAACTTATTCTGTTCTGCCATTTTTTGTATTTTTTTCGCGTGTTATTTTGCCTGAGACTTCAGCCATGGCCTTTTCAATGATGGCAATATTTTTTTTCTATTTAAACGTGGACTGCAAAGAAAAAAAAGTAAAATCCATTATCACATATTTAATATCAAGTATATTTTTTGCCTGCGCCTTGCTTATTAAACCGACGATAATATTTTATTTACTACCTGTCGTTTTTCTTTTTTACAGAAAATATAAATTAAACTTAGTAAAAAAATTAAATTTCTATTTATATTTTGCAATTACTTTAATTCCTTTGATATATTGGAGAACTTACATAAAAAATTTTCCTGAGGGAATTCCTGTATCCGATTGGTTATTTACGTCAGTCAATACCAGCCAAGGTTTAAAAAGCATTATGTTCAGACCCTCATTTTTCAGATGGATATTCTTTGAAAGGATCAATAATATTATTTTAGGAGGGTATTTGACACTATTTTTTGTTCTTGGACTGATCGCAAAACAAAAACGATATTTTATATTCAGTTTTATTTTTTCCGCTTTAGCTTATATATTTGTATTTCAGGGCGGTAACCTTCAACATGAATATTATCAAACCCTGATACTACCTGTTCTTTCTCTAATAATGGGCTTAGGCATCAGTTCTATCTTTGAACATAAGAAAAATTTTATTAGTCCTTTTTTTGTTTCAATCTTAGTCTTTTCTGTTTTTGTTTTTTCATTTTATTTTTCATATTATAGAGTTTCAGACTATTATCAATATTCACAAGAGCTCGTCCAAGAGGCAAATATAATCAATAGTTTGACCGCCCCTGACGATAAGATCGTAACTGATCGAACGGGTGATACAACCTTGCTTTACTTAGCTAATCGAAGAGGAGCTCCAGCTATTTTCAAAGATCCCATGGATCTAAAGAAATTAGGTTACAAATATCTGATCACATCAAATGACGGTGAAATCAAGACGATGAAAGCTAGTTTTGAAATAGTTTTTGAAAACGAAAAATTCACCCTTTTTCACTTATGATCCCACTCTGCCTAAAGGCTACGTTTGGGATCATACCTAACGTAGTTAAAAAAGTTATAATTTATTTTTAACGAAGTGGTATGAAAATTTTGATGGTCACCCCTTATGTTCCCTACCCTCCATCTTCGGGCGGCCAAATAAGAACGTATAACCTCTTAAAATACTTAAGTCAAAACAATGAGATAACTCTAGTAGCGCTATATAAGAATAACGAAGAAAGGAAATATGAATCTTTTTTGAAAAAATATTGCAAAAAAATCTACTTATGTAAAAGACCTTCGTCACCTTGGCAATTTAAAAATATTTTTAAAACTATTTTTTCGTCTTCTCCATTTCTTGTTGTCAGAAATTATTCAGATGAAGCAAAAACCATTATTAATAAATTGCTCCACATGGAAAAATTTGACGTTATTCATGCAGAAACTTTTTATGTAATGCCACATATCCCAGAAACAAAAGTGCCAACCGTTCTTGTCGAACAAACGATCGAATACAAGGTATATAGACATTTTGTCAATTCTCTGCCTTTTTACCTAAGATTGCTCGTTTACTTCGACATTGATATTATGAAACTCAAATATTGGGAAAGATTTTACTGGAAAAAGGCAAACGCAGTTGTTGTGGTTTCTTCCTCTGATGAAAAATTAATAAAAAATGAAGAGCCCTCGTTAAAAACATCCATAATTCCAAATTGTGTCGGTGATGAAATGATCGCGAACAAATTGGAGGAAAAAGATTTGAAAAAGCCCACGATATTTTTTCAGGGAAATTTCTTTTGGCTGCAAAATGTAGAGGCGGCACTATTTATTATTGACCAAATATATCCTCAACTAATAGAAGAATTGCCAAAGGTAAAGATTGTGATCGCCGGACAAAATGCAAAAAAACTTGGTAATTTGATCGATAAAAATATTAATATAGTAAATATCGAACCTGATAATATAAATAAGGTAAAGGAGTTATTCCAAAAAAATACTCTGTTTATCGCCCCAATATTCGGACCCGGAGGAACAAGATTAAAAATATTGGCTGCAATGGGCTCCGGCATGCCGGTTATTTCGACGGTCACAGGAATTGAGGGCCTAGAGATCACCAATAACAAAAATGTTGTTATCGCAAATAATCCAAAAGAGTTCGTATCTAAGATAAAAGAATTATTAAAAAATAAAAATTTGTACGAAAAAATAAGAAAAAATGCTTATAATCTTGTTAAAGAAAAATATCAATGGAGCCAGACAGCCAAAGAGCTTGAATCTGTTTATAAAAATTTATAATCAAAATGGTAAAAATAGGAGTTGATGGAAATGAAGCGAACGTAGAAAAAAAAGTCGGGGTTTCCGTCTATGCCCTAAATATTCTTAAATATTTTCATAAAGTAGCCGACAAAAATACAATTTTTTATGTTTACTTAAAAAACACCCCTTTAAGCGACCTTCCCAAAGAAAACAAATTTTTTAAATATAAAATTATTAAAGGTAAAGTTCTTTGGTCTCAAATTTTTTTGCCATTTAACCTATTTCTTCATAAGGGTATTGATGTTTATTTTTCTCCTGCTCATTACCTACCCGCTTTTTGTCCAGTTCCTCAGGTAGTGACGATCCATGATCTGGCATATCTATATTTTCCGTCCGACTTTACCAAAAAGGATCTATGGCAATTAAAAAATTGGACAAATTTTTCCATTAAAAAGTCCAAACAAATAATTGCTGTTTCAAAGACTACAAAGAAAGATATTATTAAAAATTATGTAATCGATGAAGCAAAAGTTTCTGTGGTCTATAACGGCTTTGAGAAATCGCTTAATAAATTGAAAAATGAAAAATTTAAATTGAAAAATGAAAAATATGTATTATTTGTAGGGACTATACAGCCAAGGAAAAATCTTGTGATCTTAATTAATGCCTTTAATGAGTTTATTAAAATTAATAAAGATTTTAAATTGATCATTGTTGGGAAAAAGGGCTGGTTATACAGCGATATATTTGAAAAAATCAAAGTCATGAAATTGGAAGAAAAAGTTATTTTTACTGGCCATATTTCAGATCAGGAACTGGTTGGTTATTATAAAAATGCTTTTTGCTTGGTCCTGCCATCTCTATACGAAGGATTCGGAATCCCTGTTCTTGAAGCAATGAGCTATGATTGCCCTGTAATTACATCTTTCTCTTCATCTCTCCCTGAAATTGGAGGAGAGGCATGCTTATATTTTGATCCGAGGAACTCATACAACTTGCTTGAAAAATTAACTGAACTGCAAAATAATAAGGAATTAAGAAAAGAATTAATAGTGAAGGGAAGGCAAAGAACTAAAATCTTTTCCTGGGAAAAGTGTGCAAAAGAAACTCTAGATATTATTATTAAAACAATATGATCAAAATCATAACCGACGAATATTCTGCTAGAAAATATAATGATCAAGCTTTCCATCCTTTACAAACTTGGGAATGGGGTGAAGGACGCAAAGAAACTGGTGTAGAAATTTTGCGCTTAGGTGAATATAAAAATGATAAGTTGATCAATGTTTTCCTGCTGACATTTCATAAAATTCCCAAAACTAATTATAAGATCGGATATTTACCCCGCTCGACTATTCCTTCAAAAGAAGTTTTAAATTTTCTTTTAAATTATGCAGAAAAAAATAAGATCATCTTTATAAAGATAGAACCTAATGAACAAAAATTAGAAACGCAGATTATTGATAAAAGACTGGTAAGGTCAGCTCACCCGCTATTCCCTACTTGGACCCAGGTGCTTGATCTGAACAGATCAGAAGAAGAACTGTTAAAAAGCTTTCATTCAAAAACCCGCTATAACATCAGGCTGGCCGAAAGAAAGGGCGTCAAAATAAGAGAGTTATCAAGCGACAAAGGCTTTGAAATTTTTTCTAAATTATATTTTGATACCTGCAAGCGGCAGAAATACTTTGGACATACTCCAAAGTATCACAAGATAATTTGGAACAATTTAAAAAAGAATATTTCACATGTATTAATCGCATCTTATGATGATGTCCCTTTGGCTGCCTATGAGCTTTTCTATTTCAAAAACAAACTCTACTATCCATATGGGGGCACCTCTGTCGAGTATAGAAATATAATGCCTTCAAATTTATTAATGTGGGAAGCTATTAAACTTGGAAAAAAACTCGGAGCTAAAGAATTTGACATGTGGGGGTCGCTTGGACCAAACTATGACCCAACAGACCCATGGTCCGGATTCACGCGGTTTAAAGAAGGCTATGCCACTAAATTTACTGAGTTTATCGGCAGTTATGATTTAGTAGCAAATAAAAATCTATATTATTTATATAACTTTGTTTATCAACTAAGAGAACAATATTTGAAATTAAGAAGTTTTTTTCTTCGCTAGTGCTATCTTCAAAACCTGATCAACATTGTCGACGTAATGGAATTCTAGATCTTTAAGAACATTTTGAGGTATATCTTCAAGGTCTTTCTTATTTTCTTTTGGCATAATGACTGTCTTTATTCCGGACCTGTGAGCGGCAATAATTTTTTCTTTGATTCCTCCTATTTCCAATGCACGACCTCTCAGAGTGATTTCACCTGTCATCGCCACCGTCCTTACAGTTGGTGTTTTGGTTAGAGCCGAGATCATGGCTGTTGCAATGGCTAGACCAGCCGATGGACCATCTTTTGGAACTGCTCCCTCAGGAACATGAACGTGAATATCAATCTTATGGTAAAAATCTTCTTTCAACCCGAACTGCTTCCAACGTGGTCGAATATATGACAAAGCTGCCTGACAGGATTCTTTCATGACATCACCTAAATGTCCGGTCAATGTTAATCCGCCTTTACCTGGCATAATGGCAACTTCGATAAACAGAATGTCTCCACCTGCTTGGGTCCAAGCTAATCCAGTTGTAATTCCAACCGTATCTTTTGCTTCGATCATTGACGATGAAAATTTGAATGGTCCAAGATACTTTGTGATATCTGTTAGACCAACTGTTTTATACTTAAATTTTTTTTCAACAATTTCTCTCGTTAACTTTCTAAAAATTGTTGAAATTTGTCGTTCCAAGTCTCGGACTCCAGCTTCACGAGTATATCTTCTAATGATCGTTTTTACGGCACTATCTGTGATCGAACCTTCTTTGGCATTTAAACTACTCGCTTCTAATTGTTTTTGAATCAAGTGTGTTTTGGCAATATTAAATTTTTCATCTTCGGTATATCCTGGAAAATGGATCACCTCTAGTCGATCTAACAAAGCATCGGGAATAGTGTCGAGAATATTTGCGGTTGTTATAAAGAAAACATCTGAAAGATCAAAGGGAACCTCCAAATAATGATCTGAAAAGGCTTGATTTTGTTCTGGGTCGAGAGCTTCAAGCAATGCTGAAGATGGGTCACCTCGATAATCCTTACCTATCTTATCTATTTCATCTAACATAAAAACGGGGTTTTTTGTTCCAGCTTGTTTAACTCCTTGGATCATTCTACCTGGCAAAGCACCGACATAGGTTCGACGATGTCCTCTAATTTCGGCTTCATCTCTAATTCCACCAAGTGAAATTTTGACAAACTTTCGGCCAAGCGACCTAGCGATCGATTTTCCGAGGGAAGTTTTTCCAACTCCGGGTGGTCCGACAAAACAAAGGATTGTTGGCTGTCTGCCTTTTGTCTTACCTAACTTCTCTTTGATCTTTCTCATTTCGATGACCGCTAAATATTCCAAGATTCTCTCCTTGATCTTTTTTAGACCATAATGATCATCATTTAAAATTTTTTCCGCTTGTTTTATTTCAATATCATTAGCCGTCATTACTGACCATGGCAGATCAACTAACCAATCCAAGTAGGTTCTGACATAGGAAGCTTCCGGATTGAACTGTGACATTTGCTTTAAACGTTTCAATTCTTTCTCTGCTTTTTCTTCAACTTCTTTTGGCATTTTAGCTTTTTTAATTTTTTCCCGATATTCAGAAGTGTCTTTATCATCTCCCTTTTCTCCAAGCTCTTCCTCAATCGTCTTCATCTTTTCTCGAAGGATAGACTCTTTCATGCCTTTATCAAATTTCTTTTGTGTTTTTGATGTTAAACTAAATTCAATTTCAAGTACTTTTATCTCCCTATTTACGAAGTCAACTTCTTTTTTTAATTTTGCTTTTAGATCGGTTTGTTCTAGCAGCATCTGCCTCTCTTGCGGCTTTAGATCAAGAACAACAGCTATTTGGTGGGCAAAGTTTATTGGATTATCTGTATTCAGAATATTCATTAAAAAAACGAAGTCGACCGTTTTTCCTAGATTAATTGCCTTTTTTATTTGAGCTGATATATATCTGATCATCGCTTTAATTTCATCATCTTCGACAACCTTTTCTTTCACCACTTCAACTCTCGCCTCAAACCAAGAATCCTGCTTTGTAAATGATAATACCTTAATCACTTCTATCCCTTTAAGCAATGCATTGATCTCACCTTTATCTCCAGGGATCGTTTTATCTATTGTTGCCAACACTCCGATCTGATAAAGTTCGTTCGTTTTTGGATCGTCCTGTGTCGAATTTTTTTGCATCAAAAGAACAACTTTTCTATCTTTACGAAGAGCTTCATTAATCGCAGCCACGCTTTTAGACCTGCCGAAGACCAATACATTTTCTGTACCTGGAAAAACGATTCCATCACGTACTGCTGCGACTGGGTAAACGGATTGTCCTGACGCTCCAATTAAAAATGCCATATGTTTTAGCAGTATAACAAAGTAATTGCTAACTGTCAATACCCATTTTTAGGTGACATACCTATAGTAATATATGTTATTGTCACCTTCTAAACTTGTATAATCGTTCAACTAACTTAAACTAATTAAATAAATAATTTTGTTATCTGATCAAAGTCTGTAAATCTTTTTTTATCGACTAATGTCGAATCTTTAAGTTGAGGTAACTGGTCGGTATAAGAAGCCTTTTCGTTTTGATAAATAATACCCAGTGGAAATTTTTCATCATTAATTTCAAGACTTTTTTGAACGGCTATTTTAAAATCATTTTTTTTATAATTTTCGTCAAGCTTATAAACTCTCTGAAGATAGTATTGATAAGTATTAATTTTATTAAATGTCACACATGGTTGTAAGATATTAACGACTGAAAAACCTTTATGCTGTATTCCAGCTTTTATCATTGCGATTGTGTTAATTGCATCTCCAGCAAAACTTTGAGCGACGAAGGTTGCCCCTGATGTTATGGTTAAAGTTAAGGGGTTAATCGGTGTTTCCAATATGCCTTTCGGGGTGGACTTTGATTTAAATCCCTTTTGAGCTGTAGGAGCAGATTGTCCTGTTGTTAAGCCATAAACTCCATTATCATGAACGATAACAGTTATGTCATGATTACCCCTGCAAGCATGCATTAAATGATTCCCGCCTTCACCATAACAATCACCGTCACCAACGATAGCAATTACGGGCATCTTATGATTGGCTATCTTTATACCGATGGCATTTGGAATAGACCTTCCATGAAGTGAATGAATGGCATAGGCATTTAAAAAATCATTCATATTTCCAGAACATCCAATACCAAAAACGGCGGCGACAGATGAAGGATTCAAACCTAACTGGATCAAAGCTTGTTTAATCGCAATCCCAATCCCCCAGTCGCCACAACCAGGACACCAGGTTGGATTGTAGCCAGAAAAATCTTGTAAGGTCGTCATAATTTTATTGCTTTAAAACTTTATTAACTATTTCTTCCGCTGTAATCGGTCTTCCATCATATTTCAAAAATTGTTCTTTAAACTCAAATCCTATCTCCATCCTCAGCAACTTTCCAAACTGCCCCCAAGAATTATTTTCAACCAGTATATATTTTTTATTTTGTTTAAAAAGTTCCGCTACTTTGTTTTTATCCAATGGATAGACATGATTAAAATGAATAAAAGCTGAGTCTATTTTTTTGTTCATTAATAATTTTTGAGCTTGTAAAACTATTCCTTTGGTCGAACCCCAAGAAACAAATACTGTTTCGGATTTTTTAAGGTCGCCATAAACTGTCGGCATAGAAAAATTATCACTTAGATAGGCTGTCCATTTTCTAGCCCTTTTATCAACCTGATCAATCCTTGGTTGTGCTTCCTCAGTCGTATGTCCATCTTCAATATGTTCGTACGAGTTTGCCTGATAAAAATATCCGGGAGTTCCTGGGATCAATCTTGGAGAGATCCCGTCTTCAGTAATTTGATATCTTAAGTATTTTTTATCCTTAATGTTTGATATTGTGCTTTGATCTAGCTGTTTCCCCCGATTAACGACATACTTTTTTATAAAGGAATCAACAAAACTTTTTCTACACTTTTATGTGATTCAGAAAGATACATATCTGACACAACTATCACTGGCATTTGATATATATCAGCTAAATTGTACGCCTTAGCGGATAATTCGATCATCTCTTCATTATCCCCTGGGGCCAAGACGATCTTAGGAAATTCTCCGTGACCGGAGAAAACAGCGAATAGCAAGTCGCCTTGTTCAGTCCAAGTCGGCATACCAGTTGCCGGCCCCGGTCGAGACGCAATAAAAACAACTAACGGTATTTCGGTGACTCCGGCAAAAGAAATTGACTCAACCATAAGAGCAAATCCTCCACCTGAAGTACCGACAGCAGAACGGACACCTGCAAATGAAGAACCAATGGATGTATTTATAACTGAAATTTCATCTTCAGCGTGACGAACGACCATATTGACTTTCTCTTGCCAAGCGGCCAGATCGGTCAAAACAGTTGAGGATGGTGTCATTGGATATGCAACATAGACTCGTGCATCTGCGATTACACTTCCTAATGCAAAAGCGTCGTTTCCTGTTAAAACTAACTTGTCTCCGCCAGCTTTTTTAACTAAATAATTTGAAATGCTTTCTGGATAATTTTTTTTGATCGCCTCAAAACCCGCCTGAACAAACTGTTTATTAAAATTGATAACCTCTTCACCCTTTTTGGCAAATTGTTCAGAAATTATGTTTATTAGTTGATCGATATCTCCACCTAAAAGTCCTATGGAGGCACCAAGGGCAATGGTATTTTTCATTATAGGTTGACCTTTCAGCTCTGAAAGCATTTTCTTGAAAGGGATAACTATTTTTTTAATGTTATCTCTTATATCAAATTCATCCTTATCAAAAACCACCAAGCTTGATTCGGTTAACCTTGATTTATGTTTTTCGTAGGTTTCTTTATTCAAACAGACGAGAATATCAATTGTTGGACCTAAATGAGAAACG